>JAABUK010004244.1_pt1 | contig 23496 bp, 42 predicted proteins | sample 5559141 | NCBI WGS metagenome assembly JAABUK01 (sample SAMN10711869, study PRJNA513367) | rock metagenome | isolation source: Antarctica rocks | place: Antarctica: Victoria Land, Pudding Butte nord | collected 2016-01-03
CATGTACTTTGGCAACATCATCTCTCAAGTTGCTATTCACATGATGCTCGTGTGTACTTGAACCATCCTTTTGTTCATTGGCGCATGCAACATTTGCAATGCCCAGTCTGTATTGGTGCTGATCATGCTGCCTGCCTGTTCCCTGGGCAGCTTGCCCTAGATACAGCCCAGCTTCACTATGTCAGCTCTGTGAGTGTACAGAAGATGCAAGATGCCAGGGTGCCTGCATCTTCACTGCTCAACCAATGCCATCAACCCTGTTGCTCATATCATGACACTGTGCTGCAGTGGAGTACTTTGCTCTGGACCTGATCATGGACTCAGACGGCACATGCAGAGGCATCATGGCCCTGTGCATGGAGGATGGCACCCTTCACAGAATCAGAGCCCATGAGACCATTCTGGCCACTGGCGGCTATGGCAGAGCCTACTTCTCTGCTACATCAGCACACACCTGTACTGGGGATGGCAATGCTATGGCTGCTCGTGCTGGCTTGCCCCTCCAGGACCAGGAGTTTGTGCAGTTCCACCCCACAGGTACTTGCTTGTCTGTTCATTCTTTTATTAAAGTCGTCCTCAAATATCTCCACAATGCGTCATCACTGTCTCCAAACGTGTCCGAGTTTGTAGTTTAAATTTCCAGTGATTTCCAGTTTCTGAAATAATACAGACGTTTTGGGACTGAATCAGCAGGCACATTGCCAGCAAAACCGATTCTATGCAGGCATGTGTAGTGAGCTTCAGACTGCAGCCTTGCAAGGCTCCTGTTATTTCTGTCAAAAGGCATAGCCTGTGCATTCCTTTTTTTGACGTGAGTTGTGACACAATATACCACTTTTGAAGCTTTATGGCACATTTGTGCTGTTGCGAAGGTCAACTGACAGGCGTACTTACACATATCCATACTAAACAATGCAATGGCTCGGCAAGCAGTGTAACAGTTTGCCTGTCAAACATACATTGGCATGTGCATGTTAGGATATGTCTTGTGCTTGTGCTTACGCTGGGCTAAGGCTGAAGTCTTAGCCACAAGTAAACACTGCTGGCAAGGCGCTGAAAGCTTGCATTTGCTATGCAGGTATCTATGGAGCTGGCTGCCTCATCACAGAGGGCTCCAGAGGAGAGGGCGGCATCCTCAGGAACTCAGAGGGCGAGCGCTTCATGGAGAGGTACGCACCTACAGCCAAGGACCTGGCGTCCCGGGATGTGGTCTCTCGCTCTATGACCATGGAGATCAGGGAAGGAAGAGGTTGCGGCCCTGAGAAGGACCACATCCACCTGCACCTGAACCACCTGCCCCCTGAGCTTCTGGCTGAGCGCCTGCCTGGCATCAGTGAGACAGCAGCCATCTTTGCTGGAGTGGACGTCACCAAGGTGACTAGATTCTGTCACTCTGTGTGAGATGTGTTCAACTGCGATAATATGCAATGCGTGTCATGCATCCTGCGAGTGCTTCTGCTCTGTGTGTGTGTTTGTGTGCGTGTGCTTTGCTGGTTGACTGGGGCAGAGGAGGAAACAGCAGTCATGTGCATTATGCCTCTGTGGTTCTGCATGCTTTGCACAGCAAGCTTGTGTTTGGCCTGTGCTAATGTGAGCGCAGATGGCTTGGGACTATTGGCAGGCAATGTTGATGCACTGCATCATAGGCCGGACTTAGATTTGGCTACTGCAACACTGACATGCTGAGTATGCACAAAGGAGCCCATCCCCCTTAGGGCTATGGCCTATGGTCATAGCTCCGGGCTGCCGTCTTAGGAGGCTCCCGTTATGATCGCTGAAAAGCGTTTCTTTTCTTTTCAGGAGCCCATCCCAGTGCTGCCAACAGTGCACTACAACATGGGGGGTATCCCTACCAACTACAAGGGTCAGGTGGTGAAGCCCACCAAGGAGGACCCCAACAAGGTGGTGCCGGGCCTGTTGGCCTGTGGAGAGGCTGCCTCTGCCTCTGTGCATGGAGCCAACAGGCTAGGAGCCAACTCCCTTCTGGACATTGTTGTCTTTGGCCGCGCCTGTGCCAACACAGTTGGTACGCCTTTGCAACTTTCACCCATGTGAATGGCTTTTACCTGTGTTCACAGTTGGTACGCCTTTGCAACTTTCACCCATATTAATGGCTTTCACATGTCTTCCCAGTTGGTATGCCTTTGCAACTTTCACCCATGTTTATGACTTTCACCTGAGTTCACCTGTGTTCCTGGCAAGCATGTATACTGTGGGTGTTGCAAGAAGCATATGTACAGTGGTGCTAGCAGCAGATGAGGGGCCAGTCCTGCTGATGTCACCTATTGGCCTAAGCAAGTAACTCAGAATACAACCCTCATGGCGTCAGCTGGTGTGGATTTTGCTTTATCTGTCCATACATCTGTCTTGCTGTGGTCAATTGCTTTTGTGCGAGATCTCTTTGCAAACATTGGCAGGCGTCGCACAACTGCATCGTTGCCGTTCAAAAGCTGCTGAAAATCCATCTCAGTATGGACTCTTTTACAAAGGGTGAATCTTTGTTGCTATCAGTTTCTCATAATCAACAGGTGCAATCTGAACTGCATTTGCTGTTTCATGCAGCTGAGCAAGTGCAGCCCAACAAGCCTCACAAGAATTTACCCAAGTCTGCTGACTGAACTGTGTTTGCTGTGTTATGCAGCTGAGCAAGTGCAGCCCAACAAGCCTCACAAGGATCTGCCTAAGGACGCTGGTGAGCACACCATTCAGCGGCTGGACATGATGCGCAACTCCAAGGGCAACCTCCACACCGCTGAAATCAGGCGCAACATGCAGCGCATCATGCAGGTCAGCACCACACCTGGCAGCCTGCTGCTCACCAGATGTGCCTCATGCATCTGCACCTGTCATGCTTTACAGCTTCGTGCATCGCTCAATTGGTGAAGCGCTGCTACAAAAATTGTTCAAGGCAGCCGGAGCTTTGGCTGTCCTTATGTTGGTGGTCACAAAACCTTCACTGCATTGTAGACCTTGGCTGCACATGCCATAGAGCACAGTTCAACTGGGCCGTTCTTATGTTGCTAGCCACAAAGCCTTCACTGCATCATAGAGCTTGGCTGCACACATCATAGAGCCCAGCTCAACTGGGCAATCACATGTTGACAGTCACTAAGTCTTTGCTACATCATACAGATTGGCTGCACACACATCACAGAGAGAAGGCCTTTGGGCTGTCCTCGTGTTTCTAGCCTCTGCTGCATCGCAGAGCTTCGCTGCACGTACCACACACTCATGATTCTCGCAGAAGCTCTGCAATCAGGGCAAAGAGCATTTGCCAAAGAGTGCAGCTTGCTCAGCATCTGTGTCTCCCTCACAGCTCACATGGCTGCAAGCCTGCCAGTGCTGAAGCCAGGCTCTTCAACTCACTATGCCATGTTGGACCTGCAGAATGACGCAGCCGTGTTCAGGACCCAAGAGACTCTGGAGAATGGATGCAAGGACATTGATGAGTGTGTGGCCTCCTTTGAGGATGTGGGCATCCAGGACCGCAGCATGGTGTGGAACACTGACCTGTGTGAAACTCTAGAGCTGGAGAACCTGCTGACCAACGCTGCCGTGACCATGCACTCTGCTGAGGCCCGCAAGGTATCCCTGACTGCTGGTTTGCTGACCTCTTACCTCTACAAACTAGTGCCTCGCCGTTGTTGTTCGCTGTTGCTTGTACTCAACCTGACTGCCTGCTATGACATTCCCGGAAAGCGTGAGGGATTTATATGGTGCTGCATGATATGGCCAAATGGCGTAAACCACACAAAACTACCTCATGATATTGCAAGGAGGGATCATACACACTGTGTGCTTCCCATTGTATTCCTTTGTTCCTCTTTGCGACGTTGCACAAAAGGTAGAGCTCAAGGCTTCCATACTTCTGTTTCTCCAGCCGTCACCCGAGTTTGCCTAGTGAGAGTGCGCGCACGCATGTGTGTGTGTGTGTGTGTGTGTGTGTGTGTGTGCGTAACAGACGAGACAGACAGTGTGTGAACAGTGCGTCCATGCTAATTCTAATTGCTTGTGCTGTAGGAGAGCCGAGGAGCGCATGCACGTGAGGATTTCACCAAGCGTGATGACGAGAACTGGATGAAGCACACTGTTGCTTACTTTGACCACCTCAAGGATGGCAAGGACAAAGTCAGCATTGAGTACAGACCTGTACATGACCAGCCTCTGGACAAAGAGATGAAGCACGTGCCACCTTTTGCTCGTACCTACTAGACTGTGCTTCTGTTCTTGTTGCCTGCTCAGGCGTTATTCTTTTTCAGTAAGTCGTGTAGATTCTGTAGATGTCCAGCCTGGTGCTTCATGCGGCACACAGTTGGCCACATGCTGCAGCTTTGTCATCATGACTGCTTGTGCAGCTTGTTGCGACTCCTGTGTTGGTGACAATAGCTAGTGTGGTGACATTCATATCTGCCTGCTGTTGTTTGGTCTGGTTTACAGCATGACCTGGGCATTGTTCAGCAATTGCTGCGTGACTTTGCTACTCTGCTAGGTGCTAAGCCTTCTGTAAGCTCTTTGTGCTACTCCTTCATCGACTTGCAAGGAATGCCATGGCCTGCTGTGTGTGCCTCATGTCTCTGTCCCTATTGTACCGTCACACTCAAGAGAAAATCCGCATTCGGCAACTCTTGACCAAGTATTAATCACAATCTTGTCAATAGTACTCATTAACAGCAGCACTAGCCTGTGCATGTTGAGAGCAACTTCTCAACTTTCAGACAGGATACAATCAAAGTATTACTAAGCGGTAGACAGAACTTAAAGCATGCAAAGCGTTGCTTCTAGATAGCACCTTTTGCTTGAGCTGACATTTCGACACATGTAAAGATGGCATTTGCTTAGCTTCTGCTTGCTTGTACTCTGATGCTGAAGGTGCAACTTGCATTTACTGACTGTTTTGAACAATTGCAACAGCCTTGACAGCCCAGGCTACTGCTGCTGTGATGGGTTCTGCACACTGGAGCCATAATCCAACTCTGGCAACGTTCCTGATTGACTGAAAGTACCAAGCTGTTCATGGAACGTGAACCTCAACACGGAATCCAACAGGCAACGCCTTGGAAAACAAAAAAAGGCCTTGAAAAACCAAAAACATGCCTGGGAGGAGAACATTGCATGAACCTGACAACATGTGACATGTCACTGCACTGCACTGACTGTACACACAACCTTGGAAACTCCATTCAATGCTTGAGTACAGATATGGATGGTCAGGACAACAGTATACATCTGCCAGGAGCGCCATCGGAGCCACCCAGCTTCAAAGGTAGGCAGTGGACATCATACAGGCCAGGCTCCACATGTGACAAATCCAGTCCCTCTGCAGGCACAACTCCCTGCACCAGCAGACAAATAACATGGTGAAGGCACTGGTGAATGCAGACCGAGACTAGCTGACTGTGCAATGAGTCATCCCACAGCTCCACACGGACATGCATTACCGAATGGGCAGGACAGTGCACTGCACATGGTTGGTTAGCTTACCGCAGATGCATGCAACATGTACCAATGCTATGTCACAATGACTGGGGTTCACGCTGTCCTGTGATGCACTACTTGACATGCACCTGGACAGCTCATACGTAACAGACTACAACACTGACATGCATGAAACCCATTATGGTGAACTGCATGATATGAAGCACAGGAGGGAGGCTTACTGCTCTCATGAGGCTCTGGTGAGCGGGCGCCAGCTCCTCATAGGTTGCAATAGACATATAGTCAATGCCCACAAACTTGATGCCAGCAGCCACCACCCAGTCAGCCCCATCCTCTGTCAAGGCAGTGTAGTTTGACTGAAAGGCTGTCTGATACATCAGTCTCCTGCAACAGCAGCAATGTCAAAACCTTGGACCTTTGATGCTGTTTGGTAGTGATACCAATGCGTTGAGTGAAAGCTGCAAAGGAGAGCTTTGTGGCTACAGCAGGCATGACACATTACAAGACAACTTTCCACAAATGATGCAGCGATTCAGCACTGGCCAGTCTGTTGCAAATTATGGGCACAGATCAGGCGGCGTTGATGTGTATGGTACCTGGCTGAGCTGATGGTCTTGAAGAGGACTCTCTCTGCACCAGCTGGGATGGGAAGGGTCTTTAAAAGAGCTCCTGCATAGAATGTAGAGCGGTGATCAGCACTGTTTCACATGCTTGCTTCTTAGGGCGGCAGGATGCTCATCATGCCAGACTCACCTGTAATGTTGGTGTTGTGAGGTATGTCTACGACCACAGCAGGACCTGCAAGGCGCGACATGCAGTTTGACTGCATGCATCACAACCAGGAACAAGTGACTACGCCAATGTACGCACCATTCATGATGGAGAGCTGGATTGCTTCTATGCCACGGCCTGAGTCAAAAGCCTCTTGCAGGAAGTGGCTAGGAGCATCAAAGTGCGTGCCAGTATGCACCACCATGGTCAACTTGGACACAAATGCTACGCCTCCCTGGTCTTGTCTTTCAACCAGCTCCCTGTGGGCTCCAAGACCATCTGGCTTTTCCCATACCGGTAAATCACTTCGAATGGTAACGCTTATGTCTATCACCCGACGTGTGTTCATGCCGGATTCCTGCGACTCTGACATGTGAGTGTTCCATGCACACTGCGTCTCCGCATTCACCTGCTGAAAAGCTGCCACGCAGAACACCACGAGCACAGATCTACAGGTGAGTTTATGTCTGCCCGATTGTGACCCCATCTCGTTCGTACAAACGTATCGATGAGATCAGTCGAGTTTCGTTTCGCTACGCGCTCCGAAACCACATGCATGCAACACGTCATGCATCTTCTTTTCTTTGTGTCATGCTAGCCAAAGCTTGTAAGCTATCTTCTGTGTTTAAATACCCAACATTAAAGCTGTACAGGCTTGATGATTGCTCTGTGGCTACTGTGCGCAGCAAGTTAGAATTTTGTTTGCTTTCTCAGAGTCTATGTGTTGCAAGGGCAGCAGCACATGCATATGCTGCAAACTGCACAAGCACTTCTGGCTGTTTGTATCATAGCAGCATTGTGAGATTCAACACCATAGCCAGCATCAGGCATATACATCCCTGGACTAGACTCTGTTGTTTGTCACCACATGTTACAGTAGTTGCGTGGTGGAATGCTACAGCGCTGAGCGTGCATACACATCCATGAACAGCAGGGCCATGTGTCATTTCGTTGTGCTATATATACGGTATGCCGGCAATATTGCAGTGGTGTTGCTATTTTGCAGTTCCAAACTATGCGAACTTTGGGATGCTAAAAGGGCAGCCTCATCGCAGATGCCATGATATTTACACAAAAAAGGCATCCAGAAGAACTCATTGGTGCAAGTACATGCAGCAACAAACATATCTGGCCCAGACAGTGCGGAGGCTAGCCAGCCTTACAGTGTCTTGCTTCACAAGTTCTCATATGAAGCAGTTATATACAGCAAGAGAATTGATAGTGTTGCAGTGCCTGAGAACATCATTGATGCATTGCAGCCAAATGCTGTATAAATTGATGCCAAAAAATGCTGTCTACATTGCGCTGAGAGATCATACGTGAGCACACCGCAGGCTAAGGAAATGCCCCATTGCAATTTTCGCAGTCTCCTGACCTCCCAACGCCGTTGTTTTCCTGGCACTGGGCTTTGGCACCCATGTATGAGTAGCAGCCGTTTTTGCCAGAACACTGACCATGGCCTTCAATGCAGCAACACCCTGTGGGATACTCAGAGCCATCACCATATGCACGGACTGAGGTGAGTGCTCCCACCAGCAGCACCATCAGCAAAATTGCCACGAGGTTTCTCACGTTGAATGTCATCTCTTGACTGTATTGACCTACATGATGTGCAACCATGTGTTAACAGCCGGTTCAAACTCTTGGTTGCTAGGCGCTGAACGCGCTGCTTGAGTGGGTGACAGCAAGCATAAGAGCTTCTGCTGTGTGTGATTATCTTGCTGTAACGAAGCAGACGTACGCGTAGCGACCAGCGCCCAACTAACAGAAGCAGAGGGTCGGCCAACCCTCTGCTAAATCGGCGTCTCATGCAGCAGTCAAGACGTAGCACGCTGGGTTGAGTTCGCGATCACACAGGCAAGTAGGTCTAAGCTCGGTATGCAAAGAGGCAACTGCTCTGCACGGTACGTACTTCGCACAAAGCCAACTGTATATGAAAGGCAGCTTGAGACCTGGCTTGAGACTTACCAGAATATCCAAGGCAACGGAGGTCTGGATCACTGTTAGCAACTTGTTCAGGCTTGAGGCTGTCTGCGTATGTGAGTCGTTCAACCTGATACACAAATAATATACCGCGTTCCGACCGTTGCACGCAAGCCAGATACTCCTGACAGGTTCGCCTGGCTTCGATTCATCACGTTGCAGTATATAGTGCTCTCGGCAAGCGCAGTCGGGCAACGTTCGTGGGCCTTCCTAGTGTACTACTATTTCTTGGACAGAAGTTGCACGCAGCTTTGCACTGTACCACAATCTGATAGACACAGCATCCGAGCGCTGGCAAGGAGCTTCTGGCAGCCTCAGCTTGTTACAAGTTCTTGGCGCCATCGACACTGGGTGGGGGTTTAGGTGAGGCTCTGTTAGGTTTTAGGTTAGTAATCTGACATTTGTATGCATTACCCACCCGTAAAAAAGTGCCAAATAACTGTTATTGTTTTCTGACACCTTGACAACACACGCTCTTTTCAATTCCGAAACGTCCACTTTACTTTTGGCTGATCCCAGAGCTGGTTACAACATTCATGAGCTGAAAAGGCCCGGCAGGCGATACTTGACGCTCCCAAGTCAACGTTGGCAGATTTTGTCGAAGTTGATGGTAATAAATCTTACAAGGTTCAGAAATCACACCAACAATCGACATCGCCTCAATCCTTTTTTTGTGGTACGGCATTCTTAGCTGACCGACCGGGACGCCAGTGCTGTGCCTACATGCATATATTGTTTTGATGCGCTCCGAAACCACGTGCATGCACAACTTCGTATGATGTGCTAACCGAGACTTATAATCTTGCCGCTATCTTTGTCTGTTACACACTCACGCTATACATGCAGGTGCGTTGCTCTGTGGCTATTGCACACAGCAATTCAGGCTTTCCTTATTCTACACCTGTTACAGCTTCAAAGGAATTCCTGATGGCTTATGGTACCATTATGATGCCATGGCATGAAAAGCAAGTCATCGTCATACATATGCCTCAGCATATACTAGAAAAGAAAAGAAAAGACTACGCCTTTCGGCGTCAATTTAATGAGAAGCCAAGTATTATACCGGGCTGCCCAGGTCCATATACTACTATGATACAATCAATGGTTGTACAAGCTTGTCTGATTTAGCTTGATAGACATGCAGGCTTTGTGTATCGCAAGTGTACTGCAAAAAGAAGGGCATGCTGCAAAGCAGCAAAAAACCCAAGCAGGCAACAGAAAGAATCACATTGTGCTGAAAAAGAATAGTTGTAGTACTTTGGGCTGAGGCAAATCAAGAGGCATGTTGTGGGTGCTGACGCATGTTGCTGAAGACTCTCCTGTTGCATACTCTACCCTCGCCCAACATCAGTACAACATCATGTCACGCAAGCTGGCTGATGGTTTTGCAAGTGATGAAGAGCCAGCTGATGCTGGTTGACTGAAGCAAGAAAGGGTGCCTGTCGCGGCTCTTGGCACTGGCACAGAATCATGCCGGTAGCCGTCGCACACAAAGCGCACATACTCATCAAGGGCAATCATTTCCTGTGTCATGGGGGAAGCAGGGGCTGTTGTCAAAATCTGCTGCAGGCTTGGCTCATTATGCCTGGCACCAATACTGTCTAGGAAGGTTTCCAAAGAGGGGAAAAAGGGGTAGGAGTGAACTATCATTGTTGCCCACTGCTGGGTGCTAAACACCTGCGTCAACACATAGACAGTGAACAGCTTGACAGCATATATGTGCAATCGTGCTTCAGTGTATGCATGGATGACAGCAGTGTATGCCATGATCATGAGCACTCCACCACTTGAACAGATGCTGGCAACGCCCTGCATGCCAGTGTGCAAACAACAGGCAAGTGGGTAGCATTGCGCACCGAGTATGCTACAGGCAAAGTCATGTCAGGCGAGGAGTGGACACAGAGCCAAGGGGTAGACACAGTGCAAAGGAGTAGACATGGTGCCAAGGAGCAAAAAAGGTGTCAAGGAGTGAAAAGGGTGCCAAGACGTAGACAGGGTGTCAAGAAGTAGACAGGCTGCCAAGGAGTAGACAGGTGAGGAGTATACAGGGTGCCAAGAGTAGACGGGTGAGGAGTAGACAGGTGAGGAGTAGACAAGGTGGACAGGGTTCTGAAAAGGTGACACAGTAGTGAGGAGTAGACATGCATTCAAGGAGTAGGCAGGGTGCTAAGAAGCAGATAGGGTGCTGAGGTGTGACAGAGTGATGAGGTGCGGAGAACTCTTGTCAAACCCAAAACGTCTACTAAGTCACAAACATCATCCCTACAGTGCAAATCTTAACAGAGAAACGTGTGGGGACAGTAAAAACGCGTTTCTACATTGTGGAGACGTTTTAGCTTTTAGGGATCTAAGGAGTAGACAGGAAGTTGAGCTCACCCCACGCCGCATAGCAGCACACGCCTTGATGTACACTTGGTAGTCTTGAATTGCATTCTGTTGCAGCAGAGAAGCCACGTTGGAGACACTGGCAAGGCTTTCTGTGGCATGAGGAATTGCTTTGTTCACTGTGTCCATCTCTGCCATCAGTGCATTTCGCTCCACTGCAAGCAGTCCTCGCTTGGTCAGGTACAGGCGGCGAATGTACAAGGCATCATCCACTTGAGCCTCTGACAGGTCAAGCAGGCTCTGCAAGCACAAGCCACAGGTTAGTCAGGATAAGCTGGGAGATCTGGCAAGGCAGAGCTGATCTGGCAAGGCAGAGCTGATCTGGCAAGGCAGAGCTGATCTGGCAAGACAGACCTGATCTGGCAAGGCAGAGCTGAGGAGTCAGGCAAGGCAGATGTAATGTGTCAGGCAAGTGCATGGGCGCCCCGCTGTGCAAGATACATAACATCACAGCTTAACATGCTTGTACTTGCTTTCAATATGCCCCCTGCTGTTGTACAATTGACAACTGAAGCATGTGTGGCTGCAATGTATGCTGTCATGCACATAGCAACCTGCCTGCATGTGGCTGATGAGTGTGGTCCTGAGGGCATGCTTGTACACACAGGCAGTATAGATGCCTCCTAACGCCAATCTGAGGCATGCAATGGCAGCAAACCAGGTGCAGAATACTTACAGGCAGGGTGTCAAACCAGCTGCAGGATACTTACAGGCAGGGTGTCAAACCAGGCGGAGTCCAGATTTTCCTCACAGGGGCAGTGGTGCTCATTGAGTCTGCCAGCCAGGGCAGCTTTGTACAGGGCTGTGTTGAACTGCCTCATGCAGCCCATCAGGGTACTGGCCTCAATCGTGAGCCGCTCTAGGGACTCCCGCAGGGCAAGTTGGAATGACTCACCCAGCTGAAGAAGAATGGCACCCAGCTCACGAATGAGCTCCTGCAAGCAAAGCAGAGAGAGAAATGCTTGAACGAGTGGATGACTGTGAGGTCAAGGATCACAGAAACAATTTGACAGTGGGAGGAGAGAGATTAAGCCAGCAGAACTGAGTGCAGGTGCTGCTGTTTAGTGCTGCCAGGTCTACACTCTGCATCACTGGCAGGGGTGCATGACCAATCAAGCATCGAGGCTTCATGCCACAACAGCACTCTTGCAAGACACCAGTGTCGCAGTGTCATTAGCGTCGCCAGTGTTCCCAATTTTTCACATAAGGCAAGTTCCGACCTGCTAAGCTATCCATGAAAGCACTAAATTCCCACTAATGCTTAACAACTCAACACACAGTGAGTTTTTGCCAACGTCTCAAGTTGAGACTCTCAAAACTGCCAAGCAAAGCAACACCCGCAAGCTTGTTACCCTCAAGCATGTTGACATCATGCAATCTACCGGGCCACAAAGCAAAGACTAGCAGGCCAGTGCGGGATGCAAAGCAATGCATTGGGCAGTCACATACCGACCAAATGGCAGCAAAGACATCCAGTGACATCATGCTCATCTCCTTGATGGTTACGCTGCGCTGTTTGCCATGGACGGTGAGCCTGATGCCTGGGCCCTGATCTGTAGCGCTCACCTCATAGCAGAATGCTGCGCGGAGAAGCTCATCCTGAAAGCAGACGATCAGCAGGCTGCTCATGTCACAAAGCTAAGAAGGTTGCTGCGCAAAAGAAGAAGCATGCATGTTCATGCACCACAGTGACTCAGCAAAGGTTCTAATGATACGCACGATTATGGCAATGACAGTCACAACACGGTGGTGTGCCGCTGGAAGCCATACGAGCAGATACAATACAGAGCAGAGTATCTGTGAGCATGTTTTGAACGACAGCCTTGAAGCAAGAGCACTCACTACAGCAGCAGGTGGGTTACTGTTGTGTCTGTCTAGCTGTGACATCTTCTCAAGCAGGAGGTTTGTGGCCTGTAACTTCTGTTGCTGAGCCTACAACCGCTGCAGCTCTGCTGTTGTAGCAGCAAGCCGTGCCTCAACTGCTTGAGCTCGTCCCTGGCAGCCAGAAAGCATTTGTTGGGTATTGCTACAGTGGTTGTGGGTGCACTTGGCCCACTGGCATTTGGGTCGCCCAAATGAAGTCCACGCAGCATCGATAGACCTCTTACCTTCTGTCGTGACCTCCAGCGCTTTTGAGCTTGGCGATTGCTTTCCTGTCTACGCTCACTTGTGCTGTCGCAGCTAGGTGACCGATCAGAGGTGCCTAGTGCGTCGGACTCCTGGACGGCTTCCAGTTCTGCAACCTGATCTTCTGCAAAGCTTGCTGAAAGCGTTTGCAGGCCAACTAGAAAGGCGTCGTCCGTTGGCCTCTCGTTGCACTCGTTTGCAAGGGTTGAGAACAGTTCCTCTCGGAACAGGTCAGGAGCACTGGGAGTAGGATCCCACGCCAAAGTATTCGGAGAGGCCGCAGCGAACTGTGGCTGGACTGCTGCTCTCGATGACGAAGCGTGAGCATGCCCGTGCCCTGAGCCCAAGCTACTACAAGACTCAGGCAGGTGGTCGATGAGGTCGAGCGCAAGCCCGTCGTATATGGGTGAGGCACCGATAGGTGCACTGCAAGAGTAGGCCATGGTGCATTTCCGCGCGTCGACTGTTGCTCACTGGTCAAGTTATGGGCACCTGCACGAAGCGACAGGGCTTGGTCAAGACTTCCAAGACTTTCAAGCTCAAGGGGCTCATGTAAGGACGCGCTCCGTTGAACGCGTTTCGTATATTCCGTGGATGCCCGTGGAGCTGGGAATGCAACTCGGTCACTGTGTCGTAATGGTTTTGTTGCAAATTGCTGACACGTGCGCAGGAAGCATAACGTTAAGCATAACGTCAAGAACAAAATTACAGAGCCATTGACTATTTTGAGAGCCGTTCTCTATTGTGCTTTGGGAAGTCTGAGGGCCTTCCAGCTTGCATGCTAGCTAGTTTTGGATAGCGCTTGTTTTGGATACCTACTATGATAGCTGCAGCTTGGCTTGTTGAGGTTTGAATCAGCAGGGTGTTTTTGGCCTTTGTAGCTCCCTTGAGCACGCAGCCAAGCGTTGATTGGCACTGCTGTCAGAAGTTCTGAGTCCCTGAGTTGGCCTTGCTTGATAATGTGTCGACCGGGAGGTTCTTCACACTGCGGTGTTTTCCCTCCAAATAAATACTGAAACCAGCAGCATTTTGCAATGGTATACTTCAATTTCACATGCGCTGTTGGCTGGCAGCTACATTTTGGGGTGTGGGACCCCCTTTTCACACACACATACACACACATATTCATCAGCGTGTTGAACATGATTAACATGATTGGCACAAGCGATTGGCCACGGCTAGCAAAAGCTTGTTAAACCTCTCTCTTGCAGACAGCACTGCACATTCTGCAACTTCGAACACCAATACTCTGCTGATGTAGGTATAATCACTGACACAACCTCCAATATCAGCTCTACACGCGTTGTGCTTGCGCTCATGGCCGGCCGTCGGGACTGTCAGCCTTGCCTTACCAGTCAGCAACAGACGCCATTGCTGTTGTCAGAACAGCTTCTCAGTCAGCGACTCTACTCTCCATGACTGTAAATAAATATATTTGCCGAACTGACCTCCTAGCCTCCAAAATGCATTTCAATGCATTGCGCAGCCTAACACAACCTTGCTTGACTGCATACGGTAACTGATGCAACACCCCTATGATCAGGCACTTCACCAAGCTCTGCAAATTAGTATATCCTTGGGAAAGTGCGTCTGATCCAGTCTCTCAAGGAACCACGAAGACCAACATGCAACAGAAGTTCTGTTGACCTTTCTAAAGTGGCTCAGGCCTAGACGCTGCATGTGTGGAAGCAGTGTGCATGTACATGCCCCACAGTCTGAGTTCTGACAGCTCATGAGTGCCGCACAATGTACTAGGCACTCTCAGAGTCTGTAAGGCCAGTAGTTCTGGGGTGACATAGGCAGCATTGAGCTTGGTAAAGCATCATTCCTTGCATGCACACTGAGCGTTTCATGGATCAAGGCTGCAGACCTGCAGTACTCAGTTAGGCATATACATATAAGTATATACATACACTCATGATTTCATAACAGCACTAGTATGTAATGACCAGTAACAGCAAGGACATAATTCTCAAGCACCTGCGGACGTCTCTTGGGGCATGGTAGCTTTCTGCTGCATCATGGCCTCGGCACATGCGCTTGCTCAACAACCAAGCTGCTGAATGCCATTTCCGTAGCAAAAAAAGGAGGCATATGAGCGCACAACCACTCTTTTGTGCTGAAGATCTGCCAGAGTGGGGACATTCTGTAGAAGACGGGCAAATGATGGGCAAATGATGCATGACAAGACTTGTGTGCGTCCGAACTGAATCATACCGCAACACACTTGCGTTCTGTTGCTGTGTCAGGAGAAGCAGTCTCGAGCGACGGTTCATCTCCTGTTCGAGATTGCAGCACCATTGTTTTTGCGTATTAAGGACCGCCGAGTCTAGCCTTGCAGACGCTCTAGATTGGCTCTTATGCACACAAACTCAACCCTCGCCACGCGCGTGAACTACATTGCGACAAGCTGGCAACTGCGACGTGCTTGCGATCACACGCGCGTACCGACCTGCCGGGTGCGAGCAGCCTCGCGGCGGCATCGCCGTCCTATGTCAGCTGCAGGCACAAGTTCAGCTACAGGACCTTCAGGATCAGCACAAAGCACACAACAAGTTGACGCTGAAACACCTGTTGCTAAGGATCTGGTACAATACCTTGTGTTGCGAAAAGACCTGTGGAGTAGCTTGAGGTGGCCGCTTGGAAGCATCATTGCTCAGGCTTGCCATGCTTCAACAGCTGCGTTATGGCTCAGCAAAGACTCTCCAGTCACCACAGCGTATTGTGCTGCTGAAAACCTTGATCATATGCACAAGGTTAGCACTCTGTTCAGAATTGTTGCTGCAAAATTGAGCACACTTATATAGCATAGGTGACATGGCTGCTCTGTTTTCAAAGGTAGTACTGGAAGTGAAGGGCGAGCAACAGCTACACACGTTATCAAACAGGCTCACAGAGCACAAAATTGCACACAAACTCTGGATTGAGCAGCCAGAAAACTTTCCAACCTGCCTTGCCACAGCACCTTGCTCCAAGGCAGAGGTTCAGCAGCACTTCAAAAAGTTTCAGCTCTGTAAAGGAGTTTGATGTACTGCTGCTCTGTCAGTATTGCAGTTAGATGCAGTTGACTGCAATATGCGCACACATGGCAACTGAGCTGTCAGTCTGCAACTCTTGGCATGTGGATGAAAACCAGGTTTAGATAGTCAAAATCACTTTCAACGCCATTGATTGTTGCAAGACAGGAGTTTGCTGTGCATTGCGCACCAAGCTAACTGCTAAATACAAACTGACATATGACTGACCTAAGGAACAACTCTCATCAGCAATATGAATTTCTTATCGCCTGGTTTCAAGCTAGACCTAATGTCAATTTTGTTACCATTTGTGCTGGTTGCACTGCCAGAGAGTCGAAGCATCTGCAAGAAAGCACTAATACGTTTGCAGATGCGTTAATTGGTTTAGGCTTCATGGTCTACTGGCATGCACACAATCAGAAGCATCAGTTCCCTATATAGTTCCATATATCTGTGCATATGTCTACTATTGAGTAGTGGGCTCGTCAAGCCTGTGACTGCAATATTGCATGTGTCTGCCACTTCCTATGCTCTACTTGGGTGCACTGCTGTACAATTCTAATAAAATACAATCAACTATGCCTACTCACCTAAACAAAATCTCACAGTCCCTCCAAGCTTGTTCCTTCTACTGATCTAACCTAACATCAACTGTGAACTGAACATCAATGAAACCCTCTGATACAAACCCTGCAGAGTCTAAATGCCTTGCCAAGTCCCCCTCATGCTCATCAGCACCAAGCGCAATTTTGAAAGGGTTACCCCATCCCATACCCAGGCCCCCTCCAAAACTGTGCTCCTTCTTCATGCTGCAGACCTGAGCAAAGTCTGGTCCCCAAGACACATTCTTGAGACTCAAACTGATTGAAGCCAAAACAAAAGCCTCATGCGGTGACATCTCTGTCACACTGTTCAGTTTTGCAGTCCAGTGGAGATAACACCCAAGGGATGTTCCTGAGCCGTTGAACTGCATGATGAGATACCAGTAGAATCCACAGAGATAGTACTCGCCAGGTATTCTGAGAGTGCTTTCTGGGCCTTTGCGCTTCATGTTGCCAATCTTAGTGATGGGCACCTGAGAAACGTACAATCTGCGTACAACTTTGAGCAATGCGTTACTTGTATTTGCACACGTGCAGCAAGGTGCGATCCTGCTGCTTAAGTTGATCAACAGGCAGCAGTTGCTTACACATTGTCAACTAGGACAAAAGTGTGAGATCGCATGCCATCCTGCACAGTGCTCATCACACACCATGCTGGCATCTGTTAGTGAAAGGCATTAATTTCATTCCCACAATGCAGGTGGGCGTAGTGCTGTGATCAAATCCTGACTTGCTATCATGTGGTGCACCCAGATAAGAGCTTGGAATCTCACCTCCCACTGCATGATGCATGTCGTGCTGCCCACCCCTATCCTCCTAGGGAGGTACATCCCCCCGACCCCAGGGCCCTGTGCCAGCTGCTGCTGCAGCTTCAAGGGTGCTCCCTTGTATCTTGTTGCTGCTCTGAAGGCTGCTCCAGACCTGTACTGCTCTGGAAGCCACTCTGCCTGCACCCCTCACAATGCTATTCATCACAATGCTATTCATCACAACACTGTGACACCACTGTGACACTGTGACACGACTGTGACACGACTGTGACACGACTGTGACACCACTGTGGCACCACTGTGGGACCACTGTGATACCACTGTGACACCACTGTGACACCACTGTGACACTGCCAGCAATGCACAGCTGACTGATGCTTTAGCAGGATAGCGTCTGTGCAGGCACCGACAGACACATGTACATCAAGTAATAATCTGCAGGCATTGCTCATTTCATGGAGGCTGCCAGACATTGGCAGACACTTAGTACATAGTCGACATTCGGTGTCACTTGGTGGACAAGTCTTTGGACATTCAGTGTACCAGCACATACTTGCGCAACATCTAAGCCGCGGGTCCTTCCATGCATGTCCATGGGTGAATCAAAAGCTTGGCAGATAACAGGACGTAGAGCAATAAGTTCGTACACAGCAGCTTTCAACTGATGTCACCAAAAGGCCAGTGAGGTGAGTCATGACAGACAATGTGGTTGACATAAGGTACAGCACATACAAGGCAAGCAATGTGAGTCCCAATGAGCAGACATGCAAGTCTTGCAACAGCAAGCACCTATGACAAATGGTGACTACAAATGCACAGCTCCTGACCACACCTGGGAAGCCACAAAGTGGAGGAAGTCATTGCTGAGCATGGGGAATCGTATGCACTGTGCAAGCTTCTCTGCTGTTTCCTCCAGGCACTGTGCAATCTTCTGCTTTGTAGCTGCTATGTGTATCCAATGACTCACAGCTATAAAGACTGCAGAAATCACACCAGAGAGACAAGTCAGGTTGACACAGTTCACTCAGAGCGCTCGTCAGATGAGGCAGAAGATGTATTACTATTCTCAATAGATTTCAGCGTCTAGTGAGTGAAGGAAGACGGAGGCCTGAATGCACATATGTATGTTCACCCACTACGCATGCTCAAGCATACACCAGGTATATCCATCAGCATTGTGCACTTCTGACAACACTGAGAATGTGAGCAAATGCCAGAAACATTGTTCTGAAACACAGCCACATGTGCATCTATAACGCATACATGAAATGGGCTCACATGCAATCTGTGCACAGACATCAGTGTCTGCAATGCATGCCATGCGCTGATACATGCCTCAATATCATTAAAACCAGCCTGTGCTTGTGTGCTGGCGTGCAACACGCAAGTTTATACAGGCTGTTCAAAAGATCTCCGCATTTCTGAGTACATCGTACACAGCAGTGTCAAGACTGGGAAACAGCGCCTGTGTTCTCTGTGATGGACTTGAGGTGGGGACTTGTCAGCACTGTCTGCAATGCAGCAACCACAGAATCACTGCTGTCCATGAGATGAAACTGATGAGCATGGGTCTTGCTGTACTGCATGAGACAGACATATTCCCAGCAGAAGCAGTTCCTGCTGGCCACACAAAACCTACCAACACAACCAATTTGCATAACAGGTTCAGACAGCATGCTTGCCAGACTCAAGCATCAACCAAGCAGAGATACAGCATGCTTGCAAACTAAACATTGACCAATCAGAGATGAAGGTCAAAGGTGCCTTGTGCCACACATCTGGGAGCTGAAGCAATATTGACTGACAAGGCATTCTTAACCTTTGTTGGCCATGATACTGATTGAAGTACAGAGCTCACCAGCAATGCTGCTAGCGGCAACTTGAGAAAGCTAGCCTGTAGGCTTTCGTTCATCCAGACTGCGTCCAGGTCATCAAACTCTGCCTGGACCCTGGATGTGGCTCTCTGGACCAGCTGTGAGAAGGGCTCATGACTGTGCAGCCCAGCAGGTAGTCTTAAGTATCTGTATGCGCTCTGCAGACTCAACACCTCTTCCTGTGACATAGCAAAGCATCATCGGGCTTGATGCTAAGTTGAAACCACATCATGCACTTTACAACTGCTTGTTACAACCTGTAAGTCATCAGACCTAGTGGGATTGACACATATCTGTGAGCGAACAGAATTTGCAGTCTGTCAAAGTTGAGATCAGGCTTCTCATGAGCATGTTGTGAACGGCTAGAGCAACACTGAGCTTGGGTTTGATGCTGTCACTAAAAATGCTAAACTAAAAAGCAGCGGCATCAGGTAGCAGTTGTCTGGCTTGCACCTTCTTCATCTAGACATTCCTGATCACCAGGTGTATAAGCAAAATGTGCAGGCACAGCAAGGCCATGCAAATGCAGGTTCTTGTGTCTTCCCAGCAAGGTAAGTCAAGAAGCTGTGCAAAATACATGCAGCCTGCATTTCAACAGAGCACAACTGATTGAGTTTGGCTGGACAGCTGCTGAGAACAGCCTTTGCAGACACAATGCACACATGATGCACAGCAACCTTGCGTGGCTGATGGCAGGCATGCTGAAAGCAGAACTGGACCCACCGTGGGGGTGAGAGCTGCTGCGCAGCATGCCACGCACTCTGGCATCAGATATCTGTCTGCCAATTGCATCAGCCGGAGAACAGACTTCTCTGCAAGCATGGTGTGCCGTTTGGTGTTGCTTGACTGCTGTCTGAGGAAGACAACAGTTGCTCTGTGATGCAGTGCTGCCACCGACAGCATTTGGCAGTTGTATTCAACATGCTGCGTTTGGCACAACAGTGTATCTGACAGTGTGCTGCATTCAGCTGCGAGTAAGAGGGTGACCTTCGGTCAGGGTAACCTGCCGGCTGTAGCAGAAGCGGATGAGCTGTTCAAGGTAAAGCTCTTCGCCTGGCTTCGCCTCCAGTTTCAACTCCCTTGTCTCGCCGTCGCAGGTCCACTCTTCGAGCTTCCGCCTTACAAACAACACCAGACGACAGTCAGCGAGCAAAGGCAACATGAGCCTGTGGGAACTCTGTTGTCGCATGTCAATGAAGAAAGATGTAGTGAAAGCTGTACTGTTACGTGATGTCGTGATGCCGCACACCAACACCAGAGTCCGGCCGAAGCGATCATACAAGACTATACTGACATGGATCGCTGGAACGCCCAGAGAAAGACGCCGGCGCCACTGCAAAACTCAAGGCATTTACCAAAAGTCACGCGGCTGGAAGCGTACCTGAGGACCTCCGAGTTGGCTGCCAAAGTCAGGCTGTTGACGTGCATGCTCAGTAGCGGAGGAACTACTTCATGTGGTTTCGCTGTCCCTCCAGCGTCGCTGCCGCTGCTGCTTTTCTCTCGAGTAACATGCAAGACTCGATCGGAGAATTGAGGATTGTTAAACCCGAAGTTGTAGGCGTGACAAGCAGCCGGGGCCTCGGCTGAGCTGCCAAAGGTGTGACCTTCTGCAAGAGAGCTCTCGTTCGCTGCAAATGGCGAAATGAGCATGCTGCACCCTTCAATACTCAACGAGTTAACACCACGACTTGCTCTAGCTGCGCGGCGTTCAACGCAGCGAAACTCTCTCTGCAAACTTACTCATTGACGCGGTGCGTTCGGTTTCACGTAAGCGTAAGCGCAACACGACGATGACTAAATTTGCAATAGCAGGGTCGACAGTCTGGTCGATAGTCCTAGGATACATCGCGGTGGTCTGTTTCTTCGAGTCTGACACAGAAAGATCTGGAAGAAGCTGCTGCTCTATCACTTGTTCAGTGTGCAGCTTCTGAGGGTGCAAAAGCTGCATCGGACTCGGCATTAATAGCATGGGGTGGATTACTTTCACCCTGAGTCAGCTCGTTTTGACAAGTGTTACTCTTGGTGCTCTCAAGAAAAACGGCACAATACAGTATGTACCTACAGAAGGCTCTGCTCTGCCCCAAACCACCGGAACACCAACCTCTCGCCTGTTCTTGCAGAGTGAACTCGAAGGCTATCAAGAATGAATTTGCCAGAAGCGCTTTTGAGACAGCTGTAAGCAATTGTCAGTTGTCAAATATGCGTACATGAGTCGGAGATCAAGCAGCCCTGCTTCGCTCCAGGTGACCACGTTTCTGAGCTTTGCATGCGCTTGTTGCAGCTTGACCTGGGAGAGGACCTTGCTACACGAGGAGAGCGGTTTTGGAAGGCAATAATGGATCCTGTGAGTCATCATGTTTGATCAACAAATTGTTTTGGCCACTAGCTTTGTCAAATTCAGGCATTGTCACCCATGATGCACTTGCTGCAGGCAAATAAGCAATAGCTGGCTGATGCTAACATGGGGTTCCTTGGGCTGACAACAAGTCTGTGAAAGCCTGACACAACGACAAACATGAGCTCACTGATCAGTTGTGCGATCACCACCCCCCCACGTCACAACTGAGTCATGACCATTGTTCCAATGAACAAGCACCCAGTCTGGCCATGCTCATGGCAGCATGTTCAGCACCAACCAAGCGCAACAAAGCAGTCACTAAATCTGCAAAGTGATGAGGAACTTCAACAATTGCAATCAGCCTTTCCCTGCCTTGTTGAGAACTTTCAGCATGCATGAGTTGTGTGCAGCATTGTATAGGCCTTACATTGGCTCTTTATCTGAGGCCCCAATATTTCAATATGGGTCCGGACCTAGTGATCCAGATTGTTCCCGACACATTTGCCATGTTATGTTTTATTCATGTCCATGTGTGGCTTGCCAACAGTACCATGAACAACAAAGTGTTGGGCAGAGCTGCAGCATAGGATTGACAAATGAGTGCAAGCAATTCTGTTATGTCAACAACCTATAACATAGCTTATTGCATGGCTGCACGTATATTGCAAAATATCCTAGCATGGTGGAGTGCCATACATGTATACATATGACAGCATGACAGTAGGCTACTGAGCTGGTGCAGGTTTAGCGACCAAGCCAGCCTCTTTGTCCCACTGCTCAGGTGACATGACAGCATCAATGATGCTGGTTTCATTCCGTACAACACCATCAATGACACCGTATTCGATTGCATCTCTGGGCTGCATGTACAAGGGTCTTTGCATGTCCTGTAAATAAGCACAATGCAATCAGACCTGAATGTCCACGTTTTTCTTCAGGCAATGGTGAAAAACAGGTGACACAAACAAGATGGAACAGCGATGTTGACTCGTCACCTTCAGGCCATCCATGCGGTGTCTGCATAAATGTATGAGCAGACAGTGTAGCATTGTGTGCAAAGAGCGCAACACCAACCTGAGTCATGAGCAAAGGCTGTGCTGCATGCGGCATCTGCCAATGACTGTATGATCCTACAAGCATGTGTATCCCAGACCTAGCCTGCATGACCTCCATGACAGGGGATTCTTGACCTACCTTGTCAAGCTTCTCAGGAGAGTGACCAGTCGTTTGTGACAAGATTTTCAGCATAGCTTGCTTTTGCGCCAGAACTTCACGCCACTTGATCTGGATCTCAACAGCTTGCCGTTGCCCGGTAGGCGGGACCCTTGGCTGTTGCAGCATAGCTGCAGGCATATCAATCAATCAATCAATCAATCAATCAATCAATCAATCAATCAATCAATATGTTTGATGTCCTGGGGGGCAACTGGGACTCAACAGACAAGAAGTTCAGTTCAGTGAATTCATACAGACAAGATTTGCTTCCTACAAGCGAAGCAAATCTTGTCTGTAATAGCATATCTTACGACAGGCACATGCTTTGGAGCCCGCAATGGTAAACTATTGTGATTGTGAGTACTGACATTACTCAGCTTGGACTCAGAACAGCATGTCAAGGGTCTGTAACAATCATCGGTTTTCATGCCGGTCACGCTGTTAGCAGATTACCTGCTGCCAGCACACTTGTACAGTACTTTACTGCAACTGCACTTAGCAGGGACATACCTGTGGCATGCGGCAGCATGAATCGCTTGCCCTTTGTGCCTGCTGACAGCAGCATGCAGGACTGACCAATGGCCACTCCTACGCCAACAGTATGCACCTGCAACACAACTTGATGATGTGAAACTCGTGTTTGCATCTGTACAAAGCAGTCCATCTCAACAAAGGTTCAGCGTGTGCACGCATATGAACAAGCTGCTAAAAGCAGCCAATGACATGATGATGTCAACGAGGACTCCCTCGTTTTACACAGCTGCCATGCACCTCACCTCATTGGTCACATACTGCATTGTGTCATAAATTGCTGTGCCCTCCGTTTCAAACCCAACCTGCAACATGATGACGATGTTCCTAGTCTGGAGTGTTCAGTCATCAGTGAAGAGTAGTAGCCTGAGCTCTGCGTACCGTTTCACCATCAGCTCTTGATGTGCCAGTGGAGTTGATGTACAGGAAAATTGGCTTTGTTCTGTC
>JAABUK010004245.1_pt1 | contig 23496 bp, 20 predicted proteins | sample 5559141 | NCBI WGS metagenome assembly JAABUK01 (sample SAMN10711869, study PRJNA513367) | rock metagenome | isolation source: Antarctica rocks | place: Antarctica: Victoria Land, Pudding Butte nord | collected 2016-01-03
GCACAGTTGATTCATTTGATTTTCAACTATAATCTGATTCTGAATAGAAATCATCTCTTCGATCGAATTTTGATTAACTTTTGATTTGAGTTTTGAATCTGAGTCAGATTCTGAGTCAGATCTGAGCAAGATTTGAGTCAGATCTTGATCAGCTTTCTGATCATCTTTTATTGACTGAAGTTCAAATCTGTCTTCTGACAATAGCATCGAATGCTGATATAGCTTATGATCATCGTTTGCTTTAACTGACTTGACGTCTGACATTCTGATCAGCACGTCGACTTTCAGATTCTGTTTTCTCGACTGATATATGATCTTGAAGTTATATTCAGATAATTTCTCAGCTCATTTAACTTGTCATCTGATCAGTTCTTTGATGATCATGAAGTACTTCAAATTCAGATGATCAATGAAGATCTTGATTGAAATATTCATACATTTCAATTTGAGACGTCAATGCTTCAAACAGTAAATGATGATCAGCAGCTTCTTGTCATAGATCTTGTAGTTGCATTCTGCGAAAATCATGTTCTTGCTATAAAAGATCACTGAATGTAAAATGTCTTCATCGTCATACTGAGACAATACTTCGTCGTTGACATAGTTCAAGAAGTCAGTTTTCAAAATAGCTTCTCTGATTGAGTTGAAATGCTTCAGAACGAGAGCTGTTGTCACTTATTGCTTCAGTTCTTCAAAGATTGTCTGACAGATCTCTGTTCATTCAAAGAAATGATCTTTTCGAGTCAGCTTTATCATAAGTCAAGCGATCTTTGAAAAGTTCTTTATGAATCGTTGATAAAAATTGCAGAAATCAATGAAGATCTGCATGTGAATCAACGATCAAGACACTTTTCAGTTTCAAATCACATCTACTTTTCAAGCATTCATTTGCAGATCATTGATGAATATTAATAGTTCAAGAAATGAGATTTTCTGAACCTTGAATTTGCACTTGTCAATGTCTATCTGTAAATTGACTTCACGAAGCTTCTCTAGCACTTTCTTCACATGAGTTCTATGTTCTTTCAATGTCTTACTGTAAATGAGAATATCATTCAAGTATGTCTGACAGAATTTATGCAGACAGTTGAACAACACATTGTTGATATAGTGCTGAAAGAAAGCAGATTCATTGATCAATTCAAAGAGCATTATTCTATACTTGTAAATGTTGAAGAAAGTAACAAAAGTAGTTAAATCTTCGCTTTCTGAACTCATGCGCAGTTTATTGAACGTGACGATAATGTTAAGTCGAGTCAGATACTTACTGTCTTGAATTCAAGCTAGTACTTCGTCTATCAAGAGTATTGAATAACGATCTCTTTTGATCAGAGCATTCAGTTTTCAATAGTTCACGCAAAAGCGAAGACTGTCATCTTTCTTTTTGACAAACAGTATTAACGAAGCAAAAGAAGCTTTACTGAATGTGATAAACTTCTTCTTTAAATTCTCTTTCAGATACTCTTTGATCTTCTGCAACTTGTAGCTCAACATGAGATACAATCGACTTCTAGAAAGTTAACTCTCTTCTTTTAATTCAATCTTATGATCGTATGATTGATGCAAGAGCAACTGCGTTATCTTTTCTCTATCAAAAACATTCAGAAAGTCGTGATAAATTATCAAAAGCTTCTTCTTCAGTTTATTTAATGACATGACAGAGATCATTTCATTCAGTTTCGTGAAATCTTTGACTGAGCTAAGCGCTTGATTGATTTCACTAATGATCAAGAAGAAGATCTTGATCTTCTTATTCTTGACTAAAGTTCAATATGCAACGACTTTGATCATGATAATATTGACGAGTCTCTTTGTCTCAGTTGACTGAAAGAAGCGAAGTTGATTGAGATTAACTTGAGTGCTTTGCTTTGCTATGAGAGCAGATTCAATGAATCGAGTGAATTCAATGAATTTATTCACTGATTTCTAATTCATGAGTCTCTTCAAGATGATTGTTGATGTAACAATCAAGTTCAAGTTCTTTTGTTTCATTTTGCAGATCTCATTTGATTCAGATCTGTAAAATGCTGATTGACTGCTTGCTTTTGAAACAACAGATTTCAATGTTCAAATCTTCAATGATGATATTTATTGAAAGAGTAGAGTGAACAGTATTACATATGATGAAATCTATGCAGATTGTAGAGAGAAGTTGTAGACTGCTCTATTTATATACTGCTAACGTGACTAAGTTGCAACACACGATCTTTTTCCTGACGCTAGTCTACAAAGAGCTGCTAAAGACGAGTCTGTCATTGCACTTCTTAACACTCTCACTTGATGCTTGCAAGTTTCTCAACTCTCACTGCTTTTCAATCTCAATTGTTCAATGAATCTCTTGAAGTTCTGTCAAGATAATGACTTGATCAATTCGTCTGCTATCATATCTTAACTAAAGACGAAGTTCACTGAGATTTGATTCTTCTTGTGCAGATTTCGAATGTGATGATAAGTGACATTGATGTGCTTCAATCATTCGTGAATATGAGCATTCTTAATCAGCATAAGAGTCGCTTAATTATCTTCTTTGAGCTGCGTAAGTGAGACAGATTGATAAGTAATCTTCTCAAGAATATCGACGTGACTGTGACTGATATTCAAGTACTTTGTCAGATTCATGTTTTTGAGCACTTGACTGATTCATAGACTTTTCTTAACGCAGATTAATAAAGTCATGTACTTTGTCTTGATGATCGATGTGACAATGAACTTTTGCTTTCAACTCATTCAGAAGACTGATTCTTCATTAAGCATGTAAATGTAGATGAGAATTGACTTGCAATCTAGTCTGTCTGAGACGTAGTCTGAGTCAGAGTATTCTACTAACTTCATGCTCTCACTGACTTCGTACATGATGTCTAGATCAATGATGAAACGAACGTATTGCATCAACTTCTTCAAGACATGTTCATGATGTTTTGCAAAATTGCTGAGATATTGACTTAGTCGATTGAAAGCAAAGATGATGTCGAGTCGAGTGTGAATTGCAGCATACATGAGACTTTCAATGACTTGTTGATACTCATGCTGATCGATTCTCACGTCTTTGAGTTCAGCTGAGCGAAGAGCATCATATTCATTCATTGAAAAATCTGTTGCCTTGTGCTTATCTTGCTTTATGTTGAGTCTCTTAAGAACATCATGAAGATAGTGAGTTTGATTCATTCGTAAAATTCGTGTCTTTCTGTTGCAAGTGATTTAAATATCAAGAATCTTCTTCATTTTTCTCAGATTCTTGACTTTGAAAACACATCAAAACTCATGCTTAAATCATTTAATGTTACTCAATGATTTGCAGATGATGACTATGTTGTCAATGTATAGTAGCAACATGATTTCTTTTGATCTATGAATCAAAAGACATGAGTCTGCAGCGCATTATGCAAAGTTGAGTTCAGACAGCGCTGTTACACAGTGATCATGTCAGTCTTATGCAGCTTGCTTGAGATCATAAAGACTTCAAAGAACTTTTAGAACACAGTCAGATTTAACTTTCATCTCAGATGAAGAAGACATGTAGATGATTTCTTTGAGAAACGACTCAGTAAACACATTGTTCACATCAACTTGATGAAGTTCAAGATCTTTCATTGTCGCGATAGTTAAAAAGACTTGCAGAGTGTTAAACTTGATGATTGACGTGAAAGTATTTTCATAGTCAACTTCATGAATTTGAAAGAAATCTCTGATCACTAGTTTTGTCTTCAGTTTGTCAAGAGAATCATCAACGTGCATCTTTGACTTGAAGACTCATTTACTTGTTACGATGTTGATCTTTTTGAGCGACACTTCTTCTTATCAGATTTCATTGATGATTAATGTCACAAGTTTTGCATTGATTGCTTCTTTTTAAAGTTTCTTTCAAACTGAGTTCTGCATTGCATCTTTGTAAATGTTCAACGTGAGAATTCTTATTGCTTTAAAAAAGTCAGATTCATTGACGTTGAATAATGCTCATGACATGCTTGCATCAGAATCACTCTCATCGTCATTAACTTTCTCTATGACGAATCAGATCATCATAGCTTGCAAGATCTTGAATGCGCGATCTTTCAGTTGTTGATCTTCATTGTCTCTTTTTCTCTTTGAAATAACTACATGCAGAAATGTTTGAACTGCTGACTTCAATGTGCTTGATGCAAAGACTTTCTGAGCAATTTGAACATTTAAGTGAATTTCGTGATCATCTGATGCTTGTGATGTGATCTTGAATAGTGCATTCAAGTTGATTGCAATAATCTTCAGTGCATTAGTTGATTCAGACGAAACATCAATCATGAAAGTGTCAGATTTTGAAACATCAGTTGACACGTTATTCTTTGATGATCTTCTCACAGATCTTCGCTTTGAAAGAACGTTGAATGTTTGTTTGCAAAGTTGCAAGTTCATGTCTTCACTCTTTTCATCTTCAGCGAACTTGACAGCGTGACTCTTGATGACTCGATCAAGATCTGAAGCTCAAAGATGATATTGCTTATCAATGTCTTTCACATATTTCATGAATGTATTAAGTCTGTTTCTGTTCATGAATTTGTCTCATCTGTCTTCAATTGATAACGACTTGAGATTGACGTGCAAGTAGCATTTGCATTCTCATACTCATACATGATCAATTGAGAGCTTGATTTCGATGAATGTCTTCTTCAAGATCATGAAAGCTTCGTTGATCAAGAGTTTTGTGATGGTTTGATTTTGCAAATAAACATCTGTTTTTGCAGCTTTTGCTCAGAACTCAATGAGAAGTTCAGCATTCTTGATCATGACTTGCAACAAGTTTTCTGTGATGCATATGATTCTTTCGACTACTTCATTTTGAATTGACATGTGTGAGACAATGTATTGAGAAGCAATGTCAACTGATGAGCATCAGCTATTCAAGATGACTTTAAGTTTCGTGACGTTGTCGCTGCGTACTGAGAGAAGTCTGACATTGCTGTGAAGCTTTACACTGAGTTTTCATTTTTGCAAAGCATCTGATGCATTGAATCGTTGCTTCAAAGAAATGCATCAAGTCTTTCTGAAGTGATTGTTCACTATCTCTAGAAAGTACGACTCGCTATTGAGAGACAATGATAGTGATTCACAGATGTTTATGAAAATGAAAGTCAAGATACTTGTCTTTCAATCACTGACATTGTGTTCTCATTTATTGATGAACTTGATGAGCGCACATATTTCACACACATTCTTGTGACTGTCGTTGATGAAAATAGATTTTTTCAGAGTGATGATCTTATGAAGCTGACGAAGCTTTGCTGATTCAAGATGAGTGAAACAACGATGTCACAGCTTGTACAACTTAAAGCTTTTGTCATTTGCGAAGCTAAGTTGATCGTGATCAACTTCGACCTCGTTCTCATGATGAATCACGTTAGTGTGAGACGCAGAATGATCTAGATTCATTGAATCATCAAGATTCATTGAACTGTGCATCACTGAAAATGCTGATGAGATGTCATGCTGCATAGCTGATAGTAATGCAAATTCATCAAGATCGTTTGCAATTTTCTTTACTATGTAAATGTTTTTGCATTCTAAAGTTTCAATCATTTGCTTTTCTCGCTTGTCGTGCATGTACAGATCTTTATCATCAAAGCTTTCTTGCAGATCTTTCTCACACATTCTTCTTTCAGAAAGAAGATTCATCTCAAGCTTAGAAACATGAAGAACAAAGAACAGCTTGACTGAGTTTTCATGATGATTTTACATGATTGCTGTGTCACAGTGATTGACATACAATTTTCTCTCTTCAACTTTGATGATACGTCTCTTAATGCAAATTAAAGACTCACTAAAAAGTCAAAGTTGATCAGTCATATGCAAGAAAACATCAGAGTCTGCAATTCAATTGAATTCAGAAATCTTACTGACAATGTTCTTTGACAGAGTTGCAATATTCTCGCTCTCTTTGTTCTCATTGTTCTCATCATTGTCAAAGATTTCAAAGTCGCTTTTCACGTTGTAGACTCTGTGCTTCTTGTATTTGTTCTTCAGAAGCTCAGCAAGAGTTTGAAGATCATCAGCGTTCTTGTGTCTTGTTTTGTCTTTATCTTTGCATTTCTTCACAAGCTTTTGAGCTGCAGACAGATGAGAGCAATCAACTAGATGATGTTTGTCTTCACAGAGAAAACATCTTAGAAATCGATGACGCGATTGATCATTGTCGAAGTCTGAAAAGTGTTTGCAATGATGACTGATTTTGCGTTTATTCTGCTCTCGATCAGTACACTTACGTTCATTCTTTCGCTTGACTTATAGCGCAGTCTCTGTTGTCTTCAATTATGCTTTCTTCTCTTGTAGCTTTTGAAGTTCTCTTTCAACGTCTGACTTATTCTGCGCATCAATGACATCTTGAATGATCATGTATTCATCTGACAGCAATTGAAGTAAGACTTGAAAGCGACGTTTTGACTTGAATAAATCGCTTATGTCATTCTGTGTTGCAACGATCTTTCAAGTCAGCTTGACGAGATGTGTTCATGTCTTTTCAATAAAGATATTCGTTGACATTCTGTAATCAATAAAGTTCATCAGATATTGTCTTTCAGTGATTTGTAACTTCTCTTTGTATTTGTAACTCAGAGTATCTTAAACCTCTTTTGCTGATGTCTTGTCTGCAGTGTATTCTTGATCATCGATGATGATGCAGATGATCAGTCAGTAGTGAGCTTTTGCATTGATCTTTTGACTTTCGAAATCGAGAGATTGAATTTCACTGATGATGTCGATGATGCTGTTAAGTGTGTTCAAGTCAGACTTGTCTTCAATGATGAATCACAAGTCTTTTTCAATGAGTCATCTTTTCATGAAAGAAAATCATTGATCACAGTTCTTGCAAGTGAAAATGAAAACAGATCATTGTTTGACGAAGAAGTCGTTGAAGTTCATGACGTTGATGTAAACTCAGTTTGTTGTTAAAATTGAAGAATAAAATAAGAATATTAGATAGATTGACGAGTGAAGTGAAGAGAATGTAATCTCGTCAGTGATGATGAAAATTTTATGCGTTCTTCAACGTGTTCAAGTATGTTTATTTATTCGCTTTCTTAAGAACTTGTAGTAGACTGTTGATTTGATGTGAATGCTTATTTATCTTCTTGTGAGATGCGTAGTAAGCTGTCGAATTTCACTGAACTTCTCTAAGTCAATATACTTATTTGTCTTCTTGTGAGACGCATAGTAAGTGATCATTGATTGCTCATTTGAATAAGTCTTGTATCGAGTTGTCAAGCATCAAATGCTTAGAATGTTTTAATCTAATTACGTTGAAAGCTTCTTGCTAATCAAGACTCATAATTTATTGAAAGAATAAAGTGAACAGTATTACATATGATGAAATCTATGCAGATTGTAGAAAGAAGTCGTAGACTGCTTTATTTATATACTGCTAACGTGACTGAATCGTGACGCGCGATCTTTCTTCTGACGCTAGTTTACGAAAAGCTGCTAGAAATGAGTCTATCATCGCACTTCTCAACAATATTAATCAATCATTTGCAGAATCTATCAACATTTGATTTCTTTTCAATCAAAGATTTTCAAAAATTATCTTGTGCTGATTTAAACAAGTTATTAATAAAAACATCATTTCATTCTTATGTTCTTGTATCATGATCAATGTATACAGAGTGTATGTAATCAACTTTTGATCAGAAATTTCATCATATGATCAAATCAATTTTGATTTTGACAGCGATATTGACTGAATATCAAAGCATTCACATAGCTCTGACATCAAAGATTCATTAATGAAAGTCATGTCAATGACTTCAATATCTATCAGAGCAAGAAATCTGAATATCTTTTCTAGACTACTCAAAATGATGTCAACAGTGAACGACTTGAAATCAAATGAATCATCAGACATGCTGATGAAACAAAATATGAGTATATCATTCTCAATCACTACTTTGACGAAAGCAGGTCGTTTTTTGAATTCGCAGCGATCTCATGCACTTGAGTTGTCTTGAGACAGTCATATGTTCTATGTTCTGACTTCTTGCATTTGAAGCAGAGTTCTTTCTTAAACAACTCTTTCTGAATAGAATTGAGATTTGATCTTCTGAGTTTCTTTCACGCAGAGATTGATGACGTGAGTTGAGCAGACGAAGTACTAGCAACAGAGCAAGCAGCTGAAATCACTGAGACTTTGACGATCAATCGAACATTCAATTCAATCAATCTAACATTGACTTGCATGCAAATGTCAACAAACTCATTCAAATTCGTGATTTGTTCATTGAGTGTTGCTCGCTGAAGGTCTGAGCTGATCTTATGCTGAAGATCATCTAGTAAAGTCTTGTTATTGTACTCTAGTTCTGCATTAAATCTCTGAAATTTCATTCAAAATTCATGAAAGAAGATCTTGTTCTGATACAGCTTTAAGTACTGTTGTTGAGTCATGTGATAATGATTGAGATCATCATACATCTTATTTATGATCAACAGTATCTCTTCTGCTTCTAGAAATGAGTTCGTGATCGTGTTTCTCATTTGAGTTGCTATGTGTTTGATCGCAGTTTCATTGACTCAACTTTCAATGTATGCAATCTTCAGTTCTTTGATAGAAAAATGATTCTTGTTTATCTTCAGCTTGTTTTGCATTCAAGACAGTCAATTATCTACATTCTGCGTCGAATCTTCAAATAAAGATGAGTCAAGTAACTTGATTGATTTCGAGAAACGATCTTCAGAAATCGAAGTGCTTTGTCGACTTGATGCAGTTTTTAAATGATGTATAATCATGTTCTTGTCTCTCATCTCTTTCTGCAAACGCGTCTGCGTAGCTTTCAATGTGATGTTTATCTCGTTGACATCTTTTAACATCTGAATCATGTCATTGTGAGTCTTGATTTCAATGTCATGCTGTTAACATATGTACTTGATAAAGACAACGATGTCGTCTGCTTCATGAGCACTTATTCAAGCATTCAGTTCAGTGCTGATGCTGATCTTGATTATTTCATGATCAAAAAGCAACGCGTTCGTGTTCTTTTCTTCTGTATCTGACGACGCATTCGTGTCTTCTTCTTCTGATGCTGTTCGATTCTGTGATAGAAGTGATTCTCTTCTAACATTTTAAAAGTCATAGCGAGCAATGCTCACTGATTCTGATTCTGTGCTTCTAGTCATGATATGAGTAGAAAATTGCTGGTCGAAATTCTGATGTTACTCTATCAAACTTTCTGAGTTCAAGCAATGACTAGTACTTTATCGAACTTTCTGAGTTCAAGTACTGCTGAAATTTCTGATTTCTGATGATGAGCTCAATAAAGAGTTAGTCAAGAGCAACGCGTTCGTGTTTTTTGATTCTGATTCTATCAAAATTTCTGATTTCAAATCAAGATTCTTCTTTAGAAATTTCTGGTTTCTATCAAGCTTTCTGAACTCAAGTTCTGATTCTGCTGTTGAAATTTCTGATTTCAACTTCTGATTTGAGTTGTGTAGCTTGTTTTTATATCGTTTACACATCGATAGCAAGATTAATGAGCTTTGAACTAATGTTATGAGTCTGCATAGAGCGAATCATATGAGTGTATTCTAACTAGAAGTTCAAAGCTGAAGAAGAAAGAAGATGCAACACGTCATGAGTTTTACTCATGAAGACACGCTAAATCGCTAGCGTGTCAACATCAGCTCTATACTAGTTTATAATAGTCTGACATGATCTATGTTAGACTAACTCGAAGTGCACAATCGCAACAAGTTGAAGCAAATGATGATCAAAAGTTATATTAGCATCAGATGCTATTGTTAAAAGACAAATTTAAGTTGCAGTCAATAAAAGCTGATCAAGAAGATGATCAGAAAGTTGATTAAAATCTGATTCAGATCTTGCTCAGATTTGACTCAGATTTGAAACAAGAATCAAACGTTAATGAAGATTCAATTGAAGAAATGATTTCTATTCAGAATCAAATTATAGTTGAAAATCAAACGAATCAACTGTGCTTTGATATTCAAATAGTCATGAAACAAAACAGAAGAACTTATCAAAATATTAATCTAAACAATTGCAAAGTACTTGATGAAGTACTCTGAAAAGATGATAAACTATGAGTATCTCAGTCAATAATCACTCAATTAATAAGAAAAGCACATGATCTTTCAATCAGTGATTATTCTGACATGAATTGAACATTAAACTTGTTGAAACAATCATATTGCTGATCGAAGATGAGAACAACAATCAAATGCTACATTCAAAACTGTTACGTTTATCATAGATCAAAAGCATCAAGAGATCAAATCAATGAACTGCTGAAGTCATTATTCATGCTTAAACAACGTTGACAGAACATATTCTTGAACTTTATTATCAATCTATCAGAAAGTGATGAAAGCAACGCGATTCTGACAATCATAGATCAATTGTTTAAGAAACGACACTATATATCATGTTAATCAGATGACGAAGAAATCTTCGCAGAATAAACAGTTAAGCTGCTGTTGATATGAGTCTTCAGAATTCATGAACTATCGAGATCAATAGTGTTCAATCATGATTCTCAATTCATATTGATTGTCTGAACATCTCTTTGTCTGAGACTCAACATCAAGATGAAACTATTCATCAACTATCATTTGCAGATCAATGATCAGACAGAAAAAGCGAATCAAAATGTGAAGTAATATCTACGAAGCTATTGCTTATATATGCAAGATGATTGATTCATCTGATTATTTATGACTGAATTCATTGATAACAATGCTATTTCATCATCAATTGAACAGTCAGCGTTCTTTCTGAATAAGAACTTTCACTCTCATATGAGCTTCAATTTGAATTTAACTGAATATGAGATTACTCAAGCTAGAATCGAAGTGAGTAAAGTGAAGAATATATTCAAACATATAAAATGATCACTAGCATTAATCAAGCAAGCATTAGCAAGAGTCAGAATCACAATGAAGAAACAGACTGATAAACATCAAAAAGAAATGATTTACAAGATAAATAACATGATGTTTCTGAACTCAAGAAACATCATGATCTTAAGATCATTAAAGAAACTAGATGATAAGATGCTAGAATTCTTCAAGATTTTGATCAAGATCAAACATGCATATCAACTGAAACTGTCATTGACTATGAAGATTCATTCGAAGTTTGCATCAAGTCTGCTGCAACTAAATTCAAAAAACACTTTAAAAAAACAATAAAATGAGTTATCTGATTTTATAATGATTGAAGACAAAGATGAATGAGAAGTGAAGAATATATTGAACTTCAGACACTACGAACGAGATAAACGACTACAATATCATATCAATTGAAAAGAATATGATGTTGATTTACATTGATACAACGTTGATGAAAGTGAATTCAAAGATTGCTTGAAAGTCATCAATGACTTTCATAAACATTATTTGAACAAGTCAAGATAGAAATCAACTCAAGAAAGATTGACTGAACTGCAACAATGAAAACATTGTTAAATGAAAAGAAAGAGTAATGTTGTGAGCATGTCTTGTTACTCTGAGTTAGTCTAACATAAATCATGTTAAACTATCATAAACTAGTACAAAGCTGATGTTGACACGCTAGTGATCTAGCGCGTCTTCGTGAGTATAAGACTCTCAACGTGTTTCATCTTCTTTTTTCTTTAGCTTTGAACTTCTAGTTAGAATACACTCATATGATTCACTTTATGCAGACTCATAACATTTAGTGCTTCATATGTAGTATATTCAGTACTTCATATGTAGTATATTCAATGCTTCATATGTGATTTATCTAGTGTCTCTTATGCGACTTACTGAATAGATCGTATATACTACATATGAAGCACTGAATAGATTGAACATGAAGCACTGAATAAACTACATAAGAGACACTGAATAGATTGCATATGAAGCATTTAATATACTACATATGAAGTACTCAATAGATTACATATGAAGCATTGAATATACTACATATGAAGCACTGAGTACGTCACATATGAAGCATTGAATATACTACATATAAAGCATTGAGTACGTTACATATGAAGCATTGAATATACTACATATGAAGCACTGAGTACATCACATATGAAGCACTGAGTACATCACATATGAGACACTGAATATACTATCTACATATGAAGCACTGAGTAGATCACATATGAGACACTGAATATACTATGTATGAAGCACTGAGTAGATCACATACGAAGCACTGAATATACTACATATGAAGCACTGAATATACTACATATGAAGCATTGAGTAGATCACATAAGAGACACTGAATAGTTGCATATGAAGTACTAGATAAATCACATATGAAGCATTGAGTAAATCACATATGAAGTACTGAATATATCACATATAAAGCATTGAATATACTATATATGAAGCATTGAGAAGACAGTGAGATTGATTCTACATATTTGATTCTTATTTTGCACTTTCGCTAATTTTAATGAACTTTTGACAAATTCAAAAAAAACGATTCAGGTTTTGCATACAATAATATGTCATTCAATTGATTACAACGTGACATGAAAGTCTTGATTTCATCATTTTATATTTACTTACTTTCAAGTTAGTTTTTAGTGTGTCAATCGAGCATAAACAACCCTAATTTTAAATTGAGTTTCGAAAGTAAACAAACAAATCACATTTCTATTCAACAGAATTACTATTAATTCTATCTCATTACACATCATTTATCATGTTTAATAAGAAGAGATTTACAAAGAGAACAGCTAAAACTGAAGTCTTGCAAGTCAGCAAGTCAGATCATCAGCAAATTTCTTCAACAATTAAATCTGCAGTCATGATTCTGAGCAAAATCTCAGAAAACTCTTTACTTTCTATTGAAAAATCTTTAGATCTCACGTTGAATACAGTGCATTATATAGTCAAAGATGCAAAGAAGAAAGCTGAAGATAACAATTGAAAGCTTGTTGATCAACGCAATTTCGAAGATGTCTTGCGATCAGATAAATCTTATGCTCTCTTTGTTGAAAAGATCAATTCTCTATGCGATTATGTAGTAGAAACACGAGAAAACAGAAATAAATCAGCAAAAGAACACATTATTGAGCTTAATCTGTTTATTTCAAAATCTATCTTTGCTTAATACATGTATGACAGAGATTATGCATGTAGAAAATACAGATGAAAGACTCATTTAAAGAAAAGACATAAGATAGCTTGCAAGATCTTTGCAGAGAACTATTTACTGTTAGAAGTCGATCTAAAGCAAGTCATAAAAATGTCATTTAACTAATAGATAAATGCTAAGAAAGAAAAGTATGTACAGGTAAGAACTTGAGTTCTTATATGTGTTCTTCTCAGCTCTGTGCTAGACTCGAAAGAATTGATGTCTTACACATATGATGCAGAGTTTTAATGACATCACTACTAGCTTGAATGCTCACTAAACTCAATTAGAATGAAACTCAGATTAGAGCTAGAAAGAATAGACGAAGGCTAGAATCGTAACATTTACTCTCTCTCTTGACTATTCATGTTCGCATGAATGTTTTTCCTAGCGCGCTTTTCTTGAATATTTGATATGAAATTCATTAATCATCTCTTGAGCGTTCATAAACTTGTCGTCGTCAGCGTTATATCAGTTGAGATTATTATCATAATCATTTCATTTGACTCTATATTGAAGTCGTCTTCTATAGCATCAAGAGTTCAGTATATCATCGATTTTTTATTCGTCTTCATCGTTTATCACTATTGATCTCGAAGATTCATTCTTTTGATCAGACAGAGAATCATTGACGGCAGAACGAAGAAGTCTTGAATGAAATACGTCATGTATATGCATAGTCTTGAGTAGCTTCAACTTATAGAATGAGTCAACAGAGTCAATAATCTGAAATGAGTCGAGCATCTTGTCATTCAATTTTTTGAAAGATCTCGCTGTAACGATGTTTCGTTCGTTCAGAAACATCTTTGATTCAATTTTATAATTGATCTTCTTTCTATGCTTGTTAGTCTGATTCATCATTTGCTCTCATGTTTTGATCAGAGCTTTGCGAGCGAAGATCAGTGTCTTATTCATGTGATCAAATATATCTTCAACTTAAGCGATCTGCAGACGTTTGCAAATGCTTTCATACTCGATGTTGTCAGAGTTGAAGCTCATATGAGGGTGAAAGTTCTTGTTCATGAAGAAGAAAATCAAGAAAATGACTGAAGACAAGACGTTATTGTTGACAAACTCAATCATGAGTAGTCACTTGAATCAGTCATTCTGCATGTATGAACAGAAGAAATCAAGATATCGCTCGACATTCTGATTGACTTGTTTGCTTTGATTGTCGATCTGAAGATGATAGATGATGAACAATCAAAGAGAAATGCTCAGTCATTTGCAAAGAAACTTTCAAAGAATGAAGATGAACTGAGAATCTCGATCGAATACAATGAAGCTTGATAAATCATGAGTTCAATATACTCATTGAAGCAACATTTCAGCTGTCTTTTCGACTGTGATATCTTCATCATCAGTGATGCAAGAAATATAATGTCTTTCTTTCAACAGTTTGCAGATGACAGTCAGAATAACGTTGTAGTTGTATGAATCAGATAGATTAATAATGAAGTTCATGACTATGTTCTGTCATTGCTGTTCAGATATAGATAAAGGTTGAAGCAAGTCGTTTGATTTATTTCTTGATGTCTTTGAACATTGACATACGTAGCAGTTTCAAATATATTGATCTATCGTTTTTCACATAGAAGATCAATAGTAATTTCGCTTTATGATCTTCACTGTTCTAAGAATTTCAGAATGATCAATTGACAACTGATTATGTACTTCACGAATCAGATTCATTTGTAGAAGTTCATTGAACAAGACTCATAACTGACTATCATGAAACAAGATTTCATTCTGAGTTCGACAATTCTTCAATTTGATATCTTCATATTGTGCTTCGTCTCTTGCTATTGCTTCGCGAAGTAGTGTACAATTCTCGTCAATTTCATTCACGTCAAGAACTTGTTTATAGATTGATTGATCATTATTCTTCTTTAGATCAACGATCTTCATTTAATTCAATGTCAGAATAGTAGTTCTTTGATATTAAACACGTTCATCGTCAAGATTTCTAGATACGAAGTTAGCTTGACGAGTTAATGCATTGATCTTAATGTTCTGTTTGTCAGATTGATACAATATCTTAAAGTTAAAGTCAGCTAGCTTCTGAATTCAGCACATCTGTCATTGACTCAGCTTCTTGTCTTTCATCAATGAGATGAGCGCTTGATGATTGATGAACATCTTGATAAAAATGTTGATCAACTTCAGTTCAAGTCATCAGTGTTCAAAAGCTCAAATTATGATCAGCAGTTTCTTATCATATATTTTGTAGTTGCATTCAGCAGAAGACATGTTCTTGCTATAGAAGACAATCAAATGTAGAACATCTTCGTCATCATATTGAAACAGAACTTCATTGTTGACGTAGTCAAATGAGTTAATTTCAAGAATGAAATCGCAAGTCTGATCAAAGTGACGAAGTATAAAAGTCTCAGTCATACGTCTCTTCATGTGATTAAATGCAGTTTGACAGACTTTGTTTCATTTAAATATGATCTTCTTTTGAGTAAGTTGAATCATTGAATGAACAATCTTTGAAAAGTTCTTGATAAAGTGTCGATAGAAGTTGCAAAAGTCAATGAATGACTGAATCTGAGTGAGATTATTGAGAATAGATCAATTCACTACTGTTTGTATCTTTCGTGAATTCATCTTAAGTCTCTTGATTGACATCAAAAGTTCTAAAAAGATGGTTTTCTGAACATGAAACTTGCATTTATCAATGTCTATCTGTAGATCAGCTTCTCATAGTTTATTCAAGATCAATCGTACATGTTGCTTGTGTTTCTTCAAAGTTCTGCTGTAAATGATAATGTCATTTAAATAAATCTGACAAAACTGATGAAGATATTTGAACAGCACGTCGTTCATATAATGTTGATGAAACGTTGATTCATTGATTAATTTGAAGAGCATTACATGATATTTGTATGAGTTGAAAAAGGTAATAAAGATAGTCAAATCTTCGCTATCTGAATGCATGTGTAGTTTGTTGAACGCGACAATGATGTTTAATCGAGTCAGATACTTACTTTCTTGTATACGAGCGAAAGTCTTGTCTATCAAGAACAAAGAGTAGTGATCTCATTTGATCAAAGTGTTGAGCTTTCTGTAGTCAATGCAGAAACGCAGACTTTCGTCTTTCTTTTCAATGAACAAGATGAGTGAGACGTATGATGCAAAGCTGAAGAAAATGAACTTTTTGTTCAGATGTTTGATCAGATACTTCTTTATCTTCTGAAGCTTGTGATTGAACATCTGATATAATCTGCTTCGCGAAGATATTTTCTCGTCAATCAACTCAATCTTGTGATCATAGATACAATGAGATGATAGCTGATTGATCATTGCTCGATCGAAAATGTCTAGATAGTCATGATATTCAGAGAGAAGCTTGATCTTGACTTGCTTAAAAGTCTTGACATGTGAAAGCTCATGTAGATTCACTTCTTCAAGCTTATTCTCAGCTGTAGTTATGAGTCAATCAATTTTCAAGATGATAATAGCAAAGATCTTGACGTCTGATCGTTTGACTAACATTCTATAAACGACTGCCTTTATCATTGATATGTTGATTGAACTGAAAGCTGGTTTCAGACTGAACGTCAATTTAGAATTGACGCTAAACGAAACTGCTTCAAGCGATTTTGACTGTTTGATCAATGTAACGAACTTCTTTTTTGACTGATTGAAAGAAAGTGATTTCTGATTGAATTGAGAGATAACGAAAGTGAACGATCTTCTCAGTATATGAGTAGAAGTCAAGCTCTTCTGTTTCGTGATTGTTTTATAACTTGAGAGTAGAACAATCGATTTCTGACTAAAGATGAAATTCGAAAATTGAAGAAAATCAATTTGCATATCAATTACTAGATTGATTTTGTTCATTCATGTTTTTTCAAGAATCATTTGATGTTGATTTAATTGAGTGATCAACATAAAAGCTGTGTCAATCGTATGATTTTGAACAGTCAGATTCAAATAAATGACATGAGTAATGAGTTTCTTAGCATAGTGATCGTCGAATTCTCGAATTGACTTCGCTTTGATCAAAGTCAGAGACTTGATTTGCAACTGATCACAAACAATCTGTGTAATCACTTCATCAATGAACGAATAGTCAGCAGCTTCGATGTCTATCAATGACTTCAATGAGTAACTAATTTCATTGCTAGAAAGTACATATTCAGTAGTCAAAGATTCAGAAGCAAAAGAATCATCTGACATGCTTGTCGTTGAAGAAATTAACACATCTTTCATTGCATCTTTGATGAAAGTCTCTAGTTTTTTGTCTCGCTATCTTTGAAAGAAGACATTTTCTCATTCTCTTTATTCTTCGAAATGACGATTTCATGTAGGCGAGAGATGAATGCATGAGATGCAGAAGTGTTAATCTTGTTCTGAGAGCAATTCTTGAACAAATGTTTTGAAATCTTGCAGATGTAGCAGATGATAGACGATTTCGCTCAATCAGACTCAGAAGTAGAAAAGATGATAAACTTAACATAATCAATTATCAAAGTCATCACTGACAATGAAGTAGCAGCACGTTTATCAGATACGATAGTGACTTTGACGATGACAGTGCAAAGCTGACTGCGTAGCTGATAGTTGACTCGCTGTTTATTATTCACATCTTGAAGAAAGATTCTTAAGCGAGTGAGCGAAGTAAAATTCTCTGAACAGACTGATAAAATGTTTTGCAATCGATTATTGATTTTATTCTGAAGATCGTTCATCAGAGTGCAATCGTTGTATTCAAGATAACTAAATAGCTTCATAAAGTTGAAGTAGAAGACATTGAAAGACTTGTCTGCTTGTCTCAAAGCATTGTACTTGTGATGACACTTTCAATTTCTATTCAGTTTATCGTATATTTCTTTCAGATGCTCAAATAGCTCGTTGATCAAGATGTATGAATGCGAAGCGTCATGTTGATGTCAAGCGAAGATGTGCTCAGCAGCATCATCTTCTAGTCTAGATATCACATAAACAATACAGATATTCTCATTATCGAAGTGATCAACATTAGTCTGAAGCTTGTTGTCTATCTTGATTCTTCAGCTGTCTCATGTCGATTCATCTTCATCAGTGAATATAAATGAGTTCGAAAACTTGAAGAACTTGTGATGATCATTATCAAATAGAGTGAACGACTCTCGTCGAGTATAATTCTCAATAGAAGCTCGAGATTTCATAGACTGTCGAGATCGAGACTGATTCGCTGAACGTTGTTTCTTTTTTAGACTCAAGACTTTCTCTCGTAGTTCAATGATAGTCTCTTCTTGAGTGTCTATTGTTGTTTGATTTGCCTCTAGCTCATCAAGTCTCTTGATGTGATTGACTTGAACATTGATTCATTGTTTATTGAGTTTCAAAGTCATGTCTCGTTGAGCTCTTAGCTTGATCAACATCTTGATGATCTCGTCTGACTGATCAATAACTCATTGACGAAGTTGTTGACTTATGTTGATGTTTTATGAGATAGCAACATTCTGAGATCTTGCTGAAGCATCAAAAGAAATAAGAGAAACTTGTTTACTAGCAATGCTTTTAAGCAGATGAGCTGTTCATGACTCGACTGATTCAGAGTCGTGTGTCATTATGAGAGATTGAAGATAGATAAATAGATTTGATTGTGATAAGATTGAGTGATTGATTTGATAAATTTGAGTAAATTTGAGTAAATTTGAAAATGTGTTTTGATGAAAGTAATTCAAAGAATTTCTTGCGAATTTTCTGAATAAACGAAGTAGATTATTTCGTATCATCTACACGTTGATAGCAGAGTAGTTGATTAGCATTTATCTACTGTTAGAGATCGATCTAGAGCAAGTCATAGAGATGTCATTTAACTAATAAATAAATGCTAAGAAAGAAAAGTATGTACAGGTAAGAACTTGAGTTCTTATATGTGTTCTTCTCAGTTCTGTGCTAGACTCAAAAGAGTTGATGTTTTACACATATGATGCAGAGTTTCAATGACATCACTACTAGCTTGAATGCTCACTAAGCTCGATTAGAATGAAACTCAGATTAGAACTAGAAAGAATAGATGAAGACTAGAATCGTAACATTTACAATTTAATTGAAAAAGAGTTGTTCTCATCAATGAAATCTTTATGCATGAAGCAGAGTGACAAGATATGCTTAGAGTCTGACAATTATCAGATGAGAAGTACAATAAAGATGTGAGAAAGTTCAAAACAGATAATTTTGTCACTGAAATGATATGAGACTCATTTGTCTATGAAAGAAAGAAATCTATCTATTTTGAATATGTTAGAAATCAGCATAAAGCGAGTCATATGAGTGTCATTTAACTAATAAATAAATGCTAAGAAAGAAAAGTATCTACAGAAAAGAACTCAATTCTTATATGTGTGTTTCTCAGCTTTATGCTAAACTCGAATGAGTTGACATCTTACACATATGATGCAAAGTTTCAATGACATCATCTTTAGCTTGAATGCTCACTAGACTCAATTAGAATGAAATCAAGATGAAGATTAAGAAAGAATAAATGAAGACTAAAATCATAACATTATTTCTCTTTCTTGACTATTCATGTTTGCATGAATGTTATTTCTTAGTGCGCTTTTCTTGAATACTTGATATGAAAGTCATCAATCATTTCTTAAGCGTTCATAAATTCGTTATCGTCAGCGTTATATCAGTTGAGATCATTGTCATAGCTCTTTCATTTAACTTGATATTAAAGTCATCTTCAATATCATCAAGAGTTCAATATATTGTTGATCTTTCATTCATTCTCATCGTTTATCACTATTAACTTCAAAGATTCATTCTTCTGATCAGGCAGAAAGTTATCAACAACAGAACGAAGAAGCTCTGAATGAAATACATCATGTATATGCATAGTGTCTGATAATTTCAATTTATAAAAGAAGTTAACAAAGTCTGTGATCTTGAATGAATTGAACATCTTGTCATTTAGCTTTTTGAAGAGTCTCGCTGTAATGATGTTTCTTTCGTTCAGAAACATCTTTGATTCAATCTCATAATTGATCTCTTTTCTATGCTTATTAGCTTGTTTCATCATTTGTTTTCATGTTTTGATCAGAGCTTCGCAAGCGAAGATCAATGTCTTGTTCATGTGATTGAATATATCTTCGATTCTGATGATCTGTAAGCGCTCGCAAATGCTTTCATACTCGATGATGTCAGAATCAAAGCTCATACAAGAATGAAAGTTCTTGTTCATGAAGAAGAGAATCAAGAAGATGACTGAAGACAAGACATTATTGTCAGCAAACTCAATCATAAATAATCACTTGAATCAGTCATTCTGCATGTATAAACAGAAAGAATGAAGATATCATTTAACATTCTGATTGACTCGTTTGCTTTGATCATTGATCTGAAAGTGATAGATGATGAACAATCAAAGAGAAATGCTCAGTCGTTTGCAAAGAAACTTTCAAAGAATGAAGATGAATTGAGAATCTTAATCGAACATGATGAAGTTTGATAAATCGTAAGTTCAATATACTCATTGAAGCAACATTTCAGCTGTTTTTTCGACTGTGATATTTTCATCATCAATGATGCAAGAGATATAATGTCTTTCTTTTAACAATCTGCAGATGACAGTCAGAATAGCGTTGTAGTCGTATGAATCAGATAGATTAATAATGAAGTTCATGACTATGTTTTGTCATTGCTGTTCAAGTATTAATAAAGAATGTAGCAGTTCATTTGATTTATCTCTAGACATCTTCAAGTGTTAACAGATATAACAGTTTCAAATATAATGATTTACTGTCTTTTACATGAAAGATCAATAGTAGTTTCATTTTATGATCTTTACAGTTTTAAGAATGTCAGAATGATTTACTGAGAGTTGATTGTGCATCTCATGAATCAGATTCATTTGTAGAAGCTCATTGAATGAAACTCATAGCTGACTATCATGATACAAGATTTCATTCTGAGTTTAACAATTCTTTAATTTGATATCTTCATATTGTGTCTTGTCTTTTGCTATTGCTTCGCGAAGTAGCATTCAATTCTCGTTGATCTCATTAGTTTCAAGAATCTGTTTATAGATTAATTCACTGATGTTTTTCTTTAAATCAGTAATTTTCATTTAATTCAACATCAGAATAGTGATTCTTTGATAACAAACACGCTCATTCTCAAGACTTTTGAGCACAACATTGAATCAACAAGTTAATGCATTGATCTTAATGTTTTGTTTGTCAAATCAATACATTATCTTGAAGTTAAAGTCAGTGAGCTTTTGTACTCAACGCATTTATCATCTGCTAAGCTCTTTATCTTTCATCAATGAGATGAGTGCTTGATGATCGATGAACATCTTGATAGAAATGTCAGTCAGTTTCAATTTGAATCATCAATGCTTAAATGCTCAAATAATGATCAGCAGCTCTTTATCATATATTTCGTAGTTGCATTCAGCAGAAGACATGTTCTTGCTATAGAAAGCAATCAAATGTAGAATTTCTTCATCGTTATATTAAGACAGAACTTCGTCGTTTACATAGTTGAATGAATCAATTTTCAAAATGATTTTATGAGTTTGATCAAAGTGACGAAGTATTGAAGTCTCAGTCATACATCTCTTCATATGATTGAATGTCATCTGACAGATCTCATTTTATTCAAATATGATCTTCTTTTGAGTAAGTTGAATCATGAAACAAACAATCTTCAAAAAGTTCTTGATAAAGCATCAATAAAAGTTGCAGAAGTCAATGAAGAACTGTATCTGAGTGAGATTATTGAGTGTAGATCATTTCACTACTGCTTGTATCTTTCGTGAATTCATTTTCAATCTCTCGATGAATATTAATAGTTCTAGAAAGATGATTTTCTGCACATGAAACTCGCACTTGTTTATGTTTATCTGTAGATTGATCTTTCGTAGTCTGTTCAAGATTAATTATACATGTCGCTTGTGTTTCTTCAAGATCTTGCTGTAAATGATAATGTCATCTAAATAAATCTGACAAAACTGATGTAAATATTCAAACAACACGTCGTTCATATAATGTTGATAAAACATTGATTCATTTGTTAATTCAAAGAGCATTACATGATATTTGTATGAATCAAAGAAGATAATAAAGATAATCAAATCTTTGTTATCTGAGTGCATACATAGTTTGTTGAACGTGACAATGATGTTCAATTGAGTCAGATACTTGCTTTCTTGTATACAAGTGAAAGTCTCATCTATCAATGACAAAGAATAACAGTTTTGTTTGATCAAAGCATTGAGCTTTCTATAATCTATGCAGAAACGCAGACTATCATCTTTCTTTTTGATGAATAAGATAGACGAGATGTATGATGCAAAGCTGAAGAAAATGAACTTTTTGTTCAGATGATTGATCAGATACTTCTTGATCTTCTGCAGTTTGACGTTGAACATTTAATATAGTTTGCTTCTAAAAGATGTTTCTTCATTAATCAACTCAATTTTATGATTGTAGAAACAATGAGATGATAGCTGATTGATTATTGCTTAATTAAAAACATTTAAATAGTCGTGATATTTGAAGAAAAGCTTAATCTTGACTTGCTTGAATGTCTTGACGTGAAAAAGCTCATGCAGATTCACTTCTTCAAACTTATTTTCAACTGTAGTTATGAGTCGATCAATTTTCAAGATGATAACAGCAAAGATCTTCACATCTGATCATTTGATTAACATTTTATAAGTTGCAGCTTTGATCATGACAATGTTCAATGAATCTGAAGTTATTTTAGAAATTTTGACACTAGTTAAAGTCGCGTCACATGATTTTACCTGTTCAATTAGTTTAACTGACTTCTCATTGAACTGATTAAAAGAGAGTGATTTTGAACTGAATTGAAATGTAACGAAAGTGAAAGATTTCTTCAGTATATGAGTAAAAGTCAAGCTCTTCTGTTTCATGATTGTTTTATTGCTTGAGAGTAGAACAATCAATTTCTGACTAGAAATGAAATTCAAAAATTAAAGAAAATCAATTCACATATTGTTATGATTCTAGTCTTCGTCTATTCTTCGTCTAGTCTTCGCCTGATTTCATTCTAATCAAGTCTAGCGAGAATTTGACTTAAAGATGATGTCATTGAGACTCTGCATCATATGTGTAAGACGTCAATTCAATCGAGTCTAGCACAGAACTGAGAAATACACATATAAGAATTGAGTTCTTTTCTGTAAATACTTTTCTTTCTTAGCATTTATTTATTAGTTAAATGACATCTTTATGACTTGCTTTAGATTGATTTCTAACAGTAGATAAATGCTAATCAACTACTCTGCTATCGACGAATAAATGATATGAAACAATCTATTCAGTAAGAAAAATTTGCAAGAAATTCTTCAAATTTGCATCATCATTTTAGATTGCAAGAGATTCTTCGATTCTACACTCATTTTCATCATTCTATTTGCAAGAAATTCT
>JAABUK010004246.1_pt1 | contig 23491 bp, 19 predicted proteins | sample 5559141 | NCBI WGS metagenome assembly JAABUK01 (sample SAMN10711869, study PRJNA513367) | rock metagenome | isolation source: Antarctica rocks | place: Antarctica: Victoria Land, Pudding Butte nord | collected 2016-01-03
CTGAAGGACAACCAGCCCCGGCTGCTCGCCGACGTCGTCCTGGCGTTCGAGACGCCGGCGGCCCTTTCCCCCCCGACAGCGACGGCTCCTTGAATCCGACCGGCGGACGGCCCGCTCTTCGGATAAGGGCCATGGCCGGCGCGAGAAGCGGGCCCTGGTCTCGACGACGATCCTCTCGGGATACGCCGGCTGGCCCGGGCTGGCCCAGGTCTTCCGGCTGACCCGCGAGCGGACGGCGGCCGGCAAGGTGACCACCGAGATCGCCTACGGGATCACCAGCCTGCCGCGCGACCGGGCCGACGCGGCCCGGCTGCTGAAGCTGGTGCGTCGGCATTGGGGGATCGAGAACCGGCTGCACTACATCCGCGACGTGACCCTGGGCGAGGACGCCTGCCGGGTCCGTTCGGGGCCGGCACCCCAGGCCTTGGCCGGCCTGAGGAATGCCGCGATGCACCTGCTCAGGCGGGTCAACCCAACAAACATGGCAGCGGCGACCCGCCACCTGCTCGCCAAGCCCCGCAAGGCGATCAAACTCATCGAGTCGAAGCGGGAGAACTAAACGGCCCTGGCGCCGGACCCAGCCCAGGGACGCGAGCTGCCAGATCACCAGGCTGGTGATGACAAGGCCGCCCACCACGGCGACGGCCGACATGGCCGCGACGGCCCCCCGGGCGGGGTCGTAGAGGCAGGATTCGATCCCCTTCCGGGCCCGCTCGTAGAGGACGAGCGAGCCGGCGCAAAGGGCCGTGCCCGCCAGCAGGAAGACGATCCCGGTGGCTAGGAACTCGTGGCTCCCGTGGAACTCGCGATGCCGGCCGGTGGGCCCACCGAGGCCAATTGTTCGAGGAACAGCCCCATCCGGGCCAGCACGAAGCCCATCCCGATCAGCCCCAGCGCCGTGCGGATCCAGGCGAGGAAGGTCCGCTCGTTGGCCAGGTGATCGCGGGCCCGGGCCTCGGGCCGAGGCGGCCGGGGGTATCCTTCGGGGTCGGGGTCCATGTCGTGACTCCTCGGGGCGGGGCGGGCCCGGGGCGATCCCGGGGCCGCCCCGCCGGGACGGGCCTCAGGCGTGCGCGGGCGACCCGGGGTGACCCCCCTCGTCCTCGACGGCGCCGGGCTTGTCGCGGACCATCAGCGAGTAGAGGCACGGGAGGACGAACAGGGTGCCGGGCCCGCCGGCCATCAGGCCGCCGAGGATCGCCCGGGCCAGCGGGGCGTTGGCCTCGCTCCCCCGCTCCAACGCCATGGCGGCGGGGATCATGGCGAAGAAGGCGGCCAGGGCGGTCATCGTCACCGGGCGGACCCGGATCGAGGCGGCCTTGCGGATCGCGTCGAAGGGGGAGAGCCCCTCGTGCTTCCGCAATTCCTGGGCGTAGTCGGTCATCAGTACCGTGTTGGAGACCGAGATCCCCACGATGAAGATCACCCCCAGGAGCGACTGGACGTTCATGGCCGTCCCGGTCACCACCAGCATGGGCAGGACCCCGGTCAGGACCAGGGGCACGACCATGATGACGCAGAGCGGCACGACGTAGGAGCGGACCAGGCCGACCATCAGGAAGTAGATCAGCACGACGGCCAGGACCAGGCCAATCCCCAGGTCGCGGAAGGTCTGCTGCATCCGGGCATATTCGCCGCTCAGGAGGATCTTCGAGCCGGCCAGCGTCTGGGGCGACTTCGAGCCCAAATTCGCCGGGTCGTAGGGGGCCCAGCTCCCGTCGGGCGACCTCCGACCGAATTCGTCGAGGGCCACGGCGATGTCGTCGGCGACGTGGCCGAGGTCGCGGCCCTCGACGCCCATGGTCAGGTCGATCGAGGGCTGGATGTTGTTGTGGGTGATCTCGGTCGGGACCGTGGTCCGGGTGACGTTGGCCAGGGTCCGAAGCGGCACCGGCTCGGCCTTCAGGGCGCCGGTGATCGGGATGTCGAGCATCGACTCGATCGAGGTGATGTCCTTCTCGGGGTAGGCGACGCCGACGAAGTACTGGTTGTGGGTCTTGGGGTCGATCCAGAAGTTCTTCTTGTTGAAGGTGATCGACGAGTTGAGCGAGGCGACCACGTTCCGCATCACGTCCTCCTGGGTCATCCCCAGGTCGGCGGCCTTGGTCCGGTCGACGTTGACGACGTACTCGGGGTAGTTCTGCCGCTGGATCACCCGGGCGTCGACGACGCCCTCGACCTGGTGGACCCGTGCCCGGATCCGGGCGGCGACCTCGGCGGCCTTCTCCAGGTTCTTTCCGGTGACCCGGACGTTGAGCGGGGTCGACTTGCCTTCGTTCAGGGCCCCCCGGATCAGGCCGCCGGTGTCGAAGGCGAACTCCAGATCGGCGAACCGCCCGTCCTTCTCCACCGCGGCCCGGATCGCGGCGCGGATCTTGGAGGCGTACTCCTGGGCCGAGTGCCCGCGATGCTCGGCGAGCTGGACCTTGACCATCGCGTCCATCGGGCCGGCGTTCTGGGTGTAGGCGGCCGACCAGTCGGCGGTCACGCCCAGCTCGGAGACGATCAGCTCCAGGTCGTGCTCGGGGACCTGCTCGCGGACGAACGCCTCGACCTCGGCGATCCGGTCGTTGGTAACCTCGATCCGGGTCCCGCTTGGGGCCCGGACGGCCATCTCGAAGGAGCCGGCGTCGGCCTCGGGGAAGAACTCGCGGCGGATCACCGGGGTCAACAGGATCAGGGTTAACGCCAGCATCCCGAAGCCGACGGCGATCGTGGTCAGGGGCCGGGCCAGGACGACGTCGAGCCCCCGGACGTAGGCGGCGATGGCCCGGTCGATCACCGCCTCCCATCGGGCGAAGGCCCTGCCGATGACGCCCTTGGGCTGCTCCTCGTGGCCGTGGGCATGCGGGCTGAGCCACATGGCGCTGCGAGAGGGGACGAACGTCCGGGACAGGATGTAGGCGGAGATCATGGCGAACGCCACGGCCAGCGCCATCGGCCGGAACAGGAACGCCCCCAGGCCGGGCATCAGCGCCAGCGGGGCCAGGACCAGGAACGTGCAGAGGGTCGAGACCAGCTCGGGCAGGGCCACCTCGCTCGCCCCACGGTAGGCCGCCTCCTCGGGCGAGGCGCCCAGGCCGAGGTGCCGGTGGGTGTTCTCCAGGCAGATGATGGCGCTGTCGACCATCGGGCCGATCGCCAGCGAGAGCCCCGAGAGGGTCATCACGTTGATTGTGTTGCCGGTGGCGTAGAGGCAGATGGTGGCCGCCATGACCGCCAGCGGGAGCGTCATGATAGCGATCGCCGTCATCCGGATCTGGCCCAGGAACAGCAGGATCACCAGCGAGCAGAGGACCGCCCCCAGGACCCCCTCCTGGACCAGGCTGGCGATCGACTGCCGGACGTAGACCGACTGGTCCATCACCAGCTTCAGCCCGATCCCCGGCCGGCTGAGCCTCGACTGCATGTCGTCCAGCGACGCCTTGATCGTGTCGATGACCTTGAGCGTGCTGGAGCCGAGCTGGCGGAAGACCGGGATGTAGACCTGCTTCCGGCCGTCCACCCGGACGATGTTGGTCTGGATGAAGGCGTCGTCCTTGGGCGTGGCCACATCCCTCATGAAGGCCGCATTGCCGTTCTCGGCCCGGAGCGGGATGTCGCCCATCCGCTCGACCAGCTCGTACATCGAGTTGGAGTCGACGGCGTAGTCGGTCTTGCCGAACTTGGCGTCGCCGGCCGGCAGGAAGACGTTGTAGTTGTCCATCGCCTTCATGACGTTGAGCGGCGAGAGCCCGCGGGCCTGCATCTTGTTCCGGTCGAGGTAGAGCATCACGGCCCGGACCTTGCCGCCGTAGACCACCGGGGCCACGGCGCCCGGCTTGCTCATGATCATGTTCCGGACCTCGTAGCGTCCCACGTCGTAGAGGGTCGCCTCGGTCTCGGTCTCGCTGTTGAGGGCGACCAGGCCGATCGGGGTCGAGCTGGTCGGGTCGAACGGCAGGACCACCGGCGGGAGCGTGCCCGGCGGGAGGTTGGGGACCGAGGCCAGGGCCAGCGAGTTGACCTGGGTCAGGGCGCCGTTGGGGTCGACATCCCCCTGGAAGTAGTCGCGGACGATGCTCGCCCCGACGATCGAGCGGGATTCCTGACGGGCCATCCCGTTGGCCTGGCCGACCCAGCGCTCCATCCGGCTGGTGATATCCTTCTCCATCCCCTCGGCCGGCATCCCGCCGTAGAAGGTCAACACCTGGACCGCCGGGCTCTTGAAGACCGGCAGGATATCCACGGGGATCATGAACAGGCAGAGCGAGCCGATCAGCAGGATCGTCAGGCAGAAGACGGTGACGGCGTATGGGTTCCCTAGCGATGCGCGGATCAATCCGTTCATCGGTCCTCGGACCTCCGGAAGCGGGATCGGGGCGGGTCAGCGACGCGGGGGTGGGGCCGGCCTCGACGAAGGGGTGGCGGGGCCGGGGGCGTCGCTAGCAGCGGAGGTGGAGGCTGGTCGAGGGACGAGGAGGCGAAGCGACCCGGGGGACCGGGCTGGCCGTCAAGGCGGGAGGCCGGCGGCCCGAAGGCAGCGAGGACGGGGCCGGGGGCTGCTTGCCTCGGGCGACCCGGATCAGGGCGTCGGCCGGGGCAATCCGGGCCGGCGAGTTGACGCGGTGCCGGCCCCGGGCCTGCGGGGTCTTGCTAGCCTGGTGGGACGTCCCGGCGGCGACCAGGACGTTCGCCAGCCGGGGCGAAGGCCAGACCGTCGCCAGCAACAGAACGAGCGTCAGGATACGCCAGCGCCGCGACGTCATGGACGGGGGGCCCCAGTCGCTCGGGAGGGGCGGATCGGGTCCGCCCGGAAGGCCATCGGCCCATCATAGGGGGCCCGACCCGGCCTGGCAATCCCGGGAACCTGGCGATCGAGGCGCCAGCCCCCGTTGACGTCACCCCCGGATCGCGCTATGGTTGAGGTGGCCTTCCTCTCGGTCCTTCGGGGACGACTCGTGACGCACGGCCGTGCCCAGCACCTGTCGGGGATCGCCATCGCCCTCTTCCTGGCGGGGACCATCCTGGCGGTCCGCCCGGCGGACCGGCCGCACGTCCTCGGGCGGAAGCACGACCCGGCCTTCTCCCAGGTCCGGCCCAAAGGCCGATTGCGTCCCGACCTGCTCGCCCGCGAGGCCGCGCTCCCGGCCCCCTCCACCGTGCGGGATTGCGGCCGGATCATCCCCCGGTCCCGGCGTCGCGAGGCCGAAGATCCTCGCCGGCCCGTGGCCCTCTCCGGATTCGGCCATCCCTCGGGACCGCTCGCCGGCTCCTCCCCCGCCCGACTCCCCTCCCGCCTGCGCTGCCGAATCCCCCGCTTCTGGGGGATTCCCCGCCCGCGCCTCATCCCCGCCCCAGGTGACCGCTTGCGCGGGCCCACGCCGTCCTCCCCTTTCCTTCCCTCGACCGGATCGGGCCGGGATCCAACCCGCCTACCTGGAGGTTCGCGAACGTGGACGAGCATGTAATGACGGTAACCGCGACGGGAGGCCCCGCGCCCGTCCGCCCTCCCGAATCGAAGACCCGGGCCCAGGGCCCCAAGCCCGGAGGCCACCGGCTGTCGTGGTTCGCGGCGGCCGTCGTTGTCGTCGGCGGGACCGCCGGGGCTTACTACTTCTATGAACGGGAGCACCGGGCGGCCCCGGCCTCGGGGCACGATGCGGCAGCGGGGCAAGGCGAGGGACACGACCGGAAGAAGAGCGGGATTCCGGTCCAGGTCGCCCAGCCCCGGCCGGGGGGGATTGAGCGGACGACCAACCAGGCCGGGTCGGTCCACGCCTTCGAGCATGCCCAGCTCTTCGCCAAGGTCTCGGGGTATTTGAAGGTCCAGAACGTGGACATCGGCGACCGGGTCAAGGTCGGTCAGCTCCTCGCGGTGATCGAGGACCCCGAGGTCGACAAGGCGGTCGAGCAGGCCCAGGCGGCGCTGGACCAATCGCTGGCCCGGGTCAAGGTCGCCGAGGCCAAGGTCCGGACGGCCCAGGCCGACAAGGAGGCCGCCGACGCCCTGGGGAAGCAGTCCGAGGCCGAGGTCTCGGCCAAGATCTCCAATCACGAACTCCAGGAGAAGCAGCTCGCCCGAATCCGGGGCCTGGTCCAGAGGGACGCCGTCGAGGCCAAGCTCCAGGACGAGCAGCAGGACCGGCTCGACGTGTCGAACTCCGACCTCGGCGTGGCCCGGGCGGCGGTCCTGACCTCGCGGGCCCAGGCGATGGCCAAGGCGGCGATGATCGAGTCGGCCCGGGCCGACGTGGCCGAGGCGCACTCCAATGTCGAGATCGCCCGGGCCAACCTCGCCAAGGCGAAGGTGATGCAGGAGTACACCCGGATCACCTCGCCCTACGACGGCGTGGTCACGGTCCGGAGCTTCCACCGGGGCGATTTCGTCCGGGCGGCCAACGAGGGGGGGAGCGTCCCGGTCCTGGCCGTGGCGGTGACCGACCGGATGCGAGTGGTCCTTCCGATCCCCGATGTCGACGTCCCCTTCCTCGACCAGGGCGACCCGGCGACCCTCCAGATCGTCGCCCTGCCGGGCCGGACGTTCCGGGGCTTGGTCTCGCGATTCTCCTACTCCGAGGACCCCCAGAGCCGGAACATGAGGACCGAGGTCGACCTGCCCAACCCCGACGGCCAACTCCGCGAGGGGATGTACGGCCGGATCACCGTCCAGCTCCAGCCACCGGCCAAGGGGAGCGTGACCATCCCCTCATCCGGCCTGACCAGGCAGGACGGTCAGAGCGAGGGCTCGGTCTTCGTGGTCCGCGACGGCAAGGCCCGCAAGGCCGCCGTCCACGTGGGCAACGACAACGGCGTCGAGGCCGAGATCCTCTCGGGCCTCGGGGCCGACGACCGGGTCGTCGTCCGCTACAACGGGACCATCGAGGACGGGACGCTGGTCGTGCCCGAAACCACGCATATGGCCCAGGCCGAACATTGAGCCGTTCGGGTCGATGGATCGGCGACCCGCGGGGGGTCGGATCGCCGATAAAGGGACAAAGGGAGCGGCATCCGGTCGCCCCCGCCCGTCGCCCCCTCCGGAGGTCCGCCAATGTCCCGGCACCGGGCCCGCCCGGGCGTCGAGCCGCTCGACTCGCGGTTGGTCATGAGCGCCTCGCACCCGGCCCTCGCCGCCCCCCTCGTCCACCCGGCGGCCGTCGCCCCGGCCTTTACGGCCGACGACCTCCGTGCCTTCGCCGACGCCTACCTGTCGTCCCGGGGCGACTCGAACTTCAACCCAGCCTATGACGTCAACCACAACGGGAAGATCGGCCAGGGGGATGCCCTGCCGATCCTCCGCGCCCTGGCCCCGATCTCCCCGCGAGTTCCGCCCCGGCTCGAACTGGCCCTGGCCCCGGGCGATCAGGTATCCGGCCACCACCCGGCCAACAGTGGGGGGGTCACCCGGAAGGCGACCGTGACCATCATCGGCCGGACCACCCCGAATGCGATCGTCTTCCTCGACCAGCCGACGCCCCAGACCAAGGCGACCACCGCCACGGGCAATTTCAGGTTTCAGGGCGGGGCCCTGGTCAGCGACTCCCAGGGCTATTTCGCCCAGACCATCGCCCTGGGCAAGCTGGGCCACAGCGGGTCGCTCACCAACAACGCCTTCCTGGTGAAGGACCCCTTCGGCCGCCACATGGAGCGGGCCTTCCCCGTCCTCCGGATCCGCTGAATCCCGGCGAGACGAACCCAAGCCCGGGCGGGAGGCGCGGGGCCGACCGGGCTGGTTAACCCCATCCCCCGGACTACTCCCTGCGGGGCGAACCCAGGGACTGGGACCTGGCCCGCGTCCCTCCCGAACGAACCCACGGTCCGGGACGGACGGGGCCGGGCCCGTGCGACCCCGGATCGCCGAGGGTGAGATCCCCCCTTTGATCCGGAATTGCCCGGATCAGCCCCCCTGGTCGGGTCCCCTTCGCGGGCCGTCTCCTCAACTCCGCGAACAGCATACGATCTGCGAAGCGGGTTGCGCGGCGGTCGGCCATCGGGGCGATCCGGTAGGGTTTCCGAAATCTGAAATCCCACCGATCCGGGATGGGCGGTCCTGTCCGATCGGGCCCGCACCCCCGCCGAACGAACCCAGGGACGCCGGCCCGAACCCCCGCCGAACGAAACGAGGGATGGGGCCGGGACGTGCCGGGATCGGCCCCCCTTTCTCGTGCGGAACGAACCCGACTCCTCGACCATCGGAGACCGTCCAGCCGGTCTGGCGGGCGGAATGGGGAGCGGCCGGGCGAATGGCCCGGCCTTCTCCCTCAATATCGTCCCGGGAGGCCCGGGCTGGGCATACTTCGCCGGGGATCCGGCGGCGCCCCGCCCGATCAGCCCGGCGGCGGGGGGCTGATCGGGGCCGGGGCCAGGGGGGGCGGGGCCCCGAGGGAGACGAACAGGGCGAACTGGCTTCGATTGGCCTGGGTGATCGCCCGGATCAGGTTGACCCGGGCCCCGGCCAGGAGCCGGAGGCTGTCCAGCGCCTCGATCGGCTTGCCGAGCGTCTCGCGGAGCCGGGCCTGGTCATCCCGGTAGCCCTCTTGGGCGCTCTGGAGCCCCCGGCGGGCGACAACCACCCGCGACCGGAGCGCCAGCGACTCGGCCCGGGCCGTGGCGACCTCGGAGCGGACCTGATTCAGGACCCGTGACCGCTCGGCCATCGCCTGGCGGAACTGGGCCTTGCGCTGCTTGACGAGCGAGGCGTTGCCCGCCCCGAAGTTCAGGAGCGTCCAGTAGGCCCGGACGTCGAAGTCAGTCCGGCCGTTGAAATGGCCCAGGGTGGGCGGGACCAGGGCGCTCCCGCCCCCGAAGGCACCGCCGCTGAACCCCAGCCAGATCGTCGGGAGGAACGGCCGCGCCTTCTCCTTGTTCACCTGGTAATGGGCCTGCATCGCCAGGGCGTCGCGGGCGGCGAGGTCCGGGCGGCGGGCCACGGCCGACCGGATCAGCTCGTCGGTGGGGACCTCGGGGTCGACCAAGGCGATCGGCTCCAGGGGGCCGGCCAGGGGCCGGAGGCGAGACGAGGGGTCGAGCGTGAGCCGCTCGGCCAGCCGGGCCGAGGCGACGGCGACCTCCTCCTCGGCCCGCTGAACCTCGGCCTGGAAGAGCCGGCGGTCGGCCTCCGCGCGGTGGGCGTCGGCCTTGCGGCCCTGGCCGGTGGCGGCGAAGGCGACCACCGACGCGACGATCCGGTCGGCCTCGGCGAGCGACTCGCGGCGGGCCTCCAGGGTCGCCTCGGCCCCGATCAGGTCGATGTAGAGCGCGGCCACGTCCAGGAGGATCGCGTTGACCGTCGCCGAGGCGTTCAGCCGGACCCCGGCCAGCCTCTGTTGGGCCGCCAAGGGCTCGTAGATCGCCTCGGTCAGCGGGGAGAAGATGTTGACCGCCGGGATCGCGACCGACTCGGCCGCCAGCGTCCGGGCCCCGCCGCCGAAGTAGAGCGACTGCTCCGCCTTCAGGTTGAGGATCGTCCCGCTGGCCCGCTGCAGGGGGCCGTTGTGATCGTGGTAGTTCAGGCCGGCGTTGAGGTGCGGGAGCAGGAGGGCCCGGGCCGCCGACCGCTGGGCCAGAGCCTCCAGAATCTGGACCCGGGCCACGCCGATCACAGGGTTGTGGCCGTCGGCCAGCCGGAGCGCGGTGGGCAGGTCGATCGGGTACGGGGGGGCCGACTCGGGGACCGAGGGCGTGGCCGGGTCGCCGATCGGGGGGGCGAAGGCCGGGGCGGTCTCCGGCGGTCGGGGGGCCGAGGGACCTCCGACGTCGGCCTCCCGGGGGCCTTGCGAGGCCGACGGCGGCCTCCCGGCGGCCTGGAAACCGGGCGAAGGGGCGGCGGATCCGGCGACCACCGCCAGCGTCAGGATGATGGGGAGGCGCCCGGCGGGCCGCCTCCGAGGGGCGTCAGAGCCCCCCGATCGACGGGCCGGAATCATGGTCGGGCCCCCGGGGCGGGCGAGCCGGGGACGGCCGGGCGGCCGGGGATCCCCGAGGGATCCACGCCCTCGATCGGGACCGGGCGGGCCAGGGAATCGGCCGGGGGCTGGCCCAGGGCGACATACAGCTCGAACTGGGCCCGGTTGTAGTCTACGATCGCGTCGAGGTACTCGCGGCGGGACTCGTTGAGCAGCCGGAAGTTGTTGAGCAGCTCGATCGGCAGGACGTTCCGGGTCCCCCGCTGGCGGATCAGCTCGTAGTCCTCGATGAACCCGCTCCGGCTCGACCGGACGGCGGCCTCGGTCGTCCCGATCCGGGCGAACCGGGCGTGGGTCCGGGCGTGGGCCGTGGCGACCTCGGCCCGGACCTGATTCAGGACGGCGATCTCCTGGAACCTCGTGGCCTTGAGCCGGGCGTCGGCAACCCGGTTCAGGGCGAGGTTGCCGACCCCGAGGTTCTGGATTGTCCAGTAGGCCACCACGTCGAAGTCGGACCGGCCGCTCATGCTCCCGAACGTGGGCCGGACTAGGTTGCTCCCGCCGCCGAAGCCGCCCGCGCTGTAGCCGACCAGGACCGTGGGCGAGAACGGGAGGACCTTGGAGCCTTCGAGCGACAGCAGGGCCTCGCGGATCGCGGCCCGCCGCTCGCCCAGTTCGGGGCGACGGAGGAGCCCCAGGGCGATCAGCTCGCAGAGGGGCTGGGGGTCGGGCACGATCGGCAGGGGGACGACAAAAGCGTCGGTCGGGTGGAGGCGGATCGATGGGTCGAGGTTGGCGGCCCGGCAGAGCTCGGCCGAGGCGGCCAGAATCTCCCCCTCGGCCTCCAGGACGTCCCCCTCGCGGCGGGCCAACTCGGAGGCGGCTCGGTGGGCGTCGGCCTTGCGGCCCTCGCCGGTGGCGGCATAATCGGCCGTCAGCCGGGCCACCTCGCGGGCCTCGTCGCGGGCCTGCTTGGCCACCGCGCGGCGGCCCTCGGACCGGGTCAGCTCGGAGTAGGCCAGCGCCACCTGGAGGAAGACCTGGTTCTTGGTCGCCGCCGAGGCGAACTGACGCTGGGCGACGACCTGGCGGGTGGTCAGGAAGGCGAAGATCCCCTGGCCGATATTCCCGGAGAGGACCACGCCCGGGATGTTCACCGAGCCGGCCGCGACCGCGTTGGCCCCCGCCCCAACGTACACGGCGCTCCGATTCACCGAGAGGATGTTGCCGTTGGACTGCTGGAGGGTCCCGGTGTGCGAGTCGTAGTTGGTCCCGGCGTTGATCGAGGGGAGGATCTGGACGGCGGCATACTGCCGGAGCGCCGCCGCCTCGACCACGCGCTGGCGGGCCAGGTTCAGCTCGGGGTTCTCGGCCCCGGCCAGCCGGAGCGCTGTATTCAGGTCGATCGGGCGGGCCTGCTCGCCGAGGATCGAGGGGGGCGAGGGGATCGCCACCGAGGAGGTTCGGGGCCGGTCCGGCAGCGGGGCGATCCCGGGGGGGGCCTGGGCAGATCGCGGCCGGTCCTCGGCGAGGGCCGACCCATGCGACACGCCCGGCCAGGCCGCCAGCGATCCCAGGGCGATCCGAAGAAATACCGAACGCCTCACGACGACCTCCTGTCTCGTAGTCGGCGGACTCCCTGCCGGGGGGGCGGCCGGACTCCGTCCAATCTCATCATCGTCATGGGGACGGCCGGGACGTGAAGGAGAGCCCGACGCATGACCGCACGCAAACCTCTGACCGGATCGCCCAGCCCCTGCGGGGTCGATCAGGTCCCGCACGAAGTCCTTGCGGCCATTCTCGTGCTCGGCGTTGAAACGCCGGGTGTTCGGGTCCTGCTGTAGACCCGCTGGGCGAACGGGCCAACGGCTTCGGTTCCGTCGCAGGCCGAGGGCGCCAGGACGGCCAGCATGGTCACGATCGAGAGGATGGTCGTCAGGACCCCGGCGCGGTTCTGCGGCACAAGGCGACCCGTTCGACCAGGGCACCGAGGCCGACGCCCACGGCGTAGTAGGCCAGGTCGCTCCACACGAAGTCGTACCCCCGGACCTGGCCGCCCAGCGTCGACCTGCGGATGGATTCGAGCCAGGGGGTTCCGGACAACTGGCTGATTTCGACCAGCAGTGACACGACCATCGCCAGGACGGCCACCCGCCACGTCGAGTCCCTCAGCAGGAGCAGCCCGATGCCGAGGAAGGCTACGGTCGCCCAGAACGCGTCCCCGGCTTAGGCCGTCAAGAAGCCCGGCAGATGGGGGCCGAATCGGCGGGAGCCGAGGCCCAGGAGCACGACCACGACGATCAGGGCGAGCCAGGGGACGGGATGTTGCCTCCGTTGACGGGCCATGCGGCTCACCCCCACGCAGGCGATTCTCATCGATCCGCCGGCCGAAGTGCCGCCGCTCGATCCGGATGCAGGCCGAGTTGAGGGCGGTGACGGGGGTCTGGACTGGATCCCATGCTCCCGGCTTATCGCCGTGTGCGTTTGCTCCGTGTCGAGACCGCACGGCCGGATGATCCGCGAGGCTCGGCAATCCGGGGGAAAGGGACGACATCGACCTGCTGGCCCCCGGACACGCAGGGCTCTGCTGGCTGTTCCCCCGAGCCGGGACTCGGCATCCCTCCGGCCGGCAGCAGCCGGCGGACCCTCGCCAGCGCCTCGATCGCCCCGGCGTGGCGGCGCTCGGCCGCCTCCTGCCGTTTCCGCAGCCGCTCCCGCCCCTCGGCCGTCGCGTCGACCGGCCGGGCGGCGGCCAGGTCGGCGTGGTGAATCTGGAGCCAGCAGGCGGCCACCCGGTCGATGAGCAGACGCTCCAGGGGTGAGGGCGTCGGCCCGCCCAGGTCCCGCTTCAGCTCCGCAACCTTGCGGGTGAGCACCTCCGCCAGCGCCGGGTTCGGCCCGGCGACCTCCCCGACCCAGGCCAGCTCGACGTGAGCGGCCAGGTCGCCCAGCTTCCGCCACAGCTCGGGGCGGTGGTCCAGGGCGGCCCGCAGCTCGGGCATCTCCTCCTGGTCCCCCCCGGCGGCGCGTCCGAGCAGTTCGCGGATCTCATCGAGGCCGGCGATCGGCCCCGGCGGTTGCTTTGGACCCACGGCGTCGCCTCCTGGCATCGGTCAGCCCCCAGGCAGTCAGCGTGGCCTCGGCCATCAGCGCGCAAGCCCGGTCCAGTCGATCCACGGCCCCGTCCAAGTGCTCCAGCCGGTCCTGCTCGGCCTTCCGGGCCTGGATGATGGAGGCGCGGCGGTCGCGGGCCTCGGTGATGAGGTCGGCCGCGAACTGGCCCACGGGGCCGTAGCCGAAGTAGTCCCTGACGACCCGGCCACCCACCCGACGCGGGCGATAGAAGTAGGACCGACCGTCGCCACGCCGCTCCCAGGCCATGCGCCGATCCACCGCGTGGTCTACAGGTCCGCCATGTAAATGCCCACCAGGACGATTATCCCCGAAACCGGGGTACAACGGTAGGAAAACGCTCGTCGGCCGGGCTCCCGACCCCGGTCTCCGTCGGTGCCGTGCCCATCCTCGGGACGTCGGGTCACGACCCGACGGCGCGCAGCGGGGCGATCTCCGAGAGGTCCTCGGGGCCTTCGCCCGGCACGATGCCCCCCGGCACTTCCCCGGCCGGTCGGATTCCATCACGGACGGCCAAGTCGTCGTCGCCCCGCTCTGCGTCGACCGGCGTGAGGTCCAGGTCCGCGACCATCGCGGCGAAGCTGCCGTCGATCGGCCTGCTCATGGGGGCGGAAGTCTCCTGGTCGATCTTTTCCAGCGCCCCGATCAGGGGCACCAGCCGCCGTGCGGCCGCCGGGTCGAGTTCGAGCGTCAGCGCGGCCACGACCAGGCGTCGGAGCCGGGTTTGCCGATCCTGCGGGGACGCCGGACCGACCACGGCGTAGTCGTCCGGCCTACCCGTACCCTCGGCCCCGGCGGCCATGAAGTCGACGACGAACGGGCCGCCGCAGTAGCCCAGCGTCTTCATGGCCCGGCCGACGGCATGCTCCGGCCGATCATGATTGACGTTTATCGCCTGGTGCAGAACGTAAGACGTCCGCCCCAACCTGGCCCTGACGTCGAAGAAGACCTCCGCGTAGGCGGCGACGACCTCGGCCGGGATGCCGCAGCGCCCGGCGATGGAGTCGTCGCCCTCGCCCGCCAGCAGCAGGGCCTCGACATGCCACCGGAGCTGGTGACCACCGTCGAGTTGGAGATCATGGGCTGCGGCGAGCACCGGGTCCAGATCGGCCAGTCGGGGATGGTGGAGGATGCCTTGGCAGTCACCCTGGGCATTCTGGAAAGCCACGACGCGCTCGACCCATGGGTCCGTCCACGCGGGATGGGGCGGGAGCAGGCCCATGCGGAGGCAGGTCGCGGACCGCCGGCGCCAGTCGACGGCGCGGCGGGGGCTGGCCGGGTGGCAGGCTTCGAGCGACATGGGACCTTCCTTGGCGGTCTGTATCGGGGGCAGGGCTTCCGGCTCATTCTCCATGATGGCCCGGACAGCCCAGAATGCCAACAACCGCCCGATTCGCGGCCGTCCGGCCCTGGCCTGCATCGACGGGATGCCGGCGGGGTCGCCGGGCGCGATCGGCACCCGAGGTCCATCGCCGGTGACCTTTCACGGGTCGAGGGCGACGGTCGTGCACGCGGGCTCGGATCGGGAGAAGAGACTTCCCGAGTCCGCCGGTCGTTCGGACCGAAGCACGCTGGGGATGCGGACGACGGAAGCCTCAGGGTGCGTACAATGCGCAGTGAAGACGCACTTCTGACTGGTCGGTTGACAAGCCAGACCGATCAATTAGGACGGAGCTATGGCTTGCCGTCCCAGGCATCGGGGAACGAGGCCGCGGCTGCCAGCATGGCCTCCAGGGCGTAGCAGGCCGCGCCGACCCCGTCCTCCGATCGCACCTGATCGCCGACCTCGGAGGCGCTGCGCGCGTAGGCCGGGTCGTCGAGCAATCGCCTCAATTCGGACGCGGCGAGCGTCGCGGAGAAGCGACCCCGGGAGATCGATCGGCCGATGCCCAGCCTCCTCATCCGCGCGGCGTTGTCGGGCTGGTCGTGCGCGTAGGGCATGATGAGCATGGGCTTCCCGGCCCTCATCGCCTGCGCCGTCGTGCCGACCCCTCCCTGGTGGACGATCGCCGAGGCCCGGGGAAATAGCTCGGAATAGGGGGCATACTCGATCGCGGCGACGCCGTCGGGGAGGCATCCGAGGCGATTCCTCGGGTCCTTTCCGATCAGCAGTACGGCCCGGCGGCCGAGCGCCTTCGCGGCGGCGGTGCCTTGCTCGTAGAACCGGCCGGCGTCCCTCACCGCCGTGGAGCCGAGCGTGAAGACGATCGGCGGGGGGCCGGCGTCGAGGAATTCGCAAAGCCCTTCGGGCACGCCGGGCTCGTCGCCCTGGTCGTAGAAGGGGAAGCCAGTCACGACCGTCTGCGGCGGCCAGTCGGTCTGCTTCTCGGCCAGGAGATGCGAGAAGTGGGCCAGGACGAGCGAAGGAGCGTGCTGCCCCTCGAACAGGGGGTCGGGCCCGGGGGGCAATCCGACCTCCGCGCGGACCCGATGCCAGGGCTCGCCCCACGGCCGGCTGACGAAGCGGGCGAGCCGGAAGGCCATGCGGTAGAACGGCGGTCCGAGCGGCCGGAACCAGGTGAGGTACGGTGCGGGGCGAGCACCGGCGGGTCGCTGCGGCCAATCGGGTCGCGAAGGTGATCATGTGCGAGACGACGAGGTCGGCCCCCTCGACGGCGGCGAGCGTATCCTCGTACGTCTGCCTCAGGTTCGGCATCACGTATTCGCGGATGACGACCTCGCCCCCCCTGCGGGCGTCCATGATTCGGGCCATGAGACCGGGATCGGCCGTCCAATCGGGCTCGTCGGGCCGGATCGGGCGGAAGCCGATCCCGAGGGGCTCGACCTTGCGGCGGTAGGCCTCGCTGGTGGCGAGGATCGGATCGTGCCCCCGGGCCTTCAGCCCGAGGGCCAGGGCGATGTAGGGGTGCAGGTCGCCGAGCGACCCGAGGGTCGTCAGGACGATCCGGCGGCCCGATCGGTCGCCGGGGGGATCGGTCGGCTCGGCAATCGGTCATCCGCCCCGGGGGGAGAATCCTGCGTCCTCGGTGATCGGCACCGACGTCTCTCGCGGGGTGCCGTCGCCACGGGTCTCGCCCGTGCGAGGCGAGCCGCGACCGGGATCCCGGGGCCACCGGAGCAGATGGGCCCGAACGGGGCCGCGTGCGCCCGCAATCCGGGCGGGTGATCGCCCCCGTCCCGTCCTCGCGGGTCAGGACTCGCCACTGACCGAAGTCAAGCCGCGTCTCCGCGACCGCAGCCCGTACCCGACGAGGGCGAGCGTGCCGAGGGTCGTCAGGGCCAGGCTCGACGGCTCGGGGACGGCAAGGGCGAAGGCGACGATCTCCGCCTCGTCGAGCCTGCGTACGCCGGCGCCGAATCGCGAGTCGATGGTGTCGATGAAGGCGTTGGCGATGAGGCCCTGGCCCACGGTACCGGGATGGAGATTGTCCACGAAGAAATGGTCCGGCCGGGCCCCCGAGATGAGCCGGTCCAACGCGAGGCCCCCCACGGAGAATCGGTCGCGGGCCATGACGTCCTCGAACAACCCGGCCAGGTCCGTCACGGCGACCCGGCCGTCGGACAGGGCGATGGCCGTGATCTGGGCGTTGTATTGCCGGATCGCCAGGCTGACCTCGTCGACCAGGCCCTGCGACAGCTGGCCGCTCGCGACACGCTGCCCGACGTACGGCAGCAGGCGCTCATCGTACGTATTGGCGACCACCACCCTGACGTCGGGACTGGCGGCGAGGACGGTGTTCAAGGCGGTGGTGAAGTTGGCCACCGCCGTCGGCACGACGGACGGGGAGAGGCCGGCAGGAGGGACGGGCGCGTTGAGCACACCGCGGAAGTCATTGGTGCCGATCCAGAGGAAGGCGAGCGTGACGTCGCCGCGGGCCACCTGGGCGGCCAGCCCGGTGTGCTGGCCCTGGCGCAGCAGGCCGGAGGTCGTCGCACCGACCCGGCCCCAGTCGTATTCGTAGCCCTGGTTCCGAGGCTCGCCGCGGCTCGCGGTCGTGAAGCCGCCGAAGTTCAACCCGCGGGTCGCGGCCAGGATCTCGACCCAGTTGCGCGCCGTGGCGCGGGCCCCCCCTGGAATTGGTATTCCTCGGTGGTGCTGCTGCCCATGGCTCCGAGCCCGTGGAGGAAATCCGCACGGGCGAGCGTGCCCGGCAGGAGGATCAGGGCCGATGCCGTCAGGAGGGCGAAGCGGTTCATGTGGAAGTCCTTTCGACTCGTGGTGCAGTCGTCGTGAGGCAGGCGATTCACTCCTGAAAACCCGTCAATTCGGGAGGTCTCGGAGCAGAAGGGCACGCATCCCCGTCGAGCCGGGCCGGCCGGCTCCCTTGACGATCCGGCGGGGGCGTCATGCGTCGTGGATGGGCGTTCGGTCCCGGCCCCTGATGGTCGGATGGACCCGGGGCGGAGGACCCTGAGGCGAGGGGGGGCGACGCGCCTCCCCCGTCGGGCACGACGAACGTACGGCAGACGGTATCCTGCTGGGAGCCGATCACCTCGGGGAAGCGCACGCCGACCAGGAGCTGGACCTCGAAGATCTCCTCCACCGCCGACCGGAACTCGAACATGCCGACCACCCGGCCGCTGCGGAAGTCCACCGCCGCCACGCCGCACTTAACCTCACCCAACCGCTCGCCAATGGGCAGGCCTCCTAAGGTGGCGGACTCCCGGATCTTGGACAGCCCCATAAAGGCGTAGGGACCGTGGATGGCCAGGCCGCGGACAAAGCCGGGCACCTCGGTCACCGTCTCCCGGTGGCCGGTGGTGTTGTCTTCCAGCAGGAGCCGGCCGTTGCCCGACTCCAGGAGCCAGAGGCGGCCCTCGTGCGACCGCGGCGAGTGCGGCATCGACAGGCCCCGGGCCACGATCTCCCCGCTGGGCACGTCGATCAGGCAGCCGCCTTTCGCCTTGCTCGGCCGCCAACCTCCCCGCGTGTCGGTCTCGTTCAGGGCGGTGACGAACCGGGGGACGAGCATCCCCCGATCGCCCGGGGCCATCGCCAGGCCGTTGAGGTGGCAGCGGTCCTCGGCAGCCGGGGCGGTGATGAATGGCGGCTGTGAACGGTCACCGGCGGGGAGACCGCCGTACCGCCGCGACCGATGGCCGGGACTTCAGGGACTTGAGTGAAGAGTGGAACCGCATGATCGTCTCCTTCGTGGGTGTGGTCCGCGATAGAATGACGACGGCCCTCCCGGCGCGCAGACCGATCGCCGGGGTGCCATGGCACGCACGTGCGTGTCCCTCTACGCGGTCGGGGCTCACCGTCCGCGTCGTTCAATTCGCCGATCCTCGGCTCGCTAGCGGTGGGGCCCCTCATCCCACTGCGTCGCGTCCCACACCCTCACCTCGCCCCCGGCTCGGTAACCGCCGGCCGAGGCCAGGCGCTTGCCGTCGGGGCTGAAGGCGACGCTCATCACGTCCATCCTGAACCACGTTCTTGATCACGCTCCCCGTGAGCGCGCTGTGGAGGGTGTCGGTTCTGAGCGCCTTCCGCGCCGCGACCCCGCGGCGGCGACCCAGAAGACAATCATGCCGCCGACGCCACAGAGCAGCAGCGAGGACGGCTCGGGGACGGCGCGGATCGCGATCGTGCCGTTGACGGAGGTGAAGGAGAACGGCGCGCCCGACACGTCGTCGATCCTCGTCCCGGCCTTGAGAAAGTTGACTGGCACGACCGTACCGGGGGTGACGTTGCCGGCCACCGAGTACGTCACATGCTCAAGGCCCACGGTCGCGCCGGCCGCGACCGTCTGGAAACCGGGGGCGGCGAAGAAGGAGGCGGAGCCGATGAAGTCCTTGTTGGGAAACGGGTTGGTGATGATGTTGTTGATCGGGGTGGAGTCGGGACCCCCGTTCGAGAAGATGTACGGCAGGATCGTCGCCGCGCTCACGCCGGTGAAACCGACTCTCGTCGTGCCCGGCAGGTTCAACTCGACCTGGAAGTCGCCGACGTCGACGGCCGCCGTTCCGGTGTTCTGGACCGTCACGTCGAAGCTGCCCATGCCGCCGGCCTGGGCCGACGAGTTGACGACGGTGAAGACGAAGTCGGCGCGGGCCGGCGCGGCGGCGGCGAGCCCGAGCACCAGGGCCGCGATGGCCGAGGCGAGGCGGGGGCGGGTCACTTGGGGACGACTGGCCATGGTCGCGAATCTCCGGGTCATGGGGGCCGATGATGGTCCCCCGGGGCTGGGTTCGGTCCTGCCCCGGGGGCATCGAGGAGCGTGCATGGGGGATATCTTGGCAAGCGATGCGTGGCGGGCGTGAGGGCAATTTCGCCTTGAGGCGATGATGCCTCAACTCGCCCGTCAAACCCGCTTCGGCGGCAGCTTGGTCCCGATCCGCCGGCGGATGATGTTGTAGTCGGCCATGTCCACCGCGCCGACGCCGTCGAGGTCGCCGAACGGCGTACCCGGCGCGATCCCGAAGATCTGGTTGCGGATCAGCGAGGCATCCCGTACGTCCACCACCCCGTCGTCGTTCACGTCGCCCGGCAGCACGTCCACGCGCCGCGTGAAGGTGAACACGTCCGAGTTGCCGATGGTGATCGTCACCCTGTCGGCCAGCGCGATCGGCCTCGCCAGCGTGATCGTGTAGGTCGTCCCTCCCCCGGTGATCATCGCCGGGCCGTAGTTGGCCACGACGAGCCCCGTCACGCTCACGTCGGAGGGCGCGATCGTGGCGGCGCGGTTTAGCGTGATGGTGAAGCTGTTGATGTTCAGGAACGGCAGGTCGGTCTTGCGGCCGGCGGCCATCAGCCGCAGGCCGGCGCTGTTCAGCGCGATCGTCTGCTTGCTCCAGCCGGCCGTGACCGTGCCGGAGATGACCGCCGGGAGTCGGGCGACGTTGACGTTGACGGTGGCGGTGTTGCTGTCCTGGAACCCGTTGTTCACCTTGAACGTGAAGCTGTCGGGGCCGATGTAGCCGGCGGTGGGCGTGTAGATCAGGTTCGGGGCGGTGCCCGAGAGCGTGCCGTGGGCCGGTTGGCCGGTGACGAGGTAGGTGAGTAAGCGGGCCGGCGTGTTGGGGTCGGAGCCGGTCAGGGTGAAGGCCGTGGCCATGTTGAGGGCGACGGTCTGGCCGTTGGCCGTGGGCGGCGAGATCACGGTGAGCCTGGCCGGCGCGGTGGTGGAGGAGGCGACGGAATTGGTGAAGGTGGCCTCGTAGAGGTTGCCGTTCATCGCGGCGGTGACGTTGCCGAGGACGAGCGTGGGGCTGGTCGCGCCGGCGACGGCCGTGTAGGTCACGCCGTTGTCGACGCTGACGAGGTACTGGACGGTGAGCGAGTTGGATGCGGCGGCGGAGAAGGTGGCGGTGCCGCCGAGGGGGACGGTCTGAGCCGCCGGCTGCATCGTGATCATCGGGCTGCCCTGGACCTCGAAGGCGCCGATGTCGATCGCGCCGCCGACGATCCGCGAGAAGCCCCGGCCGCGCTGGTCGTAGGCGGGGGCGCCGGTGTTGTCGCCGGCGTTGATGGCGGGGCTGCCGGCGAGCAGGGCCATCGTCTGCGTCGGGCCGCCGTTGGTCTGGAGCGCGCCGAGACGCGGATCGACGTTCAGCAAATCGGTAGCTGCGAAGCCGCTGCCGCCGCTCGAGTTGCCGATCAGGTTATGGCCGAGCGAGGTCAGGCTGCCGTCGAGATCGGGATCGACGTCGCTGGTGGTGTTGCCAGCAAGGATGGTGTCGTACATCTGGAGGCCGCCGGAGATGCCGCCGCCCGTGCCCACACCGTTGACGCCAGAAACAGTGCCATAGCCAACGTCGCCACCGGCGCCGCCGTTCACCCCGTTGCCGGAGAGCGTGCTGTGCCGGACCACCACCGTGCCCGCCGCGACACGGACAGCTCCGCCCGCCGCGAGGCCGCCGCTGCCGCCGGGGGCGTCGGCGGAGGGATCGGTCGGGGGAGCATCAGTACAATAATCGCCCGAACCACCTCGGCCGCCGATCGAACCGTTGCCGGAGAACGTACTATTGTCGATCGACACCGTGCCGCCGGCGACATAGAGGCCACCCCCCTCGCCTTGCTCGCCGTAGCCCGCGCCGATCTGAATACACGCATCGGCCCGATTGCCGCTGCCGCCCTGCGCCCGGTTATTGGAGAACGTGCTCTGGTTGACATAGACCATGCCGCCGGCGACATAGAGGCCACCCCCCGCTGCTGATGAGGCCAGGAAAGCTTGACTGCCCATAATGGTGAGACCGTCGCTGCCGTGGGCTTCGTTTCCCGACAGGGTAGAGTGGTCGAGGGTCAGAGTGCCGCCCGCATCGTAGATGCCGCCCCCCTGGCTGATGCTGCCCCCCAGGCTGCCGTAGACCCGGCCGTTGGCGACCGTCAGGCCCGCGATCGTCACGGAGGCATTGCTGGCCGTGATGTCGAAGACGCGGCTGACGTTGCCGCCGCTGATCGTGAGTAGATTGGCGCCCGGTCCCTCGATGTCCATGCTCTTGTTGATGGCCAGCTCGCCGCTGGTCAGCGTGATCGCCCGCCCCGCGAGGCTGGGTGCAAAGACGATGGTGTCGCCGCCGTTGGCGGCGGCAATCTCCGCGCGCAGCGTTCCGCTGCCGCTGCCGCTGTCGGCGAGGCTGGTAACCGTCAGCGTGCTGGGCACGCTGCGGTCTTCCAGGGCCTCCAGCCGTGGGCGGGACCCGGAAGGGCGCCCCCCCCTTTTCGCTGCGGGCCTCCTCCGCCGGGCAGGCGTGCGTGAGGGGGGGGCCACGACGCTGTCGTATAGGAGGCGAAACCACATGGAAATCCCCTTCATGAGTGTGATCTGCTCTAAAGTGGGAACGCCGGGCGATACACCGGGCCGGTAGTGACTTGCTTGGTCCAGGAAGGCGGACCGCTCGCCGGGGGACTCCTCCAGGGCGCGGTGGAACAGGTCCTCGTCGTCCATCGCGGTCCTCCAAGCTCCGACGCCGTCGCCTCCATGATTACCAGCGCGGAACCGACGGCCAAAGCATCACGGAATCCTCGACAGGATCCGGATGCCCGGAATCACAGGCCCCGGACCTCGTTCCGCAGCCAGGGGGGTCCGACGATCCTTGGAACAGAAAGCCGGTTAAGCTCTGCGGATCCGACGTCTCGGGAGCAGTCGAACAAAGACCAACGATCTGCAGAACTCATCCCCTCGAAACTGCACCTTTCTGCAGAATCACTATCCGCAAGGCCGTGGCTGAGCGCGGCCGCACCCCGGGCCTCGTCGGCCTTGCGGATGCAAAGGCGGAGATCGGGATAGGATGCCGCGGTCGTCAGCCGGGGTCAGTAGGGCATTCTCTCACCGGCCTTGGCGAGCAAGCGATCGACCTCGGCCCACAGCGATCGGCACGACTCGCGTTCGGCTTCGGGGAGCCTGGCAATCTCGGCCTCGTCTCGCAAGCCGGCCAGGTCCGGATCGGTTCTCCAGTGCTTCATGGTTTGCTGGATCGCGGCGGCCGTCTTGGGGTCGTCGTCGAGCCGCCGGGACCAGGCCGCCATTTCGGCGCGGAGCCAGACCAAGGCCTGGCGGCGAAGACGGACGCGGCCCGCTTCGTCTGGCGGGGGGTCGTCCTTGCCCTGGCCCGAGCCGGCCAGCGCCGCGATGCAAGCGGCGTTATAGCGATGTTGCGCCCGGCGGTCGTCGCCGAGCTTCGGGTGGGCTTCGAGGGCCTCGCCCCAGAGCCGGGCGGCCGTCGCGAGCAGCGCCTTGTCGTAGGCCCTCTGCGCCAGTTGCAGCCGCTCGGCCGTGTCCCTGGGCTGTTGATCTCCCCGGATGATGGAGGACAGCCGCGCGTCGAGGGCCGCCATCGCCGGGTCCAAGTCGCGGAGCCTGGCAAGCTCGCGCTCCGCCTCGGCCACACCCTCGGGGTCGCCCAGCCCCCGGGACGCTGTGATCAGATTGGTCAGGTGGTTAGCCAGGAATTGCCTATAGGTCGGGTTGGCGGGGTTGGAAGCCAGGGCCTTGCGTTGCCACTCGACGGCCTCTCGGAGCCGGACGCGGGCCTCCTCGAATCGTTTCGCATCGAGATCGATTTTCGCCATGTTATTCAGGGTCGCGCCCAGAGCGCTCGCGAAATCGGGCGACCCGGGGTGATCCGGCGCCGGCTTCCGCTGGATCGCCAGCGTCTCCTCGTGGAGCTTGAGGGCCTCGGCATGCCGGCCGAGGTCGTAGTAGCTGAGGGCCAGGTTGGTCATGCTCATGAGCGTGTCGGGGTGGTCGGGGCCGAGCCGGGCCTTCATCAGGGCCAGCGTCTCCTCGCGGAGCTCGAGGGCCTCGGCGTGCCGGCCCAGGGCGTCATAGCAACTGGCCAGGTTGTGCATGCTCATGAGCGTGTCGGGGTGGTCGGGTCCGAGTCGGGCCTTCGTCAGGGCCAGCGTCTTCTCGCAGAGCTTGAGGGCCTCGGCGTGCCGGCCGAGGGCAGCGTAGCTGTTGGCCAGGTTGGTCATGCTCGTGAGCGTGTCAGGATGGTTGGGGCCAAGCCGAGCCTTCCGAACCGCCAGGGTCTCCTCGTGGAGCTTGAGGGCCTCGGCGTGCCGGCCGAGG
>JAABUK010004247.1_pt1 | contig 23490 bp, 32 predicted proteins | sample 5559141 | NCBI WGS metagenome assembly JAABUK01 (sample SAMN10711869, study PRJNA513367) | rock metagenome | isolation source: Antarctica rocks | place: Antarctica: Victoria Land, Pudding Butte nord | collected 2016-01-03
GCCTCCTCCTGCACCCCACCCCCCCCCTTCCCCCCCGCCTCCTTCCCCACCCCAACCTCTAGGTGTCACTTGTAGACCACTACTTCTGATCCCTGTAACCATTTTGCTCTTTTTCACTTGTGAATTTACTCCTGTTGCTGGGCAATACTTAACCTGATGCATGACTTGTGCAAAGTTGTGCATGTGGAATGACACCTCCTGTTATGTGTGTGCAGAGCCAGAGGTGGTAGCCACTGTCAGGGCTGCACCTGATGCTGAGGGTGCTGCACAGCCTACGGCAGCCAGGCCTTTGATGGTAGCTGTTTCGCGAGGTGGTGTGGTCAATTCCACCACTCTTGTCAGCAGATCTCAAGGCTCAGGCTTTATCAGCATCAACCGCCTGCCTGAAGCAGCGTCACAGTCAACATCCCAGGGCATATCCATCAGGAGATGTATCTTCTGACATGGGGCCACACACACTCATGACACAGCTCAAGATAAAAATTTGACTGTTCTGACAGTGGCTCACTAGTTTGCTTGAAGTATAGGCTTAGCATGAAGTGGTGTAGCCTGTGCTGTTTCAGGGAGGGCAATTCTCTTGTGTGTGCTGCTGCATACCCCATGCAGTTTGTGTTGTTTATATGTACAGTAGGCAGGACGCTCTTAACCTAATCAAATATCTTAGCAGAAGTCTGGTGTGCTGGAGCTCTTTCTTACACTGCACAGCACTACTTGACCACACAGTGACAAGCTGATGTTTTTCTGCCATAACGTAACCCTCGTTTTGAGCTGCATACTGGCCCCAATTGATCAATTGCTTTGGGTCAGTGCACTCAGTCATTCACTTTGTTGGAGGCTTGCCTCCCCTTTTTCTATGTGTTGAATGGACGTTCAGCTTTCAGCAGCACAACGAGTACTCAGTTACCCAGTACATACTGTAGACCTCCAAACGGATTTGCCCTCACAAGTACCCATGTAAATACATGTCGCTGTGATGCCAACCAGAGTGCTTTCAAAAGCCGCCACTGACACTAATAGCTGTACAAGTCAGACACTTGATCTTGTCAACACTTATGTGGAAATGATTCAGCAATGAACATGTACAGTCAAGACCTACAGCATATTAGCTCAGTACATGCCCTGGCACTGCTACTATGATAGCAAGGTTTGGCTGACGAGAATGCATCACAGTACAAATGGCTGTGTGTCTCGAAGCTAAATTTCACAACCAAGCTTGTGCTTAACAAGAAAGTGACTGCATGTGTTTTGACCCTCTGAGACAGTCTCAGTGAGACTCACAGCTAAGACGACTGCACTGCATATCTGACCTAAGAAAGAAAGCATGAGACGCTTTCAGATTGAGTTGCTGCCAGCTTCAATGACCCGGCAAGCGGCCTACATGCCTATTCTGCATGAGCTAGATTGTGATGACTCTGTACTAATCACAGCAATACAAATACAGTTAGCTGATGCAATGATGACCAGAATCTTGTTGACCACCAGCAGGCCTGCACTGAGGACCAGCTGGAAAACTATATAGACGAAGCTGTGAGGACTGCCATCTGCCCATGACCAGACTGTGAGCATCTCGAATGTTGTCTGGACAGATACTGTTCACCACAGCCTCTTGTTAGGGACTCTGAATCCGCAGCGAGCTGCCGGGTTTTGACTGTACATAGAGTGTGACCTCAGCATCTGTTTCAGCTTGGAAGCCGGCAGAAGCATGCTGTTGAGCTTGTGATCCTTGACCATGGCCTGCAGTAGCATCAGTCTACTCATTGCCAGCACTTGACCACATGTATTGCTTTGCAACTGGAGCTGTGCGCCATACATGCACACGTGCAGGGCATTTGCAAGAAGCTGCTGTTGATGCAAGAGCAATGCATATAAGCAATGCATATAAGCAGTGACGACCTGGCCAGGTGCAGCTGACGACAGTGTGTGCAATCGATGTGCCGATTGTGAGACATCATACACTGCTGAGTGAGGGTGGAGAGTGTGTACAAGCAGCTGAAGTTGAGAGAAACAGTCAGAGAATCTGTAGGCATGCAGTAGGGCAAAGCATGACATGACGACTGGTGTATTGTGACAGGGTCTGGACAGACTGTACTGAATGCCCAATGAGTAGACAGACTGCACTTGATTTGCATCGAGTGCAACTTGTGCTGTATACCTGAACATCATCAGCATGAGCCTCGATGAGGGCCTTGACAATCTGTGTCTGATGCGCTGTCAGCTTAGATGGTGGGGCGGGGCCTTTGCTCCCTCCTTGACCCAAAACTTGCTTGAAGTCTGCAGGCAACACACATAAAGAGGCTGATGTTATATGCAAGGCACCGCACCGATTTTGCAGCACGTTCGAGTGCAAAGGACTGACATGAACAAGTCCGTATACATCACACAAGCACAATGGACTTTGATCGAGAGCATGCATGCTGCAGCTGCACAAAGAAACAGGTGCTCTGTGCATCTGCATTGCACATGAATGTTGAGAAGACATCTGGCCCGAATGTGTAGAACACTTTTGTCCCTCACTTGTGCAGGTTTGCTGCAATGGTAGAGACAAACCACTCCTACCAAATAAGACACAGAAAAACTCACGCATGTTGTATGTCCAATTCATCGTCTGCATGCAACTTGTGTAGCTAAACATGTGCATCAAGCATTGCTCACCATCATCAACTTCAATTTGGGCATCAATGTCATCAAACTCAGATGCCCGCTCCTGCAGCCAACTTGATCATGGAGACCTACTAGGTCAAGCACTGAGCAAGCAGGTAGCCCGAGTGCTGCAATACTTTTGTGACAGGCCAGGCTCGTTTTCTTTGATGTGCTTAAGTGCTGTGCATCATGGCATCAAAAAGACAAGAGAATGCATTACATCAGCTTCTCAATTGCTTGCATGCACTATATGCCCACTGGTGCATGCAGCTGCGCACGAGGGTTGCAATGATGACGTCTCCATATGTCACATGTAAGTGTGTAGACAATCGTCCATACTGCAGCACAGCAGTCGTCCTACCTGTATTACGTCCTTGGTGCCCGTATTGCGGCCAAAGCCTACATTTGCATCGGTCACAAACCCTTGGTTTGCGTAATTTGTATTTGTGTTGTTGCTGATCTTCCAGTCAGCACTGCATGCAGAAGAATAATCAAGCACATGCGAATTGACTGCAACTTTTGGTGCATGACTTTGTAGCATGGTGCCTTGGTGCATGAGTGCCATGCGCTTTGCTCACGTGTTTCCCAGCTTGCTTGGCAGACTAGGTCTGCGATCGCTAATTTCATTTGGTAGCTTGGCTCTGACCCCTTGCAAACGACCTTTTGTTCTCTTTTTGATGGTTACTTTTGGCCTGGTCTTTTTAGACCTTCGCAGTGAGCCCCCCATATGCGGCTAATCAAATGTCAACACGATTTCTTACTATTCAGGCCAGCTGACAAGCCCGTCGCTGCTGTGTCACGGCAAAGCCCAAAGCTGTAAGTAAAAAGAGCCGCCACCCAGGCAGTGCGCGAGCGTGAGCAGCAACACCGAGCTAGCCACAAGACACGAACAGACGCAAGCTAAATAGAGCTGAACAGAGCGAGAAGTCACCTCGGCAGTGGCAAGGTTGCCCAAAGTTGCTTGCACCGTGCACAAAAAACATGCATGTGGAACATGTGCATTCAGGAAGTTGAATACTCTCTTTCCAAAAAAAGTGCCAGATCAGAGGAGGTGATCCCACTGCCACTGCGGCGCCGTTTCGCCCCTCGAATTGACCTAACATGCTGTCCTCGAGACTGCGGTAATCACACGAATACAAGCTGCGATAGGATGGACCTTCGCCACAACAAGCTTTTGTGTGATCAGTACCACCTACTTAGACGTCTGCAATCAGGCAATCAAGCTCTTCATAGCTAAAGCTCCATTGCGACTTTGTTTCTGCCGGCAGTATGCCAGCGATGTTGACGCCTTCGTCCAAAGGTGCATGTCTGGCACAACTACTGGACACTGTTTCAGACAGGACTGGATACTGTTCACAAGTCACGAGCCTCACATGTGATGCAGTTTGGCAGCACCCCTTTGTTGACGTCTTCCGCAGTTGTGGGCTGAAGCAGTGGCCCCAGGGCAATTTTGCAAAGGAAGGCAGTGCAAAATTGGCTATGGTGTGTGCTAGCTAGCGCAGCTCCACGACTCCTGGACTGTTTTACTCATTGCTGCATGGTGGAAGCACACACCTGCATGATTGTTGAGGACCTGATTCTGCAGCTGTCTAGTGCTCACAAACTAAGTCATGTGCATCAAGTGTTACCTGTGCATAACAGGACCGCTCTATTGGCCATCAAGTCATCACTCTGGTGGGGGCTGTGCCAGCAGCCAACTACCTGCAGCTGCCTCAGGACAGGACCGAAGGGCTTGGACTCACTGGCAGCTTCCTGTATCTTCAGGTAGTGAGGTGTAACACCATCACTCAAAGTAGCCTACTGTTGAACGCATACAGGCATCTTTGATGCTGTCTAGAACAGAAAACAGGTCCTTGGGCTATGCAGCTGCCAATGCACATGGGCTATGCAGCTGCCAATGCGTATGGGCTATGCAGCTGCCAGTGTGTATGGGCTATGCAGCTGTGCGGTTCCTTCCTGAGGGACTTGTCTGCTTTGATGCAGATCCTTGTGCAGCCAGCAGACACCTACTCAATTCATATTGATGTCAAGACAACTGACAAGAACACCACCCGCGTGTCCATCAGCAACCTCTTCAACCCAGAAGCTTTGAAGGTACATTTTGTGCTCAGAATGTGATAAGCTGCTGTCTGATCCGGCGTAGTGCTGCACTGTGAGAGTGTTGTGGCGTGTTCCAAGTGCTGATGTCAAGTGTCATGTTGCAGTGCACCCAGCGTAACATACAGATTCCATACAGCAGCACAGATGGTAAATGGACAGTGCTTGCACTGGATCTGGCAGCTCTCCTGGCACCTGTCACCACTGCTGCATTTGAAGAGACTAAAAGTATCCAATTCTGTGCCAACATGGTGGTGCGGGGTGCATTCACTGCTGACAACAGCTACACCCGGCAAGTAAGGTCTTCCCCCTTTTTGCATGCAGAACACTATAGGCATATTTCTGACAAACAAACTGCCTGCAGCTCTGCTCTCACCTGACATCTGCAGTGTTGTCTGCTGTCAATGGCCAGACTGGCAACTTCCTGACGTGGCAGGAATGTATGTGCATGTCTTGTCAAACTCTGCTGACGATTGCAGCTCACAAACATGCAAAGTGGGGCTGACTGTTCTGTTTACTATTGCAGAACCTGCCTAAGGACATGGTGCTATCTCATGCATTGGCACCTGCAGACGTGAACTGGGTGTGGATGCCTCAGGAGCCTGCTGTACAGCTTGCACCCCTGAGGTGTGTGATCACAAGTACTCTCTGCCACCATTCAATGAGCTTTATTTGAGCTAGGACAGCCATCCATCTGCATGCAGATGCCCAAGTCTCATGCACCAAACCTAGCTTACTCTCTGCCTGCTGTCATGTTGCTGTACATGTGATAGGGCATGAATGTTACATGTGTTGGGCGCAGCTGCTGTCTGCTTGTCTTCAAACCTGTGTCATGTCATGACACAGCTTTGTTGCGCTGGCGATGACAACTTTTGGCAACTGCTCTCACAGGGAGCTGAGTAGCAACATCAAGCCAGCCCTCTCAAGCCAGAGGAGCAGCATCAAGCTTTCTAAGCCATCACTGAACAATCCTTCGACCAGCCGGTGAGAGATACTTCCCTGCTGCTGCTCACACACACCATTTGCCACAAGCGGTCAGGCAGCATCAACTGCTGTTGTAGCTTTGAAGCAAACGAAGGCATTGACCGGGAGTTTCTGCAAGGTAGCTCCACTCTATGTGCTGATTGTCAGAGATGCTTCTGCAGCAAGAAGACCCTTGAGGATGCAGCTGAGCAGGTTTCAACACAGCACGAGCAGTCTGAGCCTTGGCTGCAACTTCAGCACATCAACGGGTACACAGGTGAAGACAGTGGCAACTTGCCTGGTTGATTGAGCTTCTGTGCTGTGTTTAGTGCCTCACAACATTGATCTAAAGGTGCAGAGCTCAAATGACCTGTGGCATGCATCTGCAGGCGAGTTCACCAGGGTCATGACATGGCTCCCAAATTCTCAGGAGCTGGTCTTTGCAGCTGGGAATGTCATTGTCATCATGCACAGTGAGTCTCTCTGCATGCAAGCATGCAACTAGTATGTTTGCCTTTCAGCTGCACAGCAACCAGAACAACTGGCACAGGATTACTGAGCATCATCCATTGCAGAGGCCTCACAGGTCTGCATGCTGCTGTTGTCTCCATTGCTCCTTGATCTTTGCTTCTTGATTTTTACATGAAAGACCTCTGCACGCACGCAGTCACACATATCACTGGCTTGATTGGATTGTTCATGCAGCTCACATACCAAGGCATCAGAAAGCTGCAGGATCTCTATAAAAGGAGCACCTCACCGACCACAGTCATGTGCAGGCAGTAGTGGAGTGCAGAGGCATCTGCTGGGCTGTGCCAACAATGTGTGTGCCCTGGCATGCTCTGGCCAGGTGATCGTATCTGCAGAGGCTGGCAAGTTGGGCCTGATTAGGCTGTGGGATGCTGCTTCTGGGCAATGCCAAGCCCTTCTCCATGGTGAGCTCTGCTCTGCAAAACCTGCCCCAGCACAAACTGCTCCACCTGCAATGCCATGCATATGGGGCCACCAGCCTGCAACATTGCTGACCACCCAACCAACGTCTTAGCAGAGACAGCGTGCAGTTTAGAGTCAACCAGTGCAATGTAGAGCACTGATCTATTGATATGGTCTCCTGTCAGGTGTTTGCCAGCACTGACGTTCAAACTTGCACAGCACAGCAGATGCTGTGTATGTCCTGTACATTCACACCTTCAGTGGTGCCACCCAGCAGATACTGAATGCTTGAGAGTGCTGCATGCCAACAAGGAGGACTGCAGACCTGCAGCTGCAGTCATGCAAGGGTCAACTGTCAGATGTGCTGTTGCCAATGTAGGGCATGCTGGTGGCATCAACTGCCTGGATTTGTCACCGGATGGCCGCTTCCTGGTTGCAGTGGGCCTCAACAGCCACAGCAAGCAGTTGATCATACTGTGGAATGTTACCGGTCTGATAGACGGTCAGAAGGTGACACAGCACAGAAGATTGCTGCCTGACTCAAGTCTTGCATTTCTGTCTGATAATCTGTTGTATTGCATTCAAGACTGAATAGCTGCACTGACAGGCACAGTAGTGACAGACATGGCCAAGAGATGCTCCAAAGCCTTTTGCACCTGTCATAATGTGTATTCTCTAGCTGCAATCCTTGTTGCAAGCGCTCAGTAATTATCAGCCTTATCTTACCTGTTGACAAGAGCCAAGTCGTGTCACCCTGTGTCAGCAGCTACATGCATTCTTGCCTTGCAAACTTGCCATGGTCAATGTGCTCAGTGGCAGCAGACCATCTGCTCTGATTATGTGCTGGGGCTCCCTGCAGGCTCAAGTCCTGGCCAAGTACATATCTGACTACAACATCAAGGCCATCAAGTTCAGTCCATACGAAGAAGGGCGGCTGATGACCTGTGGGAAGGACAGCGTGCGCATGTTCCGCCTCAAGGTGTCTCCTCTATATCCTGCTTGCATTGACCAACAACAGACACCTGACAGATCTTGTATGATTCATCACAAACAGTGTTGTTCACGTTCAGCTGCTCCCAGTACCGCATGCTCACCTGTGGACAGTGCACAAACCACATTGGCTGCTTCACGGTTTTGTTTCTCTGCTGCATTCAACAGCCATCAGCAAGTCTTGCGGCCAGCAGACCAATCTCATTATGCACCTGGATACACCTTCCCAGCATACTTTCTGCAACCAAGCGTTCTCACTTGCAAATCTCCCCCGCTCAATATATACAGTCATCTGGACTGGAGTCACTGGATGGTATACAGTCATACAGTCATTTAGTCATACAGACATACAGTCATCCAGTCATACAGTCACTGGACGATATACAGTCATCTGGACCGCAGTCACTGGACGGGCTTCATAGAAGCTAAAACCTCTGTTTTGTATGCAGATGGGGCACCTGAGAGGCATGTCCGTCCATGTGACCCCTGCTCCTGGTGAGATGAGCAAAGGCAGCTGGCTGGACACCAACGTCTTCACCGACATTGCTTTTGAGACTGGCTGTGGTCTGCTCCAGCTGGAAGAACGCCACGTCTTCGTGACCAGCATCTCTGGAGCTGTCTACCAGGTCAGCACTCCTTGTTTACACTGGTCTTTTGGCTGCCTTGCTCTTGTTACACTTGCCCTATTTGGTCGCTCTCAGCACCATGCCTTGCCAGAAGGGAGTCTGGAGAAGGTGTATCTGATCAGCTGGCCTTACAGATCTCAGTGCTTTGAACTATCAATGCTGCACCTATTGTGCTCTTTGCCCAAGAAGGCTACAAGTTGGTGATTCTGCTATGAAGCTACAAAACGTTTTAGTCAGGACAGACAGGCGTCAAAATCAAGATCATCCTGTGTGGCGTCAGTCTGCATCTCTGCAGCACAAATGTATCATTTGCAGCAGCCAGGCTGTAGGCTACAGCCAGGCTACACCAGGACTTCCACTGCACACACAGAGTTTCATAAGTCGCCAATCCTTAAATCGCCAGCAAGCACTGGTTTACGTCCACACAGGCACACCGTCGGATACACAACCAGCGCTATCCAGTACCCTCTTGGGCACCTGCATTGACACACAAAGCCAGCGTCTGCATCAGAATCAGCCTATGCAGTGTGAGCAGCCTGAATGGCAGCTTGTGCAACAGGGGATGAGGAAGTGGCAGCCAGCACATACGGTGGTTTGCTGGAGGAACACTGCGCATGCTCACCAATGACTCAAGACACGCCTACAGTTTCAGCATCATTACTGGTGGTGGTCCTGCTGCTGCAGATCAACTATGGGACACGCACCTTGGAGAGGGTGTACCAACTGCACAGCGCTGCCATCAACTGCATGCTGGTCAGCGAGGGCTTGTGTGTCACAGGCTCTGACGACAAGTTCCTGCGCGTCTGGCCTTTGGACTTCTCAGATTTCCTGCTGGAGGTAGCTCCCTGCCCATACGTATCACTGCCCATGTGTGTGTGTGTCAGTGTATCACCTGCCTGTTGATCCTGCCAGAGTATGTGGGCTCGCAAAATTACACTGATGGCAGCTTCCTTCTATGCCAGCTTGGTAGTTGCTTTCTCTGCCCATCACATACATTGGAGCACCCTGATAGTTGATCCTTGCCAATCTGTTGCATCCAGCTGCCTCCATACCAGCTTGCTCTCAGACCTGTAGCTGGTGCAAGCGGTCAAGGTCAAGCAATGGTGAAGACTGATGGTGAGTTGCGAGCGTGCAGGCTGAGCATGAGGCGGGCGTGACAGCCATAGGCCTGGCTCCAGATGGGCTCACCATTGCCATTGGCACAGAAAATGGAGTCATAGGCTGTTTGGATGTTCCTACGCACCAGTACCGCACGCTGCTGCGCTCACACACTGACACAATCAATGCTGTGGCGGTCGACACCCACAGGTGCGGCCTGCCTTGCAGCCCTTGCCTGCAACTTGATGCAATCTGCAGCAACTCTGTGCTGCCTGCACCATCAATCGGCATGTGAGCTTACTGACATCTGAGCAGTCAATCTGTCTGACAGTCAGGCCCTGACTGGTCGGTGGAACTTGAATAACTATGTCAAGCATCTGTTCAACAAGTTGCGTTTAAACCCACCTGCCTAACAGCAGATGTACTGGTGAGAGGGAATGCAGCATTCCCACCTGTCTCGTCCATGCCTGAGCATATGTCAGCAACAACCAGCAAGCCTTCACATGAGCATTTGCATACCTTCTGCTTTGCAGCGCACAAGAGATGCACCTGAACACAATGAGACTCCCTGCAGGGGCGAGTACTGCACCGTCTCTTCAGATGGGACCATCAGGGGGTGGGACATTGCATCTCATGCGCAGCTGTTCGAGCTGGCAGCGCCGGGGGAGGTCATCCAGTGCTGTGCCTATCACCCTGACAGGCATGAGCTGGCCTGCGGCTTTGACCAGGGCCGAGTCAGGATCTTTGACATTGCTGAGACGGCCCTGCTGCAGGAGCACAAGCAGCACCGGCAGGGAGTGGTGCAGGTGCTGTACCTGCCTTCTGGCAAGCTGCTCTTCAGCCTGGGTGAGCTCCCATTTGATTGTTTTGTCTTGATAGGCCTATTGTACAAGGCTACCCCGATGGTTGCCAGCATAGATTATCCTGCTAAATCCTGCTAAGGCTAAGGCCCTACCCCGTGAGCGTCGGCTCTTGTTGGGTGAGCTCCCATCTTTGCCTCGCTGTCAGTGGACGGTCACCAATCACTGCCTCGTTGTCAGTGGACTGTCATCATTCACTGCCTTGTTGTCAGTGCACGGTCACCAATCACTGCCTCGTTGTCAGTGGACGGTCACCATTCACTGCCTCGCTGTCAGTGCACGGTCACCAAGCACTGCCTCATTGTCATCGGGCCGTCACCCAGCACTGCCTTGTTGCCAGTGGATGGTCACCAATCACTGCCTTGTTTGGATGGTCACTAATCATGAATGCATGCTGACTCAAGACAATGTGACAGTTGGTTTGTGAGCAGGATCAGATTACTGCTGATACTGTGTTTGGTTGGCCAGAGTTGGTCAGGGCTTCCCATGAAGGCCTATTTGCAAGTTCAGAGTATAAGGTTCACAGTGGAGAGCTGCAATGGCCAAGTGTCACATGCCTCACTATGGGATGACAAAATACAACACATGTCTTGATTCCCTCCTCAAGCTTTTCTGCTGATAAAAGCAGCAGCTACGCCTTGTGCTTTCCTGTTCTGGCCGCCATGTTTATGCTGCTATAGTGGCATTGCTAGAGTGCACCGTCACTGCCAGATAGGAGCAAGTAGCAAAACTGTCCGTGCACGCCCAAGACTGCATCAGATCCCAGCATATTGTCATGTCATGTGCTTCTAGCTTGCTTCTGCCTGCAAGCTGCAAACCTCCAAAGTGGTTGGTCTTGTTGCACACCACATACACCTGTGCTTTCAAGCCAGGATGTTTGATGAGTCACAACTGGCCCCCCACCCCATACTGCAAAGTATTAAATGAAAAATGAAAATCAAAGTGATGGGCGCAGGTGTGGATGGCAACCTGTGTGTATATGAAGTGGCTCACACCTACCTGCCCATCAAGTACCTTTCCACCACCACACACCACTACCCAGGCTGCATTGCCGCTGCACCAGATTCTTCCCTGCTAGCTACCGTGTCTCGCTCACATGCCAGCCCGACGGTAATGCTTGTTAGCTCTGCCCTTCACTTTTGGCCTTCTGTCAATAATGCCTGCAGTGCCTCTCAGCAACTTGTGTGTAGGTGGAACAACCCCGGTCCCTGTGTCGCTTGCCAAAAGCGCAAGGCTGTCTGTGATCTCCATCCAGACATCTGTACTTCTGCCTTGCACGCAGAGTGAAAGTGGGTACAGGAAGTGGTGTAACAATACCTGATTGGTTGGAAGACGTATGTGCAGTGCTTTGCCGTAGACTGAGCACGCGCTTACAGCATACACATTAGATATGGCACAATGTTGCAGTAAGGCAGTGAAGAACTTGCATGCTGCTGCTGCTAGCTTCCCCTGACCTGGTGTAGCTGCATGTATGACAATGACCACACTGCTTACGCACTGACCATCACTTGCAAACTCACAAGTCAAGCTGTTTATCGATAGTTTGCTCACTGACCCTGCATGTTGCAACACATCTCAAGAGATCTGTTGCTGGGAGTACCCCATGCAGACAGGCTTCTGAATGCACAGCTTCATAATGCACCAACCATGCAGTCCCCTCCAGGGATGCCTGGCATCCCCAATCAACCCCAGCAATCTTCAAGCTATGATGGCATGAAATGCATTTGGGCCCGGTGCAGTCTGTCAGGGACCCCTCATCAAATGTCTCGTGTGACATGCAGGCCAGCATCCTGTTGTTTCATGGCAGCACCTTGGAGGCCATCAGGAGGATTGAGAGCACCGCTCCTGGCTTCACCAACTTGGTGTTCTCCCAGGATGGCAGCCAACTTCTCGCCACCACTGCTGACCGCCGTCTGCTCACATATGCTGTTGGCAATGGTGTGTATACACCACCTGGCAGTGTTAGCCCTTGAACCTCGACTTCGAAGCTTTACACTTTGATTGCCGGATCTCGATTGCTGTGTGTCTGTGTTCTGAGCTTGTGTGACAGCTAGCTAGCTAGCATGCTTTATGGGATGACCCTGAAACTCAAAGAGGTCATCCTTGTGTCTATGCCCTATGCATGCAGTGTGTGCATCTGCCTGTTGCATCAGCAGCTCCAACCTGCACAGCCAGCCCGCCAAATTATCTGCCTGCTCCATCTGGAGGCAACTCGAGTCTGCTGCCTTAGCAGCCTTCTGCCAGCGCGACTGTCTGCTGCAAAGCAGACACAGAGGAGAGGTACTGCATAGACTGTAAACACGGTGACTTATAAGCAGATGAGGGGGCAATGCCAAATTGTGCCTGTAGATCATGGCAATCAGATGTTTGTGACAGCATGTAGGCTGCAGGGGCAGTCAAGACGACACCTGCTACGTGACTATGAGTTCACTCCAGCCATCACAGACACTCAAAGCTGTGTATGTTGCTTAGCAACAGCTATCTGATTGTTGTACACCACATACAGCTGTTGCTTGCAGGCCAGCTCATGCAAGAGCGGACTGAATTGCACAAGGTGGGCGTGGACACCGTTGCTCTGCATCCCTCTCAGGCATTGGTTGCCACTGGTGGTGCTGACCGCCTCATCAAGCTCTGGCCTTGCCACTCTCAGGTGCGTGCAGTCTCAGCACTTATCCGCCTTGCACAAGCAATGCAGCATCTTCAGCGGCTTTGTTGCACCGATAAGTTATCCTAAATGCAACTGGTTTTGTTTGTGCTTTCTTCATCAGGCACTTGCATGGAGGCCAGGCGTGCAGGTGTGACATTGACCTGTCTTGTGCAGCAGTGTCCTTGGGTTCCTGTATGCTGTACACCTGAACTATTTCTGCAACTGTTTCAGCAATGGCTGAAGGCAAGGCTGGGTAGGCCTTGTCACGCCTGTCAACAAAGCACAGCATTCAATACTGATAAACATCTGATCCGACATGCAACATAAATTTTTCTGCACTGGGAGGGCACAAATCTTTCAGGCATGGTGTCACCAGGATACATGCGCCTTACCTTGAGTCTCATGTCACACACTTCCTACATGGCATGTCCTGAGTCAGACAACTGCACAGCCTTGCAACCTTGCCCTTCTTGCTGTTGGTATGCAGGCGCCCAGCCCAATAGCAACAGGGCAAAGCTTTGTCGGTCACTCAGACATTGTGACCGGATTAGCCTGGACGAATGATCACACCCTGATCAGCATCAGTGCTGGAGACGCCATCCTCATATGGCACCTGAAGCCTGCTGCCCTGCTCACCCCTGACACAGACCCCAACCTAGCCCCTGTCAACCCCCACAGCCATGTGCAAGTCGCACCGCCAAACCCTGCAGGAAGACTGGCAGTCGCACTCATGACTGAGACCTTTGACAGCTTCCAGAGAGGAGAGCCTGGCTTGCTGCAGCAATCTCTTGAAGCATCTGCTAGCAGGCTGGAAGGCTTTGCAGACGATTGCCTCACAGCAGATACTGGCAGCAGTGTTGCCGCCCAGCCCAGCATGCCTACTGAGACGTTCTCCGTGACAACAGTGGTAGCAGATTCAGTTCAAGAGAGCACTGGACGCACTACTGAGGCAGTGCTGCTGGAAAGCCAACATCAGCTGGTTGTTGGCACAGTGCTGCCTGCAGAAGTTGGGGAGCCCAAGTTGGGGGCACCTGCAGCAGCAGAACCTCATTTACAGGTTCAGAGGGTCATTGGCTTCAATGGCGATTCTCAAGGCACATGTGCTTGGCAGGCAGAGAGCGGTGTGCTTGTGTATGCAGCTGATCGGTGTCTCATTGTGGAGCAGCTGGCGACACGGGAGCAGAGGTGAGTCCCTTGATAGTGCTGTAAGTTTTGCTTCTGCATGCCTTGCTGGTGACAGACTTGCTGCATCATCTCAGAATGCACTCTGAAGTGAGGTTGTGCAGGAGACATGCTGTTGTGAATACAAGGTCACAAATATCCCTGAGCTTGAGTGAGAAATTGTGAGTAAGTGAGCATGCAGTACAATGCACGCGGTGTGGGTTATCAACATTGAGGGGATGTACGAATATGCACTGCAGCAAATTTGCTGCAGAGTCAACACAAGGTAGCATTATCTGCATCACAAAAGGCTGGGAAGTATCAGTCAGACTGTGTCAGTACTGTCTTGGCAGCAGTTGCAGTCAAAGCTGAAAACCTGGCAAGCATAATGCCTGGTATGCCTGCTACATCATAGCATGTAGCAGGCACAGACATGACCTCAGTCTGCTACAGCTATGCAGCAAGAATCACAACAACCACCTACACCTATGCAGAGCATCTAATTGTCAGAGTCACTGTAAGACTTTGGTGATTGCCCTGTGATAACACACAGATGCAGTTCATGTAAGCAGTTGTGTGCAGCTCAGGGCTGTCATCATGCAGGTGTCTGGTGCAGCACACAACAAGCATCAGCTGCCTGGCTGTCACACCAGATGGCAGCCTCATAGCCTCAGCTTCACCGCCACCGCCAGAGAGCTCCTCCGGGCCTTCAGTCACCACTGCGCAGATCTGCCTGTGGGATGTGGCCACAGCTGCATGCTTGCATGTCATGCACCACCACAGCTGTGGGGTTCAGGTGATGCTGAATGCCAAGGATGGTGTATTTGCTGGCACTGTTTTGGTGTTCTGCATTGTGATTTACCCTTGGAGATCCTGTCGGATTGTGAGAGAGAGTTGCTTGATGCAGAAGATCTCAGCAAGAAGGCTGGCACTGTGAAACACTGCTGCATAGTGTATGTCACAACAAACTACGTTACACTTCTGCAGACCAGCTCGGCAGCGGATTCCAACGCATGACTCAACCATGTGGCAAGCCATCAATATGGAGCCATCATCAGTCCTAGAGGTCATGCATGTGAAGCAAAGCTGCGCTGTTGTGAGCATAGTTTGTGCAGAGTCATTGCAAAGCCTGCAGCAAAGCTGGCCAATCTTCATGGGAACATTACCTCTTTTGACTCAGATTGAGAGTTGCAGGTCTGCGGGACAATGCCTTTTCTTATTCAGATTGCATGTTGCAGGCCCTCAGCTTCTCGCATGATGGCATGTGGCTGTTGTCAGCTGGGAAGGAGCCTGAGCAGAACGTGGTGATCTGGGATGTGGAGACTGGTGCTGTTCTTACCAGTGGCGCAACCAGCCAGCCTGTCATGGACCTGGCTTGGCGCCCCCACACGCCCTTGCCAGCCTTTGTCACCTTGTCCAAGGTGCTCTCAGACTATGTCATCAAGCCAGTTCTGCGCTGTTCCAAGCATCGCCTACAACAGTTGCATTCAGTATTGTTGGGGGGCAATCTAGCACCATTACCTGCAGACAAATCTGATTGGCACATTCATCAGTTTGTCAGGGTTCAAATACCCTGGCACATCCATCAGAGTTGAGGCTGGACAAAGGATGTAAAGCACTTCTCTCTTTCTCTCTGGCCTGACAGCAGTGTCCTGTGTGGATTGGGACCTCAGCCTGTGACTTGTCAGTGTGGCTGACTGCACACCCTTGAGCTCCCTGCCTGAAACCTCTCAACTTCATGTTTGCTTTGCTGCTGTAAGGTGCCAAAACCACGACCAGCACTGCAAATCAGTTCTGGTCTTGTCTCGAGTTCAGTGGCATGTGGTGCTGTTCCTGATACACTGTCCGTTTGTGGTCCTCTGAGACTTCGTTTCAAGTGCACTTGAAATGATTTTGAAAGGTTTCGAGAGGAAAACGCAGTGTAGGGCATTTGTCCCTCGTGCACATGGCGCACGCACACTTATGCATTCAGCAACATGACCCTGTGTGTTTCAGCTGTGTCGTCAAGCCATGCTTCATCATGCAGCATGACCTGCCCCAGCCTTTGCAAACAACACTTCCTTGTATCCAAGAGCAACAACCGCTGAGCATCATGACTCATTCCTTGTGTTGCACATTTGTTCAGAGTGAGGTCTTGGCTTGGGAGCTGGAGTCCAGTCATCTGGCTCAGCGCTGCCTGCGCCTGCCCCCGCCCCTCCTGGAGGCCCCCCTCACGGCCCTGGGCCCCCACCTGGATGGCACCTTGTTCCTTGGGGATGGAAATGGCAACATCTGGCGCCTGCAGGTTGCTTCTCTGCCCCACATTGCCCTCTTTGGATGATTGTATGCTCTGGTTGCAGCAGGCATCTGTGAGTGTTGGATGTGAGTGGCCAAGGCATGTGCAGCTTCTGATCGGGCAGTGACTGAACTTCAAACTCTGTGGATTGCCTATTACATGTTTGGTGTTGTTCATTTTCATTCGGTCCACTAACATGGCACAAATGGTTCCAGGACACTGCCAAGGCACATGCGCAACACATGGCGCCGCTGCAGTCTTCGTTGTTCATTGCTTCTTGTCTGCACCAAGAGCCAAGACTACCCTGAAGAAGAGATCATAGGATGTGCTGTGACGCAGCACATGTCTCCAGTCCAGTAGGTATACAACACATCAGCCAGTCAGCAGTCAACCTGCTTCTCACATGTACATCTCCTTCATATCTCTTTCTCTGCTGGTGTGCAGATTGCGCTCAACAGCAGCCTTGTGACCTGTTTCAAGTGCTGTGGCTTGGGCAGTCATGGGCCGGTCACTTGCCTGCAAGCCCATCAGGGCTGCCTATTGGCCGGCAATGCTGAAGGGCAGCTAGTGAGGTTTGCCCAGCAGCCCAACAGCAGCATCTGGGTGGAGGACAAGAGAGTGTGCGTGACCGGCAGAGTGACTAGTCTGGACGCCGCTGAGGATGCAAGTCAAGCTGTTGTGGGCACCAGCATGGGAACCATCTGGTATGGCCAAGTTAGCCATGCTAGTTGTCTACTTGTCCCTACATCTGTTTGTGAATCTGCTGTATTATTTTGGCATTCATCCCAGTGTGCTGAGTCTTACAGCGTCCTCAGCAATGTCAGCCAGATCAACTCTATGTCAAGCAACACAAGACACCAACACGCAAGATGGGGTCTTGTGTTGTGCTTGACATAGAGTTGATCTGGCTGACATTGCTGAGGACGCTTCAAGACTCAGCAGACTGGGACACAAGATAGGGTTGTCTTGCATCAGAGCTGCAAGCATGAGAGCATATCATGGTGTGGGTCCTGTGTGAGTCCAGGATGTGGTGAGAACTGCTTCCTCCAAAAGGAGCCTTCCTTGTCAGCAAGCAAGGCCTTGAACATGTCCTGCCACATCTTACTCATTGCATACATCAAGGCATCACATTTGCCTTGATGCCGTGTCATTGGCTGAGTGCTTGACTTCATCACGTCAAGATGATCTAGATGTTGAGGTAGGTCGCAATGCTGAGCAGGTATGTTGACATGGATGGAGGGAGTGAGGTTCCGGTGGTCACAAGCCACACCAAGGCTGTCACTTGCTTAGCCTTGCCCACATCAGCGCTCACAACACCGCTCATGGCAACCACCTGCCAAGATGGTGTCCTGCGCATCTGGCAGATGCCTTCCCAACCTGCAGACTGGCACCAGGTATTCCTCTGGACGTATCTGCTGTACCAGACTTTGCACATTAGTGCGAATTTGATTGTCACTGGCTTCAGTTTATACAGGGAACATGCCTAATTTCACTGCCAAAGGTGTGTGCACAGCTGGGGTGCACAGCTGGGGTGGACATCTGACTCATCATGGCAGTGTCTGGCAAGCATCTTGTGGCTGAATGTAAACGGTGACAGATGCCTAGGGTGTGTGTGTGTGTGTGTGTGTGTGTGTGAGAGTGTGAGTGTGAGAGAAACCTCTCTGACTTGTATCACCGCTTTCTTCCACTTTCACCCACCCAGTGTCACCTCTTCAGCAATATTGGAGCCCAAGCAGGCTTGCAGCAGCAACAGCAGCTGCAGCAGTAGATCAAGAGCAGTCGCTCATGCATCATCATGCAGTCTGTACTTTGTCACGCCAGCAGCAACTGATTGTGATGCATGGCTGTGAGTCCCACTGCATGCAGCAGTAACTCCTGAGAGGAGATCACCGACATTGTGCATGCGTACAGGCATGCGCTGTGATAGAGTTCCAGTCTCAGCAGGCCTGCACAGCAGCAGCCATTGTCAGCAGGGGCGGCAGCCCTTGCTGTGCAACAGGCTATGAGGGCGGCTGCCTGCGCCTGTTTGACCTGGCCACTGCCTCGCTAGCATGGACAGCACAGTGCCACAGCTCAGCCACTGCCCTGCTGGCTGTGGAGCTGTCACCGTCTGGGAAGGAACTGCTCACAGTTGCAAGGTCAATCAGTTCAACTGCATGCTAGAGTTGAAAGTCGACGTTGATCTTTGCAATCATCCTGAAGCTAAATGCCTACACATGCTGTGTGCTGTGTCACATGTCCTTGGGGCAGCATGTGTCAGCAAGGAGTGATTGACCTGCAACCCAGACAGCAGATTTAGCTAACAGCTTCAAATTATACCCGGTGCCTGATCATCTTATTGCAGCTGTCATGATGTTTCAAAGCTGTCTTTAGGGCTGCTGAATGAACATTGCTGCAAGGTCTGCTCTAGTTGCTCAACAATTAGGGCACAGATGTACATCCAGACATTCTTGTTTGACACCAATTAGGTCAGCAGGTGCGACCGTGACTGGTGTGCACAATGCAAGTGATCAGCTGTGTTAGCTGGCAGAATCTTGAAAACCCTTCCTCTTCTTCTTCAGGGATGGCAGCATTGCCTTATGCAGCCTTCAGGATGGTGGCCTGCTGGATCAGTGGGAGGACCATGTGCAGCCTGAGCAGCAGGTGGATGCAGCGGTGTTTGCACCAGGCAACAAAGACTTGCTAGCGCTGGCTTGTGCGCAGACCCTTACAGTGATGACCTGCCCCTGGCAGCAAAAGCCCTGCACAGCTGTCAGCTGCTACACTTGTCCTCAGGTAAGCGCTGATATTTGCAGTGATACACACCGGTCTCAACAAAAGACTGCAAATGCTTGTTACAAGCCTCCATGTTTGGCAATATTCTCTCTGGCTGACCAGTGTGGACAGATGCTGTGCAGGAGCACGTCCTTGACTGGGAGCAGACAGGCTGCAATGCAACTGCTGTGTTTGGACCTGAAGGCACAGACTGCCTTCTGTACAGCAGCCCATTACTGATAGGCAAGCTGGTTGAATACGACTACCAGCTCGGCACCACAAGAAGGGTGCTGAGTATGCAGCATCAGCCGACAGCACTGCGCATCTCATCTGGTGGGATCATGGTAGCCTTTGCAGATGCCGCAGGTTCAGTCGTGCTCATGCACTACAAGACTGGTCAGACTGTCATGTTGCAAGGTAGGATCATAATACTTGCTTATCACTGGCTTTGTTTTGTAGTTTGTGCGGATGTTAATGGCACTATATGGTAATGAGACTGGCAGTGCACGCTATACCCCAAGGTTTTTCTTTGGGACGCAGGTCATCATATCGTAGGCCAGGTGCTTGGCTTTGCTCAGGATGACCAGAGCCTCATTTTATGTTCTGGACAGACAATGGTTGTATGCAGCACAACCAAGCGGTCTGACGAACTGGCACTGACTCAAACTTAATGAAACAGCAAACAAGAGCCGACACACATGTTGAAGTCAGGTTTCAAAATATGCTGCAACAAAGTGATGGCAGCCAACAGTTTGAAATGTGTTCTCACTGCCGTAGAGCTTTGGCTGTTGCAGTGCCATGCCACATGCATTTGCCAGGCTTTGTAACATCTGCCGAGCTGCCACTTTCTATTGCAACACCAGACAGCGTTTGTCCTGGTGCTCCGTAGAAGTGCGCTATGCATGTCATGTCATATGCTGCTGTTGCTGCACCCCCACCATACACTCCAGCACTTGCCAGAGCCTCACTGGCATATTCAGGAACAAATGAGACTCTAAGAGCACCCTTTGTGCCAGCTTCCAACCTGGGAAGGTCCCATCTCAGCTGCCTCTGATTTGCAGACCATGAAGCTTTTGAGGACACCTGTGACGAACAAAACCTGCTTGTTCCTTTGCATCGCTGTAGATGGCACTCATGCAGAGCTCTGCAATTGTTTACTGGCTGAATGACAGTAGGACCCCATCATAAAGTTGGAGAAGTCAACCGTCTCTGCAACTGTTTCAGACGCAGGACACACATGCCTGCAACTGTTTCAGACACAGGACACACATGCCTACAAGCTCGCTACCTTGCTAGGCTGACCCAGAGGCTTTGGCACTTGCAGTGTGATGGTGATGTCACGCAAAGGCCCAGTCAGGCGAGGGCTGATGCAGTATTGCACCACAAACAGCACTGCCTGCTTTGGACCAGCAGACTCTGGAGGCGGCAGTGGAGTGATCTGGAGCAGCAGGGGAGGGGGGCACGCCACTGCTGGCAGCCGGTACTTCAACAGTGGTTCCTGGAAGAAACGCATGCATTTTGGAATGAATCATGATGTAATTTTGCACAGAACTACTCAAACAGTACATACCAGAACCTACAGAAAGACACTTCCAATGAAGAAAGGAACGAACGAATGGATGAATGCAAGACTGAATGTGTGCTGTGGCATTAGCTGAGTATGTGCAAAGTCCATCTTGCTTGTTCACCAAAACTCATCTTTGGCACCTTGACAATGCACAAGCGAACAGCGCACACAGGACATGTGTACAAAGCTTACCATGCAAATGTCAGGGAATGCAGGAATGCCGTTACCATGGTTCTCCACAGGAAATGCAAAGAGAGGCAGGTCTTTGGCACCATTTGTGATGCATACACCAGGCACAACTGTGACACACAACAGGAGGGCTCCGACCTTGTCATCAGCCATTGCAAGCTTGCCCAGGTCTGCCATGAAGGCGCTGCGAGTGCGCGGCTGGCGCTTGGCTGCCCCCTTGTTCAGCAGTGCACAGCGCAGCCCAGCTGACAAGATGCGAGCCCCAGTGGGAGGAGCTTGCAGTCTAAACCCAACTGAGCAGTCAACATAGTTGAGCACACCACTGCTGCCCACTTGCCCCAGCACACCTGCATTGCAGCCACAGCCAAACTGTCTAAGTCACAAGTTGGGTTCTGACTTGGTCAGGTCACATTGCCACTTGGATCAGAGCTCCTATGGCTGCGGTCACCACACACACGTTTCATCAAACAGCGGCGTTGTGCTGCTGTGATGACAGAACATGGCGCGGCGACCATGGCAAACATCTGCAGCCGCCAAGCCTTCACAGGAACAAGTCGGCTGCAGCATTCACACTGGCAAGATGACATGTCCTGCTGCATGTTTGCAGCGAGTCAAGAAGCCCATGTTACTGGGGTCACATGTGCAAGATGGCATGTCATGATGCATGGTCACAGTGAGTCAAGAAGAACACGCTACTAGCACAGGCTACTTTTCCTCAACCCTAGAAATTTAGGGACGCTACCTGATTTGAGCAGCTTGGAGCCGACAAAGCTGCCTTGCCAGGTTTCCAGCAGCTGCAGGCTCTCCCCATTGTCCACAGCAGCCAGGTCAGCCTCTGTGGGCTGCTTCAGTGCCTTGGGTGGTGGGGTGAACTGAACCCTGTTGCCCATGGACTGTGCATGCCAGGGGGCCGTGGCTGGGGTGGACATGGCTGAGCCAGGGCTGTTGAATGCGGCCCAGTCGCCTGCGCACCATGACACTGATTCAGGGGTTGACTTGGTGGCAAGGCTTGAGTGAAACAAGGGCAAAGTCACAATGCTGGTAAAGGACGGAATGGAATCATGCATTGATACAAGGAATGTTTATTTCTGCAGCATATGCCCTGATGTGACTGAGTGTCCTTGACGTATTGTGGTTGGGTTGGTGCTTCGCTGCTTGTATTGATGGATACCTTTGCTATCCGGCATACAGACAGCAAGCGTAAGTGCAACGCATGCCCTGGTCTGATCAAACTGTTTTGAATATACATGGTTGACACAGTATATAGAGTTGATGTAATCAGCCATATGTGCATGGTCACAACCAGTGTATGGTGTATACATGATCAGGCATATGATCACTACATGCACATGCACATGCACAGCACTCTGAGCAATGGCTAGGGCAGCCCAAGGTCAAGGGGTCTCGAAGTACCTTGTGGAGACATTTGAGGCTGTGAAGGGGTAGTGAAGCCCATGCTGGGGCCTGAGTTGGGCCCAGGGGGCCCCCCAGCCAACAGGGCATCCAGATCCAAGGGGGTGGGGCCTGTTGTGCCGCCTGGCCCTTGCATCTTGCTCATGTCCATGCTTCCAAACATGTTGGCAAACGGATCTGACGCTGCAGTGAGCAGGAAACACCCCTCAGAAACTGATAGCAAAAATATAAGCTGGTGCAGGGCATGAACATTGCAAAACACCATCATACAAGCAGTTTGGGAAAGGAGTGAGATATGAGCCCGTGCTTATGGAGGAGTGCACGTGCCTGATAGATCAGATGCATTGTTGCTTGGCATGAACAAACAGGCTAACTTGCTGCTGTGACACACTCTAAGGAACCAGGAAAAAAATGTAAAGGAAGAGGGGGGTGTTCTGACCAGCAGCCGCCTGGGCCTGGGGAGCCCCAATGGCCCCCAAGGATTCCAAATCTGCAAAGTCATCCCTGGCAGCAGCTGCCTCAGCAGGTGCGCTACCAAAGGCATCAAAGGGGTCACCAGAAGTTGGGGCAGCAGCTGGACGGCGCCTGGGGGGTGGTACAGAGCCTGGGAGGGGTACCAGGGCGTCTGGGGGCAGCCTGAACTCCACCTGGTCCATCTGATCTTCGGCAGCTTCTACAGTCCTGTACAGACAATGCACAACATCTGCTCAATCTCTGCGTTTGTTGGAATGGTTGTCCTTTTCCAGTTTTCCTGTCTGTTAGCATTTGATATGGTGACACTTTGCACTTAGCTGCTGTACAACTGGTGTGCCACCTTTTGCAGTTCAAGCCATTGGTTGGCATACAGAATCAACAGCAAGACAACTCGTACCCTCAAAACAACGACTGCTTGTTGCATTAACTTATTCCTTGCATGGTGATTCCCTGTGACCAGGAGGATGCATGGACACAGTCCACAAACTATGATGCATGTTCTGCTGCATCATATTCTGCTGCATCGCACATCCACACAGCATCATCACACCTTTGGCTTATGCTGGGACGTGGCGCAAAGCTGGCATCCGGTGTGGAGGTGCCGGTCTTCCTTCCCAGGCCTGTCAACTTGGCAGTGAAGGATTTACCAGCCTTCATGGGATCAGTCGCCGCCAACTTGGATGTGATGCTGACATCCTCTAGCAATATGCTGCTGACATCTGCGCTGCCATTGCTGCTCACCAGCAGCCTGACTGCAGCATACACCTGCCCAAAAGAAAGCTTGGTATGACATCCTTGCACAT
>JAABUK010004248.1_pt1 | contig 23480 bp, 18 predicted proteins | sample 5559141 | NCBI WGS metagenome assembly JAABUK01 (sample SAMN10711869, study PRJNA513367) | rock metagenome | isolation source: Antarctica rocks | place: Antarctica: Victoria Land, Pudding Butte nord | collected 2016-01-03
GTCGATTCGCTGGGCCGCACCTGGGGCCTGCGCGGCAAAAAGCGCGCGGCCACCAGCGCGCCACCTACTATTGACCTGGCGCTGGATTCCATTATCATTCACAACTTCGGGATTTTTACCCGCAACGACTTTACCCACAGCGTGCTACAAGGCCGCGTGTACCAGGCCCGCCTGGCGGCCTCGCTGCACCAGGGCGTGCTGGCGGTGCGGGGGCGCTTTCGGGGGCGACTGGTGCAGCTGCGCAACCGCAGCGGCGACTTGCTGACCAATGAGCCGGTGCGGGCCTGGCTCAACTACCGCTACGACTTTGGGCAGCGCCAGGGCACGTTTTTCAACACCCGCGCCACGCTCAATGGCGATACTATTCACGTCAGCGGTACGCACACGGCGGCGGTGGCTGTGGGCAGCGCCCCGCCCCCCGGCACGGTGCTCAACCTGCGCTTTGCCGGCAGCCAGCCGCTGCTGGCCGTGCTGCACGCCACCCTACCCCCCTCGCTGCGCCCGCTGCTCACCGACGCAGTCAGCCCCAGCAAGGCCCAGATTGAGTACCTGATGTCGGGGCTGAGCGGGCCGAAGGTGCGGCCGCGCATCGTATTGCACTTTGGCCTGCGGGGCGCGCGTATTCAGTGGCCCGACTCGGCGCGGCGCATCGACCGCTGGGACTTGCGGGGCACCTACGACAACGGCCCGGCCCACCTGCCCCAAACCATGTCCTTGAACCTGAGCCAGTGCCGCATTTACTCGCCGGCGGGCTTGCTCGACATGGCCTTTCTGCTGCGCGATTTTCGGCGGCCGGTGGTGCGGGGCCGGCTGCACGGGCGCACCGAGCTGCCCGCCCTGGCCGCGCTGCTGGGTACCCACGGCCGCTGGCACGCCCAGCAGGGCACCGCCGACCTCGACGTGCGCCTGCGGGGCCGGCTGCCCGCGATGGGGCCGCGCCACCGGGGCGATTTTCGCCGCAATATGTCGGTGCGCGGCGTGGCTACGCTGCGCGACGCGGTGTTTGAGCGGGTGGGCCACCACGATGACTTGCGCAATCTCAACGTGCGCATCGACCTGAACGACAGCCTGTGGCGCCTCTCCAATGCCTCGGGGGTGCTGGCGGGCATGAAGTTTAACGCCTCGGCCACCACCACTTACCTGCTCGACTACTTCACGAGCCAGCACCCGACTACGGATATCAAGGGCAGCTTCGCGGTGGATGAGCTGGACCTGGGCAGCCTGCGGCAGCTGCTGCAGCCCGTGCGGCCGCTGGCTCAGGCTAGCGGCCCTACCCCCCCTCGCCCGGCCGGCCGCCGGCCGCCGCGCTCGCTGGCGGCCCGGCAGCGCATTGCCACTACCCTGGGTACCCATCTCATTCCCAGCGGGATGCATCTCGACGTGGCCCTGCGCTGCGGCCGGCTGGCGCTGGCCACCGACACCTTGCGCGAGTTGGCCGTACGCATCCGCCACGATGGCGAGCGCGTGCGGCTAACCGGCATCCGGGGCCAGCTCTGGGACGGGAGCGTGCGCGGCGAGGCGCAGTGGCCCACCGACTCGGCCAACCGGGTGGTGCCCGTGGTGTATAACCTTGATTTTCGGTTCGATACCCTCAACTACAAGTCCTTGCTTGAGCGGCTGTCGCGGCCGCCGCGGCACTCGGCCAAGTCGCCGGGCAGCCCGGCCATCCGCGAGCTGCTGCTGGCCGCCAATGGCAAGATTAACTACGAAATCAATACCCTAATCCTACCAAATAAGGACAAGGTGCGCGACCTGCGTATGCGTTTCGACAAGCAAGGCCCGCGGCTGAACTTGCCCTACCTCTACTTTATGGCGCCGCAGGGGGGGGTAGGCAGCGGCTCGGCCACGGTGCAGGTGCAGGGCCTGCGCCTGGTGAAGGCCGATGCCAGCCTCTACCTGCGCTACCCCACCCTCGACGTGCCCCAGCTGCTGCGGATGCTGGCCAGCGTGGCCCCGCCCCGCACCGACTCGGCGGCCGCGGCCGCCCGGCGCGCGCTGCGGGCGGCCCGGCGCGCCGCCCGCCAAGGCGATGGCGCGGTGCCCCCCGCGCCGGGCTCGCTGCTCACGAGTGGCCGCTTCACGGCGCTGCTGCGCGTGGAGGCCGACCAGGTGCGCTACGCCGCCGTGCAGGGCTCGCGGTTTCAGCTGGTGACGCACTTGCAGGAGGGCGAGGCCCTGCTCGACGACTGCACCGTGAACACGCTGGGCGGCCGCGTGACGCTGCGCGGGCGCCTCATCACCAACGCTGGCCGCCAGCACCACCCCTTGCAGGTGCAGGCGCTGCTCGAAGACATTAAGCTGCCCGAGCTCTTTGGCACGGCCACGGCCATGAAGCTCAACGTGCTGGAGCGCAGCAATATCCAGGGCAGCCTGCGCTGCGCCGCCGCCGTGCGCACCGACCTCGACGAGAAGTTTCTGCCCAACCTCGACAACACCAACGGCTACCTCAAGGCCGACCTGCGCGAGCTGGAACTGGTAGACGTAGAAATGCTGGAGGAGACATTTAAACTGTTTAAGAAGCGCACCGGGCACTTGTTTTTTGAGCCCGTCAGCACCGAGTTTGCGCTGAGCCGGGGCCAGCTGCTCATCCCCAACCTGCGCCTGAACAGCAACCTGACCGAGTTGCAAGTGAGCGGCCGCTACGACCTCGATGGCCGCGCCAACCTCTACGTGGGCCTGAACGTGCTGCACGCCCTCACCGGCAACAACGACAAGCGCATTGCCCGCATCCAGGCCGGCGACCCCGTGCGCCGCCGCCGCGCCCCGCTCACCTACGTGAACCTGAGCCGCGACGTGCCCCACACCAAGTACCGAGTCAAGCTCTTCCAGAAGCAGGAGCAGCGCCAGGCCCAGGCCGAGCTGCGCAAGCAATTCCGCCAGCTCATCATCACCCAGCGCCTCGACACCACGCTGCGCCTGCTGCCCGGCGCGCCCCTCACGGCCCCGCTGCCCAGGGTGGCGACTTCGCCGTGAGGAAATCGTTTGTCATTGCGAGCGCAACGAAGTGGAGCGCGGCAATGACAGGCGGGCCCTACCCCTTCAAAATCTCGTCAATCCGCGCCAGCTCGTCCGGGCTGAACCGGTAATTTTTCAGGCTACCCACGGCGTCGGTCACTTGCCGGGGCTTGCTGGCGCCGATGATGACGGACGTGATGCGCGGGTCTTTCAGCACCCAGGCCAGGGCCAGCTGGGCCATGCTCTGGTGGCGGGCCTGGGCCAGCTCGTTGAGCTGCCGGGCCTTGGCCACGTTGGCGGGCGTGAGCTGGTCCTCTTCCAAGGCGCCGTTGCCGAGGTTGCGGGCCACCCGCGAGTCGTCGGGGATGCCGGTTAAGTACTTGTCGGTCAGCAGCCCCTGGGCCAGGGGCGAGAACGGGATGCACCCTACCCCCTCCTCGGCCAGCACGTCGAGCAGGCCGTTTTCGGGCTCGCGCACCAGCATCGAGTACTTGGGCTGGTGGATGAGGCAGGGCGTGCCCAGCGCGCGCAGCACCTCAATGGCGCGGCGCGCCTGCTCGGGCGGGTAGTTCGACAGGCCCACGTACAGGGCCTTGCCCTGGCGCACGATACTGTCGAGGGCGCCCATGCTTTCCTCCACGGGCGTGTCGGGGTCGGGGCGGTGGTGGTAGAAGATATCGACGTAGTCGAGCTTCAGGCGGCGCAGGCTCTGGTCGAGGCTGGACATCAGGTATTTGCGCGAGCCACCGTCGCCGTAGGGGCCGGGCCACATGCCGTAGCCGGCCTTGCTGGAGATGATGAGCTCGTCGCGGTAGGGGCGAAAATCGTCGTGCAGCAGGCGGCCAAACATTTCCTCGGCCGCGCCGGGGGGCGGGCCGTAGTTGTTGGCCAGGTCGAAGTGCGTGATGCCCGCGTCGAAGGCCGTGCGCAGGATGGCGCGGCAATTGGCCTGGGCGTCTTTCTCGCCAAAGTTCTGCCACAGGCCCAGCGATACGGCGGGCAATTGCAGGCCGCAGCGGCCGCAGTGGCGGTATTCCATCGCCTCGTAGCGGGCGGGGTTGGGTTGGTAAGCCATAAGAGTAGCATACGCTTCAGCGTGTGCGGGGTGGGTAATGGGTTGTTCGCGTTTGGTCAAAAGTAAAGCCGGCTGCCCAGGTGGGGCGGGCTGCCGGCTTTTGGCCGGCTGTCCGCTCTCTGGTAGAACGAGCGGCGCGAACGGCGAGCGGACAGCCGACTGAAAAGCCGGCAGCCCGCCGCTGTGCCCCCGTATTCAACCCATCATACCTACTTTGCGCGTCTATGTTTCGCTCTTGCCTGTTTAGCACCCTGCTGGCCGCCACCCTCGCCCTGGCCGCCGCCCAAACCACCCCGGCCACCCGCGCCCAGGACTCGCTTTTCGTGCGCCAGAACTACCGCAAGCTGGAGCAGTTCATCCCGATGCGCGACGGCACCCGGCTGGCCACTATTCTCTACGTGCCGCTCGATGCCAGCCAGGCCCGCCCCTACCCCTTCCTGCTGGAGCGCACGCCCTACTCGGCCGGCCCGCGCGGGGCTGATAAATATTCCACGCGCGGCCCCGGCCCCAGCCGCGAGCTGAGCCAGGAGAAGTACATTTTCGTGTACCAGGACGTGCGCGGGCGCTACATGAGCGAGGGCCAGTTTGAGGAAATGACGCCCGCCCTACCCCCCGCCGGCAGCGGCAAGCCGGCCAAAGGCCCGGCTCACGATGAAAGCACCGATACCTACGACACCATCGAGTGGCTGCTCAAAAACGTGCCGAATAACAACGGCCGCGTGGGCATCATGGGCATCTCGTACCCCGGGTTTTACGCCACGGCCAGCCTGCCGCACGCCCACCCCGCGCTCAAGGCCGTATCGCCGCAGGCGCCGGTCACGGATGAGTTTATCGGCGATGACGCGCGGCACGGCGGGGCGTTTTTTCTGCTCGATAACTTCGATTTTACCAATTATTTCGACGTGCCCCGGCCCAAGCCGCTGGCCGAGTATGAGCAATTATTCCCGCTGAAAATCGCGGACGCCTACCAGTTTTTCCTGGACCTGGGGCCCATCAAAAACGCCAACCAGGCCAGGTATTTCAACGGCCGGGCGCGCATCTGGAACGAGTATTTGCGGCACGACAGCTACGATGCCTACTGGCAGGCACGCAACATCCGGCCGCACCTCACGGGCGTGCGGCCGGCCGTGCTGGTAGTGGGCGGCTGGTATGATGCCGAGGACCTGTTTGGGGCCTTGCACACCTACCAGGCCATTGAAAAGCAGAACCCCGGCGCCACCAACCGCCTCGTGATGGGCCCCTGGACCCACGGCGCCTGGAGCCGCCCCGACTGGAGCAGCTTCGGCCCCCTGACGTTTGGCCAGAACACCGCTGAATACTACCGCCGCACGCTGGAAACGCCTTTTTTTAATTTTTACCTGAAAGACAAAGGCCCCTTTAACCCGGCCGAAGCCACGGTATTCGACACGGGCACGAACGAGTGGAAAACCTACCCGACCTGGCCGCCGAAGGAAGCGCAGGCGCGGCCGTTTTATTTTATGCCGGAAGGTGTTCTTTACGGAGTAAGCCAAGGACAGCTTGCTCCTTACCAAACGATAGCCGACCACGTTACCAGAGCACCAGTCATTCCCGCGCCCCCACCTTCTCCGAATACCTCAGCGACCCGGCCCACCCGGTGCCCTACGCCGAGGGCATCCTGAGCAGCCGCAACAACGAGTATATGGTGCAGGACCAGCGCTTTGCGGCCCAGCGGCCCGACGTGCTCACCTTCCAAACCCTACCCCTACCGGCGGACCTGACCGTGGCCGGCCCGCTCGGCGTGGACCTGTGGGTGAGCACCTCGGGCACCGACGCCGACTTCGTGGTGAAGCTCATCGACGTGCTGCCCGACGACGCGGCCGACCCCGCGCCCGGCGCCCCCAACACCACCCTACCTGGCACCCAGCGCCTGGTGCGGGCCGACGTGCTGCGCGGCCGCTTCCGCCACAGCTTCGAAAAGCCCGAGGCCTTCCAGCCCAACGTGCCCACCGAGGTAAAATACGAGCTGAACGACGTGCTGCACACCTTCAAAAAAGGCCACCGCCTGCAAGTGCAGGTGCAAAGCAGCTGGTTTCCGCTGGTGGATAGAAACCCGCAGCAGTTCGTCAACATCTCGACGGCCAACGCTTCTGATTTTCAGAAAGCTACCATTAGAATTTACCACGAGGCCGGCCATTCCTCTTGTCTGACGCTGCCGGTGCTAAAATAATCGCTTGTCCTTGCGCGCGCAGCGCGGCAATCGCCCCAGAACGAAATCGTTCGGGAATCGTTTTGGGGCGATTGCCGCGCTGCGCGCGCAAGGACAAGCGGTTCTCTTTTTAAACCTCACTTTCTACATGAAACGCCGCACCTTTCTGCCTTTATTGGGTTTGGGTCCGCTGGGCCTGGCCGCCACGTTTCGCCCTACGCGCCTGATGCAACCTGAGCAACTCTTTTTCAAAGACGACGGCACGATTCCCAACAGTGCCTACCCCCTGCTGATGTACCGAAAGGCGTTCTCGGCGCGCGACGTGGCCGGTGCGGCCTGGCTGGAAAACCAGTTTGCCCAAAACAACTGGACCAACTCCTGGCGCAATGGCGTGTATCCGTTTCACCACTACCACAGCACCTCGCACGAGGTGCTGGGCATCTACGCGGGCACGGCGCTGCTGCACCTGGGCAGCGAAGGTGGCCAGAAAGTGCGCGTGCAAGCCGGTGACATTCTGGTAATTCCGGCGGGGGTAGGGCACAAAAACCTGGGTGGCGAAAACCTGGGCGTAGTCGGCGCCTACCCCGACGGCCGCCACTGGGACGTGAACCGCGGCCTACCAGGCGAGCGCCCACAAACCGATAAAAACATTGCGGCCCTACCCCTGCCCACCACCGACCCGCTGCTAGGCAAAAGCGCCGGCCTGCCCACTATCTGGCGGTGAATTAGTCAGGCGCAAACTACAGAACGTCGTGCTGAAAGCTAGTGAAGCATCTCGCGAGCAGCAGTAATCTCAATCGTCAGAAATTACTACCCCACGCGAGATGCTTCACTGGCGTTCAGCATGACGGGCGGCTTGGTGATGGCAATGGGCTTACGCAGCTTGCTTCTGGGCGTGCCAAAGCACTAGCTGCCAACCTTTAGCGGCGTCTTTGATATAAACCACCACGTACTTGATGCGGGTGAAGTGAGGCTGGCCGTCGGCGCCGGGGCCGAGGTCAATCAAGATGAGCGCATTGACGATAGCCGTGTGGTCGTCGTTGTAAGTCCGCACGGTCATGTTCTCGATATCGACCTTATCGTAGCGGCTCTGGCCGCTGGCGATGGAGGCGAGGTAGCTCGCCTTGCCATCCTGGTGGCCGTTGGAGTGGGTGTAGATGAGGTCGTCGGCGAAAATGCTTTCGAGGGTGGGCAGGTCTTTGGCAACCTGCGCGTCGAAGCGCTGGCGTTCGAGCTGTTCAATTTCCTGGATGGCAGACATTTTTTTGGTGAGCAGTGAGCAGTGAGCAGTACAAAAGAACGTCATGCTGAGCACAGCGAAGCATCTCGCGTACAGCAGTAATGGCCTTGGTTAAAAGTTTGGTCCAAAAGTTAAACGGCCGGGGTGGCGGGCGTTTCCCAGTTAAAGGCAAAAAGGGCCTCGATATCAAAGAGCAGGGAGTCCTTCAGGGCTTCGTCAGAGAAGTCGAACTCGCCGTGCAGGTTAATGTGCTGCCAGCTCACGGGCGAGCTGGCAGCAATGGCATCGGCTACCTGCTGGCGCTCGGCCGCCGGGGCCTGGAATAAGTACTGGTTGAGGTAGAGGCAATTCCAGCACACAATCGCATTTTGCACCAGCCGTTTGCAGGCATCGGCCAGTTGCTGTTCTTCCTTGCCGGCGTAGGGAATTTGCCCATTTTGACCGTAAAATACCACCCGGGCAAAGTGGCGGGCACTTTCGAGCCTGTCTAGCTGGTCGTCAATGCGCTTGCGCAAGGCTTGGTCGTCCATATAACGGAGCAGGAACTCGGTGCGCACCACCCGGCCCAGCTCGCGCAGGGCCAGGTACACCGGATGCTGTTGGGAATAGGAGTTGAGCCGCCTGAGCAGGGTGGAGGCCGTCACGTGCTTTTGCTTCAGACTCACGACCAGCCGCAGCAGCGTGTCCCATTGCGCCTCGATGAGCGCCCGGTCAATGCGCTTGACCGGGGCCAACGCGTAGGCCGTCAGGTCGGGTACCTCCATCCCGGCAAAGGCGTAGAGCTGCTGGTCCTGAAACGACTGGATGCGGGGCGCGAATTCGACGCTCAGCAAGGCCGTCAGCGCAAAGTTGACCTCCGTAAAGCCGTGGGTATCGGTGCTATGAATGGTGGACTCGACCACGTCGTTGTGGAGCAGGCCATCCACCATATAGGGTGCCTCGCGCTCCGACGAGCTGAAGGTGGTCGAGTAAAAGAGGCGGTGGCGGTCGTCGAGAAAGCCGTAGGAGACGATGCCCTTCTCTTGCCCGAAGTATTTATAGGAGTAGGTCGCGTGAATCGAATCGACTGCCACGTAGTACTTCTGGCCATCGGACGAAGTGTGGACCGCCTCGGGGCGGCGTTTAAAGAGGCGACTGACGGGCAGCTTGCCGATGAGCGCCACCACGGCGTCGTTGGCCCGGCGCAGGTTTTCGAGCGAGAAGTACCAGTTGACGGTGTTTTCCAGCGTGGACAGGGGCACGTGCTTGGTGGCGTGGGCCATGCGCGTCAGGCCCAGGTTACAGCCATAGGCCATGATGCCGGCGAAAAAGACGCGCCCGGCGGGTCGGGGCGGACGGTGACGCGGGCTCCAGTGTTCCAGGCAGTCGGCGAAATGGCATTGCTGGTTGACGGTGTGCAGCACTTCATGCAGCGAAATCACGCCTGGCTCTGGAAATAGGGGCCGGGGAGCGGGCGTGTCTTCCTCCACCGGCCGGGCTGGCGTCAGGAAACGGGGCCGGCCATCGGCGCGCCGGCGCACGGCCGGGTTAGTGCCCACGCTTAGCCGCTCGAAGGTGCGGGCAAAGGCGGTGGTGAGCTTGGTTTGTAGCTCCTCCAGCCAAGGCCCTGGCTCGCGCAGGTGCGTCAGGTTGGTCTGCACCAGCAACTCGTCCCGCTGCCGCTCCCAGGTGGCGGCGTCCAATAAGTAGGTTGTCAAAGGGCCGGTAGCGCAACGAGTGCGCCAGGTTCAGTTTGCCGGCCTTGAGTTGGTCGGCCACGTGGCCCGCCAACAGGGCCTTGTAGAGAGAAACGGGACTTTCGGCTTGGTCCAGCGCCGTGCGTTCAGCCGCTTTCAAGAAGCCGGTTGGGGGATGGCTGCCTACCTGACCGTCACGCGCCCGGTACTGGGTGAGGGCCTGCGTCAGGGGATTGTCCGCAGTCCCTTCGTAGGCTACAGTCCGCAAAATCTCGCCCAGCCGGCGTTGCAGCGCACGGGAGCGTTCCTCTACTACTTGATAATAGGGTCCACTCGTACTGCCTCCGCCCCCTTTGCGCAAGTGCTGGGCATTCTGGCGCAGCCGCGCAAAGGCCGTTACGGTCGGGGTTTGCAGCCAGGCCAGCAAGGAGGCTACTTTTTCCGCGTTGGTGCGGGCAAACGAAAAGGCCAGTTCTTCCAGCTCCGCCAGGGCCGCGCCGTGCGTCACCACGCCGTCGAGCACCTGGCGGAGCTGGCCGGCGGTGTCCTGCTGCTGGCGGTAGACGCGCTCCTGCGTTTCCCGCTGGGCGGCGTTGCGGTGGGTTTGCACGGCCTGTAGCAGGGTTTCGGTGAGCAGGTCGCCCACTTGGCAGTATTGGTAGACCACGAAGCAGAGCACCATCAGGTATTTCTTCTCGGCCTGCTGCTGCACCTGAAAGACCTGGGCCCGCTCCACGTAACGGGCATAGAAGCGCACGACTTCTTCCGACAAGTCCAGGGCCTGCACTATGGGATGCACCTGCGTAAACAGGGCGTGGAGCACGGCGTAGTCCCGGTCGGCCGGAAAGAAGCGCCCCGTCGCCTTGAAGTAGCCGACCTGGAGCACAAAGCCGCCCCGGCTATGCGGGGCCAGCAGGGTATACAGAAACTCGGTGGCCCAGTCCGGCAGAGCAAAAAAGAGTTGCCGTTGCGGGTGGTTGAATTTTGGGGGCTGGTCAAACGTGCGGCGCCGGGCCGCATCAAGCAACGGAATGGTCCGGGCCATACATAGTACGCAAGGGATTGTTAGCCAACGGGGAAGCTTCCGGGGCAATGCTGAGCCGAAGCGGGTAGCGTAGTTGCTGCCGACGGGCTTCGGCAAGGGCGGTCCGCTCGTGCAGGGCGGCGTTGAACACCGTCAGCCGAGGTGCCCCCAGCACCCGTGCGAGAAGGCTTGCTCCAGGTCCGCTCGTGTTTCTGTTGGTCTGGCAGAACGCGATAGTGGGCGGGGTGGGTACCGCCAGGGCCATTTTGGGCAAGACCAGGCCAGCGGCGTTGCGGAAGTAGCTGCCGTCACGCGGCTTCCCTAACCCCGAAGCTTTAGACCTTATTGGGCAAATCAAGCAGCAAGCAGTAAAAAGGAGCGTCAGCAAAAGCACAAGAAGACAAGGGTTTTTTGAGCCGGTGTTGGACAAGCCGGGGCTGGTTAGCCATTCTACTTCATAAAGGGCTTCTCAACCAACATGTGGAGCACCCCTACCCCCAACCAACTCTTCACTGAAGGACCACAATTGCTGCCCCAGCCCCGCATTATAGGTACCAGCGGGCACTTGGGTGGGCACGGGGTTGCCCCGGCGCTGGTTTTTGTAGAATCGGCCGTTTGTTCGGGCCAGTTCGGGGGCGGTGGCCAGGTAGAGTGGCCCGGTGCTGCCTTGCTCGACCGATAAGCTGACGAACGGTCGGAGCAAACGGTCCAGCAGCTGCACGGGCCAGGGGTCGTGCTGAAGGATGTCGGTGCGCACCACGCCCGGCACCACGGTATTGATGGTCAGGCCGCTGCCCGCCAGGCACCGGGCCAGCTCGGCCGTCCAGACACTCACGGCCATGCCGGACTTAACCAGGGACCAGAACGGCAGCGGAGGCCGGTCGCGGTAGATGCCCGTGAAACGGAAAAATTGTTTGGGGTTGAATACGTAGGGGCTGCCCACTGCCACGATGCGCCCCCCGGGCGGCATGAGGGGCCGAAGCAGGTTGGTGAGCAAAAACTTGTTGAGGTAGTTGGCCGCGAAGTTGTACTCGATGCCATCCGAAGTCAACGCTCGGTCGTTCTGGTGAATGCCGGCCGAGTGAATCAGGTAATGCAACGCCCCGTGGCCCGCCGCGAATTGCCGGGCCAGCGCCCGCACCTGGGCCATTTCGGAGAGGTCGGCCGGCAGGAAATCAATGCCGGACTGCTGGCGCATAATGGCCGCCGCTTTGGCCGCGTCGCGCCCCACGATGACCACGCTCGCGCCCTGGGCGGCCAGCGTGAGGGCCACCTGGCGGCCAATGCCGCTGGTGCCGCCCGTAACCAGGGCCGTTTTGCCGGTTAAATTCATACAGTAGTTTTGGCGTCGGGGTGCGTATTTCGGAGAAGCAGGTCAACCAGTCAGTTGCCGCCGCACGCAGGCCGTCACGTCGGCCAGCGTGCGCCACTGGCCCAGCTCGGAGTCGGGGATTTCAATGCCCAGGCCGTATTCGAGGCGGATGCCCGGTTGCACCCGTTCGAGCGAGTCCAGGCCCAGCTCGTCGGCCAGCATCGTGGCCGGCGTAAGCACAGGTTGGCGCAGGTGCCACACCTGCCGGCGCACCAGGGCAAAAACCTTCAGCTGCACGTCGTCGTCCATAGTCCGTTAGCGGCTAAAATTCCACGATAATCCCAATCGTGGGCGTCACCAGCGCGTCGTTGTTGGTGAGCTGGGTGGGCACGGCGTTCGAGCCGTCGGGGCGCACGAACTGGCCGTCGGTGCTGCGGAAAGCGGTGTTGTCGGCGGTGCGCTCGAAGGTGTAGTTGGGCACGGCGGGATTCTTGGCGACGAGGGCGTTCTGCACGTCCAGGTACAGGTCGAAGGTGGTGCGGCGGCGGTTGAACTTCTTGTCGAGCCGGAAATCGAGCTGCTGAAACGTGTTCAGGCGCAGCGTGTTGAGCTGGCCGTAGTCGAAATCGCCCACGCCGGTGGTGAGGTAGTTGCGCCGCGAGGCGTCCAGGTCGTAGGGCGTGTAAGGCGCGCCGCCGGCCAGCCGGTACTTGAGGCCCATTTCCCAACCCTTGCTGAACTTGCGCCCCAGCAAGCCCGACACCAGGTGGCGCGAGTCCCAGGCCGAGGGTTTATACCCGCCATCCTGGCCCGTAAACTCGCTCTTGAACAGGGTGTAGGAAAACACGGCAAACAACTTCTTGGTCAGCTTCTGCTGAAAAAACAGCTCGGCCCCGTAGGCCCGGCCCCGGCCCGTGCTGGTCACGGTTTCGTTGCCGAGGGCATTGAAGTCGCCACCCAGGTTGGCCAGCGAAATGCCGTCGCGCGCGCTCACCGGGTAATGGTCGTACTGCTTCCAGAAGCCTTCGAGGGTGATGCGGGTGGCCGGGCGGGGCAGCAGCTCCAGGCCCGCCACGTAGTGCGTGGTGCCGATGTAGCGGTTGCCGCGGTTCACGAGCTGGCCGGCGGCCTCGCGGAAGCCGAGCAGCGTGCTCGGCGGCAGCTTGTAGTAGCGGCCCACCGAGGCGTTGAGGTTGAGTGTGGGCGTGAGCACGAGCGAGGCCGCCACGCGGGGCGAGAGGGTGCGCAGCAGGTGGCGGCCGTCGTCGGTGAAAGTGTTGCCGTCGGTGCGCACGCCCAGCGACAGGGTGAGCCGGTCGGCGGGCAGCAGCGTCCGGCTCACCTGCCCAAACGCGCCGAACCGTCCGAACGTGATGGCGGAGTTAAAGCGCACCGTCAGGCCGGGCTGCAGGACCGCGCCGGTGGCGGGGTCCACGGTTTCGCGGCGCAGGCGCTGCTGAAAATTGTTGTCGTACTGGATAATTTGCCCCACGGCGCCGTAGCTGTAGAGCCACCGGCCGGATGACTTGTTCACGTCGAGGCGCAGCTTGTTTTCCGCTTCCGTCGAGCGGGTGCGCAGCACGCGCTTGGTTTCGTCGCCGGCGTTCACGTTGCCGCCCTCAAACTGGTCCACCTTGTTGTACTGCTCGGTGCGGCTCAGGGCCACGTTCAGAAAGCCCTGCGGCACGAGGTGGCGCAGCGAAAACCCAACGGTGTAGTTCCAGGGCTCCGAGGTGGGCGTGCTCCGCAGAATGAAGTCCTTTTCGGGCGACGAGTCTTTGGGCGGCTCCACCCGAAACTTGTCCAACGCGGCGATGCCCAGGGCTGTAACGGTGGTTTTGGGCGAAAGCCGGGTGGTGATTTTGTACTGCGCGTCCCAGTAGCTGGGCCGGATGGGCAGGTCGATGGCCTTAAAAAGCAACTGCAAATAGGAGCGCCGCACCGAGGCCAGAAACGTGGTGTTCTTGGCCAGTGGCCCTTCCAGCGTACCAGCCACTTCGGTGGCCGAGGTGCGCAGGTTGCCCTGGATGCGGTCGGGGTTGCCGTCGCGCTGCCGAAACTGGAGCACCGACGACAACGCGTTGTCGTAGCGGGCGTTGAAGGCCGAGGTGCTCAGCGTCACGTCTTCGATGAAGCTCACGTTGAGGATGCCCACCGGCCCGCCCGCCGAACCCTGGGTCTGGAAGTGGTTGATGACCGGCACCTCGATGCCGTCGAGGTAGTACACGTTTTCGTTGGGCGCGCCGCCGCGGATGATGATGTCGTTGCGGAAGCCGCCGGTGGCGGCCGTGATGCCCACGCCCGGCAGGCTCTGAATCACGCGCGAGATGTCGAAGTTGCCGCCTGGGTTGCTCTTGATTTCCTCAGCGTTGAGCTGCTGCACACTCAGCGGCGTTTCGGCCGTGGCCACCCGAATGGCGCGGCGGGCCGTCACGGTCACCTCGCCCAGTTGCTGGGCGCCGGCGCTCAGCTCCAGGTTCACGATGTTGGCGTTGCCGCTGGTCACGCTCACGTTGGCGCGTAGCAGGGCGTCGTAGCCCACGAAGGTGGCGCGCAGGTTGTAGGAGCCCGTGGGCACGCCCGCCAGCCGAAAGCGGCCGTCGACGTCGGTAGCGGTGCCGAGTTCGGTGCCTTCGAGCGTAACGCTCACACCGGGCAGCGCCTCCTGGGTTTTGCGGTCGCGCACCGTGCCCGATACGGTGCCCGTGGACTGGGCGTGGGCCGCGCGGCCAGCCCCGGCCAGGTGCAGCGCCAGCAACAGTAGCAGCAAGGAGTAGCAACGTTTCATTAGCAAGTGAATTGAAAACCCAAAAATAATTTTGTTCACAAATCTACCAAAATATTATAATTTAGAATGTTTTAGAATTAGTTTGAGTTAATTTTACTGAATGCAAGCAGAAGCAATTTCGGCCGTTCGGAAGCGGTACAGTTCAGATTTAAGCGTGCGCAATTGGCAGCAGCTTGCGCCGCTGCTGCTCGTGCGTTGGCGCGGCAAGATGACCTAGATTGGAGTTAAGTATCTATCTTACTCGGATGCTGTGCTACTAGTGGTTGAAAAACCTTATTTTGTCTGGCTGATTACTTTGTAAGTTGCTGATTATAAATAGCTTACACTTTGATTCATCAGACAATTTATTGTTTTTCAACCACTAGTAGCCCGCCTTATCATCGAGGTAACGAATATTCGTCAGCTCTTCGCTTACCTGCCACAACCGGTCAGCAACATTTTCGTCCTTGGAAGAGTCATCCGAATCCACTTGGGTTGGATAGCCCCTCATTTGCTGAAAACCGGCCGGGCCGATAAACTCACCTCCTTTTAGGTTTTCCCCCAACGCCGCGTACAGGATGGGCAGGGCTCCTTGGCTGGCGGGTTGCAAAAAGAGGTTGCCCAGCGGCCTGATCAAAGCCGGGAAGTACTGATCCAGATTGGTCTTGGCTAAGCCCGGATGGGCCGCCACCGACCGGGTGGTGTAACCAGCAGCGGCCAATCGACGCTGCAGTTCGTACGCAAACACCAAGCAGGCCCGCTTGCTTTGTCCATAGGCTTTGCGCCGGCTGTAGCCTTTCCGGGCGCGTAAATCATCAAATTGAATTTCTGCCCATTTATAGGACAAACTGCTCAGGGTGACAACCCGGGAGCCGGGAGTAGCGATGAGCAACGGCAGCAACAAGCCGGTGAGGGCAAAATGGCCTAGGTAATTGGTGGCTAGCTGGTGCTCGAAGCCGTCTTCGGTCACTTCGAAGGGCGACATCATGATGCCCGCGTTGTTGATGAGCAGGTCCAGTTGGTCGTGCCGGGTCCGGAAGTGAGTAGCGAATTCGCGGACGGCCCGCAGGCTGCTCACGTCCAGTTGCATACTTTCAATGTTGGCGTTGGAACAGGCCGCTGCTATCCTCGATTTGGCTTCTGCTGCTTTTTCCATATTCCGGCAGGCCAGAATCACCCGCGCGCCCTTTTTAGCCAGGGCTAGGGCGGTTTCGTACCCCACTCCACTGTTTGCCCCGGTTACCACGGCAATGCTGCCGGGCTGCGCTGGCGCCTGTCCTACGCTCCACTTTTGGTCCATTGGTTAGGCGTTTAGAGCACTTTGTAGAGCTTGATGGCTGCGGGCTTCGAAGTCGGGCTGTAGTCAATCAACGCCGACTCAAACTTGGGCTCGCCGAACGGCTTGTAGTTATTGCCGAATCCGACAGGTTCTTTGGGAATGCTCAAGAAATTCATGCCCAATTCGCCGTTTTCGTTGGTGTCCTGGTAAACAGAAATGGCGTATTTGCCGTGGGGCACCTCAAACAAGGCCTTTTTGGTGTTTCCATCGGCCGCTAAAGTCGTTCTCCTGAAAGGCTTTTTCAGCCATTCCGATTTGGCGTTATAGATTTCAACGACCACCTTTCCGCCGTTTTTTTGGACGTTCAGGATTTGAATTTGCAATGGGGCTTGTTGATTCATCGGCTTCGATGCAGCCAGTGCCGCAGCTAGGAGAATCATGCATATGAAAGCGGTGTGGCGTAGCATATTGTTTTTCTGGTTTTAAGCGTGGTAACACTCCTCGAGTAGTGCCTACCCTACTTTAACAAGGCAAAGGTCAGCAACAGCGGCAGCAAGGAGTAGCAGCGTTTCATGGTCAAACGGGTTGAAATCTTCGTGGTGTTTTGGTTCGTAAATGTACTAACTTATCTGAATTTAAAATGTTTTAGAACAAAATTAATTTCGTCCCGGCCGGATAACCTGCCTATATTTGACAGTCCTCGTTCCCCGATTACCCATTCCCGCATGAATTATCCCCTGTACCGGCACCTGTTGGATTTGGCCGAAGAATTTGAGGGGCAGCACCCGACCACGGACCCCGGAGCCTCTATGCCCGCCTTTGCCGCGTGGCTGCACGCCCGCCTCACCCCAGCCGAGCACATTGAAGCCGTGGCCCGCGAAGCGCCTTCGCCCCTGCAAACCGACGAGTCGCGCATCAGTACGCTGGTCGTGTTGCTCTACCGCTATGCCCGCAGCTACTCGCGCTTCGCCCTAACCGAAGCCGCGCAGCTCACCTTTGATGATTTCACGTACCTGTGTACTATTGTCGCCAACGGCGAAATGAGCAAGAGCGAGTTAATTGCCCGCAATATTCACGAAAAAGCCACTGGCACCGAAGTAATTAAGCGGCTGCTTAAGCGCGATTACCTCGCCGAAAGACCACATGGTACCGACCGGCGCAGCAAGCTCCTCTCGCTCACGGAGCTGGGCCGCCAGGCGTTGTTCCAGTCGTTCGGGGCCATGAATCAGGTAGCGACGCTGGTCACCGGCAACCTCTCCGCCGCCGAGCGCCAGCAGTTCTTGTACCTGCTCCACAAGCTCGATGCCTTTCATCACCCGCTGTTCGTGGGCCCGCGGCCGGCCTCGCTCGCCGAACTGCTACAGCACTTGCCAGCGCCGCCCGTATCGTAGCCGGTGGTCTGCCGCTGAACTCTGGGCTTTCGGAATGTCGCGCTACACCACCGGGGTTATACGAAGCCGGAAGCCAGCGGCTGTGGTAATGCCCAGCGTGGGGTGTCAGCAAAAGTACAAGAAAACGAACCTTTTACTGTACAAGTTAGCAGCCTATACCCACTGGGGTAAAGCCACATCAAAACCCGCCGATTTAGTACAGAAAACTTGCTCAGCAATCAAAGTACAAACAACGCTACCTTCGCGATAAGAAAACTGTACTTTAGGCCATGAAAATCGGCTACGCCCGCGTCTCCACCCGCGACCAGAACCTGGAACTGCAACTCGATGCCCTGAACAAAGCGGGCTGCGAAGTCATCTACCAGGAAAAGGTGTCCGGCGGGGCCAGCACCAGCCGCCCGGAGCTGGAGCGGTTACTGAAGCAGCTGCGCACCGGCGACACGGTCTACATCTACAAGCTCGACCGGCTCGGGCGTTCGCTGCGCCACCTGCTCACGGTGGTGGGCGACTTGCAACACCTGGGGGTGGGGTTGGTCTCCCTGACCGATGCCATTAACACCACCTCCGCCCAGGGCCGGCTCGTGTTTAACCTGTTTGCCTCGCTGGCCGAGTTTGAGCGCGAGCTGATTCGCGAGCGCACCCACGCCGGGCTGGCCTCGGCCCGCGCGCGGGGCCGGGTGGGCGGCCGCCGGCGGGGCCTCTCCGAGGAAGCCGAACGCACGCCCATCATCGCCGAGACGCTTTACCGCGAGCAGCAACTCGGCGTCAATGAAATTGCCCAGCGCCTGCACATCTCCAAAGTCGCCCTCTACAAGTACTTACGCCATCGTAAAGTCGCCATCCACGCCCACCGCAAACCGGCGGCTGGCAAAGCTGCCGATTAACTTTTGGACCAAACTTTTAACCAAGGCCAGTAATTCCATCCGTCCAACGAGGCGAGCGAGATGCTTCGCTGTGCTCAGCATGACGTTCTTCGGTAGCGGCCTCTATTTCAACGACTAGAAAAGCGTCAGCTGCCCGCCCGGCCCGCCGGCCAGGGCCGCTTCGCCATCGAGGGTGGAGAGCGAGAGGCCCAGCAGGCGCACGCCCTGGGGCAGGGGTAGCAGCGCGGTGAGCAGTTCCTGGCCCAGGCGCAGCAGGGCGGCTTCGTCGGGCACGGGCAGGGGTAGGGTGCGGCTGCGGGTAATTTGCTGAAAGTCGGCGTACTTGACTTTGAGGGTGAGGCAGCGGCCCGACTGGCCGGTGCGCTGGCAGTAGGCCCACACCTTGGCGGCCACGGGCAGCAGGGCGGCCAGCAAGTCGGGCAAGGCGTGCAGGTCCTGGGCAAAGGTCATTTCGGCGCCCACCGATTTGCGGGGGCGGTCGGGGCGCACGGGGCGGTGGTCCTCGGCGCGGGCAATGGCGTAGTAAAAGCCGCCCGCCTTGCCAAAGTGCTGGCGCAGCAGCGCCTCGGGCTGGGCGCGCAGGTCGGCCCCGGTGAAGATGCCCAGCGCGTGCAGCCGCGCCTGCGTGGCCGGCCCGATGCCGTGAAACTCCCCTACCCCCAGCCCCGCCACGAACGCCGGCCCGCGCTCGGGCGGAATCACGTACTGCCCGTTGGGCTTGCGCCGGTCGGAGGCCAGCTTGGCCAGAAACTTATTGTAGGATATGCCCGCCGAGGCCGTGAGCTGGGTGCGCGCCAGGATTTTAGCCCGCAGCTCGCGGGCTACCTCGCTGGCGAGGGGCAGGCCGGCCAGGTTGTGGGTTACGTCGAGGTAGGCTTCGTCGAGCGCCACCGGCTCGATGAGCGGCGTGTACTCGGCCATGATTTCCCGAATCTGCCCCGAAACTTCCTTGTAGACTTCGAAGCGCGGCGGCACAAACCGCAGCTCGGGGCAGAGGCGCGCCGCCGTGGCGGCCGGCATGGCCGAGCGCACCCCGAATTGCCGGGCCTCGTAGCTGGCGGCCATCACCACGCCGCGGGCGCGGGTGCCGCCCACGGCCAGCGGCCGCCCGCGCAGGGCGGGGTCGTCGCGCTGCTCCACGGAGGCGTAAAACGCGTCCATGTCGAGGTGAATGATTTTGCGCGGCGCGGCGGGGGGTAGGGAGGGCGTCACGCCTACTAAATTACCACCGCGCGCTACCGCGGCAGCAGCACCGTGAAGGTGGAGCCCACGCCCGGCTCGCTGGCTACCAGGATGCGGCCGCCGGCATTTTCCACCATCTTCTTCACCATAAACAGGCCGATGCCACTGCCCTCCACGTGGTCGTGCAGGCGCTCGAACAGGCCAAACAGCCGGCGCTGGCCCGCCGCGTCGATGCCGAGGCCATTGTCCCGCACGGTCAGGCGCACGTACTGGCCGTCGGGGTAGGCGCGCAGGCTTACTTGTGGCGGCCGGCCGGAGTCACGGTACTTGAGGGCATTGCTGAGCAGGTTATAGACCACGCTGCGCAGGTTTTTTTCCAAAAAGCGCACGGCTACCTGGTCCTCCAGGGCGAGGTCGAGCCGCGCGCCGGCCGCCCGCACCAGCGGCGCCAGGTCGAGCGCCACATCCCGCACCACGGGGGCCAGCGGCACCAGCGCCGACGCCAGGCCATGCTCGCGCTGAAGCTTGGCCACGTCGCTGAGCTGCCCAATGGTGTGCTGAAAGCGCTCGACCGACTTGGTGAGCATGGCCAGAATATCGTTGACCGGCGGGCGCTGCCGGGCCTCGACGGGCAGCTCGTCGGCCAGGGCTTGCAGCAGGCCTTCGATGTTGGTAATCGGGCCTTTAAGGTCGTGCGAAGCGGTGTAGATAAAGCTATCGAGGTCCACGTTCACCCTGGTCAGCTCCTCATTATTGGCGCGCAGCAGGCGCTGGGCCTGGGCCACCCGCTCCTGAGCAAGCCGGTACTCGTGAATGTCGGTGTAGGTACCAATCCACTGCACCACTTCGCCCTGCTCGTTGCGCGAGGGTAGGGCGCGGCCCAGCATCCAGCGGTATTCCCCGGCCTGATTACGGATGCGACATTCCAGCTCCAGGGGCTGCTGCGTGGCCAGGGCGTGCTGCCAGCTCTGATAGCCGGCGGGCAGGTCGTCGGGGTGAATGCGGCTGGCTATCTGCTCGGGCGTAATGGCATTTTCACCCACGTAATCAAACCAGCGGTGGTTGAGATAAGTAGTTTCGCCGGCTCTCCCGGCCGTCCAGGCTATTTGCGGAATGCCTTCGAGCACCCGGCTCACCTCGGCGGCGGCCTGCTCCACGGCCCGGCGGGCCGCCTGCTGGCGCACCAGCTCCTCATTTTTGCGGTCGAGCAGCGCGTTTTGCCGGGCTACTACCGAGCGAATGGCCGAGATTTCCTGCCGCGCCGACACGTCGGCCAGCAGCACCGCCAACGTGGGCGCCCCCCCAAACGCGAGCACGTTCATCGATACCGAAAACGGCCGCAGGGCCCCGCCCTGGCAGTTTTGCAGCGGTAGCTCGCCCCGCGCCTGCGTGGCCCAGCCCTGCTGCCACAGCTCGGCCCAGTACGCCTGGTGCCAGGCCGGAATAAAGTCGGTGAAGGCATGCCCCAGAATATCGGTGAGGGAGCAGCCCAGCGCGGTGGCCAGCGCGGCATTGCAGTAAAGCACCGCCCCATCGGCCGCGAGCAGCACCGCGCTTTCGCTCATTTGCTCAACCAGCGTGCGGTAACTCAGGTCGGCACTTTCCAGCGTGAAGAGGCGCGGCCCATCGGCTCCCGGCACCGATAGCACATCGATAGCGCCGGTCCGTATGGCCGTCAGCAGCTCTTCGGCTTCGCGCAGCTGCTGGCGCAGCTCCTCGTTTTCGCGGGCCAGGTCGGCGGCAGTGGGGTTCATGAGTGGGGGTAGGGCGGCAGGTAGTCCAGACCTAATACTGCTAGTACGACCTCCCGGTTGGAGAGGTCGCCCACCAGCCGGCGCAGGGGCAGCGGCTGGCGGCGCACCAGCGTGGGCGCGGCTACTATCTGGGCCTGCCGCGCCAGCTCGGGCTGCTGGTACATATCAATAATGCGCAAGGTATAGTGCCCTGGGATATACTGCTCACAGATTTCCTTGATGTGGCGCACGGCGCGCATCGAATTATGCGTGGCCCCGGTCACGTAGAGGTCCAGTTCGTAAGCAGGCGCTTCGGGCGCGGCGGGGGGGGTAGGGCTCATAAGAAATTATGAATTATGAATTATGAATGAAGAATTTAACAATCAGCGCTTTAATTCCTCATTCATACTTCTTTATTCCTCATTCGTACTTCCTCATTTCCGCACTGGCTTGGAAACCGCTGTAACGAAGCGGGTGCCCCGGCATTTTTCGTACCACGCTTGGCCGGGCCGGCGCCCAGGGTTGGGGCGCGAGCGGCGGGGCAGGTTTTCTTCCCTCACATCCCTCGTCATAGCCACAATTATACGGCGCCTAAGGCTGGGTGTTGGGCGAAGGCGTTAAATAACCGGGGCTACTGCCCGCGGCCAGCGATGCCCGGCCCTCGCGCAGGGCGGCCTGGCGGCCCTGCTCCTCGTCGCTGACCTGGCGCAGCTCTTCTTCTACCGACTCAAACTCGGTGCGCAGGTTGGCGATGGTGGCTTCCAGCATCCGGCGCCGGCGCTCCAGCTCGCGGTCGCGGCGGTCGGTTTCGTGCTGCCGCACCACGCGCTGGGCTTCTTCCTGAATCTGCTGGGTGAGGCGGGCGGCCCCCGTGATGATGCCCGTGGGGCCAATGACCACATCGAGCAGCCGCACGCCGTGGTCGGTTATCAAAAACTCGCGCACCTGGTTGGAATGCGCCATGCCGCGGGCTTTCAAAATGCTCAGGCCCCGGTTGCGCTCGCCGATGCCCTCCAGGTCGCGCACCGAAATCCAGGTATCGACCAGCGACGACACGCCTTCCTCCGTCAGCTCCAGCTGCCCGTGCCGGCCGCTGATGAGGGCCGTAAACAGGGCCGTGATATTGCTGATTTTCAAGAAGTCAATCATCCGCGTCAGCATACTGCGCACCTCGCTCAGGCTACCCACCGACACCAGGTTGCTGATAGGGTCGATGATAACGGCCCGCGGCTGGTAGTCGCGCACGAGCTGGTGCAGCGTCACGAGGTGGCGCTCCAGGCCGTTGAGCGTGGGCCGCGAGGCCTCAAGGTGCAGCAAGCCCTGGTCGATAAAGGGCTGCAAGTCGATACCCACCGCGCGCATGTTGCGGATGAGCTGGGCCGGCGACTCTTCAAAGGCAAAGTAGAGGCAGCGCTCGCCGCGCCGGCAGGTTTCGGCGGCGAAGGAGGCGGCCAGCGTGGTTTTGGCGGTGCCGGCCGTGCCCGAGAGCAGCACGCTGCTGCCCCGGTACCAGCCCCCGCGCGCAAACATCTCATCGAGGCTCGGCACGCCCGACGAGAGTATCTCGTCCGACACCGTATGCTCCAGCCTGAGCGAGGTGACGGGCAGCACCGAGAGGCCGGCTTCGCTGATGAGGTAGGGATATTCGTTGGTGCCGTGGGTGCTGCCGCGGTACTTCACGATGCGCAGCCGGCGGGTGGTTATCTGGTCGATAACGCGGTTGTCGAGCAAAATCACGCAGTCCGACACGTACTCCTCCAACCCTTGGCGCGTGAGCGTGCCGTCGCCGCGCTCGGCCGTGATGATGGTGGTCACGCCTTTGTCCTTGAGCCAGCGAAACAGCCGGCGGATTTCGGCGCGCAGCACCGCCTCGTTGGGGAAGCTCGCGAACAGCGCCTCAATCGTATCGAGCACCACGCGCTTGGCCCCGATGGTATCAATCGCGTGCCCCAGGCGAATAAACAGCCCGTCGAGGTCATAGGCCCCGGCCTCCGCGATTTCGGAGCGGTCGAGGTGCACGTGGTCGAGGCGCAGCAGCTTATCGGCCTCCAGCCGCGGCAGGTCGAAGCCCAGCGAGGCTACGTTGGCGGCCAGCTCGTCGGCCGTTTCCTCGAAGGTCATCAGCACGCCCGGCTCGCCGTACTGCTCCATGCCGCGCACCAGAAACTCGATGGCCAGCAGCGTTTTGCCGCAGCCCGCGCTGCCGCACACCAGGGTAGGGCGGCCCAGCGGCAAGCCGCCTTCGGTTATCTCATCGAGGCCATCGATGCCGGTAGGGGCTTTGGGCAGCCGGGGCAGGGTAGCCGCCGCGGCCAACGTAGTGTCTTGCATAGATAAAAAATAACCGTAGCCTGCGCGCGATTGGCCGGAAAGTTAAGGACAAAGGCGAGGAAAACCGCCGAGGCAGCTACTTGCCCCTGGGCTTCCTGAGGCGCCGTGCCCGCGCGGCGGCCAGCCGCTCACGCTCGGCCCGGCGCGCCTCGCGCAGCAGCAGGCGCTCGGGCAGCCGGGCCATGAGGCGCGCCCGCACGTACTGCGCCAGGCCCGAGAGCGGCACCGTGTGCGTGGTGCGCAGAAACTGCGCTACCTCGCGCTGGCGCAGGGTGCTGGCCCCGGCCAGGCCCAGGGCCAGCAGGTACTGCTTGATTTCCTCTACCCACAGCAGGCTGGCCAGCGGGGCGCGCTGCACGGTGGCGTTGTAGCCGGCTGCGCGGTGCACGCGCAGGGTAGGGCTATCGGCCCCGGCCACCAGCACGCCGACCCACGCGGGCAGCCGCGGCAGCAGCTTGGCCAGG
>JAABUK010004249.1_pt1 | contig 23474 bp, 31 predicted proteins | sample 5559141 | NCBI WGS metagenome assembly JAABUK01 (sample SAMN10711869, study PRJNA513367) | rock metagenome | isolation source: Antarctica rocks | place: Antarctica: Victoria Land, Pudding Butte nord | collected 2016-01-03
GGCTCTTTTTCGAACAGAACTCCCACCAGCTTGGTTTTGTTGCACACCACATACACCTGTGCTTTCAAGCCAGGATGTCTGATGAGTCACTACTGGCTCCACACCCCAGACTGTAAGTTATAAAATGGACACTGGGCAGCTTGGGGAGATCTGTCTCCTGGAGGAGGCAGCCAACCTTAGCCAGCCAAATGCACAATGTGTCATGCGTGCAAAGTCTCTAATGCTAGGACTATGAAGGCAGCATCCTGCTGTCCTTTACCTGGGGTCAGCATGCACTTTTGACTGCATGATGATACATGTGATGCTTTGAGCAATGTCTTTGCCTGTTGAGTGCATAACATAGCCCCAGCAATCATGCAAACTGTAATCAATGGGCATCAGCAGCCAACCTGGGTCAACAACCTCCACACTCCCTGCCTCATCTTGGTTATGCTAGTCCGTCTGCTTTTAGCAAAAAATGGTATAGAGCACGGACCTGCAAGCAAAGTTATGTCCAGATTGCATGAACACTCTGTTCTGACAGTTCACCAGATTCTCAAACCTGCGAGAGTACTAGAAAGGGAGGAGACAGACAAAAGCAGACAGAACAGGCAAGATCCACAATAGGTTTAGGGGGTTTTTATTTCCTCTTGGGCTATGGCCTATGGTCATAGCTCCAGGCTGCTGCCTTAGGAAGCGTAAACTTTTTCTTTTTGCTTTCTAAGCTGGCTGTACTTTGTGCTAGTATGTATGTGCACAGATACATAGGCATAATGCAGCATCTTTTCCCTCCTGCCATGCTGTGCAATATTAAGCTCCAGTTCTGTCTTGCGACTTGACAGGTGTACACCAACTTGAATCTGTCTTCAATGCAAAATTTGGCCCTTCATGTATGGCAAGGGCTTTGACTCCTGCAGTGAATAGCAACACAGAAATGAGGCAGCTGCTGCATTGCTTGCGTTGCAGAGCAACTCAGCAAACAAGCTGTTAGTATCTTCTGTTTTGTAGTTTCCTTGTTTGTGAACCTGCTTGAAAAGCAGGACACAACCTGCTGTACCAGAACAGCTTCCACACCTGCAGAGCTGCTGTCACAGCTGCAGCTACCAGTAGTTTCTCGCAGCTGTGCTGCACTAAGTGTACAACGGCTTCTACAGCAACAGTTTGGTTTTCCAGCTGCACAGTGGCTTACAGGTGCACAGATGCAGGCAGTGTTTGCATACCTGGTCTGCAGCCAATGCAGCAGCTCTCTCAGCTATATAATTGTAATCTCAGTTGCAGACTTCCTTCAGCCCATCTGTCTGTTCTAAACACCTCTTTGGCCAAGTATCAAATGTACTCTGTGGACAGCTGCTTTGTCAAGTGCTGTTTGCATGTTGCTGAATTGCAGCTTTAGTGGTACACTGCTGAAGTTTCACAAAATTGTATGAAGTAAATAATGGTGCTTTGCATTTATAGCAGAATATGCAGCAGGTCAATGAGTGCAAAAGCTAAGTGTGTTCTGATAAGTGCGAGGAGCAGGGGCTCCAGGGCTTCTTCATCGTCAGCTTTCCAGCCCAGAACTGGCAAAGCTGGCAGGCCAAAACAGAGTATAGCCAAGCCTGCGAGGGAAGGGAAAAGCAGGCAGGGTAGAAAGGTTTCAAGCAGCAGGCTGGGATAATTGACCCTGATTACCCTGATCAGTGAGACCATGGACATAGAGGAATTGCAAAGAGTTCAAGCCAGGTACAGCCATTTGCCTGTGTCATATGTAGTTGAGGCTCCTTGCTACTTCTGCAGCACTTGTGTCAGTTGCAAGGTGGCTGTGCTCTGCACAGGAGCAGACTGATGTGCAGCTAGCTAGCTAGCTGTCAGCGCCGCCATCCAGACACATCACACCTTGCAGGTCCACATCATTACACCTTGACACGTCATTTCCACACATCTGTACACAACGTGCCCACAAGGGAGAGGTGTCTGTATGCTGATGCTTGGCTCACAATGCTGCCCACTGAGCACCAAAGCGTTCCTTGGCTCTGCAGGCTGACACCTCAAGTGGACAAAACATGTGGGTGGATGAGGTGTGCAGCGGGGAATGGCTGCCATCTGTGTAAAGGGCACCATCTTTGAAGGTCAGGAGCTTGCTGTACCCCGGTCATGATCAAGCGGTACCGGTCATGCATTTTACGTGCTTGGCAGCCTTGTCCTGTGTGCACTTTTTGGCTATACTAACCTATGTTGTTTGGTGCATCCTGTAGGCTTGCTGTTTTCTGTTGCTTGCGACATTTGTGTCAGTGTACATGCGTTTCTGTTACAGCACTTGCCTGTGTACTTGTCCATGTAGTGTGTCTCACTGAATGTAGGCAGCGCACGCATGTACGCTGCTTAGATCAGAACTAATGTTGGAGTGCAGACTAGGCGCAGATGCACTCAAGACAATTTTAGGTATAGAGTAGCCAGTGCAGCAGCCAGCTTTCAGCCTAAAGTTGCCAGTTTCAGATGATTGTCTAGGCAGATCTGACAAGACTATCAGCATCAGTCAAAGACGGTCTGATGTAGGATATGAGACACGGTAAGAGCTATCTGATAGCAAACGATGAGACACAATACAACCTGTCTGATATTGTACGATCAGACCTGTCTGAACTGCTATCCCTTCAAAGTAGTCCTGGTGGGACAGCTGCAGCATGGGCTGAACTGGGCTGAAGTCTTGGGAACAGCGAGACAGTTTCAGCATATATGAGACAGCCTAAAGCCGTGCTTCATTCCCATACAGCTTGTGTGCGTGCTAGCACCAAACTTACAAAGGACCTGACACTGCAAGCAGAATTTCTGAAAATTCTATATATGGATGTGTTTCAGCCACAATTGCAAGAATGTACACAGCTAAATTGGTCAAAACCAGAGAGGTGTGACACTCCTGTACAAGCAAAATACGGGACAGAATGGCAATGTGTACAGGCTGGCCAGCCTTCTCTAGGTTGAGTTCTTGCACTTCTAATATAGTGTTGCTAAGAGCGCCCAGAAGTTGAACATCCACCACCAAAAGAGCCAGGCAGCGACGCTTGGGTCCAACATCTGCCATTAGGAGCACTTGCTGTGAGCATGGGTGCTAGGACGGCTCCAAACTTGTTGACACTCTGCCTTGCACTCTGCAGGCAACCAAGAAGTCAGTTGCAACACTCTCTGTGTTACATGCTTGCTATGCCTAATACAGATGAGATTTACCTCTGATGGCCCTGTCCAAAGCTGCTCTACCATCGTCCCACACTTCAGCCACAAGCTGCTCTGACCTGCCTGCAAACAAGCTATATCTCACAACATTGTGCATTGGATATGCACAGACCCTATGCATCCATCACAGACGGAGCTGATATTCTGCTCTACTGCTGTGGAAACACAAGGCCTAGGTTGCCAAAGCTGCATAAGGTCTTGAGAGTCAGCCTGAGACCTGACATGGGAAAAAGTGGTGCATACCTTAGGAGCCTGCAGTGGGTGTAAAAACATAAGTTACACCGCCTGCTATCACATCTTCATCTTCTAAAAGCAAGTCGGGCTCGCTCTTTGGTGACAGGCAACCTTCCCCCCTGTGGAATTTTCGGTTGCAAGCATCCAACACCTGGGCTGCTGTCTTCTCGGGATGAGGTTGCAGCTCAATAGGACCAAGATGTCCATCATGAAGCTCAATAACGATGCTTGGCATCATTGTGAAGCCTATACTTAAATTCAAAGGTTCTGCAAAACTTTAAGGACGGAGCTACAGCGCTATGACCCGCGGGACAGCGCAAAAGTAAGTGTGTGATAACGTGATAAGTTCTAAGGCAAACCTTCACGGCTCCAAGCAGGTCAGGCGCACGGGCTTGCCCTCTCGATGCTGAAGTCTGCACTGGGCTTCCCGTCACACCACACCAGATTACCCAAGACCGATATGATGGTGGAGAGCTTCAAGAAGTGAACCAAAGGGTGCTGCTTAGTTAGCAGTCTACAAATGAAGCACTCGTGCAGTGTCTGAGTCAGCAGCTTGAAGCGACCGGTGTAAACGTTTACTGTCCTGTTTGGTTCACAGTGCTGGAAGACCTCCCTGAATTCAATGCTGCTGACTTATAGGCCGCAACTCTTTGGTAAGACGTGCTTATTACATTCGGGTGCTTCAGCATACTCATACAGACACATCCTGGATGGACCATTGGCATGCAGGCATTCTTACAATGTGGCCAAGTGGCATTTACAACAGTCAGCATACTGCTTTGCATTCTGCAATACTCAGAAGCTGCAGCTGCCTGCACACGCCGGCTGATTAGACATGCAGTGAGTGTTTCAAGTTGGTTCTCGAGAACACTATCAATGGTTGCACTTCACCAACTGCTGGTGGCCTGAATTAAAGCTGTCAGCACTTGAATGCTGATAATAAATTTGCAGGTCAGAAAGACAACATCCAAACACCATGAAGGTGACACAAAACTGTGATCAAAGCAATGACTCCAAAGTTGTGCATGGAGTACAAACCAAACTGATAATTGGTGCACATCATGAGTTACAGAATCAGTCAGCGTATGCGTATTGGAGCCTAGCTAGGTCTTTATGCCTGGGAAGTGACCATGAGTGATTGCTGAACCCAAGCTATACATCTGACAACTCACAGATTTAGGCCATACGGTACATGCAAGCTGTGTCATGTCTGCAAGACCATGTCAAACAGTACAAGGAAACTGGACTTATCTAGTAATCATATATTTTGAATCACGCATTCAGCATACGGTATGGTATTGATCCAGAGGACTGCCTGAAAACCTTTATTTAAGCACGGAGGAAATAATGCACTTCAACACAGTACACAACCTGTGCCTGGCAACCAAATTCACTAAAAACCTCTGTTTCATGTCTCAACTCTGGCATCAACTTGCTGAATGATTCGCAATCATTGGCTGAAACCAGTGCATGGCATCTGTGTGGTATGTTCCATCCAGCATACAGTGTGGCTGGTGTAGGCCAGTCCTCGGCCACAATAAACCCTCATACTGGGCAGCCCGGTACAATACATGGCTTCTCATTGAATTGGCACCAAAAGGTGTAGTCTTTTCTGTTTTCTTTTCAATTCTCAACCCTCATGCACCAACCGTGGCATCCAAATCTGGCTGCTTTGCTGGACGGTCAGCAACAGCACTGTCGTGAGTCACTGATGAGTGTGCTCCATGCCCCACCATGTGCAAGGCGCAGACTTACAGGAAGAAAGGTGAAGCCAGTGCTGCATGGACATCAAGGCGCTGGGACATGTCTGGGTGCATCAGCCCCCTCACAAGTGCAAACACCTCATCATAGCAGCCAAGATGTGCTGTGGCTGCATGCAGCTGCTCGATGACTGGTTGGCATCTGGTGGCTCTCACATGCTTGTCACCTAGCTCAAAGGTAGGCACCTGCAGGCCAATCTGTTCTTGAGGTCTGAATGGATGGCATCAAACTCGTTGATGACACCAAGCACGAGTGTGAGGCAAGCATTTCTTGCCATGTGTCAGCTGGATGCCACTCTGAACAATACACATGAGACCAACAGTCACTATGTGATGTGCATGAACACATCGTTGAAGCATGAGCATCATGCAGGCTGCAGAAAGGGTTTGCAGCACAAGGCAGCAAAAGCCTATGTGTGATCAGCTTCACATGCTCCATTCATTGGTGATACATGTCAGCCAAGTCAGAAGCAGAGGAAGCATTCAGGGTTCAGCTGAAGCAGAGCTAAGAAGGACAGAGTGCCTACCCAAGTACCCTGAGACTCCATGATGAGATCCTTCTGAAGAGCTGCAGGCAACTGAGGAATAGGGAGGAAGATTGGGTGGCGAAGAAGCACTGCTGCCAGCAGGCATCCGACACTCCAGGCATCATGGGCGCACATACTCATCCACGTCCATGCGCAGAACCTCAGGAGCACTGATGTCAAAGGTGGTATCCACCACGTGTGGCACGTCCCCAAAGCGCCCTGCATCAAAGGATGGTCTTCATGCCAACCTGAGCAATCCACAGAGATGAAGGCGAACCACATGCCAGCTCTGATCATGCACAGTGGTTGGCTATCCATGCAGCCAGATTGAAAGACTAACTTGCTGATGCATTTCCAGTCCTGCAAAGCTTGAATAAGAATGCAATGTGCAAACATGAGCATGCAATTGGGCTGACCTCTGTACTTGACGCTGCCACCCAGGTCGGTCACTACTACAGCCTGCAGTGCACCCTTGCCTCCCATCTTGACCCTCAGCTGACTGACCTTGGCATCGCAGTGAGCCCTGCCCTTGTCATGTAGACCAGCCATAGCCTGCAAGGCAGAGGGATGATCGTAAGGTCTCGCCTGACGTGCGCCTCTGACATGAGTCTCTGACATGTAAGCAACTCACCGTCTTGATACGGCAGAAGCAGCACAGAAAACTACAGATGCTGCATGTGGAGCACACTGTGAACTTGTACTTGATAGTGTAACAGTTGTCTTGACAACAGCACATCACATGTCAATGCACACAGCACTGCGTAGCTGCACTGCAACTGCCATGACTGTGCCTGTATGCAAGCCAGCACCATACAAAGATTGAGGTGAGCAAATAGGAAAGGTCATGGCAGAAAATGCTGCAAGCACGCTCTCCCCGCTGACGGGCCAAGCACAACAGCTGGTTGAAGCTGAACAAGCTGCTGCAGCAGGCAGGTCACAAGTCAAGTTGATCAAACCAGAACAGCAAGCCGTACCAGAAGCACAGACTTGACAAGCAGCTTGCCAGCCATCAGGAACTTGTAGTCCTTCAGAGGGTCACCGGTCAGATCCTGGTCCAGCTGGTCGTAGGCTGTCATGAAGCTGACACCCTCTATGTACCTGTGCATCACTTTTGTCCATGTCAGCCCCCTGTCACACATCCACGGTGTACATGACAAGGAATGCACTTGGCTGTGAGATCACATCTTGTTGCCTGGAAAGAGGCCACACAGTAGCAGATGACTGATCTTGCTGTCACGTATGGTGCCTCTCAGCTTATGACACGCCCAGTCATTGGGCAAAGATTGCTTGATCATCAATCAGTGACAGTCACATTGCATGTAAGGGCAAGTCCACCTCCAAAGGCACACATGGCTGGCTGTATGCTGATGCAGTCACATGCAGAAGATGGCATGCAAGTGCTTACTTGGTGGCTATGTACAGATAGCGCTGCTGGTCTGTGGGGCACCAGTAGTCAAAGACTGCCAGAATCTGGACCAAGTGAGAGCAGCCCTCAGCATCCTTCAGGGCAGCCAGCTCACAGTTGGCTTTGAGCTGCTCCCATGGGGTGCCGTACTTCAGCCTCTTCATTGCGCCAGGCTCTATGACGCCACTCTGGCACAGGATCTCCACACTGCACAGAAGGCATGTGGCAAGTGAGTCAAGAAAAAGCCCCATCATTGCAATCGCAAGCTTGTGAAGGATCTCCCTGTGACACAGAGCAGCCTTCTAGACCGTCACACACTCTGCACACTCTACGCACAACTGTCAGGACAGGCACAAACAGCAGCACAGACCTGGGTGAGCTAGGATTGCTCTGTTGATTCACGCATCAAGCAGACTTGGCTAAAGGCAGCAGATGAACTCAGTACAAGTATGTGACATCTAGTGATGAGTAACCTCGGAGCAGGGCACTTACTAGAGCACGTCTCCATTCATGCCACTGCCCAGAACGATGACATGAGCTGTGGCGGGCTTGGTGGACAGCACACGCACAGTGCGGCTGTAGGCAGGCCTGACCCATAGCCAGGGGCCCCCTCTGGGATACCCTGTGGTTGCTCTGTAAGCCTGTGTGGCTTGGTCATCCTGGTCCAAAGAAACCATCTGCATGTGTACAACACGTCAGCCACCTCATTTGGTAGTGAGACAAGGCAGCATCTGCACCACTGCTGGCATCACATTATGGCAGTATATTCAAGTGTCATCACAATACAGCATTTCCCTCCAAAAACGCAACGCAAATGCTGGCAGGACCCCTCTATTTGGTGGAGAGAAATATGGGCAGCTGCGCCACTTCCATGCAGACTGAGCAGTGTACCTGGTCAGTCTGCAGGGGCAGCATGCACCAGGAAGATCAGCAAACCCTAAGTCATCTCTGCCGCCCAGGCAGATCTGTTGACCATCTCAGCATACGCATCCTGCACCACCCACACAAGACCTCAGCAGACCCCACAACAACATGGTGTGGGTCCTGTATCAGCTATCTCCAGTCACTACATGACAGTGACTTGCACCAGGAAGATCAGCAGACCCAAGTGCAGTAATTAAGCAGCAATGGCTGTAACAGCATGTATTGGTAACAGCAGGACAATGATAGTGTTGCACAGCTGTACAAAACGCCTCGACGCCAAGCTGCAAAAACCCAAGACGCAAAGTCTTTGCAGATCAGAAGTTGGGTGACTACAGCAGCAGTGGCAGCAACAATGTGAGTGACAGCGACTCGCCTGTCCCTCATCCACCAACTGCTGTGATGCACCATGCAGGTTTGCCTCGCATGGCATTTGGTCCTGGCTGCCTGCTTCAGGCTGCTCTGCAGGCATACCAGCTGGCTGCTCCTCAACATCCAGGTCAGGCAGGCACGTCTGATTTGGGTCATAGTCTTCCTGCACACATGCGTGGCACAACTTGGCTTGGTGCGTCATCTGAGATAACACAACGCAAGCAAGGCCTGGCACTGAGGCATTGCAAGCAGCTTCAAGACGGTGACCTGATGTGCAGCAATACACCCTATCCCTTTATGTAATGCCATCTGTATGTGTGAAGATGCAACCCAGACAAGATTGTCAATAGGGACGATCTATATCGCTTGGCTGAGCCAACTACATTTGCACTGCAGCGCCTAGTTGGTACCAGCAGCAACTCTGCTTCCCTTGAAGCGCGTGCACACACACACACACACACACACACACACACACACACACACGCGCGCGCGTGCACAATTTTGCGCGCGCGCACACACCCACACACACACACACACTGCCTGAGAATGCACAAAGGTGGCTGTCTCATGCTGTCATTGGGATGGGCGACATGCAAGCACAGCAGATTAATCACCTGAAGGTTGCCACCTGGGTCAGGCAAGGGGGCGCCCTCAGGAGCCTCAGCGTCCAGAGCCAACTGCTGTAAGGAGGGTGGGTGCATGTGTGAGAAGCCCTCGTAGCCTTCCACACCAGTTGTGATCTGCATGCAATAGTAGCAAATACAAGAGCAGCAATTGTAAATGCAGCAGAGGCAGCGTGGCATACTCATTGGAGTCAAATGTGTCAAAAGAGGTGACCTAGAGAGCAATTGTTCTTGCATCGAAGTTGTGCAAAGTTGAACACATCATGATAGGCACTCTGTATGACATGATCGACATCTGATCAGGGGATCAGCATGCATCATGACTGGAAAACACTGGTACAATGAACCGCTGTGTCAAATGCCGCCAGTGGGCAGTAAGCTTGTTCACACCTTTTCAGCACAGGTATTGAACCCCTGCAGACTGGCAGCAAAGGTGTTCACGCTGCCTGTAGTGTCCGACTGCTGCTCTCCTTCCTGGTAATACTCTTCTCCATCATCTGGGTGATACTCAGCGTCATCATCTTAATAATACGCAGCGTCATCATCTTGGTGATACTCAGCTTCATCATCTTGGTAATACTCTGCTGCATCATCTTGGTAATACGCAGCGTCATCATCTTAGTGATACTCAGCTTCATCATCTTGGTAATGCTCTGCTTCATCATCGTGGCTCCCATAGTAGCCATTTTGGTGGGGGTGCCCGGGCCGACCCGTGTGGGGATGAAATTCCACGTCTGTCTGAGTGCCCATGTCATTCTGCAGCACCTGAAGGGAGGAAGGAACATTCTGATCAAGGCTATGTTGGTAACATGACAACAAATGCTGTGAATACAGACATGCAACTCATAGGGCCAAAGATGCTTAGCAAGCAATGAAGCACCTTTGGCCCTATGACGAGCCATCCTTGGTGCTCAGAGTGAGCATGTGCTGCATACACAAACAGCTGCTCACAAGAATGTGAAACTTGACTCAGCGCTTGTTGTTGTCCTGTGCAGTGCGTTTTGTTGCAGAATAGCGATGAGCTTTCAGCTGACTCGCCAAAAGTGAGGGCATTGCAATGTGGTCAAGCCACAAGCTCAAAAACACACAAAGCGGCCTCGATGGTGGAGAGAGAATTGATGGGCAACAATGATTCATACATGTCTATGTGACAGGCAAGTCTGGGCAGACAAGCTCTCATCAGGGCATGGAACATTTTCAAAGGACAGCAAGCAACGCCCCAGTCAGTCGTTTCATACCAGTAAGTCGTTTCATACTTGTATCAATGTGGTAGTGTACCTTTGAAGGGTGGGTGCATGCTTTGATGGTGTCTTCTATCCTGCTAGCACTGGAGCCAGCTAGTTGCTCTTGTGAGGCTCCAGGCTTCAAACAGTTCTTCCACAGCAACCCCTGAATGTGCATGCATGAGTGATGTTTTCTGACACTGCAAGAGCGATTGCAGCGAACCCTTCAAGCAGATCAAGCTCTAGGTTGGTTGTGCCTCTGACATTCCCTTGCAGCCTTGGTCGCATTGGCAAAAGCTTACAGGACAGTGGAAACAAGCCTGATAGCTACTTGGTGCAATTGGGCATAATCTGGACAGGACACTGTCTGGCCAATTCTGAAGGCCCTCTTGCGGCCAATAGTGCCACCATCAACAGCATCATGCAAAAAGCTGACCTACCTTTGTGAACTTTGTGGTTGAGAAAGGTCGCTTGCGTTTGCTTTGGCGCAGTCCACCACCGCCGGCTGCAATCTGCAAGCGGCATCGCCTTCTGAGACAGCTTGAGACCTGCAAGCAGCAATAACATGGCTGCAAAGTCAGTGCGCACAGAGCACGGTGGAGGGGTGATCTGCTGGGGCAAAACGCAAGGTCCAAAAGCGCCAGCACATCAAGGTGCATGCTGAAGCTGCATGAAAACCTGCATCACTCTTGGTATGGATCGCCTGTCTTTGCAGCAGGACAACAAGGCTAGGTGAGCATGCAGTGTGAGCCCATTGCAAGGCCATACACTCTGAATGACTTGCGAGATGAGATCAAGAGAAAGGGGTCACCTTCTGCATGCAAAGCTGCTGCTTTGTCAGCTTGGTGCAGATGAGATTGTAAATCTGCCAGGGCTTGCTGTACCCCTGGTCTACCCAACGTGAGACTTCTAGCAACTGCATGTCAGCAAATGTCGTTACTAGTGCTTGCATGACAAACGTAGCATCATGCTTGCTGCAGCAAGACAAAGTTGAAACAGGAAAACTGGAGAAAGGAAAGACAAGCAACAGGTGTGGATGAAGTACACAGGCAGAAATCACCTCTTTGATGTGCTTGCTCAGCAGGATGCTTGCTTCATCCAGCAATTCTGCTGCCAACCTGCTGCTGTAAGCCTGTAGAAACTTGTTGCAAGATTGCACAATGTTGTGTGCTTCTTCCACTTGCAACCACAGCTCCCCATTGTCTAAGCTACTAGTGAAAATAGCCTGCATCACAAAGCAGTATCTGTAGCTGAGGATGCATAGAAAACAATAACGATGTAGCAAGCACAGAGACAGTAGTCCAACGCAGATTGAGGACACTGATGCAGCCGACGAATTATTCCAGGCAATGACTGCAGTATAGGCTGCACAAGCTTGATCTGCTGAAGTTGATGTGACGTGCCTGCAGACGTGCTGAGTGTTGGTCATACCACTGCAGCTCATGCCGTTTCTGCTCTGATATGTCGCAGACAATAGCACAACACATTGGGTCAGCCACCTCTGCTGCTGTGAAAGGCAGGTCGACCTGCAGCACATCTGGATTGTGAGTAAGCAGAACAGACTGCACCAGAAGCTTGCAACAGTTTGACCTCTGACCTGTGTTCCGTCTGGCAGTGCAGTCAAGAGATTGCTAGTTTTTTTTGGCCAGTTGGTCAGCCATCTCTGAGGTCTGGCTGACGGTTTTTGTGCAAACTTGACCTCCTGTTCTGATTGGCTTGCAGAAGAAGGAGCAAATGGCTTCTGCATTGCCTGCAACCTTCCCAACGACCTGGCCGGTGCTTCCAGCCAAGCGAAACAGCAAAGAAGGCGCTTCCATGTTGAGTTCTCAGGAAAGTTGGCTCGAAAGCCACATAGGTATCTCAATAACGGACACGACGTTGTCAAAACCAGGCGCAACAGATGAATGACCTGGATGACTTGATCGAAGCAGCACACGATGCCGGGGTCAGGGTCGCCTGCGGTCATATAAGGCGAAGGCAAGGATCGTTTATACCTTTCGAATTTTGCATCCCCAGCGAAATGTGGGAATCTACCCCAGTCCCCAAGTGCGTGCAAGTAACCTGAGACAAACAATCACACATAAGACACATGCAGATCAATGGCTGCTGCAAGCAAGCAAACCGACTGACTTTGCCAATGACATTAGTGCAAGCTTACGCCTGCGACATACCTTGCATCATGTAACAGTCAAGAAGGCAGACTGTCCCAAGAGCAGTCCTGACTGTCCAATCAAGTCTGAGCAGAAATAGCCTGCAGTGGAAGCGACAGCTGTGTGACAAAGACAGTGCAATGCAACATGCAACAACCCAGTAGTCTGGCAAACATGTAGTGCCTGCATTCCGCAAAGAACCATGCCTGACAACACTGTCATGTACGCATCTGGTCCAGACATCATGTCCAGGAGCTTGCTTGAGATGGTGCAGATGTATATCTCAATCCCTAATATTCCCGATACATTTAGCTGCATCAAGATACTTGATTTGCAAACTTGTGCAATATGTACATGTGTCACAGTGACGTGAGTTCCATGCAAAGCCCAACACACAAAGCAAGATTCCACTGATTATCTCTGTGGTACCAGCAGCTGTGCAAGGATAAACTGAATGTCATTTGCAGTGAGTGAAGCAAGTTATGCTGCACCAATTTTTGAGAGCTGACCTGTCTATGTGCATTGTGTGTTGGCCAGCTGCACTCCAACTTGAAGCAGCCACTGCCCATACCTTCACATGACCTGCTGTTTCGTTGTCACTGCAAATGCGCCTGCAAAACATACTCTGTGCATCCTCATGTGTTCTCTTTTGGCAGCAGCTGCTCATCTCTGCACGCAGAACATGGCAAAGCTCAAATGTGCATACACTGGCAGGACCAGACAGGTGGATCAAAGCCAGGGGCAGCAGTTCTTGTCAACAAAGGAGGGACCGAAAGACCTGTACTTATTGTAGAGTGTGTTTTGCATTGTGCATGATGCACAGCACTTCAGCTGACTACCAGATGGGATAGACACGGTGAAGTTTGTTTTAGGGGATTCGGCTTCACTGACCTAACGCCACGGCACTGTGTTGCTGAGTATCGCCACCAAGCCACACGTCGCAATGCGTCCTTATAGATCACATAACAGAGCCTTGCGGCCTGAAGGCCGAGCTTTTGCTCTAGTCTTGAGGACGACGACGACAGAGCGCTGCAGTAAGAGCTTTGGCAGGGACAGCTGACCGGAAGAGGGAGAACTGGTTCGGACATATGACCATGAATGGCCTATTGATAGACCGTCATGTGTTCATTGCCAAGATTCTGCCAAGAGGATGCTGGAAGTTTGGTTCTGATCGCTCTACCATCAAGATAACGCAGCAACACAGATTCTGCCAGCATGTCAGATGCGTTCTTGCCAGTGAGATTTCCTTTGGCACCATGCATATGGTAGCCAGTATGGTTTCAGAGCCCGCGCGAAACTCTCAACTGGCATCAAGATCGCGGATACCGGTTGACGCTCTTTGGCCTGACCAACCGCGTTGGTGTCAGGGCGAGCGCTGCGCCGTCTGTGCAGTACCAATGACCGATTGGCCAACAACTGATGGTTGTCCTGAGGTGTGGAGCGCGATCTTTGATGGTGTTCTCAAGGACCATCAAATAGTTGAATGCGTGTTTCATTATAATTAGCTGGTGTACAACATGTTCAGGCAGCTGCAGGATTTGAGTATCGATTTGGCATCTCAAACTTGTCTTATTTAAGCGTGTCACATATGCTAATACATGACAACCAAATTTGTTTATTTGGATTTCCACATGTCCCTGCACGTTTGTGCCCATTTTTCTTTATCTCTCTCGATGCAATGCATTAGTAAGCTCTTTGATGTAAATGCTTGTGCTGGATGCCAGCTGCTCTTGGCCATGGACGTCACCAAAAACTCAGTGCAGCATTGCAGAGAGATATTACTGTGTGCAGAACAGAGCCCTTCTGCTTTCTGTTGCATCGTCTCACTCGCGATGTTGATGTTATTGAGCAAGGGGTGAATTGTAGTAGCTCATGTGCCATCTTCCTCATGACATCTTTTTCTTGCCCTCCTCTTCACGCCCCTTCCGGCTTCTCTCGGAACTTCCGACTCGGCTCAACGATAACATGACCCGCTAATCAGCAGAGGTCAACATCGTTCCATTCTTAGCTCGACACTTGAAGGCGTCCCAAGCCTTCACCTCCGTTACACGCATGCATATGCACTCGATCCTGACTTCCACAAGAGTGCAACGACGACGCATGCGTTAGCTCGCGGAGTCCGTGCATGTGAGATACATGGCTCAGCACGACGACCACAACTGTAAACCGCTGCAATCGCCTGTTTCTGCAAATCAGTTTAAACTTGCTGTATGTCCCGCGCACTGCAAAGTAGGCTGACCTGCACGCATGAATAAAGGGTCGCAACTTTGCTTGCTTGCAGCGCCCTATACTGTCCATGGATCGATATCGCACACCGTTCGGCAAAAACTGTACTGGATTCTAGACCTTGATTTTGCGCACATATGGCTCTTCAATGCATGCGGTTAAAATACAGCGTGTGAGCATGTAGCGGAAATTTCCCAATTAGTATGGCTGTCTGCAGGGAGAGATCAATAACAATAACGTGACCGGGCAAGCTCTGCCGAAGCTCTGCTGAAGTGCTGCATCTAGGGCACAGACTTCAGAGGTAAATCAGGAAGTTGCTGCATCAGGAAGCTCAATACAGATATATACAATGACTGTTTTGACTCTGTCCTGGTCATGTTCTCAGCAAACTTCTGCCTGACCTGACATGCCGAGTTTGAAAATGCAGCTTGTACAGCAAGACCCATGGGACGCTGCAGTCTGGGACGCAAAACCTGCTGGGGTGTATCGAACATCATGGCATGGCTATCCATGCTTGCTCCAGCATCATCAGCTGCCTATGAGAATACCTCTATGACAGCGTACAACACAACAATGTCAACCTCAGCAGATGCCCCAGCTTCTGCGCCAGAAGCGCCCCTGGGTGCTGCACCAGACTGTGAACTCAGCATTCTTGCTGGACTAGGTCAGAACCAAGCTTACAATGCCAGCGGATACACCATCAACACAGAACTTCCCAACTTCACAACAGATGCATGGCAGTCTCTTGGCTGTCTCAGCTCCCTCACCAGCATCAAATTGACCGGCAGCTTGCCTGACTTACCAAACTCCTGGGCAGACAATGGCAACTTCAATATGCTTCAAGTCATGAACCTTTCCAATTCTGGCCTTGCTGGCACCCTGCCAGCCAGCTGGGCTACCCCCACAGCCTTCCCCCAGCTCCAAATCATTAATTTCAGTGCCACATTGCTGTCGGGTACCCTACCAACAGCATGGGGTCAAGCTGGGTCTTGGTCCAATTTGACAGAGCTGCATTTGGCCGAGACCAATATCTCAGGTATGCCAATCCACCCCCAACAGTCTTCTGAGTCAGACGCTCATACAAGTGCGCCAAAGGCAGCCACCAGACCTCCAAAGTCAAGTGGAAGCTCACACCAGCTTAATATCCAGACCAACTGCCATTGAATTTGTTGCCAATCAGTTTGGCGACTCACCTGGGTTTTGTCAGAGTTGCTGGACTCTTCAGAGCTTCAACAGTCATCTGCACATCATCAGGCATGATGTTTGCTTGCAAGCTTACCACTTGTGTATGCAGTCAGCCCACTCATGATTGGACCCGTGACAACCCAACTGATAGACTCACAAGTACACAGACTTGAATGTTGGTGCACAATCTCAGCTTTGCTGGTGGTGCAGGCACATTGCCACCTTCTTGGGGGGCTGCTGGTGCCTGTGCTGCACTTTCAGTCTTGGAAGTGTGGGGTTCTCCTCTGACAGGCACCCTTCCACCCTCCTGGGGGGAACCCAATTCCTTTTCTGCACTGGAACAGCTTGTGCTTGGAGGTAGGAATCATGTTATTACAACTTGGCTTGAGTACGCAAGCTCAAACTGATTGATGAGTCACCTCACATACTCAGTGTATGTGGCTCTCAAGCATGCAGCAAGAAGTGTCATTTTGCATCTACGTTCAGTGACGGCTGACATGCGATGCCGCCCTTGCTGCCTACAAAGATCTTCTAGAATTATGCACATTCACGTGAATCTTCAATGTGTTGAGTGTTTCCATCGACACCATATTGTGCTTGGGTGTATGCAGGCATACTCCCAGCAAACTATGACAGCTCAGTTGAGAGTGAAGAGCTGCAGGCAATTGAGAGCGCTAACAGCAGCCTTTCAGGTGTGTCTGCATGCACTTCTGTGCTTTGACAGTTCCATGAAAAGCATCAATCACCCTGAGCCAGGTCCATCTTTGTTGTGCTGAAGATTGGTAGTCTCTTGGTGTTGTTGGTCTCTGGCATTTGGTGAGCAAATTTTGCTGCTTTGACAATGATCCTGCCTTGCGTTGTGAGCTAATGCATGAGAAATGAACAAAAATAAAAGGTAAAAACCAAAGTATAATAATGTCCAGTATTTCACAGGTACCCTGACATCATTGTGGGGCCAGGGCTTTTCTAGGTTGCTCAACCTGACAATACAGAACACCTCTGTATATGGTTCACTGCCACCAGAGTGGAGCAGCTCGACAGCTTTCCAACAGCTCCAGCAGCTCACAATTCAAGACTGCAACCTGACGGTCATCTTGCCCTCCTCTTGGGGCAGCTCCTTTGCATTCCCACAGCTGCAGCAGCTCACTGTCACCAACCATGGTGGCCAGTCTACGCAAAGCCCATCAGCCTACAGCAACTGCACTCTCATGGTTCAGTCGCAGAGCCTTTGCCCGCCGGCTACCTTGCACAGCGGCAGCAGTATTACCAACAGCATGCCTTGTGGTCTTTGGCCAAACCTACAACGCCTGCAGCTGTCACGCAGCTCCTTGATAGGCAGCCTGCCAGCCAACTTCACTGACTCTTTTCCACAGCTGCAGCACCTTGACACAGGCGTGAATCAGCTCACCGGCCCCCTACCCCCAACTTTACCCCCTCACATGACATACCTGGACTTGGGGGGCAACAACTTCACAGGATCTCTGCCATCTGTCTGGAGCCACAACAACCTTACGCTACTGACAGTGATGGTCAACAATCTGACTGGCACCATACCTTCCATCTGGGGTCACCCATACATTATGCCAAATTTGCAACACTTGTACTTGGCTGCCAACAGATTGGTGGGACCTCTGCCAAAGCTGCCATCTCAGTTGACGGCTGTGCTCACAAGTGACAACCAGCTGACAGGCACTCTGCCAGCATCTGATTGGCCGTCACAGCTGGAACTTATAGAGATGGACGGAAATAGGCACAACGGCTCCGTTCCGGCTGAGCTGGCATCTTTGCCAAACTTGCAAGCGCTTGCGGATCACAATATGTTGACAGGAACAGTGCCGGAAGGCTGGAGTGAGCCTGATACCTTACCGAGCTTGTACAGTCTGACTTTGTCCGGCAACTTGCTGTCTGGGACGTTGCACAACAGCTGGGGCAACAGAACAGCCCTGGTGCCCCTGGAATATCTGGACTTGTCCGGTAACAACATCTCTGGCACGTTGCCAGAAAGTTGGGCAGCACAGGGTGCACTCTCAAAGCTCAGATCCCTTGATTTGCAAGCCACAGCAATCCATGGCACTTTGCCAACCCTTTGTAGTTCCCCTTCCGCCTCTCTGCACCTTGAATATCTTGAGCTTAGTTCAACAGGCTTACATGGTTCAGTGCCTGCTTTCAACAACAGAATTCTGACGTTTGTGGACATGAGTGCGTAGTTCACCTCTGACCTGGGAGCCTTTTGGAATAGCTCTTCCCCTTTGACTGTGGCAATGCTTTCACACAATTCAATCTCTGGCTCCCTGCCAAACACCCCACCATCCCTAGACCAGCTGACCTTCCTAGACGCGAGTGATAACTGCATGCAGGGCACTTTGCCGTTGCCCTGGCTCACAGCAGGGAGCTTTCTGTCTCATGTCTCCTATTTGAACATAGGCAAAATCTGGTAGCGCTCGCTGTCTATGTCATCATGGCGCCAACAGTTGTGCTTGCATCAAAGCTTTTATAGTCCTGATGTGACAGGTGTACAGCTGACTCATCTGCCAGCTATTTTGGAAAACCTGCAGGCACAGGAGTTGGGACCACAGACAGCGAGACTTGGGAAAGTGGCAAAGTTGCGAGCATGATTGCTCAGAATTACTTACCTGGCTTGCAAGGTGGCCACAATCAGTTGACTGCTGTACCAGAGATTTGTGCAAACGATGGGGCAGGCAAGGTGTTGTTGATTTTTTGGGTCCCGTTTGCTGGCTGCTGTTTGCTGGTGTTGTTGACATACATGTACTTGTGCAGACATGCAAAACAGTCTGCATTGTTTTCAAACGCTATCCTGTTTCAGTCCTTGCCCTTTAAGGTCTGTGTAGGAATTTGCAAGCAGACCTTTGAAGGAGTAGGTGGTCTTGCCTTTTACTACTATGATTTGGTCACCAGCTTGATTGTCTTGACACAGATTTGGGGCACATGGCCAGGGGGTATTTTGACTGCTATATTCTTTGTCCATTTTGCCACAACTGGTTATCTTGTGGCTGTTTGTGCCTGTTTCCGGTTGTTTCCCATGAAGGGCCAGGTGCTGCAGCAAAGACTTTGCATAAATGCCATGATCCTGATGGGTTGTGTGTTAGCAGGACCCATCATGATTCCTGTTGTGCTGCTGTTGGACACAATGGCTTTTATAAGGCAAGCTGGTACATGCATCCAAGGTTTGGCCAAAAGCACAGGCTGTCAATGGCTGCGGCCTGGGTACATAGCTGTGTACACCGTTCAACGCTTTATTGTCAGCAACAATTGCTTAGGGCTGAGTTGGGTTGATCTTGAGCAGTACGAAAGTATGCACAACTTAATAGCTGCTGTTTTTCAAAGTCTGTCGACAGTCATTTTGAACTCTGTTTTGTTTTCTTTGGGGAACAGGCCCAGCCATGGTTTGTTTCTCTCGGACAGTCTATTTGTTGTGGCCATCATTGCATCTTGCCTTGTCATGTTGAAGGTGCTTATGGTCTTTCTTTGGCAGGCGTACTCAAACAACATTCAGCCATTCAGGCACTTGCTGCATTTGGTGTCTGGTAGGAGTCTAGCAAGCCAACCCACATCTACAGAGTTGGCAGCTGGGCGCAGCATTCAGTCACTCACAGATTTGTATCATGTATCCGCTTCTGCACCGTTGGGAGCTGACACAAAAGAACCTGGGATTGTGTAAAGAATGCTTCCATCAATGCATCCTGCATGCAGTAGCAGCTTGAGACTGTGACAGGAGCAATCGTTGACTCATGTTTTATCTTGTCAATCAGCAAATTGTAGTCATCAGCATATCGAAACGAACGCGAAGGGACACACGAACAAGGTCCATTTGCAAAGACTGGCCTCTACTCAGAGCAAACGGTAGTCGTCCTGGCTAACTTGTGTCAACGGTACTTCTTTTGAGTTTGGAATGCATTGTACACATTGAGTCTGGACTTGAACAGCTCGATCCCCAGAGCGCAGCGAGAAAGGTGTCCAGCATTCACCTGTCTTGGCGCGAGGTGCAGTGCTCTCTTTGTCATCTGTAAGTGCTCACTCGTGCAAACGTCTCGCCGTATATGCTAAGTTCTACGCTTTGAGTGATTGCCTGGCCTCTCGCCGCGGCGGCATATCGTACACTAGTGCATGGGTAACGTCACGTAACGGTGAAGCGAGACCTTCGGAAAATGATTACATGGTACCTGACCACCCGTGTCTGTCCTCAACAAATGTTACGCAAGCACCTCTGCGACACTGAGCCGCTTTGTGTACGTTCGTAGGCTCGACATGCCGGCCAATCCGTTGTTGTTGACTGTACTACTGATCGGCAGTTGCCTGTTGACTGCGGCGCAAGCACCAGCACCTGCTCCCAGTGCATCTGAAGAAACGAGCCCGTTGACTGCATCGAGCCAGCCTGTCTGCACCTCCATGCTCGGGGGAACCAACGTCAGCCTAATTATGGTTGCAGACCCTGGCGACTTCACTGGCACAGGTGATTTGTACACCGGATGCACGCGTCAATTGGGCCAGCGTTATTTCTCATCGGTTCTCAGACCCTAAACCGCAAAAATGCAAAAACCGCTAAAACCCTAACCCCTACATCCTATCCAACAACCCTAACAAAATTAAAAGTTTGAAAATTTTTAGGGTTTTGAAAAACCCTAACGGTGAGAACCGATGGCAAAAACGATGCGTGTCATCTCTTTGTGTCATCACATGCACACCTTTCTCATCATCAGAGGTGCTATAGCTAAGCAGATAAGGCTCAGCCTGCCTCACGCTTCAATGAAAGTCTCGTCACGTCTACAAAAACGCTGTCGATCATGTTGCATGTAGCTGCTTTGCACCTGCAGGTGAAGCAGTGCACTATCTGGCCAACCTGCAGAACAGAGTAAATGTGACAAGCAGCAGTTTCTGCCTCAGCATGGCATATGGTACCCTTCTGGGTAATCCAGTCATGATAGTGGCCAGTGGTATTGGTCCCACAACTGCAGCCCTGTGCGCCTTGGAGCTTCTGCAATGCAGGTCAGGGGTGCACTTGACTTCCCTCACACCAATGGCACATCAGGCTGCCTGTTAAATTTCTGCATTACTCCGCACACATACAGGGCTGTGCACACTGATTGCAGTATGCTCATGCCATTGTTCCAATCTATGCGTATGGATTATTTGGACTCTCAATGAGTTGACCAAATCCAGGCTCTTCTTGTGAAGATCTTCAGCAAATGTGCATGCTGCTCATGCACTGTCTGAGAAGGTGCAGGCAACCATTGCAGTGCAGCAGTGACTTCATCAGTGCCATAGACTGGTATAATCCAAAAGCAAAGAACTTACCTAACCAATCTTCTGTGCATGCATTAGTCTGCAGGGACACAAAGCACTTTAGGAGACATTGCAGCAAACAGCACCAACAGTCAACACTGCAACATATACTTGCAAGCATGGTGACATGATTTCACTGCAGTGAGTACATCAAGGAGATCATCTGGATGGGTACAGCTGGGTACTCCCCCCAACAGGGAGGGGTCATTGATACCCTCAGGGGCTGTGATGCTGCCAATCCCAGCACAGCAATCACTCGGGAAGGGGACCTGTGCATCACCCCTTGGGCAATCAACTGGGACTGCAAACTCACAGACTGGGATGACCAATGTGCTGGCTTCCCAAATGTGTGCAGGTGATTCACTCAAATAGGTACTCAAATACTAACAGGCATTATGGATTATCGTGCATGGCTGGAGACTTGCTGTTTGGTGCCACAGTGTGCTATGACGTTATGGAAGTGCTCTTATGACCATCTTGCATTCTTGTGTCTGTGCTAAAACATGCTGCTACTAATTTCACTTGCAGGATAAGGCCCTTGCAAGCCCCATTCAGCCTTACCTCAAAGTTGATGCTTCTGCATGTACCAGCAAACAGCTGGTACCTCCAGTCTTGTTCGTCTTCTTCTTGTAGTTCTTCTTCTTCTTCTCATCACAGCTGCTGTTGCTGAATATTCACCACGTGTTTCTGTATGCAACTCTGCGTGCCAACATCTACAAACGACTCAGGTGCTAAGTTGCACTCAGGACAATTGCAATGGCAGGCACCAGACACAATATGCTAAATGCTTTGCAAAGGAGCTTTTTGTGCCTGCTGTCAAAGTATGTCAGCCTGCATGTGCTGCCATGCTGCTGTGCCGGCGTTGCTCCTACACTCAATATGCTCAGCAAAGCATGAACTTTGGGTGAACATGTCAGAAGGGAACACCAAAATGACAGCCAAGATCTCATGTCCTGATTGATCAGACATCTGCTGCAGTGACCCTACCAATGATGATGGACCAGAAGTCAGCTCCTTGTATGGACAATGTATTTTCTCCAGCTACACCGGTGCTGACGTGGCCCTCACCATGGAGGTGCAAGCTGCTGCAGAAGCTGCCAGCTTCCCTGCCAGGTATGACTCATGCCTGCGCCACTTTGGAAACTGTTGGCTTTTCTGCCAGGTGATGACTCATGCATGTGCTGCTGCAGAAGCTACTGCCTTGGCTCAGGAGTTGACACTTGCATGCATTGCTGCAGAAGTTGTTGTGTTGCATACCCACATGGGTCAAAGTATGCACGCAGCTGTCCCTGGGAAACATTGAAGATGAGTCATTTTGACGCCAGTTGAGTGTGTAAGCGCATGCTAAGTAACAGCACCCAATCACACATTAGTGACTGCTATGCTCTGGTCTATAAGTTTTTCCAGTTTGTAAGCAAGCCTGCACACTGCAACCACGCAAACTGACATATGTCAGACCATCACTGCCAAAATGTGGTGCTTCTGACATGTTGCACCCATTCATTTTGTATACTTCCATTTGAGGCTTGTCCTCGTAGCACTCGCTTGCCAAGGCTATACATAGACACTCGCTTGCCAAGGTTATACATAGAGGAAACAATAGGCAGATCAGTGAGTTTTTGAAGCTAGCAAAAGGAAAGTATACCATTCTCGGGCACATTCACCATTGGCCTGGCTTTGCAGGAGTGACAACTTGAATCTATATGAGGAAGAGTACTGGAACATCACGTCTGACAGCACAGGAGTGAGCTATGTGCTAGACCGGCCTGTGAAGCCCTGGAACTACACCCAATGTGCCATTGCAGACTCGCAATTCTTCTGGGCAGGTCAGATTTGCATGTTGCTGTAACGTCATATAGCGTGACAAGAATCAGAAAAAAGGTATCAATTGACAGCGTTGTCAAGCACTGACTTGACCTGCCCACAATAACGCAACTGACAGTCACACCAATGATGCATCATCTGTTGCATGAGTCATAAGTCACGTGAGGTTAAATTGCTTGATCAGGCACAAAAGCAATCCATGTTTACACCCAGTGATGCACAGGCTGATGCAGCTTGACTTTTGCACCCATAGATGATAGCAGTGACTGGCATGTCATGGTTGCCTATGGCTCAGGATCACTGTCTGCATCAAACCTGTATATGGTGTATCATGATGGCTGCTCTTAAGATCAAAGACTTGTTCTGCACGTACCAAGCTCATCCTGAGCGGGAAAGTTTCTAACATATTGTTGTTGTGATGATCATCATCATCATCATCATCATCATCATCATCATCATCATCATCATCATCATCATCATCATCATCATCATCATCATCATCATCATCATCATCATCATCATCATCATCATCAT
>JAABUK010004250.1_pt1 | contig 23469 bp, 40 predicted proteins | sample 5559141 | NCBI WGS metagenome assembly JAABUK01 (sample SAMN10711869, study PRJNA513367) | rock metagenome | isolation source: Antarctica rocks | place: Antarctica: Victoria Land, Pudding Butte nord | collected 2016-01-03
CCAACAGACAATGCAGTACTAGCTGTCCTTGTGACAATACATGTTGTCGCGCACGGCAAAGCACCTTGCAATTGACCGTTTATGGGCAGGCAGTTTGGTTTGACCGCCAGCATACAAAAAGACAGGGCTGACGACCCTGGACAGACGCCAGACCTTCCGTAGTACAGGTCAACTGATTCGAGACAACGTGAATGTATCTACGCGTATGCACCCGCTTGCGCGCTCACGAGCGCTATCCCATTGCCGTATGTTTGACTTAGCAGATCTCAACTCTAGCTTGGAACTGTTCTTCTTCGTTGCTGACCACAGCATGCTGCGCAGGAGCTTGTGGACAAATTCATAGGTCATCGACAGTCATGCAGGAAAGCGAGTGCGGCTGTTGAAATGCGTCCGGCCAACTCACTGTGCCATGACTCTTGGCAGACTGATATACAAAAGTCTGCTGCAGATCACAACCCAATATGATATCAGCAGATTGCCGCTGACCGGCGTCGTCGGTCTCACCGAGGCGAGATTTAGATATCCTCCTGCACGGCTGTTTCGGGAAGCTATACAAACTAGACGACAACAACCAGACTTTGATGGTAAGTGCAGTCGGAGGGATCGGTCTGCAAGATTGCTGCTGACCTCCGTGGCAAATGTTTTGCAAGTGTTCGATACCCGTTTGTGATTCATGCAGCCGGTTTTCGAGCTATCAAGCAGTTACAAGCCCAGTACTCTGTTCTCGGGGGTGCTGGGCCTGTCGAACAGGTATGGCTTGCAGATCTGCGCAGTGTGGGTACTGAATGCAAAGGCATCAGTGGACCGCATGATGCAGGTTTCGTATGCAATGTGGCATCAAGCATTATCGGAGGAGTCAGGAGGGATCTGCTCGCCAAGCAAGGCAGTAGGCTCACTTATCTGGGGAAGCTTTGTGGCTGCCAAGATGTTGAGGCACCCTCATCCAGGTTGAACGAGCAGCAGGTGCTCTCGTTGCATGCTGTCAGCTCGACTTTATCTGGCAGCAGATGTGGTCAAAGCTCTGTCCTGTGTCGTTTTGTCTGAATACATGGCAGGTGCATGGCGAGAGACTTTTACAAAGCATGTGGGTCCTTGTAACTTTATTCAGCAGTGCTGTGTGACTGGCGACACATGTATGCATGTGGTCTGATCTGCTGTTTGCCCTGACCTGCAGAGGAAGAGCTTGCTGAATCTGCCTTGGAAGACTTGCATGAAGCGTGTCAATCAGCACACACAAGGGGGCTGCCTGTTGACAAACAGGCAGTCAGCCAATGGAGCACCATGCAGAACAGACTACAGAGCCTTGCAGCGGAAGTGCAAAATGCTGCTCCTGCTGACTTATTTCATGCAGAAGCTACCAAACACCACACACCACCCCTAGATGTCCAGCAACAGCAGCTGCAATGCATCACCCAGGTACCCTATACACCTGTGGTCTGCACCATATGCTACTCTGCAATTGCTTTGTACACCAGCACATAAGATAGTTCATTGTCTGACTAAAGCCTGCTGCAAAACTGCTCATTCAACAGGACAGCTACCTCAGCTGGCGATCTCAGCCAACTTGGCCTGCCTGCAGACCTTGTTTCACAAGGCCAGGTTTCGTCAGGACCCTTTTGAGTGGGTTTATGAAGGCCTGTCACCTCTGGACATGCTGGATGTTCTGACTTCAGGCAAAGGGATCAGCCTCACTTTGGCCACCACCTTTGCTGGTGTATCTAGGGAGCTGGGTATCCCTATGTCCCTGATGCCAATTTTGGAAGGTACCCCCACTGCAAAGTAACACCCTGGCATAGCATCCTCATGACATGACTCATAGCTGAGCCCATTTTAAAACACTATGGCTCTGTTGACATGAGTCCTTCAAAATTTTGCTGTTAATTTGGACGTGATCTGCCTAGTGTACAAGGTATACCTCGATGGTTGCCAGCATGAATATACATCCCTGCCAAGGCTATTGCCCTTACCCGTTAGGGCATTGGCTCTATAGGTTGCTTGCAATGCACATGTTGTCACCCTCAAATGCTTACAGCTCTACTCTTGCAGACTCAGGACAGCCTTGCTTGCTTTCAACATATGTCAGCCACTGGGTTTTGCAAGCACATTTTCTGCATGTAATGGAAGTATATCGAAGTTTGCTAAGCATGGGCTCATGCCAAGTCTGTCCTGCGAAGGCGCATTGCTTGCTGCAGCACCCGTGCCTGAGGTGGCCATACCAGACAATATCCGCCACAGACAAGCGACACAAACTATTGCAACAGCCCCAGAGCCAAATGCCTGGCTTGTACGGACCGAGTGGCCAGCGCAGATGGCAGCTTTGCAGCACGGTGCCAAGCATCTAGAGCATCAAATTCTTGTGCCCACAGATTTTACCTCAAGCGATGCAGAAGAGCTGCAGCCATGTTTTGCTGATCCTGTGAAAGGTTCAGTCATGAGTTTAGCAGACTGTCAGGCAAAGTACCCACACATGCAACTGGTGAGTCAAAGGTGCTGTCAACCTGTTAATTGAGCACGTGTCTACAGGCTGTTGTCTCTGCGTGCAATAGCATTGCACTGCCAGTGCAGCACCAGCTGTTGTGAGAATTTACAGGCACGCTCTAATATACTGTGCTGTTGGCGCACCTTCCTTGTTGCAGTGTTCAGCAGAGGCATGCGACTTGGATTACTGGCAATCTACTGATGTAAATTGACCTGCAGGCTGCTCAATGGAGGTGGGATGTATCAGTACTACAGGTGCTAGCTGAGTTTGCTCGGGTTGCTGTTACAGCCCATCAGAGGAGAGGAGAAAGTGATGCAGTTGCCTTCTGGATGTACCAGCTGATGGCCTTGGACTGCATGGCTCCAGAGTGGCAGCATGTTATGTCTTGAACTTGCAGTTCATGGTAGATCTGACAGGCACAGAAAGACTTCTGTGATGCCAGCCTAGCTTGACTGTGCATCTAGCCTGGTGGCATCACTCAGGCTTAAGGTTATAATGTTTCAGCTGCCCTACAACCTGTAATGTCAAGAGCCGGAAGTATATCAACGCCTTGCTATGTCTCCAATAGCAGGTCATTTGGTATTGTGTACAATGTTGTGAGCATGCTGACTGTTACATCTCAAATTCGCACATGACAAGCTGTCTGGCAGAGATGCGACTGCCAGCATCACAGCCGTTCCACAGTCAGAACTTGTACACTTGCTGCTCTGTGTATCCCATTGCCTTCAACAGTCCACTCAGCTCACCTGCAGGTCACAGGAAACAGCTTTTGCACTACGCCACAATTCAAGAATGCAGAGTATTGTCTGTGGTAGTGCATACCCAGGAGCAAGTAACCAATACATGGCTGTGTCAAGATTTGTACTGCCTGTTGAGTGATAGGCATTGCACATGTTAATAGCTTGACAGATGGACTATGCGTCAACTTCAGCAAAGACCTTTGCTTGCTGATAAATGAAGATAGAGCATGGTGTTGCAACCTACCTTGGTCCTTGGGGCTCTTCTTCTCGCCAGACAGTGCTTTGTACATTGGAGGAGGCCCACACACCAGCACCAGGTTGTCATCACTGGGTGGGTGTATGTGCTCAGAGGCCATCTCCCGTGTGACATACCCTATTCCGCCCTTCCAACTGTCCCCTTTACCCTCGCCAATCTTATCTACTGTGTAGTACACCTACACAGACAACATTGATTGGCACCCTAAAGCATTCAATATTTTGCCTCCAACTATAAATCTTGAAGGCTATGCACTACCTGGCACACGCATGCCAGCAGTGTAAGACTCAGCTCAGTCGCGTACATCTAGACAGCAGCGCAGCATGGTAGTGGGGCAAGCATGTACCTGGAAGTTGTCATGCTTGGCTGCCATCTGGTCAAGCTCATCTCTCAGGATGATGTCATCCTCAGTCTGGTTGGCAAAGATGAGGGAAACCTGCGTCTTGTCCTCAGGGTTGTTCACAATCTCTGAAGCCACTTGAAGCATGGGAGTGATTCCACTGCCTCCTGCTATCTGCAAATTGCAACAAAGACATCAGCAGTTACAGTTCACCGGTCTTGATGCAAGCTTGCCAAGTTCAGGTAAGAGCACTGGACAGAAGCTTATCGATTGCAGGCATTACTTCACGGTACCAAGCCGCACAAGTTTGCAAGTAGCTGCTCACAATCTGCCATGCACAGCCATACTCACAGGCAAACATGAAGAGTGAAGGTATCTACCATGCCAATCTTCTTCTTCATGTTGGCCTTGTATGGGAACTTGGGAAGGGGGCCTTTCATTTCAAGGGTGTCTCCTTCCTGCATATCAACTTCGCTGATAAACATCCCACTGAATGCAAAACTCACATTCATGCTTGATGTTGCAGTTTTGTAAGACTCAGGCAGAGACATCACCCTCTGCATTGTTACTGTCCTTGGTGAAATGGCATGCGAGCAAATGAGTTGCGCTGATGAAACTGACAAGCCCTCCTGCCCACAGCAGTATAATGCTTTTAAGAAAAGATCAATACCTTGAGCTCACCAAAGTGCTTGGACATCTTGCCCTGCTCATACACCTTGACCACCAAGTCAAAGTAGCCCTTGGCATCCTTAGGGGATGTTGGCGTGTATGGCCTGATTACAAACTTCTTGCTGCCATCCTCCTTTTCACCCCCTATTGCAGCTCTGAACACAAAGACATCATTGCTCAGTTTGTAGCCAGCACAGACGACTGAGCAACATTGCTGAATTGGCAGCATAGCTACTGCTTGAGAGGCTGCAGCAATCTCAAGCTGCAAGTGAGGGTTTAGGCTCTGATGTATACAGGCATGTGGTACAGTACCAAACTAGCTCAATTTAATCGCGCATAATTATATTATAAGGCCCCCTGCGAGGTAGGTTTTAAATCCAAATCACCACCCATTACTCGTAAGTACAGCATAAGTCAAGCTCATACACAGTGCGGTACACCTTACCAAACCGTATTTACGGCGTATGCGTGAGCAACGAGATAATTGTCCTCGGCGGGGTGCGCGACTAATTTGAGCTAGTACGGTACATGCTGAGCAAACCATGAGGGGCTGATTGAGTATACCGTGTGACCAGGCAGGATGCTACAGGCAGGCCCACTTCCTGCTTGGAATCCTCCAAAGCAAACCTGCAAATCGCAGGGCAAGTCTGTTGACACACGCTTGCAGACAGTTGGACCTGAAGTGGTTCCAGGCTGCATGAGGATTGCAGACGACAGGGCAAATTGCTGTGTAGATACTTTGAAAGCAATATAGTCTTCAGGACGTTTCAGTTCTGGGCCAGGCAATCACCTGTATCTGTTTGTATTGGGTGGCCCTCCTGTGTCTATGCTCTGCAGCTTGAAGGCTTTCCAGTTGTCAGGGTCCAGCGCGCTAGGTTTTTGCTCAGGCGCCTTCTCTGCCTCAGCACTGGGAGCCTGCAAGGATGTCATGTCAGCGTATTCAACCCGAGCCAGACTTCTCGGTGCTGCATCAGAAGCTGGATGGTGAGTATAGATCCAGCACCATCAGCTGGACGTGATGCATGCATTGCCATGCAAATTGGCTCAGGTTTCATCAGTCACAACAGTTACGCTTTGTCGCAAACTTACCAGCCATGCTGACGCAACAGCTCCAGCTCCAAGAGCACCACCAAGGGCCAGTACCCGTTGTTGGCTAAAAGCAGCTCTGAGTGACGTGAGCATGACGCTCAAGTTTAAATAGTCAGTTGAATGGAAGGTACACTACCGTTGTGCGTTCGATCCGACTTCAATGATTGTATGCCTACCTGCTCGGTCGTCAACAGACTTTTCAGTTAAAAGCATAACGCAATGCGCTAGCCTGATTGGATGTAACAGTCACTGCCCACGACATGTCTCTTACTAATGCCGCACGTGACAAACTAAGAAACGATTTTCATTTTCGTCACACCACTCCTTTGCAGGCACAACACTCTGTGTCCAATGCCAATTTGCCAACAAAGTGTCGTAGATATAACATTAGCTAGCCTATTTACACCTTGCAATGAATCTTGAGTAGATTTGCCAGCCAATCTGCACACTCTGCGTCCTGCAATATGATCCCATTGTTTGCCTGCAGCATGTTGCTCCATTTCACAAGCTCCTGTTGTTGGCCAGCAACAGTCGATAGCAGCGGCACAACGGGCTCGCCAGGCACTTTTCCTTTCTTGCCAGGTGCAGCTGTCTTGTCAGCAGCTTTGCCTGCAGCAGTTGCTGGACCAGGTGTAACAGATGCTGGACTTGCAGATGCTTGGTCACTGTGAGGTGCAGTGCTTGGGCGGCTGTTAGTGAGGGTCTGCTGTTTGCTGAAGAACGCGCTCACACTCGCCTTCAGCCTACTCACTTCATCATCTCCAAGAGCTTGTTGGCTGTTGGTCACCTACAACACAAGCGGAGAACTATGCTATCGAGTGTGATGTTCAGCGTATGAAGAAGGGCGCTCACGTGTCTTTCAACGTGGTGCCCAGACGTCAACTGCTTGTCACGAGTTGTCAGGAGCTTCAACTGCTCAGCTGAAGAGCTTATGCCAGCAGTGCAATGAGGTTGTGCTCACCTGCAGCAGTTTGGCTTTGATGTTCATGTCCAGCCTGCCCAGCTGAGCAGCACTAAACACGGCCTCTCCAGTAAGCATGCCGGTGGGTGCATTCACCACAAAGAGCAGAGTAGCAGCTCTGGCAGGCCTTTGTAGGCTGAGCAGGTCTGTCAGGCTGGGTTGCAACTTGCTCACAGACCCACCACAGTGCCTGTGTACCAGTATCAAATACAATGACGCCAGAGCTGCACAAACGAGTGAAACAGTAACGCAATGTCGTGTGATAACTGCAAGGCACTGTGTTATGGCTCTTGGCATATCATCCATATGTTCCCCCAACTTGCAGCTCATCATGGCTTCACGATTGAGTGTTTGTAAAATCAAATTAATGAAGAAGAGCAGAAACATGCTGATGTGGGTGCAGTGGGCTGACAGTGAGCTAATGTATATGCTGGAGGTGAGAGACTGACCAGGAGGAGGGGTCCTGCCAGGAGCCCTCTTGCAGATGCCACTGCAGAGCAACAATGTCTGCTGCAGGGGCTGCAGGGCTGTCTGGTATCAAAGGGCCCTCAGGCAGGCAGCACTTGGCCTTGTACTGGGGGCAGCTCTCCCTGCAGAACCACATGGCTGCCGAATTCCATCTTGCAGCTTGGAGGCAACCCCGTTTGAACACTGTGAACAGGCAGAGCAACAGGGCATGCAGTGCGACGTATGACAATCTTCCGCACAGAAATGCTGCAAGTGTACTGGAAGAAAACTCTACATGTCCAACTAAGCAGCGCAGCGTCACACAGACAGACAAAGTCTGGCGTCATATGTGCTTGCTTGGATCCCGAAGCCCAGGGAATTTTGTTCCACAGATGCTTACTTGAGTAAAGTATGCAGCTGCAGAGCCTGTGCAGCAGCAGATTGGGCCAGACCGGGCTCCCCCACAGGTTTGTCAAGACTAGTGACCAGGCCAGCATAGTGACACAGCAGCAGGCGGGCGAGCAGGCTGGGGTCCAAGCTGGCTGGGGGCTCTGGCAGCCCCTTCTCCCTTGCAAAGGCCACCTCCTGACCTGCACATGTCACCACCAGGTCAAGGCACAGCACAGCAGCCACTGCAACAGCGTGACTATGTGCATCAGGTCACACACGCTCTGTCCCATGCAAGCTGCTGACACATATGACACCTCAGCAGAAGGTTGGGAGGCTTTGCCATTCCCGCATGACAGATGTCATTGTGCTACGTTATTCATGGGACTTTGGACATGCTCTAGCGTAGTCATGTCAAACGTGCAGCAGCCTCACAAGTGGAGCCATGAAGTGACTGCAACACTCTGTAAGCAGAGCACAGTGGGCAGAACACGTAGAGCATTGCGGCCAAGGGGGTACGGACAGCCTGTGAAGAAGCAGGTGCAAGAACCTACCCTGCAGCAGCTGGATGGCCCAGGCAGGCGCAGCATTGGCAGTGATGGGGCCCAACACCTGTGGGGCACTCAGCAGGGCATCCCTGCACGTGCCTGCTGCAGCAGCACTCTGCAGACAAGCAAGGGCGCCTGGCAGAGCTCCTTCTGCCAGCAACAATGAGGCCAGGTTAAGCAGGGCCCCTCGTAGCAGCCCCAGGCTGGGCCCTGCTGCGTCCGTGGTGCACCATGTTATAACCTTCTGCAAGCTGGCTTTAGCAGTGGAAGCCATCTCGCCTGCAAGGATTGGGACATTGTAACACTACAAACTCTCAAACATTGTCTGCATCATCAAGAAAATCAATGACCTGTATAACAAGGAATGTTCTGTCTGCAAATGCTCAAAGCAAGCACTGCTTGTACATGGAACCTGCCCGAATCCATCACCACAAAGCTACAACAGCGCAGCATTGAGCTCAAGCAATCCAGCAAATGTACAGAACGTGCTCAATTGTTACAAAAGCAGAAAGGCTACCTGCAGCAAGTGGAGCGTTGATCAGGTGGCTGTGAACAGTGCAGCAGTGGCCCAGCAGGGCAGCAGCCTGGGCTTGCAGCAATGGCAAACACCGCAGCTGCTGTACCATGGCAAAGGCTTGCTGCGCTGCCCCTACTGCGGCAGGCGCTTGCTGCTGCCTCAGCAGGCTGACTGACTTGCGCATAAGAGCATGGATGAGCCCCTCTGTGTGCATTGTGTACAGGTTGCGCAGCTCAGGATGGGCCTGCAGCAGCAAGGCACACTGCAGCACTTCAATGGTTTTGTTGGCTTTCCATCCTTCGTGTGTTACCGTGTTGCATTTCTGTTCATGTTGCGTGTGGCTGCACTGGCTCAGGCAACTGCAATGCTGCTTTGTGTTGCAAGCTTGAGTTGCTGTCAGGCATGTATACATACCATACAGCCAGCAGCAAGGCAAGCTGTACCTGCCGCTCTTTGAGACCCAGGGCTGAGCACTCTTGCTGGTACATATCTAATGCTTCCTGCCAAAGCTGTTGAGCGTCAACAAAGAGGCCCAGGTCATCTTTCATGTTCCCCATCACCAGAAACACTTCTGCCAGGCTGCTGCTGGGCAGGCTCGCTTTTTTGTGCTGCTCTATCAGCTGCAGAAAAGCAAAACACTTGTAAGAGATGGCATATTTTATTATCATTAGCCCTGATGACACCTTCCTGAACATCATGGTTGTATGACAAAGGATGGCAGCACCAAGATGTTTGCCTTGCACTGTAGGTTGTGCAAGTAGGACTGGTGATATACAAGGGTAGGCCGGGTTCAGATACCTGGTGACCCACAACCCAAGCATCAGGCAGAGTACCAGTGGCGATGTGCATGGACAAGTCTAAGCTCCGCATCTGTGCTGCTTGTGCTTTGTCATTTGTCTTGCCTGCCTCTGCAAGACTGACTCCCAGCAGAGATGTGAAAGCTTTGCGCTGCTGCATCTCTTTCAGCACTTTCAATGCCTGCAGGGGGCACATCAACATGAGCCTACTTTCAGTTGCAGCGGCATCAGCATGACAGTTGACATCGTGGGCTGATGCTTTATGATGGTTGATGCAGCCAACAGCAGCCAGCTCAGCTCATCCTACTGCTCATGAGCAAAGCAGACACGTATTTCCATTGTTCAGCTATGGGCGAAGGCCTGTGTGCTCTACTCTGACCTGAGACATGTGAGCACCCAAGCAACTGTAGACAATGAACTGTATCAGCAGTTGAGCACATGTAGAAGGCTGCAGAGGTAGCACCCGTCGAATATCACGCAAAAGTGGCTATGGTGTAATGACAAGGCACAGGCAAAGGGGCAACCCACCTGTAGGCGGCATTGCAGCCACAGGTGGGGCTTCAGCACTGGGGCAGGCTGTTGCACACTTGCATCAAGCTGTGGAGCAGAGGCTGCCGCGTTCTGACTAGCCTGGTAGAAGGTGTTCACAGCTGCCATAATCTGCTCCAGTGCCTCTGCAGGCATCCACTGAGCCAACCATACCTGCACACATGCACAGCTCTGTCAGTGACAGCACATCTTACTGGCCTCGCCATTACGATAAATCAACAACAGCCTTGCTCAAATCTTATGAAGTCTCATCAATCTCATAAGACTTGGGCACAAAGGCTGTGATGATTTTGGCATGGACGTATACAAACCATGTGCATCTGTTGATGAGCAGCGCATCTGACACAGGTGACAAGTTGAAGAGTGTGTGTGGATGAACCTGTGACAGATGTAGCCTGGCTGCAATGATGAGGTCAGCAGGTGGTGGGCCAGTTGGTGCATCAGGGCTGGCTACCGCTTCTGGCTGAGCGGCAGCCTTGGCGGGAGCCTTCACTGGAGACTTGGCCCCTGCCAGCTTCCCACTGGGTTTACGATCACTGGGTGCGCCTGTGCTCTGAAGTCTGTCCAAGAGTCTCTGTGGCAACATGATGAGCGTTCACGAATTGTGCCTCACAGTGGCCAGCAAACACTACACAGCTATTCTGGATGCACGTATGTCTGGCTGCCATCAGATCAAGCTTCAAAAGCAGTGCAATCACTGAACATTTCTGCATTTGTCAGGCACACACCCTCAGCTTGCTTGCCATTTCAAGTGCTGAAAACAATCCACTGCTTGCCACTGACCTGTAGCAAAGCAGCAGCGCTATCCAAGCAGACGCTTTCAACAGCAGGCAGTCCTGGTGTAGCACCAGGCTTTGCTTTGGCTGCCTTCTCCACAGGTGGTGCCAGCGCTGGTGCAGCAGTGTATGGCACAGTCTGCTTCCAGACATCTGGCAACTGCCCTACAATCCTGAGCCAATGAGCTCTTGCTATAGTCAGCCAGGCAGTCAAGGCTGGGCCATACAGGGCAGCTACAGGGCCTGCAACCTCTTGTGTGCAGAAGAAGTCCAGACAGGCCTTGTTGCTTGAGTGGCCTGCATGGCAGTGCTACACATGGTCAAGTGGGAAATTGGTTTGCCTCCAAATTTTGACATTTTGTGATCCGCCAGAATTCTGGCTGTCGGTGCATGCAGGAGGGCGGGCTACTGCTCCACTGCAGCAGTCAGCTGTGTGGCCGATCTGGTAACAAGACCACCGCAGCGCAAGCCTGTCATGCCAACATACAATGGCAGGTTGCAAGGCAAAATCATGGTGTTGCATTATGCTGGAACAATCATGGCATGCCACTTGGACGCAACTTGTGCCAGCGATCATGCAGCGCATGAAGCAGAATCACGCTTGGGCTTTGTTGAGAGTTCAAGGCTGTGAACTAGACCAATCCAGATACACAAATAATCTGGCCATTGATACTTGCTAGCACATGTAGATCTGGCAGCAAAGTAACCCACCTGGCAGCTCAGCATTGTTGAAAGCTGGTACCGGTTGAGCCTTCTGCACAGCTCCACCCGCAGCGCGTACAAGGTAGGCCGTTGGACCTGCCGTGTCTGGCAGCCCTTCACCCTACAACATGATCCACAACTAAAACCTGACACCTTGAGTGTGAAGCTGGATCGGGCATGCTACACAAAGACTATGGCGCTTGTGCTCAGGCTCAGGTCACCATATGCCTGCTGACACACCACAAGGCAGCATGCAACGGTGTCGTTGTGTGGTGTGCATGTGCGCAGCAGTGAAGCCATGCAACCTGCATGAGGGCTGCAAGTACAGCAGCAGCTTCTGTCAGCAGGCCCAGCTGGGTAAGGGCCTGGGCTCGCTGCAGACGCACAGCCACAGTGGGTGGCAGGAGCCCCTGGATGTGCTGCGCCAGCCACTCCAGCAAGGCAATGACCGGCAAGGCTGCCAGTGCATACCCATTCTCCAGCAACACAGCAATGATGCAAGGCAGCCCATCCAGCATGTCTGACACATTGCACCTGCCACACATAGCAGCAGTGCTGAGTAAGATACAAGACGAAACAGTCATCTTTGTGGCTTTGTGGCTACTGCTGCTCAACAGTCAAGCAGTGTAACTCAAAGGGCTGCTGCTTCTTCTAGTCTGCAATGCACTGTGGATGTGACAATACAGGTGTGGTAGCAACGCCCAATGGTCTTATTGGTGTTGACAAGACGCAGATTGACAGCTGGATAGGGTGTAGGTGAGCCACCTGTAAGGGTCATGGAACAAGTTGCTCCCTTCCCATAATTCAAGAGGGGTGTAGGTGGCAAAGTCCAGAGGCCGCTGGGGGTGGATGAGGCTGCAGGAGAAGCATGCCCCTACCAGCCGTGCTGCCATGCAGGCACCCTGCACTTGCATCAGCTCACTACATACACACTCTTCTAATGATCATGTCTCGCTACCTTAAAGTCGACAGCAGACTGTATAAGCAAAATTGGTGGCTCATTGACAAGACTTGGCTGCAGAGCCTGAAGAATCAAGACATGACAGTCAGCACTTTGTGAGCAGGAGACGTGGTGCTAGGGTTGTGCACCTCAAGCTGAGTGTGCAGATCAGTAGGAGCTCCAAGTTGGACAAGCTTGCCAAGGATGACCGCGCCACTGATGAGCAGCCCTGGCACACCGTATTGTTGCAGCAGCTCTGTCTCTGTCTTGTTCCCAATATATTGCCGCCAGCATTTGATGACCTGCAACAACACCCCTTATGCGGTACAAACATTGGACTCTGGTGCATGCATCATGGTTCTTTGATTCCAGGTTGCCGCACAGCAGGTGACTTGGTCAAGGAAGACAGCAGTCAATTGTTATGCTTGTGCACATGCAGCAAATATGACATGCCACCTATGTCATGGATGGCTGCAACAACGAGGACAGGCAGCCAGACTGTGTGACTTCAGCAAGTTGACCTGGTAAGGACCCATGATGCAGTCCAGAGCATCATGCCAGGCCTGCACAGCTTCAGCCCAGCTACCAAAGTGGGCATGCACATCCCCCAGCTCATTTGTTGCCTCCACCTGCATGACATTGCAGGCGCAGGTGCAACTCCAATTGCACTTGCGGTTGGACAGGAGGAAGCTTGACAGACTAGAGGTGGGAGCTCCACCTCTAGGTGTGTCAAGGATGCAAAGCTGGACAAACGCAGTTAGCATGAGTGGTTGCAAGTATGGTATGCCTGGACTATCACGCTGTGTGCGCGTGTACTTTTCTGCAAATTGCAGAGACACTCTAGTGGTCAAAGGAGTCATCATGCCTGCAGAGCTTTCTCCCTGGCAGCACCCAGCTGATCTATGACCTTCACATACTCTGCTGGCAGCCGCACCTCTGCTGGCTGGGAGGACCTGCACTCACACTTCATTGCATCCACATGCCAGCTTGTTTCACAAAGACTCGCAAAACAAACATTTTCAAAGGTGTATGTCGCTGTAATGTCAATACAACACAATTATAGTGTAATTATATTGTAATCATGAATCTGCTTGGTCTACAGCACCGGCTTTGTATGGTCGGCAAGGATGATAATCACAGCATATCTTGATCTGATCAATGTTAGCTTTGATGTAGACATAACTTGGATGCATGAAATGTACGTCAGGCACATCATGCGCATACCTGCTAGCATTTGTAGCAGCAGTGGCATAGCTGATGACAGAGCCAACCTCACTCTGGCGGCGCTCCCCCATCACACTGCCCCTCTGGCTGCCTGACACCTGTGATGCCCTCCTGCACTCACAAGCACAGCTGTGCTGCTACACATGATAAGTTCAAAATCAGCATCACAGCCATGGCAAACAAACAGAGGAGGCCATGATCCCACGGTAGAGATGCCGGCCAGGCCAACATAAAGCCCTTACACCTGCACTGAGTAGACAGGCTGTTAGATGGCATTGTCATTTGGGATGCGCAACTGTGTTTGAGACACATGACAAATTCATGCAGAGGGATCACAATTTCAAGAAAGATCACTAACCATGCAGAGGGATCACAAAATGCAGCAGCGGGCAAGGTGCAACCTTTGGGATAGGCTGGTACTGAGAGCTCGTGATTTGTGTTTGGCCATGCGCTTGCCTGGGCGCTCAGCCAGCAGGCTGGTATGGCCCACCTTGTCTGCCACCAGCAACCGAACACCCTCCAAGGCTTCCACGGCCTTCATTCATGCAGGCAACACCTCGGTCATGCTTCTGTTTGCATCTTGATGCTGTGTAACACTTGAGATAAGCTGCTCCAGCAAGTATTGCACCAGTTGCCTATTTTATACATTAAAATGCCTGCTGTGTGCAAACATAGTATCAAACACAGCAGCATTACCAGAAGAGGGCAAATTCATCAACCTTGAAACACGTCAAGCAGTGACACACCTTGCGCTTGTCCCTGACAGCATTCTGTAAAGCTTGTTGGAAGGGGAGGCGGTCCACGCCGGCAAAGGGGGCTGCTTGCATCAGGAAAGGAGCTATGCGCTCTGTGAAGTGACCCTCATTCACCTCCTGAAATGTTCTTCCCACCTGCACAGCATGCTCCCAGGTCTGGCCTGCCCTGCTTGCAAGAATGTAGTCAAATAGCCTGCTGCATGCTGCAACCAATGATTCCAAAGTAAAACAACTGGTTGAAACCTTGATATTGCTAAAAAGGATTGCCAAAACGCAAGTGGTCAATAGAATACACATGGACGGTATGATGCAGTTTAACTATCACTGCCAGAAGGTGTACGCCGGGTATTGGGGCGTGAAAAGTGCACCTGTACAACAGTGTGGTATCTCTTCATTCTGTGGAGCACAGCCAGTGCCATGCAGGTCAGTTTGCAGCACAAGCCCATGTCCAGGCTGCTCTGCCCTGTGTACCAGGGAAGCGTGAGGGCATCAGACCCCAGGCTCACCCCACTACTGCTGGCCTTGTCATTCACACCTTGCTTCTCGCTGTTCATGCCACCCTTGGCTGCAGGAATCAAACCTGCAACAAGCATCTTTTGACATCTACTGTGTGATGTAGCACTATGGAATCATTGCTTGCCAGTGCACAAAGTGTGTGGCTAGCAGGAACCGTGCTGCCTATGCAGCTGCTTAGCCTATGGGTCTGCAGCCTGGTCTCATGCATGACACTGAAGCCTTTGTGCCAACATTGTATCTGCAAAGGTGAAGACAGGTGCAGGTATGTTGATGAGGGGACAAGTACCTGCGCATACTTGCAGGCCCTGGCGCATGAGAGCCAGCAGGTGCAGCACGCCCTGGATGGTCACATTGCTGAAGCGAGCAGCATTGGGACTGCCCGCAACGTATTTCCACCTGTTCATATGCAGCAGCTGTTGCTCTCTATTTGACACACAGCCATGCCATGCTTTGAGCAGCACCAATGCATACAAAATGTGAATCGTCAGGCCTGCGTGACAGTATGCAAGAACAGACATCAACATCATGCCAGGCATGTGCACCAAGGTCTCAATTTTAACTTTTGATATTGTACACATTCAGACTGCCATCTCCGAGGCCACAAAAACCATAGCCCTTGTGCAAGTGTTCTGTGCTCTGAGCAAAACACCTGACAGGGCCTGTGGGTGCTGCATCTTCAGAGTCTGGGGCATCTGCCGGCAGTGGGCTAGAGCCTGTTCGGGTTGACACTTGTGATGCCTGGACGGCAGCTTTGGCCGCAGCTGCCTTGCCTGCACCTGGCTTTGGGGTGGGCTGACCAGGGTCTGCAGAGGGAGGAGTGTCCACCTGCCAGCTGGCCTTAGCGGTTGGCTGAGTCAGTGACGGCACCTGCATGCCCATGACCTATGATGACGACCCATTGGCATTGTGTGTAATCTATGCACACTGCAGCTATGCAGCACGTCTGGCAGCTGCACACTGCAGGTGCCTTTGCATGAATGGAGGCATCTTGTGGCATAAGGTAGCAAACAGACAAGAAGTGTGCTCAGTAGATGCAAAAGGTGACCTGCAGAAGTACTGGCTGTGGCTACATTAGGTAGGGTACCTTGTTGAAGATGGGGCGGGCACAGTTCCACCACATGTTGCAGACATTGGTGAGCTGCAGCCAGGATGCGCCCCTCTGACAGCATTGCACTGCCCTGGCAAAGCTACCCAACACCTGCCACCTCAGATACAGTGTCATACTCTAGACTGCAGCTGTACCGCAGAGCCAGCTTCAATGAAGCACATGCAAACTGAAGGCATGATGTATTGACTCAGACTCACATAGCATAGGCCTGGTATGTGAGCATTCAGGAGAGTTTAGGCAATGGCATGCTGGACAGTATGACAATGATGCAGATCATGCAGAGCATGGCTGGAACACCTCATGGATCTTAACCTGGACTTCTGCGCTTGGCACGGTAGGGTCTGCGTCAGTAGAGCCTTTGTCAAGCAGTACAGCCTGACAGCTTTCAAAAGCAACCAACGCCTGCAGCATCAAGTAATGCTGAAGCAGCTGCTAATCTGACATCACCTTTCACAGGATAACTACTTGGCAGTGTGCAAGAACAGCACACACCAGAATTGGGATTTAAAGTGTTCAGGTCTGCTGAGCATGCACATGGCTGTTGATCTTAGCATGACCAAGCAAGTCAGCAATGCAACAAGGTGGCACTGCAGGCAAGGGTGCAAACCAGGATGCAGTGGAGGCGGGCCAGCCAGGGCCAGGCAGCATTCAGCGCTGCCCTCTGCTTCAAGATCTGCTTGCGCCTGGGCATCAGTTGCCTTGCCCTCTGTTGCAGCAGCCTGCAATGCCACAATGAAGCCATCAGGTGTGCACTTCATCTGATTGAGATGCTCCCATCAGATGCACACAAATTTTGAGTAGAGGTTGTTATCAGCAGACTGTACGCTGACAGAAGATTGTGATGTCTGTGCATCGCTGTCAGTTGTTACAGGTGTCGGCATGCTTACAAAGGCAGGGATGTTTGTACCTGACAGCTGCTTCTGAGCGCTGGGCTTGTGAAGCCACAGCTGCATCTGCACCAGCTGGCGCAGCTATGAGAGCAGCTGCTGCATCCAACTTCCACCTGAACAAATGTGTACTGAGTAGACAGAACATGGACAGATGATGTCACAGTTTGTGCTGCTTACTCTGGGCAAGGTGTTTGTTGACTTTAGAGACCACTGATAATACCATGATACAATGAGCTGTTCCTGAAGTATTGGGACACATGCAACAACAAAGTCACACAGCACAGCTGCAGATTGGCTGCAGCAGACAGTGCAGGAAAGCAAGACCTAGTTGAGGTAGGAAGGACAACGAAAAGCCTGTCAAGGACCTGGTCAGCTCTGCACGTGGCATCTTGCAGGTTGCTCTGATGTTCTGCAGCACTGCCTGGCTCCACACAGGAATGCTGCTGGCCAGCCCTTGCTGCAAGGCAGCCTCCATGACCCTGACGCACATCTCCACATAGCGTGGGTGCTGTGAGAAGCTCTCAGGTACAGCCTCACTCCCCTGACCCACTGCTGCACACAAAATTACTTGTGCTCAGGCGCTCTTCATGGTGAGCTGGAGCACAGGACTTCATGTTGCACTTCAGCCAGCAACATTTGGTATTCCCATATCGGATTCTGCAACAAATGATGTAGCTCACCAGCCTCCTGTTGATCCCACACCTGTTTTTCTCATGACAAACCACCACACTTCTGATCGTTAGCTGAGTCCATGCCAGCACAGTACTTGCCATGACACATGCAGTATGTTACACAGTTAGCACCTGGTGGTGGCAGCAAGCTCCCGGTCCATGTATATGGTGACATAGTAGTAATAAAATAATGATAATTACAATTACAATTACAATTACAATTACAATTACAATAACAATAAGAATAATAATAACAATAATAATAATAATAATGATGATAATAATAATGATAATGATGACATTCAAATGTTACAACTCACCCGCTTTGCCCTTGACAGCGGCAGGAGCCTTTGCAGGGGCAGCCTTGGCAGGCTTGCCACCGGCTGCAGCATCAGCATGGATCAAGCTCCACAGCTCCTGAGGGGGCCTGCTGCTCAGCTGTGTCAGAACTTGAGTCACTATGTCTGGAGAGGCCGCTCTGACAGACAGAAGCTGTGAGGCAGCTGCCTTCAAGGGAGGGTCCGAGAGCAGGTAATCCTCCAGGGCTTGCTGTTCAATTGTCACCTGTACATCTTCATCAGCTGAATGCACCAGAGAGCACCAAAGCAGCCATTTCCAGGCCTGTATGTTTGCAAATGGCCGCTTACCAGCTGCAACGAAGCTTTGACATGTATGATTTCCGCCATATTTGTCAGCATTGCCAGCTTTCACCTGGGATGATGCATTGCGACGATGCAAGGCATGAAACAAAGCAGTCAGTTCAGACAATGGTCTGAGATGTTTGGCTTGGACCATCCAGCGGTCAGAGGTGGCAGCAGGCCAGACATGCAAGCAAACCCGTCCAAGAATGGCCTGTCGCTCTGAAATAGTCCAAGGCCACATGAACAGAGAGTCATGCTGAAAGACCCTGCCAGCAGAATATATCAGAGCTTATCACGTGGTGTTATGGTACAGTACAAGGGCAACTTGCCGTGATGGTGGCGCCCGGCTGAGGCACAGCAGGTTGAAGCAGGGCCATATCCAGCTTTGCCAGCCAGTCAGCAGCCTCAGCCTCCTTGTGCGCCTTGCAGCCATTGAGTAGGTGGTAGGCCACAGAAGCGGCAACCTGGCCGGCCACCTGGCGGCACTCTGTGGAGCCCTGCACACCAAGCTTGTCAAGCAGCAGATTTGCAGCGCAGTGCAATATACTGCAACTGACAAGAAAGACTCACTGCAGGCTAAAACAGAGCTTCACGCCAGGCACGAAAGACATGCAGGCCAGACCAGGGACAATCAGATAGTGCTGATGCAACAGGGTTGTTTTGGCCTATCCTCACCTGCACACTGGAAGCATATTGTGCTTTGATTTCTGCCAGAGTGACATGACAAGCAGCCAGCCCTTTCCGGAGGAAACCATGCTCTGCCTTGGCAGCCAGCAGAGGTGCTGCGCAGTTGTGAAAGCGGATTGCGGCCTCACTCAACAGCATGCTGTCCCCTATATAGGCTGCCACCTGTGCAGCACCAACCACCACATGATAACTGTGCATCAAGCTATGACATTGACATGCAAAGTCACAGCAAAGCTGCATCCATCATGTAACAGAGGGGCTTCATGTGTCGCATCTGCTGCTGTCTATTGAGCATTCAGTTTTGTCATCTCTGCAGTTTGCAAAGCCCACTGAATGTTGGCAATGACAGCACCTGGCTTGTGTGAGATCTGAACAGTCTTGCGACCGATGTTGTAGTAAAGGTGCAGGACAACAACAATGTGGGTTGTACCTGCATAGCCAGGAGGAGTCTCTTGCACAGCTGCAGACGCAGGATCTGGTGAGGGACATAAGGCTGTCGCATGGCTGGGTCTGGCAGCTGCTTGTCCAGCTGGTCAGCCTCATGCTGGCAGGTCACCAGGATTGTCTGACAAACCAAGTGCAGCAGAGCTGGGCTGGCAGCCACCATATGATCCCTGCAAGTCAGTTGCCGGCATCAATACAGGCAGGCCCCTGGCAGACTAATCCTGCACAATGGCTGCATACATCAGAATGGAGCGTGCTGCGCGCTTGACAGCCATGTTGCACATTTTGGACTCAAACACATGGCTGGCCTGAACAGATTCAGGATCAATGTAGCACATTGTGCATGCGTGAGTATGGTAATGACCTGTTGATATTCTGCCTATCAAGTGGGTTTGCCTCCCACACTGCACACTCAGGCTGTGCAACAAGGAAATGGGGCAGAACCACATTGGCTGCCAGATGACTGATCTTGGCCACACCCAGCTGTGCAGCTGTCAGGACCAGATGGCACCAGCAGTGGTACAAAGGCAGGGGCAGCAGAGCGGCCACTGGCCCTGCTGACTGCCCTAGCTCGCTGACCAGCCGGTGGTCAACGTCATATGCTGCCACTGCAAAGCTGTAGGTCTCATTGGGCTGAAGACCTGCATGTTGTGATGTGTTATTTCGCTTGTGCACCGTGTTCTGGAGCAAGACAAAGTGTTGTTGCTGCCAATACCTGTTGCAGGCAGACGGCAACAGCATAACAGCATGCTATTGCATGACAAGTGACATGCTATATGGCAGAGATGCTAGCTTTGTGATAGTAGGCAAGGGACATATGAAGATCTACTGCAAGGAGCAACATGCTCCTTGCAAGCATGACCTACAGTAGACACATGCCTGCAAGCAGGCCATGCAGTTTGCCATGCAAAAATTTTGACCCATAAGGACTCGCGCGTGCTCTTGTAGTCATTTGCAGCGCAAGGTTTGGCATGCATCAAGCATGTTTTGATGGTCTCACCTGAGACAGTGACGCGTGTGCCCAAAGGCTGCTGCACTCCAGTCCCTTCCAGCTCTATGCTGGTGCTGTTCATGCCCAGGGCCACGCCAGCCCCAAAGCTCTTAGCAAACACAGCAAAAAAGGCAGCCTTCTTGTTTGTCTTCAGGCGGAAGGGCCTATGAGTGAGGGTGACGCTGGTAGGGGTGCGGGCCAGCAGGCAGGGGGCCAAGGGGACCTGGCTCAGCTGAGCAGATGTCGGCTGAGCTGCCTTGAAAAGAACATCCTCTGTTGTCTGGGCTTGATGAAGTAGCTGGACGGCATCCTGTAAGCATGTAGATCTTGTATTTGGCTCAGCATTGCCTCATTGCATTGGCAGGAGGCTCAGCAAACACTGCACTCAACTTGTAGATACGCAGTGCAAAAAGTGTCACAACTAAGTGACACTTGTCCTGATATAGGCATGCACTTGAAAATGTACACTGCTCTCGGCATTTCATGCCAACATCTTGCTTGCAGGTGCAGAGAGTGAGCATACCTGCAGCAGAGCTAGTTGCTGGTGAGGCTGTGGCTGGTAGGGGGCCTGGTGCATGCGCATCAGAGCGTGCTGGTAGGGATTCCTGTTGACCAGCTGCTCCAGCTCACGCTCTTTCTGCTGGGGATGGGGAGCGATTGTGCCAGCCTGCATCCCAAGGAGTTCAGACATCTGGATGTCTCAAGGGCATAGTTTGTTATGAGGCTGAAGACAATGTATGCAGAGTGCTGTTCAGCTGATGCAGGCCTGCAAGTTCAGCTTTGGTGGCAAGAGACATTTGTTGAGTGGCTGCAGCAGACACATCGTTGACCATCAGACTGTGAGAATGCAGCAGGGCACAAGGCCAGCAAGTGCAAGGCAGAATCTAGATTGGACTAGGCGGCCACCCCTGACATTTGTTGGGTATACTCCAGCACAACATTTTCCTCCTGCAGTGGTTGCGAAGGGCAGCGTATCAGTTGAGAAGAAGGTGACCATGCTGGCAAGAAGAGTGGGACCCACCTTCTGCAGTTTGGTTTGGTCTAGGCGCTGCTGGGCTGCAGTCTGTTTGCCCCAAATGGCAGACTGGCTCTTGCGCTTGTCCAGGCTGAGGGTGAGGGCCTGGTGGCGGCGCTGCCCTGCTGCCTGTTGCTGGGCCTGCCCTGCTGCCAGCTCTAACCGCATCAGCAGGGCCACAGCATCAGCATGAAGCCCTGCCAGGGCAGCCTCATGCGGCCCCATACCTGCAGCGCGTCATTGTGTCTCAGCAAGCTGCAATATGGTCAGTAGAGAATGCAGTTGTCAACATGATTCCTTGAGGGATATGCTCTTATGCCGTCCAGGATTGCACAGCTCTGAGCTTGGCCTGTATAACTATGCTGTGCAGCTAATTGAACATTCCCAATGTTGGCTGGCACTCAGCTAGCCACTGGTGGGTCACCCTGGACTACCTGACACAATGTCTTGGGCGGTGTTGCTGGGCTGAGAGCGCGAGGCAGAAATCCACAGCAGTTGTTCATCAGTGTTGCCTTTCCTGGCTTGCAGGAACCTCGTGCGGAACTTTTCAGCTACAACAATGACCTGTAGATCCATCACAGACGTTGGACTGCTGTGTTGCTGCCATATGCACACAATGCTGTCTGCATGCACTCACAGCACAATTTCATAGCCTGAACGCATCATGGCTTGACAATAAATGCTAGATACATATGTGGACCCTCAAGCCAAGTGAACTGAAATGGGCCAGATGCAACATGAGGCAGCTGTAAAATGAGACAGCAGCTGTAAGCATGATCTGCTGCAAAGCAACTCCCTTGCCGGCGCTTACCTCCTTCAAAACGCTGGTAGCAGAGACATCGTCATCGGCAGCCTCAAGGTGAAGCGCCAAGTGCAGTCCTATAGACACTCTCAGCAGAGGGTCATTCAGGTCCACTGCTTGTAGCGCCCCATGCAGGCTAGTTAGGACCTGTATGTGAACTACTGTTGAGAGCGCGTTGAGTTGCAACTGACACAGCAACAAATTGGCTTGGCAGACCAAGCTGACATGCAAACATCATTTGCAGATCACTGCTTCTTGGAACATGAGCTGCATTTCTACCTTTGAATGCCTTGCCATGCCAACTTAGCACTGTGCACGATGATCAGACCTTGCTACATGATTCAGGCCGCGTCAAGCAGCATCTAACTCTAGAAGACCTTTTTTGTAAGACTTAATCACCTTGACTGCTTGCTCTGCTCCAGTATCCTGAGCTCCTACGGCACCCTCCAGCAGAGACCTGGAACCCTCCCACAAAGTCAACACTGCATCTGTAGCCACATCTGGCAGCACTGTGAAGACCGCTGCAGCATTCTGGCCAACACTCTCAGCTAAGACAAGCAATGCCTGAGCAGCATCTGTGCTCTGCTGGTGAACTTGAAGAGCATTCAGTAGGTCCAGCAAGGCTGCTAGTGAGGGCGCAGCAGGATCGACACTCAAATCTCCAGCAGGGGCAACACGCTTCTGCCCAGCTTCCACCAACTGCTGAAACAGCCCAGAGGCCCTCAGGTGGTAGCTGGCACACAGCAGATCCTGCATGTAGTCATCCTGCTTGGTGGGGATTGCAAGGCACCAGCCTTGAAGCTTGTTTGGGTGCAGATGCAGGTTGACAGTGGCTGGAAACAAGTCTCACTGCAACGTGCTGACTGCAAAGGGCCATGCTGACATGCACATGACTGGTTCAAGGTTGCCCTCGTGCACTGAGAGGAAACTGCTCGCAAAAATGGCCAACAATGATGACATTGGCAGCTTGCATTTCACTATTGCTTGATACCTGGTGAGTCCTTAGAGGCACTACTGCCTTGGCAAGGTTCAATTCTGGCCCAGACTGCACAGGTGTTGCTTGCACACTGTTGTTGGCATTGAAGTGTGCCAAGTGAGGCTTGACAAGGGTTTCTGCTAGGGCTACCAGCTTGGCCAGACCAGCAGGGCAGGGCTGATGCTGGACAACCCTGCTTGGTGGTACAGGCATCAGGCTGATTGCTAGAGCTGCTAACCTATCACCATCAGTCGGCAACATGCTCTGCAGAGCATCCTTGACTGCTTGCTCTGTAGGTATTGACGCTGCAGTGATTGCAAACTGAGCAGTGTTCAGCCTTGTTCTGGGCTGTTGGTATGCAGCTTGTGCTTCTGGCGCAGGAGGCAAAGGGTCCAGCTGCTCAAGCTTCTCAATGGCAGCAATGCCAGCTTGACCTTGCTGAATAGTAGCTAGAGCCTCTGTCAACATGCCTGCTGCCTGCTGACATGAGGCTAGTGCTAGGTATAGTTCAATGCGAAAAGGAAGATATTCAGGCAAACTGAAGGTCAAGTT
>JAABUK010004251.1_pt1 | contig 23464 bp, 18 predicted proteins | sample 5559141 | NCBI WGS metagenome assembly JAABUK01 (sample SAMN10711869, study PRJNA513367) | rock metagenome | isolation source: Antarctica rocks | place: Antarctica: Victoria Land, Pudding Butte nord | collected 2016-01-03
CACTTGTCAAGTGGCTGTATAGAAGAATACTCAAGTCTGCTCTTCTGGTACTGAAGCAAACCCTCCTTCTCCTTCCATCAGTCTCTGTCTGTCTCTCGTATCCGATTGTGAGCTGGTGAATGAAGGAAAACCCCTTCCCCCCACATATTACATTGCAAAAGAGAACCAAAAAAGGGCAAAAGACCGAAAAGGCCAAAAACTCTTTTCCCCCTTTCAATCCTTCCCTCTTCACCTCTCTGTCACTGCCTACACCTTCAAACCAAAAGAGAGTCCAACTCACAACCTGCAAACACCCACAGTACCGACCCCACCGCTCCCGCATGCATCACCTACTCCCAACCCCCTCCCTCCTCCGGCTCTGCCGCCAACGCCGGCCTCTCCCCAACCATCTTCTCCTACTCCTGCGGCCCAACACAAACAACCCACATCTACCTCGCCACCGCCACCAACGCTCCCGCCTCCGCCTCCTCCCACACCCCGACCACGATTTCCAACCTCCCAATATACGCTTACGTCGGCATCGGCATCGGCGGCCTACTCGTGCTAATACTACTATTGGGGATATGGAGAAAGTGTACGAATACCCAAACCTCGATTATTCCCTATAGACAACCCAATCATCCCCTCCCCTCGCCATACCGATGCCGATACTGCGGTTCCACCAACCTCTTGTATCAGATTGTCCAGCCTGGAAACCGGAACGGCAACATCGGCCGCCCCTACTATGTCTGCGTGAATCCCCACTGCTCTAATGTCACGACACAGGGTGCAGGCCAGCACGCCAGAGGGTGGGTTACGTGGGATGATACCGTGGGCGTGGCACCGGGGAACCCGCTGTGCAACTGCCAACGCAGTGCGAGGCAGGATGCTGCCGGCGCGGGATCGGCTGTCCCCGGCCGAGGTTTCTGGACTTGTAGTACAGGTGCTTGTTACTATATTTCTTGGCGTCGGGATGGGATGGGGGGCTGGGGTGATGAATTCTAAGCGTTGGTTGATTTCTATAAGATAGTGGGAAACATCGTTACAGAGAAGAAGTCTATGAAGAGACTTGTTATATGTAAGAGTGCCGGCGAACGCAGCATGAGAAATACTGAGCCCCCTGCCGCGGACTGGGTTAGGAAATCGGATAACAGACATGTATAGCACGCAAATACGTGTCTTCTCCTTATCAAGGCATGGAAAATAACTGCTTCGCGAGAGCTGTTGATCTTTAAAGTGCGCAAAGTTACAGACCGCGAAGAATTGAGGATAGGAGTGTTTCGGGTACGCTAAGAATGAGGAGGAAGGTCACTGGCTAAAATGCGAGAGGGGCCACTCAGATTTGGGGCAGTGGCATTAAGCAGCGAATGACGTGTGTTCGAACGCGTTGCATGAAGCATGTTTTGAAACATGTTTTGAAGCGAGTAGGCTGGTGAGTAGGCGAATGAGTAGGTAGGTGAGTTGGTAGCTGAACATGTAGGTAGGCGAGTAGGTAGGTAGCTGAGTTGTTATTTGGACATGTACTCCGTAGGTGAGCGAGCATGTAGAGTGATGAGTAGGGTGGTGAGCATGTAGGGTGGTAGGTAGGATGGAGGCTTGGGCCCTTGGCCGGCTGCAAAATTTCAAGATTTTAGGCAAAATATTTCAAGCAAGATTCAATCAAAGATGAGAAATCAGCCCACAATGTTGCTTGAGACTGTTTTAGCAACATCAATTCTGCGGGCTGTCTTCCCGAAATGCCGACGTAGTTTGAATCATTTAGTCGTGCCTATAAGATTAAATTATATCTACTAATTCAAAATCAACTTTTACGGGCTCTACATAAGTATTAAGGGTGGTTTTATCAATTATAGTAATTAGACAAGAAATGAAGAACTTCGACATTTCCCCGGTGTCAGCATTTCCTCAGGATATTTTCTAGCTGCGTAAGCTAACCCGTAGGGGCTTAGCAGGCGCCCGTCCGAGAACTGAGGCAACCTCATCTTAGCAAACCCATCAACAACTCCTTTAGTCTATGCTGTTCCTTGATCTTGCTATTCATTGCTTTGTCCTGGCTTATCCGGGAGCTTTGCGTTGCGTAGATGTAGGCTTTCAGGTTTCGTTCCACCTACCTACAGGCGTACATAGCATGTTGCATCTATCATGGATCCACTAAGTCTTACAGCAAGCATTATTACGGTCATACAGCTCACAGGATCGGTCGTTTCTGCTGTTTACAATTACAGAAAAAGTGTTAAGAATGCACCAGAAGATGCTGCCAAGATCATACAAGATCTGACCGGGTTGTCGCACATTCTTGAGAAACTCTTACAGGTAATCGAGAAAGAAAGATCTACCACAGTAACTCGATTGGCGTCCTTAGAAGGCCTTGCCAAACCTGATGGATCCTTAGAATCGTGTCAGAAGATACTTGAACGTTTAAACGCAAAGCTTCAGCCAGAAAATGGCTGGCGAGCGGTCAAGCAATCATTAATATGGCCTCTGAAGCAGAATTACGTAAAGAGTACTCTCGATGAGATCGCTACAGCTAAAGCAAGCCTTGGTCTCGCTCTAACAGTAGACCAAACGTGATTCTTCTGGTCTAGGACTTTGGATTATTGCTCATAGCTCTCGCCAGATCGCTCGCACTCGAAACCAAGGATGGTATTGATGCTTTGACATCTTCTTTTGAGTCTTTCCGATTCGGTAACGCACAGCATGTTTCGCCTATAGTTACAGTGGCTGACCTAAACCCTCTGAAGACGAGAAGCAAAAGGCATTCCTTTCAAGTCTTTCTCCAACAGATGCCACAATCAATCACCTGGAAGCACGCAGGAAGCATCAGAAAGGCAGTGGTGATTGGTTCACCAAATCAGAGCAATACTCGAAATGGGTCGGAACGGCTGACTCAGTCTTGTGGGTCAATGGGATCCGTATGTTTTACTCGTTACCAATCCAATTATCTCTGTTTGTATGTTCACAGCTGACAAAACTGCAGCCGGATGTGGAAAGACCATACTATGGTAAGTACACACTGAAGAGAACTTTATTTTCTTAACCGAAGTAGCTCCATAACGATTGAAGACCTGCTCCAAAACTATCAGTTAAATAAACCGTGGACTGCTGTTGCGTATTACTACTTCAACTTCCAAAGCAAGGCAGAACAGCAGTTTGTTAACTTGCTACGATCTATCATTTTGCAGCTTTCCTGTCAATGCCCCAATTTACCAAGTTCGGTCGAGAGCTTGAAATGGCGAGAGAAATCCAACTTCTCTAACGAATACTTGATAAGCGTTGTCAAAAAAGTTCTCAAGTGCTTTCGTGAGGTCCATATTGTGATCGATGCTTTCGACGAATGCGAGCAGAGTGAAGAAGTACTACGATGGATTCAAGAGCTTTTGGAGAGTAAAGATGGTAGACTCCATCTGCTAGTTTCAAGCCGTCAAGATCATCGTTCCCGCAGCGCCTTGGAATCAGCCGCAACGTCAATTTTCGCTCTCGACGAACATACCTTCGAAAAGGACATTCAGCTTTATATCCGAGAGCAACTGAGCACTGATCCTAGAATGATGAGTTGGCCGTCTAGAGTACAGAACGACATCGAGCAATCTTTAATAAGCAATGCCGGAGGCTTGTAGGTAGCATTTGAGGTTCTAGGACAAATTTACTGACTGTGGCAGATTTCGATGGGTAGATTGTCAACTAGACGTTCTACGGAAATGCCTACGAGTCAACAACATCAAGGGTGTGCTTGATACACCACCAAAGACATTGAATGAGACATATGATCGAATTCTTACCAGCATTGATCAAGCTTACGTTGAAGACGCGTGCAAGATTCTGCAGTGGCTTGTTTTTTCTACTCGTCCAGTATGTTAACTTTCTATTGCAGGTTGGTCCGTCAAGTTATAAGAGCTAATGTATGAGGACATAGCTGCAAACAAACGAGTTAAATGAAGTTCTTGCTTTTGACCGAAGCGATCCACACAATCCAGTTTTCAGTCCTCACCTTCGCCTTCCGCTTCTCGAAGATGTGCTTACTCTCTGCTCGAGTCTTGTTACTGTTTCTGGTAAGAAAAGTACTGGTGAAGATGACTCAAACATCGAGTCGCTGGAAGTTCGTTTGGCTCATAACTCAGTGAAAGACTATCTTATCTCCCATCATATCAAGAGCGGGCCATCTGTACATTTTGCCCTCGAAGCGCAACTCGCACATTCTGTCATGGCGGGGTGTTGCCTTGTCTACCTTCTACAATTTCATTCTGGATTGAATATGGCAAGGCTACAAGAATTTCCACTGGCGCCCTACGCGGCGCAATTTTGGACCGAGCACTTGAGGCACTCTGAAGTCTCGGAGAGAGATCTGTTAGACCGACTGGCACTGCAGCTTCTTACAGCAAAAATAGCGTATCGAAACTGTTGCTGTTTGTATAACCCAGATAGGCGTTGGCAAGGCATTGAACTAGAAAGAGGTCCTGGACTGCCAGCGCTGTATTATGCTTCTCTCACAGGCCTTTCTCGCATGATAATGCCGCTAGTAACTAACGGAGCCGACCCCAATGAGGACGCTCGCGGATGCCATCTTAGGGAAGCTTTAGGCGCAGCGGCTTACAAAGGTGACGAAGATAGTGTGAAAGCCTTGCTTAACGCAAGCGCCAAGCCAGATGGGGGTGACTGGGAGGGCGCATACGGTTCTCCTATCGCCTCAGCTGCTTCACAAGGCCACAATGCGATCGTGGCGCTACTCTTGCAGGCAGGTGCACATATGGACAAAAGGGGTGGAGATGGTCAGGGTTCAGCTCTATACCAGGCCGTGGCTTACAGGCGTCTGGAAACTGTCAAGATGCTTGTAAACGCTGGCGCGAACATGGATGCGTTTGCAGGCTTAAGTGGCGGGACCTGTGCAATTCATATAGCGGCCAGCCGGGGTGATCGCGAGTTAGTGAGCCTGCTATTTCCCAAAGTCTGCGAATGGGGAGCTGCGGTGGCCTTGAACAAGATAGCCAGCACAGGGCATCGGGAACTTTTCGAAAATCTACTGCAGACGCAGAAAGGCAAAGAAATGGGATTAGAGTATGCGGCTCGTGCTGGATGGAATATTCTCGTGCAACACATGGTTGATGAAAGTTCTCGGGACGCGAAAAACGACCGTTCAATCAAAACAGCCTTCTGTCAGGCTGCGGCAGCCGGCTCGTTGGAGACAACGCAAATCCTCTACGAGAACAGGGTGGAGAATACCGTCTCTGGTGATGAGCTTAGCGACGGGGTTGCCTCAGCAGCAAGTCGCGGCAATAGTCTCGTTGTGAAATATCTCCTAGACCGTGGAGCGGATACCGGGAGTCAAATGTGTCAAGCAGCTTTGGTTACAGCTGCTACAAATGGTTATCTCTCGACAGTACAGGTGTTGCTCACCGCAGGCGTCAGTTCTAACTCTCACTACAAGGAAATGTGGCAACCAGAAGGGAGGTCTTGTCTCTGGGCTGCTGTTAATCGAGAACACGTCGCGATTGCTCGTCTACTCCTTGCCTTTGGTGCTGATCCAAATACTCGATACATTGAGAGTTCTGCACTCAACAAAAGCATTGAAAAAGTCAATAAAGAGTTATTCGATCTCTTGCTAGAGAAGGGGGCTTCTACCGCAATTGTCGAAATCAAAGAGGCTCAGTACGACACTCTTGCACTCCCTGTTCATTGCGCTGCCTCAGTCGGCAACATTCACGTTCTACGCAGATTGCTAGAAACAAGCCTCGAAGCTGACAACATACTGATCGCGGACGGTTGGACGGCTTTGTTCCATGCTGCAAAAGCCGGCCATGAAGAAGTTCTACGCATTTTGATCAACGACTACCATGCAGATTTCAATCGACGTGCCAATAAGGGAACAGTCGCAATTCACACCGCAGCATTTCACAACCACGGCAAATGCGTTGAAGTCTTCCTGGATGCCGGTGTCGATGTAAATGTGCGAGGCCGTGCTGGGCGAACGTCATTACACTGGGCTGCGCAGGAAGGCAGCATCGACGCCGTGCGGGTCTTGCTCGAAAGAGGTGCTAACGTCTTCATCGAGGAGAAAGAAACGTTCATGAAGGCTGCAGATATTGCAAAAGTCAAAGCTCTAGAGGTCTCAGAGTCCCAGAAATCAGGGTCTCGTTGGAACAAGCTTCGCGAAGAAAATTATGAGCCCGTTCTGAAGATGCTGATGGAACGAGTGGCTTAGTTATAGCATGCAAACGCGTTATCGGTAAAGGTTAAAATGAAAAATTGGTTTACGGGTAAAGAAATAAGCACGGCTCGAATAAGATACATATCTAAAATTCCAAATATGTGACGGCACGGCACATGGAGACAAAGCTGCCACTATGGATTGCTGTCTTACGAGAACTCTAAGATGAAGAAGAAAAATATTTACAGAAAGAAGAAGCATAATAGCTTCCACTCAGCCCTGCCGGCCCCGGGATAACCTTCTTCTATAACACGTAGTTAGGTAACTAAGAACTTTCTGGACCGGTTCAAGATGTTCGAATTATATATCACTGAGGTTTAACAAACATGTTCAATAGCTGCAGTCGTTCTACTTGTGATAGTAGTTTGGTCAAGTGCCGTGCCGTGCCATGACAAACGATAACAATATATTTGAAGAGCCGAAAAGAGATAGGTTCAGTAGTAGCCGCTTTAAGCTGCTAGAGTATCGAGGAACATAACCTTCACCGAATAAATCATCGGACCGAATATTGGAAACAAGAATAGGTTATTCACACGATTGGGTGAGGCGTAGCATAGAATACAAGAGCCAAGACTGCCTGTGTTCAGCTCGGCTGCAATTGCCCTACAATTGCTGCCCTAGGAAGTGTTAAATTTTGGGGCCTTCGTATGCCAACCCCCCTCCATTTTTTATTCCTAACACACATTCAACACACCACCACACAGGTAGATAGCGATCAAGCCATCCTACTTCAGTTGATCACCGTTGCCTATATCTAACAGTGGTTGATATTAAGTTTGGTCTCCTGGACTTTGCATCCAAGCAAGCGGAAGTCAGGTTCTATTGACATGAATCTTGTTGCCACACTGACCTTGCCGGCTGTCGCAGCAGGCCATGTCATGTTGCAGGCCCGATTGTTATCACACTACAAAGTGGATGATGACAACGGCAATGGCCGTGGTCTTATACAACTCATCGCTGCTACCGAAGCGCCTTTCATCGTCACAGAAACATTACGGCGCTCAGTGGCATTTTATTTCTTTGTTGCTGCCTGGATGTTGTGTATTCGAAGAGCGATCGTTGTTGCACTAATAGGTCTTCAATGCTTCGTAGTCGAATGCTACGTTCATTTTTTCAACTACGCTGGCTTAGATTTTTGATATAGGCCGAGTACCTTGGCGAAAAACTACTCTGCGTTCACCAGACTTTTCGTTGCAGATTTCATAGATCTCGTTGTTACTATCATCGTGGTGTTGAAGCTTTTAGCTGTAATGACTGGATTGGTCGTGATATCAATGCTGCTCAATTCTAAGAAAGAGTCTTCATCTTCAGGACAGAACATTGAAAGATTCAGTCATCCTCAAGCAAACCTGAACGTTAGAGAGAATCTCAGATTCAGCACCCTCGTTGCTCCGACTAGATCTCATATTGAAGCAACAACTGTCGTCGGACGATCTGTGCTGACGACACAGGCTAGACAACTTGACTCGAGAGGAAGGTTTCAGCGGCTAGAAATGAATCACAATCGCCACTTACACTTCGTCACGATTGTTTCCACGCTTTTTTTGCCTTTATCGTTCGTCGCGTCTCTGGGGCCTATCTTCTGGCATAGCACGTGAGATCACAGCAAGACATCTACTGAAGTGTCTCTCGGGGAAAGAGTAAAAGAATTCGCAGTCCGTTTTGCACGATATTTCTTCCCTCGTACGGCTTGCTTCATCACAGACCTCGATCAAGCGATTGCAGCAGTGGCTGAAGTCACGGCCTTGAGATTCAGCATTTACAGCGTTACAAAAGCCTATCACAAGATTTGAACTGCTGCAGAGAACTGGGCTGATATCGAACTGGTCAGAAGAATATCGCCTAATGTTGAGCTGAGCTCACTCGAAGACCGTTCACGTCGCCGAAGTCTCTAGGCAAAAAGTGAAGATATGAACATCCATGTCCCTATAAACTGCGCCAGCTTTGTTGTGCAAGCTGTCTTTGCTGCCGAGCTTGAATGAACCGAAAACCTCGGCTGCTTTCCTTTCCAAGACAAGAACGTTGAACCGACCACAGCTCTTTAATCGAAATCAGTTCGTGCATAAAAGAGGGAAATTATGCTACCCCTGGGTAGCCATGATTTAAGACCTATTTTCTCACTCACGAGCGGAATATCCTCAATATTTGGCTATAAGGATAAAACCAGTCCAGCCGATCCATGATAATTTACTGTACGAAGATCAGACAGAGCCGATTTCAGAAGATTCCTGTGTATTCAAAAGACTTCTTTGGCGCAATCCTCCTGCACTCAAAGCACGTGGGGAAATTATTTTAAAATACTTTGGACTCTTGATTACCATACGACCCCCAAAAGATAGGAGTTCCCTGCCATTAATGCTTTGGAAACAGCGTGTATTGGCTCAAGAGAGGGCGGAAACAGTGCGCTAAAGTTCCATCTACTGGAAAGCTATAAGTATGTTGCGGACTTTCGAGCAAGTCGCTCCAATTCAAATAACGTCGGCGAGGACGAAGTAGCAATGATACTTCGCTAACGAAGCATCTTGTCAAAAGTTGGATATATTTCAACGAGTAGCAACATGTGCACACACATGAAAGTAATAGGTGCTTACAGATCCCTCTGTACATTTCACTGGAAAGTCTCGTGAATCAGGATCTGAAGTACTTCTATGAGAGTCATGAGGGTATTCGCAAACAAAGTTGGCTGCGAATCCAAAGACTTTTGCGTATGCCAGAACGCTTTGCGTTTTCTTGGCATCGCATTTGTCGCGCCCCCCACCAAAATTTGCACCGAACATCGTTCTTGATACCTTGTACATAGTGCGTCAACTGATTCTACCTTACTTCTTGGTTGTTTTATTGACTTAGCGGCTTTGCGACCCTGCTTATTTCTCTTGTGGTTGATTCAGCTGTACTGGCGCCGAGAACAGCAAATTTCGCTAAATTTCGCGCCTTGAAAACGTTATTTTTTTCGCTCATGATTTTCTGTATTATTTTAAATCCTATCGAATTTTCGAAAGAAAGTAAGGGATCTAGAGTATGGATCAAAAAATCAAAGCAACTTATTCCAAATGAGAAAAAGAAAATTGACAAGAGTGGGACTTGAACCCACGCCCCTTTCGAGACCAGGATGTAAGAATACCTTAACCTCTGAAATTAAATCAGTATAAAGGCGAGATGTTTGAAGTAGTGCGGGGTCTTACGGCGCCATAACCAACTCGGCCATCTTGCCGTATGTATAATAATATTATTAAAAAATAATATATATTGAACCTATATTTTATTTCCACATCTTGGTTCCACGCTGCTCACGCCAGAAATTCCCAAAAGGCTGGCGCAGGGCAAGAGCATAGAATCCTAGTGTTTGAGCTCTGGTGGGAATGGGTAAACATGTGACATCGGCTCGTTTCAAGAGCCAAGAGAATCGTGTAGAATAGAGATAAAATAGTCGTTGGGAATACTCTTGAACGACTAGATAGGTCCTGATATCGAATTGACAGCACTCTATTTAGCCAGTAGCTTAAGCGCGAGAATGTTCTTTGTCGGCCAATGTGTTTTGCTACTTAATGTGTACCTAGATACTATCATCGCAATCCTCCAATGAATAGGCGTCCAGGATCCTTCCTATATAAATCAAACAGCCCTGCTGCCTCAACAACTGATGATGTCTATCGAGAAGTTCTTGGAGCCAGTTGTCAACCCCATCCACTCCAAATTTTCTATGCGCAGTACCGAAGATCTATTTCCTCCAGGGAAGCCATGTGTAGTTTTTCTCGACGATCTTTCCTGTGAGGAAATTGTGAAGAGTATTTGCCAACGTAACAGCCGAAGGAATATTTCGGACTATCCAACGATGTACTCAATAATTTCTAATATTTTTCGAGACCTGGATTCCAACTCGTCGTCCGTCACCACTTTCTTCAGCCATGGCAGCAAATGCGTGTTGATGAGCGTTTGAAAATAGGGGGAGTTGGTAACCTTCGCTTCGTAGGGCTGGTAGGGCTGGAGCCCGCTACAGTAGTAGAGTTTTCACCTTAGATAGCATCCTAACAGCAACAACCAAAATATCAATATAGACCCATATGACCTCGTATTCCAACACTCTGTAGACCTCATGATTTGCGACCACAGAGATCTCGTTCACCTGCTATGTCCTAGCGGTCCCAATCGATGACACCGAATACTATAACGACCTTTCTTGAGCTTTTAAAGGGTTGGCGTCTACACAAGCTCCTTCTTGTGATTATCTAAAGGCAGGTCTAGGGGTTATCAGGATCAGAAACTCGGTATTGTATTTCGCCATTACATTCGGTGGATCGCGCCGCTTGAGCTAAGATGAAGGTCATCTTTAATAGATGATAGCTCTAGCCTCTACGGGTTGGTCGCAGAGCATGGTTTTGGTCCTGAGGACAAACGATACAACCAAGAGGCATCGAACTCAGTATATCAGATCTTCAGTTAGATGCGAATTCATATCCTATGCGATGCATGTGTGAACTCAAAGCGGCTAGGAGCGAAAACGGCATTATATATCCCGATTCCCGAGAGAGTCGAGACAAAAGGGAGTCTTAACAAGTCTGAAAAGTCTCCTCCGTTTATCTGCTCGTTTGAAGATAGCATGCCATCTCCGCCCCTGCGTCATGCGTTCTCCTCCTCTCCCTTCTCTTCCTCTTCTCCCTCCTCGTCTTCGCCTTCCGTCTCTTCGTCTTCCTCCTCTTTCTCCTCCACCTTGCCTTCCTCCCCCCCTTCCTCGTCCTCATCCCCGTCATCTCCCTCGATCTTTGTAACAATTTCACAAGGCAAATCACCAACATCTACATCCGGCGGCTCCGCTATAACAGGAATGAGGCCATCCTCATCCAATGCCTCCCTAGTGAGTGGATTATCCGGCTCCCACCAGAGCCTCAGTGCCGATAATTCCGGTCGCTGTAAGAACGTGTCTATTGGAAGTATTTCGAAACGACTCCAGCTCCTGCCCTTTACTGTTTTGCTCTCCCTTTTGGCTTCGCGTAATAACTTAGCCAGATGATAGGCTTTTACTTCTTTTTTTTGGATTTTCAATATGAGTGGAAGACGGGTGAGGACGAACCGGGGGAGATCCGGAGACGGGGATGCTTGCTGATCTTTGTCGTCTGAGTCCTCGTCGTTGGAACGGTCAGTTGATTTAATGCGTGCTTTGATCTCGTCGTTTGTGTCTGCCAGCTTCTCGATTTCTTGTGCTGACCGATCATTGGACGTCGCCTTCAAAGCGCTTGTCTGGCGTCGAGGAGCGTCGCCGCGCCGAAGACTCAAGCTTCCATTCTCTACCGAGCCCTCCCGCACTCCGTCCTCGTCTTCGGAGCCTTCAAGGACTTTTACTTGTCTATCAATGATTGCCGTCAATAGATTTACCACTTCCTCGTGTTCCTCAAAAGAGGCGATGTCAAGAGCCGTCATATTGACAAGTCGATTGCAAAAAGCAAGATCGGCACCATTATCCAGAAGAAGGTTGACACTCTCAATGTCTCCCAAGGCCGCTGCGATCCAAAGAGGGGTCTCTGCCCACCCAATCACTTCCTCCTCACTGTTTGTCTCGCGACCAGGCCAGAGGCAAAGCTTACTTATGCCCCAGATGCTGCGTAAAGTTTCAGCGATACAGCTGGTAACAGGCCGCTGGTGAAGCCAAAGTGGCACTCCGTCATCGAAGTCTTCCAGGAGGTTGACATTTGCGCCTTTCTCCACAAGCAGCCTCGCAATCTTAGTGTGTCCACGCCTCAGGGCCTCCATTAGTGGAGATGCTTTATTTACGTCTGCCCTATACTCAAGGAGACGGACGATGGACTCGCGGCCTTTCACCGTCGCTGCCCGTAAGACAGTGCCTGTCTGTGGGTCAAATCTCTTGACATCAGCGCCTGCTTCTATGAGCAGCCGTACAGTCTCGTCGTTGTCAGCTCCCCAACTCATGCAAGCCTGCGTGAGTGGGGTACGGCCCTGAAAATCAGTTTTGTCAACCAACGCGCCTTTACTAACCAGGGACCGAACGATGTCTTTATGTTCACGGTCGCCAGCTTCAAATAGCGCTGTTCGGCCTTCTTCCCCATTCCTTGTGTCCACCATTGCTCCGCGACCAAGTAGAAGATTGACTATCTCCGTGTTACCGCAAGATGCAGCCTCGAATAAGGCAGTTTTCCTGCCTTGTGCCTTCGCACGCCGGTCAAAAACATCGAAAGGCGGACTGACGAAAAAACTGTAGGTCAATCCGTCGGCACCAGCGTCGTCTAGCCCCACATGTTGGACATTCTCTAAGCTCGTGGACAGCCCTTCATATACGTCCGCACCCTCATTCAGTAGAAGCTCCACAATACTAAGGTAGCCGTCGTGTGCGGCGGCTGACAGCGCAGAACCACCTTCACTTCCGCCATAGATATTGGGGTCAGCGCTATGCTTTAGTAACAACTCTACAACATCTTGTTGCCCGATCCAAGCAGCTGCCTGTAGCGGAGTATGCAATCTACCCCCCACTAGGCTGAGGAACCCCTGGCTGTGAGAAGTCGCCAAGTTATTAGCAGTCTGCTGGCCTTCTATCTCGACGCCATCGTCTGCTACCTGTTGCTGATTTTTGCTTTTGTCTACCTCTATGAGCGAACGTACAAGCGTTGCAAGGCGTGTGAGCACGGCATAGTAGAGCGGCGAGCCTCGAAGCTCGGGAGCGTGTCCACGATCCGAAATTTCGACGTCCAAATCATGAAGATCTATCCAGTTTTGCATCTTCTCTTTTGACGATAAGAGATCAATTGCCGCATGAGGGACATTCCCACCGCCTTTGACTAAATGCTTGGCCCAGTACTTTGCAGCATACTCTGCCAACAGCACGTTTTTCGAAAACTCCTTTGAGTCTGTATAGGAGGCCTTGTCATACATCAATAGGCAAGAGATACTCGACTGTCCAATCTTAGCATGGGAGAGAGTTTCGTCAATGCTGTAGCAGGCCGCGGAACCTGCACGTATGCGATCGGAGACCAAGTATTCTTTGACCGAGAAGTGCGCCAACTGCACCTTCTGCTTCGTCGTCGATGGGGGCATGGCGTCGTTGTTGTCGTCTTCATCGTGTGCCTCAGCATAGTTTTTATTCGCATCAATGCAGGTAACGAGGCTAGAACAGATCTCCAAAACATCATCTGGATCCGCGAGTCGCTTGTCAAAGTTGAAGATCTTCTCTTCACTTACGTCAACAGCGAAGAGTTCAGCAACTTCTTCCAGAGAAAGAGGCCTCAAAGAGCAGGTCAACCATTGCAAGATCTGAAGAACTTCGAGCTTGTAGCGCGGGTCAATCTTGCACAGTATCCGATCATAGGTCTCATCAAGCGTGGTTGGGAGGGAATCTAATGCTTCACGAAGCTTGCTTAGATTGATGCAACTGCTTAATGCATCAATCTGACAAGCAGCCCAACGGAACCTATACTGGAGGTAAGTGGTCATCACATACTGAACCGATGTAATACTTACATTCCTTCAGACTTCTCCATGAGCCTGCTCTCTATCTCTTCTTGCACTCTTGGTTGCTTTTGCCAACGTCTGAACCTCCTGTCATGCAAAAGCCTTCCGTGTACATAGGAGCGAATGTCATCATCGACGCTCTCGTTCTGGATAGAGACTTTGCTTTGGTCCCCAAGATAATCATCGAAAAAGTTATCAAAGTCCCTTAATCTGCGGCTTGTCATGATCATGCTTAGTCCACTATCCTTCCTTTCAATAGCTGATGTTAGAAAGTCTAAGAGCTCCTGTCGGCTTTCGCACTCATCCAGGGCGTCTAAGACGACAAATGTTCTGTCGTTGGAGTCCACAAGAGCGTCGAATACTCTTTCGAGATCGTTGATTTGAGGCGGCTTTGCTCCCTCCTGGCAGGCTTTGAATAGGGAGTCCATGGGCCCAGGTATAGAATCAAAGCTCGTTAAGAGTTGTAGCACAAGCGAGCGAAGCATGTTGTCAACATGTTGCTTCGTGCTGTCGTTGAAGTCGAAGTAGAAGTATACAACCGCACTGTTCGATTTCTCCTGCGACAATGTCTCGATTACGGTAGAGCTTAGGACCGTTTTTCCTAGCTTACAGTCAGCCTTCTCAACACATAAGGCTATGTCTGAAGAAGCAAGGATGGTAGATGCATGAAACGTACCACAGCCGGGGATGCCATGAAGCCACAGGAAAGAGGTTTGCGCTGCCTTCCAGTCATGGAATGGGCGAGTTTCGAATAGCCAAAGCCCAGTATTCGCATGTCTCTTCTTCAGCGCTGCATTGAAGTTCATGGAAACATCAGGTGCCGCTAGCCAATTGACTATCTTCCAATACCGCTCGTCTATGTACTTTCGATCAGCCTACAATCTTCCCTTCGGTGGCAAAGGGAAGGCCTGGGTACCATTGTGTAAAGACTTTATTGACGTTTTCAACGACTCCTGCCCTTGCTGAAGCTGACTCAATCTGACCCTAACCCGGCAGTGAGGGGGAAAAATCTTGAGAATTTAGGGTGTACCCACGATTGGTCCACAGTCAACGCCAACTCCAGGTCCTTCTTCAGTCTATCGATCTTCTCAAGAATCTTCTTGGTGTCACCTTCTTTGAGTGGCCAGGTCAAGGAGTGCATTAGAGCTTTACGTCTCGATCCATCCTGACCTGCCCAATCTGGCAGACGTAGCTTCTCGTTAAGAAGCTTCAACTCTTTTGCGATGGGACCGTCTTCACGCTTGCAGAGTGCTGCGACTTCCTTCAGTTCGATCGCAGGGGCTGTATCAGGATTGTCTGAACTCGCTAGTAATCGCTCAAGTGACTCGAGAATGTTGCGCAGACTCTTGATCTCCTCCAGCAACCCAGAGATCGCCCGGGATGCGCCCTTGACAGTGCTAGCATAGTCGAAGCAGAGGTGGATCACTCCGTTGGTTGCTTGTATTAGGGTAATAACGCTCGCAGAGATACTCAGAGGATCCATGATAGTCTATCTCGCACTCGCACGTTGACGAGTCCGAAGGAAAATTGAGGAGGCGCCGATGAATTTGTCACCACTCTCTTATACCGAAGTTTAACTTCGGCCTTTTCCAAGGGAGTATATGCTCATGTACTTTCATCGAGAACTTGATATGATTGATGAAAAGACGATGTTCTAGAGTGAACATTGATAGTGAGAGCTAAGAGGCGTCCGTTTAGTAGTGGAACTGGAGGGTCGGGGAGTGCGGCTGAATTGTAGGGGGGGGGAAGTAGTGGTCCTCCATCCTTCAGCAATCAAACGATCTTTCCCAGATTGGGAGAGAAAGGTAACACGCTCATATGCGATATGACACTGCCCTCAGAAGTATCTCGGCAAACGTCGGAGTTGACAATATTAAAATAGTATCGATCTCTACGCTGTCGTCAGATAGCCGACGGCCGTGATATTTGCTTAGAATATTAGCGTGTGCAGAAAGCTTTCGAATTCTTGGCATTCAATTTTGTCGCGCACCCCACCAAATTTGTATAGACATTTCGACATCTCAACCCCTCAGCACCTATTATCGCATCAAAACATCTCAAACAGGCTCAAATAGGTGGAAATGAAGCTATTCAGACACTACTAATCAAAATCTACAGTACCAGCTTCAAGATCTCTTTCCAAGGCTCTAATATCAGCTTCAAAGATATAACCTTCGACGCTATGCTTGAAATGCTGCTTTTGAAACCTGTCACAGCGACTTCTTGCTACTGCATAGTGCAGAAAGTCATCAAATGTCCCATCAAAGTGAGGTCATATCTCGTGGAAATGACTCCTTATCCAGGCCGTCAATACACTAAAACTGAGCTCAATGAGGTTGAAGTTCGAGGAATATGATGGCAGATACCGTATCTCACACTCGTGCGAGGTAATGAGTTCCTCGATACGAGCGTTACAGTGTATGCTGACGTTAGTCATTATGGTCACACTTCTAGCTGCTGGAAAGACGTTGCAATGAGGCAATAACTCGTTCGATATTCATCGAAAGAAAGCTTCGTCGGCCTTAGCTACATTGAAGCTATATGAGAAGCAGCACACCTCATTTTCGGCGTATTCGAATTTCAGCCGAACGCTCAGGGTTCATGAAAGGAAGCTTTTAAAGCGTCAGATGGAGGGCTTGAAGCGGAGGGACTGGTTAGGGGGTGGTAGGCAGATTTGGTAGGGCCCATATAGGGGTACTTATATATAACGGATACTCGTATTTACCGGGTTTCCGCGCACTCTAACCTAGAAAGGTTAGTTTTAGACAGTATCGAGTTTAGCGTGCTAAAAAGGACACTAAGATAATTACTTGATAGCCATAAGGTAGTTAGCGTGCGCGGAAACCCAGTGTGCGTGGAAACCCCGTATTTCTTTCCTCTCTAAAATAATCACCACTGGTACCCATCTCCGAGCAATTGTTTCTCACCCACCCCATCATGACCTATACTCTAAGACAGGCTAGATGATATCTAAAACAAGGCTCTTGATTTGGATTTAATCTTAGACGAAGCGTTGAAGACCTGCTTGAAATAATAACAACGCGTTAGATTGCGAGCAGCTGTATCTGTTGATCAACCTTCGTTTGGTCTCCACGATGCGTTGGAATTCCACGACAGCGAAGAGTATTGAGCCTCCAGAGAATGGCGCCAGAGAGGAATTCGATGGCGGTGAAACATCAGCAAACGCACAAGCCAACAGAATAGCCATGAACGCGCTTTCACAACAGTTCAATAGGGATCCGTCTATGGACATGACGGCTCTACTCAAACAGATTGCGGAGACGTATGGCAATACTCGAAGAACAATTCGAGAAAGTGCAGATCGTTCTCTCGCTATGGACGTACACAATGACTATCGCAAGAGCCGAAGCCAAGATGTCAGGATCAAATTGCAGACATCCTCTACTGTGCAAATCGTAAAACCTTTACACGATAGAGCACAAACCCTACTCCGTATGAAGACTGACACATCATCGGTTTCTGAAGATATCAAGGTCCTTGGGCCCGATTCAGTAGTCCAGCTGAACCATTTACTGGCTCAGAGTTCTGTCATATGGGAGTTAGGCAGGCTTGCAGTACTGCAACTCAGCCCTCAAATTGTTGTCAAGGTGGGAGTGGGTCTGGACTTGGAACATGTTGATACCTTGGATTATATCAAGCAACACGCACCCGCAGTTCCAATACCCGACGTGCTCGGTATTCTCTCTGCAGAAGATACCATATATCTGTTTCAAACATGGATAGAGGGCGATCCACTGGACAAACTATGGCCAAGTCTGACCAAAACGCAAAAGACGTCCATACAGATCCAATTGAGCACGGTGTTCGCGGGCCTTAGATCTATACCAAGATACCTGGATAACGACGGCAAATTGACATTAGGGGGCGGCAACCCAAGACGTTGCAAAGATATGAGAAGAGAACTCCGTACGGCATGGTCCAATCAGCAATGAGGAAGAGTTCAATAACTTCATTCTCTCATGCGGCGATTTTGAAGTTCAACTTTCCGGGCGAGAGATGATTCATTCTTTCCTAGGCACTGACCACGAGATTGTTATGACACATGGAGATCTTCATCCAAGGAATATCATGGTAACCGAAACTCTGAGGGCTAGTATTGATGACGCCGGCCTTCTGCACGGCTCAGAAATCAGAGTGACTGGACTTCTGGACTGGGAAATGGTCGGGTGGTACCCGAGCTATTGGGAATATGTTAAGGCACTTCACACAACGTCCAGCCGTGACGGGACGGCTGACTGGTGGGCCTACCTGCCAATCGACGTAATTGGATCATGGGGCCCAGATTACGTAGTTGATTTAATGATTAGTCGCCAGCTTAGTTGAAAGCCTCGGATTGACATTATTTTCAAAGCCAGTCTCGGTGGCAAAAAACCAAGGAGCGCCAAAAAGTCCCATATTCCTTAGCAGGCTTGCAAACCCTTTGCTCGGGCAACATTTTACTACATGAAAATCCAACAGAAATATCCGCTGACTTTCGCGCATTGCCCGAGGAACAACCACGAAAGACATTCACATGAAAAGTACTCGGCTATTCAGAATGCATATCCTCGCAATACTTCGCAGATAGGTGTATGTGTGGAGGGGAACACGCCTCAAAGCAGCAGTCATACGCGCGCCTTACTGCCAATTCTGTAGCATGCTTCGGAGCTGTCGTTCTGCCTCGCCCCGAAGCTCCAGAAGCCCTCCGGCCTGCAGAGAGCCCAAAGCGTCCATAACCCATGACTGACAATTCCATGTCGTACTCACGTTATCCACATACTGGTTCTGGATCAGTTGTCTCACTAGACCCACATTGGCTGGACGGAGATCGCCGCATGGCACGCTTTGTCGCCACATGCCTGACCTTTGTGGCCGGGTACCATACTTGACCTGGGCGACGTTGATATCAGTGTATTATCTTTAAATGAATATTCAACTAGACTGTAAGAGTATCATTCTTTTTAATACTCAGTTATCATTTTGTCACACATATAATGAGCTACTGTAAGTCAGTACACTATAACATCGCTTTTAGACGGTAATTTGAACCATTACTGAATAGATACAGTTAAAGGAAACCATATATTTTCGCTAAGGTAAGGTATGTAGACCGCAGGCGGCAGAGGGCTTCGCGTTGCATAAGGTAGTGATGACCACGATTATCGATTGTCTCTCTCAGTCCTGTATGCTTCACTAAACATCACCCGAACAAACCTCTTGCGCACGTTAATAAATAAACAAAAGAAACGGCAACTTATCCCACCCAAACAATTCTTCCACAGTACAGAAAAATCCAAAAGTGTTTGATTGAAAATAGTGCGCTACATACTTTGTACATTTACTGACATAGCACAAGAGAACGTCGAACGCCTCTTGCTGACAATACGAACGGTCGAATTTAGGTAGAGCTCGGAAATAAAAATATATAGATACTTTGCGCGTGAACAAAAGACAATGAGATAGATGATCGTGTGTTTGTTTAATCGTTGAGTTGAATTTGATGATCACAGATGATTATTGGGTGGGTAACAGGTTGTTTTGGATGGCTGAATGAACCTGGTTTGTGAACAAAACTTGGAAGCTTTCGTTGTTCAGCGTGTATGTGAGTCTAATATGCGTTTTATGTGAGAAAGCAAGGTAGCCGTCTCGGGCCGTGTAAGCATAGATGGAATGCTCAAGGAAGGAATTCGGCTTGCTTGAGGTGAAGGTAGTGCGGGTAGGTACTTATAGTATAGTGGGGTGAACGACGAAAACCAATGTATTGTTTCCCTCTATTATATAAGCATGTTTTTTTGATTGACGACCCCTATTGATTTTGACTCTATGTACATATACGTATATTCCAGTAACATACGTTTCCGAGCCCTACCGTCGATCCAAGGACGCCATCTCCTCCTCCAAATTCCTTACGTGCTAGCTTCCTTCATAGCACAGGCTGCGGATCCCTAAGCACCAGGCTTCGAAATATTCGCATATTCCATTGGGTGAGTTTTGTTGCCTACCGTTATCCGGTCGGCAAGTCCGCTCTCGAGGTCTTTCTTTCTGCTAATCTGGCTCTCGGAAGAGTTCTCAGACCCTTGTCGCTGCGGAGCACTTCCTTTCGACGGAGACAGTGACTGGTCAGATAGTTCGTTCGCGTCGTAGAACGTCTTTAATTGTCTTGGGGGCTGGCGCGAAGACTCCAGGAGCCGAGGGAAGTAGATAGCGAGCAGTGGCCGGAGGGCAGGAACAGATACGCACAGCTGAGACTGGTAAGTTGCCCTGACTCACTCGACAATGCTGTATTCTCGGGTACTCACAATACCGAGGTCTACTTCGATAGCGGAACAGATCCATAGAGGCCATCTAATATCGCGAGTCAGACCACTGAGGTGTTCTCCCTACTGCGGAGTGAATTTGACTCACCCAGTCCAAGTTTCATCGTAAGATTTCACGAGCGCTTGGTCAACATAGTAAGCGTGAACGACACCTGCAATGCATACAATGATCCCGGCGCTGAACAAAGCAAGAACAGCAAGTCGCTGCTTCTTCGGTAGCTGCAATCCCCAGACAAGCGGAATAGGTAAGAAAAGTAAGATGAAGTCGAGGAATATCGTGATAATACTGAACGAGAGCATCAATTTGCCTTCATCGATACAGGTATAGGGGTACGTTGCAAGTGGTTCCCAAAAAACACTGAGTGGTCTTGTGTACGCCATGTCAGCTGACCAGTACGACGTAAAAGGAGAGCGCGGATACTGACCGGCAAGCGCAAACGGCTACAATGAAGTATGCCAGCACCATTGCCATTTGGAACGCTATACCCCATACGATGCAAAGGTTGTACCAGATTGGAGTGGCAGGGCCGGCAAGTCGCTTGTAGAAGCAAAGAAGCGAGATTTTGTTCAACGTCGCTGCCCAGAAGAACAATACCTGAGCGGTCAGACAAAGTTTGTATCCGGGGGGGCCTCTCTCCGCGTGGAGATCCCACGAGTGCCGATTCCAACCATATTGGTTATCGGCGATAAGGACAACGCAGGTCAAGGCAAACGTAGGGATCTAGTTCAGTGATCGGTCAGTCTCAAGGGAATGGTGAATGATCGAAATGTCGTTGCCTCTTTGCAGGGCTTTTCCGAGACCGTCATAACGTCTTGTCGGCCGGTCGTCGAGTTGTACTCTTGCATCGCAGGGAGGCAATAACTTTTTTTTTGCCCCACGGATGGAATTCAGCTTACCACAGATGTACCAATCACCCAATCATTCAGGCCGAAGCTCTTGGTGATCCGTAGGCGGGTGTAATATCTCAAGCCCACAACAATGCATACAAGAATGATGAATATGATGTTCACCACGGTCAATGCAGAGCCTCTGGTGATCGGGTTGACATAGTTTGGAGCCGGCCAACTGGCGATAATCTCCGCCGTTGGATGCATAGCCGATAGAGGAAATAATCACAAGCAGGAATGCCTTTGCTAAAATAAAATAGTCGGCTATTCTAGGGACGATATTTGCAAGACGTGATCATACGACTCCGGGCACACAAATACATGCCCTTCGCGGTGAATCGGAGGTATGTACAGGAAGGCGAACAACAACGACAGGGCGGGAATAGATTGCCTTTTGAGGACGGTCGAATTCGGAAAGGGAGTGTTTTTTGGTAGCCAAATTGTTTGGTTCTACTAACGTTAGCATAAGCAGTCCACCCCACCACGCCTCGACATTAACTTCGAGCCGCGTCCCCAAAGCGGAAGCGGTGGCCCAAGCCTGGATGGCGGACGTGCGAACGGGACGCCCATGTCCCTGGCCGCCTTCGATAGCGGTACCTGTTTGCGGGTGGAGATTCCACCAGGACTGAGAACGGAGGCGCGCCAATGGGAAAGGGCGTTCAAGTACGGAGTACATAGAGAGAGAGTAGCGCCCTAGCGGAGAGGAGGGTCAGTGGGTAAGGGTCTACTCTTGGCGTCTTGGCTCCGGCAGTTGCCTTTCGCTTCCCCACGTTTTATCGTTCCCAGGGGAAATAAGCATCGAAATTTAGTTCTCCGAAGCCCAAGCTTCTGCTCGCCAAAGAACTGGTCAATGTGCTAAGGTACGTCGATCTTGAAGATGGAAAGCGTTACCGTCACTGTGGCACCGGAAAAATGATCAGCTGAGAGGTCCGCCGCCAGTTGCAAAATTCAAAAGCCAGCGTCGAGAGCTGGATGCACGTGATGCTGGCCGCAGAGCACTTCTGCTATGTAGTCAGCGGAGCCAAGCGATGATTCCGTGCTCGAGGTTTGGCTCTCGATACTAAAATGGAGTTCTCCGTGACGAACGAATCTGAAGAGTGGTGCCGTCCACATGTGGGCACTACCGCTGTTGTTGGTTAGAAGTCAGATAGTGCTTCTCCCACCACTACTGATCAGCCTTTTGTGGCAGAGTGGTCAAGACCTTGTGTTTCCGTTTCCTGAAACCTTTCAGGCTTCATGAAACATGAAAGATCTGCTCGACTATATATAGATTCTCGCACCTTCCAGTGCCGTTCCACGGATATTTAGCTACCGAGACCTCCCACGGTCTCCTGAATATTCCATGGTGATGGTGAGAAGGGAATCAATGTTGTCGTAGGAAGTAGAAATGGAAGGCCTGACCGTTCTCCCACATAAGTAGTGGGAGAAGCATAAGACAGCCACACTATAGTATACCTTATAGTATCGTAGTACCCCTATATGGTAAACCCACTCACTATCGTTAGGTAGATGGCCTAGACGGGATGGGCCATTCGTTTGAGATTTGGACCAGAACACTATGCGGATGAGCGCTATATGTGAGTTCGACTTCGCAATATTTTAGCTCTCTTCTGGTGCCTTCTAGCTGTCTGCTGTGTTCTAGCTCTACTCGTATTATGAATTCACATTCTTCTTCATGACGTTTGAGTATTCCTTACCATCGTAATCTGAAATATCAACGCAAAGCTAGAATGAAGCTTGAAAAGAAGTATGATGTTGAAAGAATGAGAGGATAAAGAAGAGGAAAGAAGAGAGAGTGAAAAGATCAGAAGTTGTTCAGCAGAACAGATTTTACCATGGCATTACCTCAGTTTAGAAGAGTCTGATGTACTACGTAAGTCACTCAATACTGATGAGTTGAAAACATTCATCAGTTCAAGAGTTGTGATGACAGTCAAAACAATGCCGCACATTTTACCTTATAAGCTAGGGTAGAAAGAAGTATTGTAAGTCACGTGATGCAAACGCGTGACATCTCTCACGTGATCTGTATTCTACTACCAGGCGAACTAAGGTATTCAAATAAGTGGCAGTTTTGCCGATGTATCCCCTTCTTTTTCTCTCTCCCAAACTGCTTCCAGTATTGCTGATTGCTCATGTATAGCTTGGAATACTATACACAGTCAAATCCATAGTATTCCGATCAATGATTGTAGCTCTGAGGGTCGCATTGAGATTTTATGAGATACCTCTGTAAAAATGCCATTTATTTTTAATAGTTCGCCTGCTAGGTACAAATCTCTCTGGAACGGCCCGCAGAAGCCCAGCCTTGTCAATCAGGCTAGACTTTGTTTAAAAGTCCGAGTCTTATCTCGTTCCGATATGCCAACTTGTACTGTTGTACTTCTCTTTTGCATCAATGGGACACCTCAACAACCGTTGATTGACGATTGTGGTACAGAAACCACGCCCTGGCAAAAGAGCTTCAGCTGGCTTCCAGTCCCTCGGAGGACTATATGTTGGGACCGTGCCTAGAATCTAACCACACTGCAGCGAGGTAGTGCGTAGCTGGATAGAATGTTTGATCAATAGAGGTAGCTATAACTAGGATATTAAGAATACAGAAGGAACCAAAGAGGGTTCC
>JAABUK010004253.1_pt1 | contig 23459 bp, 4 predicted proteins | sample 5559141 | NCBI WGS metagenome assembly JAABUK01 (sample SAMN10711869, study PRJNA513367) | rock metagenome | isolation source: Antarctica rocks | place: Antarctica: Victoria Land, Pudding Butte nord | collected 2016-01-03
GCTATTCCACGCTCTTTTAGAGTCTGAGTAGATTTCCAGCAAACAAATAAATTATTTAAATAGAAATGAAAAAAGAGTTCATCTTTAATAAATTTAGAAAGAGAATTTGTAAGTTAAATTACTACTGATTGAGTGGGATTTAAAGAAGTAGAAATTTAAGAATTGAGAATAGAAATAAAAATAGAAACTTTTTCTCTCTCTCTTAATATTTCTTCTATTATATCCGGTCTAATGCATTCTCAGTTATAGATATAACTAGAATCGCCTAAAGCAAATAGCTTAAATCTCGTGGGAATAGACTTGCCAGAAATAGTGATTTTTTAAGAAGTTCTTTCTTTAAATTTGAGTATAACTTTATTCATAATAAGATTTATACTGGAAAGTCAATAATAAGCAGATTTTTCGCGTAAAATAGAGAAAATAGGCTCTAATTTATCTCATCAATTAAAGTCTTTTTTAATCGGATTTAAACCGCGATCTTTAAAGTGAAAATTCTTAATAATCTACTTAAATCGATTTTTTGAAAGAGAAGTTTTTGATAGAACTCTATTTAAACTCTAAGAATAAGCTCGGAGAAATCATTTATGAAGAGATAATAATAATAAATAGTCAAAAAAATGATATAACTCTTTAATAGAAAGAGAAACCCACAAATTTTGAGCTGAATTATTATGAAATGCAAAAGAATTCATTTCTTTAATAATAATAGTCATCGTTTTCCAGTCAAAGAACAACTGAAATAGAGCTAGAGAGTGTCAATATTTATTGAGATTGATATTTCGGGGCTGCTCTATATAAGGCTTTAACGAAAGCGGCTCAAATTTAAATAAAGAACGAAGAATTTCTAAAATTAAACGGTTTTCGAATTGTTTTACAGCTGCTGTAGAAGGAATTAAGAAGTTATTTAACTTCTTATTAGCTGTAGAACTGTCTATAATGGAAGAAGCTATAAAAATATTAGTTATATATATAGAATATAAAGAAAAAATTAAAAGAAATAATAAAAAACAAGAAAATAATGTACTTATATAATCATTTAACTAATTTTCAGTCCATTTTTTTTAGGGATTTTTGATACTCTCTGTCTGTTATTAATAGTTAATGATTGAAAAGTATTTAATGTATTTTAAGAGTGAATTTTTGGCGCTAAAGAATTTGATTTTGAGTGAAATTCGGGCTGAAAAGGGATTTCAACAGAGATATGAGGCTGTATCTTCTGCAAATAGGGCCCAAATTCATTTTGAGAAAGGTTGAAAATAGCGTCTGACTTATAGCTATAAGCTGTGGAAGTTTACTTTTCATAAACCGAGAATTGAGCAAGTTGGGAGGCTTTTCGTGGGCGCTTAACCCGTTAAATCAAAGGATTTTCGTTGATTTTATATTTTATAGAGATGGATTTAGTTTAAGAGCATTTATTTAAGCGCTCCCGAGCTGTTTAAGATGATTGAATAATGATCGAAATCTTTGCTTAAATTAATATATTAGAAAATATTGATTTTAAATATTTTAAGTGATTTTTATTGATTTTAGCTTAAAATAGCTAGAAATATATAGATTTCGCGTAATTTGAATAATGCATTAGCTGACTTAAACTATTCTAAAGATGTAAGAGTAGTTATATAGAATTCTAAGTAATTTTGAAGATTGTATTAAGCTTAAAGATATTAATTAAGTAAAAAATTATTTTGAAGATTTTTTCATTTCTAATATTAAGATTATAGCTAATTTTATTACTTTTCTTTAAAATATTATTTTAAATAAAAAAGAATATTTATTTAATAATATTAAAGAGTATATATATAATGGAGTTTATAAAATCTATTAATATCTTATTTATAAACCTTAAAATCTATATTTAACTTAATTTTAATAGATTTCTAATATATTATTAATTATATAAGAGTGAATATAATCTCTATAAGTCTACAAATAGCTATTTTAGATAGCTGATTGAATTCTCTATTAAATAGCTTATTCAGATATTTTATAGCTTCTGATTAGAGGGGGTGTAAATTAGATTTAATATATATTAATATTTTAATTTAGAAAAAAGAAATTATATTATTATTTCTAACTAAAAATCAAAGTGCACTCACTTTAAATTAGAGTGAGTTAAAATCTGATTAAGCTATCTTATAACCTTAGAAATTAGCTTTTTAATAAAACTATTTATAGAATTCCAGCTATAATTCTTAGCTCTTTATAAGTAATTAGATTTTAAAGATTTTTATAAAAATAAGTTAAATATTAATCTTCAGCTTAATTGAGAGACTATAAATAGAAACAAAGAAACTTTTATATAAAGATTTTCTAGCGCTTTTTAATGAGTCTATTTATAGTATACTATCTAAGGTCGTTAGCCTGCTATAGCTGATTTAAGCTCTTTTTATGTTTTTAATTTTAATGTTCTTAATATTAAGACTGCATTCAATTTCAATATTATAATGCGGGAGTACTATTCTTAATAAGAAAATGTTATTACTTTAGTGACATAAGAAATAATAAGTTATAATCTATTACAATAAAGAGATTTCTTTAGAATTCTTAAATTACTAAGATATTAAATGTTTTAATTATAAAATTATGAAGTAATAAGATAAGTATTACTTCTTTATTATAATTTATATTATATTGAAGTATTTAAAATTCTTATAATATAATTCTTATTCTAAGATTATTTCTAATATTATTATTAATTATAACTCTTTCTTAATTATTATAGTTATCTTTATCTTTATATCTTTAATTATAAGAGATTGCGATAATTTATTAATTATTATAATTATTTTTATCTTTTTAATATCTAAATTTGAGCGGACTCTCTTTTAAAAGAGTTATGTTTACTTAATTATTTTAATTACTTTAATTAAGTTGTTAAATCTTCTCTTATACTCTCTCATAATTTATTATTATTTTTTATTATCTTTTATTTAAAATTAAAATCGTGATATTATATATATAAACTGCGCTGTTCTAATTATATTTTCACAACTCTTCTTATATAAAATTAGAGTTATCTGAACTGCTTTATTAACTTATTTTATTTCGCGTTATTTAAAACAATATCTCTTCTTTTAAGCTCGATAATTATTCTTATATAATTCATATTTACGAGCGATTATATCTTTTCAATCTTTTTTATAATTACTTATAAGATAACTTTCTATATAATTTATATAGATTAATTTGACTTTATAGAATTTTATAATATGTTTATATTAGTAGTAGTAAATTCTATTTATCTAATTCAGACTAAAACTAATTTATATAGATCTTCTTATATAAATCGAGCTATTAAACGCCTATTAAATTAATCAATCTTCTTTTTCTTCTTAATTTATTCTCTCCCTCTCTCTTTCTCTTTATCTCTCTTCCCTCTCGCTCTATAAGATTTTCTCCATTAATCTAAATTGATTGAGCAGCTTCGTATAGAGTATTATTCTAATAGCTGCTCTACATTCTTTCTTTTCTAAGAGAATTATTCTTAAATCTATTATATAAAGAGGATTAATAAGTTTTATTCTTTCTATGATTTATTAGAAGTATTTTAATAGAATATATTCTACTATTATATTATTTTATGCGCATTCGCATTAAGAGCTTTTAATTTCGGATATCTTTCTTTTATACAGAAACTAATTAAAGTTAATCTTATCTATACGGAATTATGTAAGAAGTGCGCTCTCGTATTTCTTAAGTCTCTAATATAATATCATTAAATTTTCATTTAGTTCTGAAAGAATTATCTTTAAATGCTTCTCTCTTTAACTATTCTTCTATCTCTTTTTCTATTTTTATTCGCAGGCTAAACAGATTTCTTTATACACTTCTCTTAGTCTTTAAAGCTTTATACACTTCTTTAGTTCCTTTTATAATAGATTTGATAGAAGAGTCTTATTATCTAATCTTATTATATTCTAATTTATTAAATTAAATTAAGTAAGTCATTTAGTTATATAATCTCTTAATATTGCGCAGATTCTTATTATATAATCTCTTCTATCTACAATTTATCTTATAATTTTAACACATGTGTTATTAATTTCTTAAATAACTTTAAATACTTAAATTCTAATTATAATCTTAATTATCAGATTCTTTATATAGAAATTTAAAGATTAGATATATATCTTTATTTTTAGAGTCTTTATTAAGATTACTTTATATACTTCTATAATTATACGGAGATACTTATCTTAAAGAGTTTATAGTTTTCTACTTATTTCTTTTTAATATTCTTTAATTTCTTTCGGTGTGTGTTAAATACTTACTTTGTATGTGATAACTGGGCGTATAATTATTTAATATACTTATTTTCTTACTTTTAAGAGAGCGTCTTAGATAGATTCTATAATTATATAAAGAGTATTAATTAGATGAACTGATTTTACTTTAATTATCCGAAGATAAAATTATTATTTAAGCGTAATATTTAGTTAAATACTAAGGATTTATATGTTATTCTTTAGATTGATTTCTTATCTCTTAAGTTTTAATTCCGTCTTTATATTAAAATTTCTCTTTATATAACTAAAGTAAATTAGTTTATACTTATTTAAATAGAATTTTAAGCCGTGTTTTCTTACTTAATCTATATATTTCTTATAGATTTTAGTGAGTATTTAATAATTTCTCTTTATACTTTTATTATATATTAAGATGTTAATATTATTTATAAACTCTATTATACTTATATAAAATCTAATATTATTATATTTCTTTAATAAATTAGTATTATAGAAGAGATATAGAATTAAGAATATTAGTAAGTCTTATAGAATTTCTATTATGATTAGCGCTTCTAATAATATAAACTTATTAATCTTTATCTTTATATAGTAGTTAAAGAGGAAATCTATTATCTATTATATAAGTAACTCTGGAATTTTTCTTTTTCTTAGATTATGAGTTAATTATATGTGTGAGATCTTATTAAATATCTTTATTATATTTAGTAAGAGAAGACTTATAACTCTTCTATTTTCTCTCTCTCAGATTATATATATCTTCTCCGTAATCTATTATAATGCTATCTTTATTACTCTTAAAGAGTATGCTTTATATTATAAGTTCGAAAGAAGATTATATAATTTAGTAATATATTTTATTTAGTTAGATATTATTACTTCTAAGATCTTTTCTAGCGTGTTTAATAATATAATTAATCTATATATTAATAGATTTAAGTAATCTCTCTTATCTAGCTTCTTTAGTATTACTATACGAGCGCTTTTAAAGTAGTCTGACTAGATTTCTTATATAAGATAGATCTGAAATAGTCTCTTAATTAGATTTAACTTCTCTTATATAAGAATTTAAATAACTTTATTTAGAATTCTATCTGATTCTAAAGTCTTATCTTTTTCCGTATAACTAATTACTTTTAGAATTTCTCTTTCTATAATCTCTTTTTACTATAAAATTCTTTAAGAATATTTATATTCTTTAATATCTATAAGATCTATCTTAGAAGAAGAAAGAAAGTAAATATCGTGTAAGAGCTTTATTTTACTCTTTATGTCTCTTACTTTATACATTTCTTATTTAAGAGTAAGAAAGAATACTTAGATGATTTATTCTTATAATTATTATCTTATCTATTATATAATCTTTTAGATTTTCTGTAACTTCTATACTATCTCTTATATTATATTTTTAAAGTCTTCTCTTTTTATTTTTATTAATGTCTTCTCTTTTTAATTACGCTATTATATAAAGTTTTATTATATGAAGAGTAATGAATTCTTAGTAAAGTTTCTACATGCTTTTCTTATATTCTTTATCATCTCTTAATATTCTTTTATTTAGAATCTCTAATTATATAAGAATAATCTTATTTATAATATTAAGTCTTTTATTACTATATATATAAGTCTTATCAGTTTATATATGAAATAATTAATCTCTTCTTTAGTATTTAGTATATAACTTTTAAGTAACTTCATATAATTATAAAGACTTTTAATAAAGACTTTATAATCTATCTTTTTTTACGCTTTATATCTTTTCAATAACTCTTTTCTAGATTGATTTAGCTACTTAAATTCTATATTAATTAGAAGATAATCTAATAACTGTTCTTTTTCTACTTCTATTTAATATTATATAAGTTGATTTTCTAATATTAATATTATAAAGATGAGATCTATAATTATCTATTTATATAAATCTTCTCTTTAATAGTCTCTTATTATTATTTCTGAAGAGAGAATAAGTTTCAGCTCTATCTTTTATATAATCTTTAGTAATATGTTTGAGAGTTTATATTATGTTAAATATATCAGATCTGATTAGTTAGAGTAATAAAGATTTAAATTACTTAGTATAATATATTTTTTAGCTATTCTAAGTGCTATATAAAGAGTACTAAGGAACTTTATTTCTTTTAATTCTGAGTATTAACTTAAGAGATTATAGATATTATAAATATTAATTATATAATTAGTAATTTATATTTCTTAGAGTTTTAATATAATTATAATGAGATCTTTTAAGTAATATATCTCTAATTATATATTTATATGAATGCGCTTATTAATAAGTATAAGAATTCTTAAATCTTTTTATCTTTAATTATTATTATAAAAGGCGCTTTATCTCAGATTATATAAAGTATGATTAAGTATATCTCTTTATAATTCTTAAATTGCGAGAATATTATACTTTTTAATCTTTAAATCTTAAAGCAGTTCTATTATTATCTTATTTTTTAACTTATTAATATTATATTATAATATCTTAAGATTTTATACGAAGATGTTTTCTAATATATAATATTCTCGGGTGTGTGTTAGTAATTTTCTTTAATTAAAAGAAGTTAAATATCTTAGCTTAATATAAGATTAATTTTTATACAGTTCTTAAATTCTTATAAGTAATCTTTTAAGTAAACTAGTCTTCTTTTCTATAAATCTTCTATTTAACTTTATTTCATCTCTAATTTAGAGTTACTTTTACTAACTTCTGTTAATAGATTTAAGACTGATAAGAAGAAGAAGAAGAAGAAAAGAGAAGAGAAGATAAAAGTAATCTCTTATTAATTTTAAGATTAAAAGTATCTTAATTTCTTATTATATTTTTTTTATATATAAGACTATTCTTTTTTCTTTTATAAGTAGTTATTAAATTAAGCTTTATATTCTTCTAAGTAATTATTATATTATATAATCTTTTTCTTAAGCTTTTTCTTATACTTATTAATTTAATAATATTCTATATAATATGCGTAAGATTATATCTTTTTATATATATAAAGTGAGTGTTTATATTTCTAATAATAAAAATATTAGTATAATTAGAGAGTTAGATTATATTATATAATTAACTTAAACTTTATTTTATAAATAAGATCTTTTTAAATAATTTTATTTATTAAATTTAGATTGAAAAGTTTCAGAATTATATATATAATTATATTAGTTTCCGCATTTCTTTTTATTTATTAAAGATTTTTAATTTTAAGATCTGAGATAAGTTTAACATTTTCACTCTCTAATTCTTATATAAGTTATTTCTTTTCTTTCTTTTCTTATCTTATTTATATCGCTCGCATTAATATTTTATATAATCTTATTTTAAGTTATATAAGTAAGCTTAATAATTTTATTTATATTAAGTCTTGTTTAAGCCCTATATAATCTAAATTATCTTTTATATATAATATAATTTCTCTCTTTAGAAATTTCTTTACCGCGATTATATAATATATATAAGATATTCTTATTAATTTCTAATTAACTTAATTTATAATCTCTTTAATTAAGAATTTATTAATTCTAATCTTCTCTTTCTTATCTGAGATTTAAATAATAATTTTTCTTATCTTTATTTTTAAAGAAGTTTAAGTTATAAAGACTGATTTCTTTTTTAGAATATCGCGCGTTATCTTTATATATGAGATTGAGAGTTTTTTCTGCTGATTTTAATTTTTTAGTTTAATAATAGATTTCTTAATTCTGCGTAATCTTATCTTTATCGGATTAGATAGTTATTCGGATGGAAAGTAATTTGCGCATTTTAACGCGTTTTTTAACGCGTTTTTTATCGCATTTTCTGCGTATAAATAGATTTACAGAATTAATTAGATAAGAGCGTGTGTCTCTTCTCACGAGATTATTAGCTCTACTTCTCTATATAAGTTGTTAAGAACTGTTAAGATTAGTTATAATAAGATTTAAATATTAAAGAGTTGTGAATAGAAATCACTGTTCTTATAAAAGACGAATTAAAGATAAATTGCAATTAATAATATAAGTTGATTATAAAAGAAGAATAAGATTATAAAATTATGAGATAAACGATTGTTTATATAGTCATTATTAATAAGTCGTGTATAATGCTTTTAAGTGCTCTTCTCGAGCACTCTTAAGCACTTGCTTTTAAGTGCTCTTCTTAAGCATTCTTAAGCACTTCTCTTAATATTTATTTTTAATTATTCTAATTAAATATATCTTTCTAAATTAAGTCTTCATAATTCTGAAAGATATTTATCTGCGGAATCTACTGCTTTAACTGTTTATTAAACTTTGATAGTTAGAGTTGAGTTTGTTAACAACTAATTTATAACTATAATATTATATCTCTTTCAAATTAGCTTAATCTCTTAAGCTATTTAAACTTATCTTCGTAATTTATATAATTTTTACTTTCTTCTTTCTTTATTATGCTTTAATATTATATCGATAAATCTTTCTTTTATAAATAATGTCGGATTTAGATGAAGAAGATAATTTTGTTAAGAGTGCTGATTATAATTGCGTGTTCTATTTATATTAAACAAGATTATCTTTATATATTTTTTAAAGATATCTCGAAATATTTAAAGTATATTTATTATAATATTTGTTGTGATAATAACTTCTCGAAAATTAACTTTTAAAGATTGTGATAGAAAGAGTTATATTTAAAAACTGCGCGGAAGATAACTCTTCTACGTCTTTAATAAAATACTGCGAAGATAATAAGTCTGAACTTTTATATTAAGTCTCTTCGGGCGGCTTAGAGTAAGATAATTACTTAGAAGATTAAATCTCTAAAAGAGCTTAATCAGAAAGAGAGATATTTAAAGAAGAAAGAGTTATCAGTTAGTGCGAAATTATACATTACTTTTAACAAAGAGTAACTGACTACTTTCTTTAATTCTTCTTATATTAAGAGTTTCGGCGATAATAATTCTTAAGAGTCACGAAATTAAGATTTGTTTCTAATTCTTATATATTTTTTAACGTGTTATATTTTAATTATTTTATTAGATAATAAGTTTTATTTTTGATCTCTTAATTATTAAGCACTTTTTTCATCTTATATTTCTAATCTTGATTATTTAGTTAAATCAAAATTTATTTAATGTTTTTTAATATAGATTTTAGAAGAAAAATATTGAATATAGAATAAATTCTTATAATATTTAAGAGTTTAAGTTTATAAATTAATTTGTTTAAGACTTTCTAAATTAAATAGAGATTAAGTTTTGTGTAATTTAATTTTATATTAAATCTTTTAATTTTAATATTTCGATGAAGTAAATATATTAAATCTTCTTTTTTAAGATTTAATTCATTAATTCTCTTAAAGTTATAATATATATCAGACTTTTAACTAATAAATTTAAGATCTTTTATTAATTTTTGATGTAGATTAATTAATAGTTATATATTAATAACTGATTTTTATATAAGTTATTTTATTTCTCTTAATTATTTATATAGAATTGATTCTTATTTATAATTAGTATAGAAGAGTGATACTTCAATTACTACTGAGACACTATTATATACGAACTGTGCTAGTGATAAGAGTATTATTTAGTTATTCTGACGATAGTTTATATAATATTGTAGATATTGTTTTAATATCTAATTAATTCTTTTAATTTATTTATTTATTTGCGAGTAATAAGCTGTAAATAGCTTATATTTAATTTTAAGTTGATTTATTAATAACTTTTAAAATTTAAAAGTAAACAGTTTATCTTGATTAGAGATGATCTCTATTAATATATCGTGATTTGCGAATATTGTTTATAAAAATGTGTAAATCAAGTCTTCGGTGTTTAATACTTTTATATAATTAATAAAGTAGATATATTTTGTTAATCTATTAATAATAATTAAAATATTATTATAATTGACTTTAATTATTGAGTTCTTAGATAATAATAGTTTGGTAATGAAGTTTAACGTAATAAATTTCTATACTTTCTTAAATTGTTTTAGAGATTACATCTTCTTATATAATTTATATTAGAAGTGCTTGATTTTCTAATAAGTATCGCAGTTAATAATTTATTGTTGAACCGCTTTATTTATTTCTGAAAAATAATAGAATCTGAAAATACGTTTTAAAGTCTTCTTTATTTCTTAATATTTATAAGACATTTTCTTATAATATTATTAAATGATTATTTTCTTTACTTTATTTATAATATATATTAGTTCTTTATATAAGATCAGTCCGCTATCTTATTTTTAAAAGGCTGAATATTTTTCGGAATTCTTTCGAATTTTGTGAGATAAATAATCGTTTAAATATAATTTAATAATTCGGTCTTTCTAATTTTAATTAGAGATCTGAAATATTAAAGCGATTACAGCGTAATTATATATTATAAATTCGTTTTTATTCTCGCGTAAAACTAATTATAAAGCGGATTTAATATCTCAGACGTGATTTGCTCGATAACTTAAAGCGTCAGCTTTAATATTATTATTTTCTTTTTAATAGAAAATTTTAAAGTTATAAACTGATAATAGCTCAGATTATTATATCTGACGTCTGTTTAACATCTTAATAATGATAAAGTATAACAGATTTTTATAATTTATATATATTTTCACAGAATACTTGAATTTCTCTAAATATACTTATTATTTATTAAACGCGGTAATTATAACTAGAAGTTTCTTATTATGAATCTTATAGTTGAGTTCTGCTGAAATTATCTTTCTAAAATAGAAGATAATAAGTCTTAATCATTCTTTATTATTAGATTGACTTATATATATATCGATGATATAGTTTGATATATCTATCTTAAACACGATTTGTCTCTCAGAATTAAATATTGCGAGAATAGAGATTATTATGAATTTTTATTTCAGCTTCTAAAACGAAGACTTTACTTTTATTTCTTAGATAAAAAATACTTTCTTTTAAGTTATTTATATTAATGAGACGGTTATCTTTAAATAACTCGTAATAAATCTTCGATAGAAGTTGGCGAATTTGAGAAATAATTATAATTTCTTTATTGATGTAGATTATAATTATTTTAATATGATTATTATCTTAAATTTATTTATCTGAATTTTTATAATTATTAAGATGAATTTAAGAAACTTAATACTTTATTTGTGAAACTCGCATTTCTTAATCTTCATTAATAGATTTTTCGTCTGAAAAACGCGAAGTATCTTTCGAACATGTTTAATATATTATTTCTTGATTTCCGAGTATATAAGAATGTCGTCTAAGTAAATAATATAGAACTGATTAAGATATTCTCTCAGAATATTATTTATTAAAGATTGAAAGAAGGCGAGAGCGTTTATTAATTTAAAGAATATAACTAAATACTTATAATAATTATAATAAGTTCGAAATGCGATTTTTCATTTCTCTCTCTTCTTTATTCTTATTAAATTGTATGTTTCTTATAAATCGAACGTAATAAATTATTTTGTCTTATAAATACGATTATATAATTCTAAGATTAATAATAATATATATCGATTTTTTATTATGATATTATTTAGTTATCAATAGTTAATATATAGGCGCATTTCATTATTAAGTTTTGAAATGAACAGAACTGAATATTCTATAGATAAAGTTGAAGATTAAATAAACTTCTTCTTCTAATTCTTATTAAGATACTTTTATAGAATCTTAAGTTCTTTTTTAGAAAGAGAATAAATAGATTTATAAGTAGATTTCTTATTAAATTTTAAAGAAATCTTATAATCTTAGAGTTAATACTTAAATAGCGTTAATGCGTTTTTATTTTTAATAAATAAACGTTTAAATTCGTTATATTTAGATGAGTATTTAGAAAAACTTTTTATTATTTTTATTAGACATCTGTTATCGAGTTTTACTTATACTGCTTTTGTGAATAATATTACAATTATATTTGATTTGCATGCGCAGTTAGAAAAGCTAATAGTTTGTTATTTCTAATTAATTATCGAGTTATGAGCTTTTAGTTATAAAATACTTAAAATAATGTTATACTTAATTTTTATAATATTTAATATTACTTATTTCATATATTATTAAATATTTAATTTTAGTGAGTAAGTTTCTACTTTAACTCATTCTTAATCTTGTTCGATAGAACTCTCATCTATTAATATTAATTGATAGAATTTATCTTTTTCTTGTGTAAGTAGGCGGGATTGAGTTATATATATCGGAGAGATATAATTCTTAATGACTTTGAAATTAATTATAATTTTAATTTAATATTATTCTGCTCGAGTTTATATAATTAAATATTATGTATAATTAATATTAATTATTATTATTTTCTGAGATTTAAGAGTAGATTCTTTATTATATCTTGAATTTAAAGAGTCTTCTTGTTTTTTAACTCTTCTAATCTGAAGTTTCTGAAATGAGTATATTCTTCTTTCGCGAAATGATATTCTGATTGATTACATGAAAAGTGTGTGTATAATTTATGAGAGGTGCGATACTCTTTATTACAGATTATTTTTATTACTTTTAATTTCTTAAGTTTTTAAATCTATATTATGTTTACACTTTATATTTCTTTAAGATAAGCGAAAGTATTAATCTTATATAAGTTAATTACTTCTTAAAGATTATTACTTTAATGATAATGAATTTATTCTTAATTCTAATTTAAATATTCTTTTATATAATATATTTTTAATTATAATTTTAACTTAATTTTTTATAATATTTTCTCGGGCGCATATACTTTATATTAATGTTGAGACTTCAACTTATAATTTATGTCTATATATAACATTATTTTCTAAAACTTGATAATTATTTTCACGTAATTTTTATTATACTTAAGATTATTTAATACTTATTTCTAAGATACTTTAAAGATGATACTTAATAATTATTAAGCTTTCTTTTATTTAGATTTCTTAGAATATTATCTTAAGTTATTCTTATCTAATTTATAAATAACGCACTAATTATTATAATAAGTAGTTTAGAATATATAGGTGTGAGATAATTCTGTGAGTTTTTAATCGCGAATTTACTTAAGTAATTTGATAATTAATTTTACATTGCGATATTAGCACAGTTAATATCTTACGTATTATTTGATTTTTCTATTATTTATTCTTCTGATTTACTTAAAATAGCGTGTAACTATTACTTATTTAAGTAATTATTAGCTTAATATTTAGACTTTTTGTAATAAAGATATAAATTCTTTTTCATTCTCTCTTCTTATTAAATTGAAGAGATTTTATCTCAATTAAATTTCTTTTTAAATCTTTTATAATTTGTGATATTTAAATTTATTTCTCGGAAGTAATAAACTTGTTTCGCTTAATATTTATCTTTTCAATACTTATTAAAAACGAAGGTTTAAGAGCATTCTTATTCTTTTTCTATTTATTTTTTATATAGATGATTATCTATTTTAATAAATATGTTAATTAGATTTTTTAGTTCATCTAATCTTTTAACTTAAATTAGTTTATTCTTAATTAAGTTCTTCAGTTCTAGATAATATTTTATTATGAGTACTGCGTTATTTTATTTAATTCTTAATATAATTTATTAAAACTTAAACGCGTACTCTATTACTAAGTCTATTTATTAAAGTTTTTAAACTTCTTATTTAATAATTTGTTTTTCGTTTACTTCTTTATACACTCGTTTAATACACTTCTTAAAATAAAAATAACTGATAAAGATTCTTTTTATTTCTACTTTCTTATCTTCGATCATCTTCTTTAAATAATTTATTAGATGTGATTTAAATTAATTAAAGACTTTATTTCGAAGATATATAACTGCGAATATTATCTTAACTTTAATTATTCTTAGCTTCTAAATATTAAATCGAATATATATATTAACTTGAATTAAGAAGATCCGAAATTTCTTTCTATCTTTATAAAACGTATTAAGAGTATTAACTTTTAAGAAGACGTGATTTATATCAGCGATTTCTTCTTAAGATTATTCTTATTTAGAGTATAATATATTTATTTTAGTAAGATTTCTTGTAATAAAATAACTGATATTTAATAATAAATAATTAAAGTATTAAAAACTGTTAAGATTAGCTATAATAAGATTTAGATATTAAAGAGTTGTAAATAGAAATTACTGTTCTTATAAAAGATGAGTTAAAGATAGATTATAATTAATAATATAAGTTGATTACAAAAGAAGAATAAGATTATAAAATTATAAAATAAATAATTATTTATATAATTATTACTGATAAGTCGTGCACAGTACTTCTAAGTACTCTTCTTAAGCACTCTTAAGCACTTACTTTTAAATACTCTTCTTAAGCATTTTTAAGCACTTCTTTTAATATTCATCTCTAATTATTCTGATTAAATATATCTTTCTGAATTAGATCTTCGTAATCCTAAGAGATGTTTATCTGCGAGATCTATTATCTTAACTATTTATCAGACTTCGGCAGTTAGGATTAAGTCCGTCGGCGACTAGTCTGTAGCTATAATATAAGTGTTCTCATCTCTGCGTTATTTATCTGATAATCTTAATACTTATTAATTTCATTTTCAATCTCTTTTTTAATATATTTATATTACTAATAATATATATATTGAATAATTCTTATTTCTAAGATAAATTATTTATAAATCTTTATTTTCTTTTAATAAATTAGATCGCGAATAATTAATTAATTTATTATATTAATACTTTTAATTATAATAATTAGTAATTTATATATCTTTTCTTATTTAATTATATATTTTATTTAGATTACTCTTATTAATTTTATTTAAAAATAAAGTCTTTAATTAATTTTAAGAATCTTTATAATTACTTAAAATTAATTCTAAAGATTTAGAGAAGAAATGTAGCTCTCTTATTAAGCAAATCAGCTTAAGAAAATCGCTATCATTATTTGTAACATTCTGAAGTTAGTTGTAAGAATAAATAAAGAAGAGAAGGAAATTATAAAGATAGAAAAGACGTAATTAATGAAATTAGTGAAATGTTTTAAAAGTGTTAAGATTGAATTATAAACATTAATAATTCTTTATATTCTCTCGTAAATCCTTATAAATATTAAAGAGATAAAGAAAGAGCTAAGAAAATTATAAAAGATTAAGATAAAGATATAAAGTTAAATCATAGCAGAAAATCATAAAGAGATTGTCAGAATTCTAACTATAGATATTTAATATTAATAAATAATAACAAATCGAAAGAATAGAAAACTGATTATAATTATTACAAATTAAATATAAAAAGATGAAATAGATATAAAGTTAATAATAATATTACTAAATGCAATCAGAGCCGCGAAATCATAAAAAGTCATAAATAAAATAATTATATTTCGAAGACTTATGAGAGAAGACTATCTAATTATCACAGTTTTATAAGTAAGTAAAGAAGCCTTAAAAATAATAATAAATTAATTACAAATAATTATATTAAGCGCAAAAATCAAAAAATTCATTTACATAATTAAAGTTCATATTATTTACATTAAAGCAGTAAATAATTAGAATTAATTGCAAGCAATTATTAAGATCTTTAAAACTAATTAAAGACTTCATTCGCAGATAGAGCTAGTAAGAGTAATCTAAATTAAGCGCATAATTAAATAAGAAAAGATATATAAATCGTTGATTATCATAATTAAAAGTATTAATATAACAAATCAATTAATCACCCGCGATTTAATTTATAAAGAAGAAATAAAGTTTTACAAATAATTCATCTTAGAAATAAGAATTATTCAGTATATATATTATTAGTAGTATAAATATATTATAAAATTCTGCAAATTCAAATCAGTCTATATAAATTATATAGAAAGTCATCTTATAAGTAATTATAAGAAAGATTAGAAAGATATAATCTCTCGTAAATATAAATTATATAAGAATAATCACCGAACTTAAGAGAAGAGATATCGATTTAAATAATATAAGATAGAATAGATTAATAAAGTAGTTCAAACAACTTTAATTCTATATAAGAAGAGTTGTGAAGATATAATTAAAATAACGCAATTTACATCTATAATATTATAATTCCAATTTTAAATAAGAGATGATAATGAATAATAATAAGTTACGAGAGAACGCAAGAAAAAATCTAATAATCTAATTAAAGCAGCTTAAGTAATCAAGTAAACACAACTTTCTCAGAAGAGAACTCGTTTAGATTCAGACATTAAAGAGATAAAGATAATTATAACAATTAACGAATTATCGTAATCTCTCGAAATCAGAGATATAAAAATAGAGATAATCGCAAGAATTAAGAAAGAGTCGCATTTAATAAAAACATTAGAAATAATCTCAGAATAAGAATTATATCACAAGAATTAAGAATACTGTAATATAACATTAATCATAATAAAGAAATAATATTAATTCCACTTTTACGCGATTCTATAATTAAAGCATTCAATATTCTCGTCATTTAAGAACTCTAAAGAAATCTCTTTATTACAATAGATTACAATTCTTTATAAATAGAATTCTACTTAATCTATTTATTTTAAGAGCTCATAAAAGTCTGCTTTTATATCAATAAAAGATTATATCTATAGAGCTGAAGCGTAATAAATTATAATAAAGATATATAAACACTTATAATTTATATTAAAGAAAGTAGCTTGAATATAACTCGCCAAATTTAGATATATAATATTTACAATCTCAGTCTAAACTTATACTTTAATAGAGATGCGAAAATACTTAATATACTGCGTAAAATCTTAAAAGAAATAAATATAAAAGTAAAACATATTATAATTAATAATCTTAATCTTTATCACTCATATTAAAGCAACTTAAAGAGACTAACTTAATATATAATAATAGATATTCTAATTAATATCGCTAATATTCATTCACTTAAACTCACAATTCTTCTTAAAATAATAATATAATAAACACATAAGTTATAGAGCATAATAGATCTAATATTTCTTTTATAAACACTTGTAAATAAGATAATAAAGTATACAACTAAATCAGATCTGACTTAATCATTTAATTACATCTTAATTAAACTTATTCTTTAAATATAATTACAGTTACTCGTAATTAAACATAGAAGATACTAGAAAAAAAAAAATATGAAAAAGATAATAATAGCGCTGAAAGATAAGATAATTAATATCTCATTATATATTAATAAATAGATAGATATAAGAATTCATAAAATATTATAAGCGCTTAATTAAGTAATTAATATAAATATATTATAAACTAAGTCTTCTGAGTTCGTAAAGAACTTCTAATTAAATAAGTGCGATATAATAGTTTATAAGATAAGAGAGACTAAATATAATATATTACAAAATTATATAAAGAAGTTCGAGAAAAAATATCGCGAAATTAGAAATCGAAAGATAACGATTTTATAATAACATGTAAAAGATATATTCCGCTCGTAATTAATCAAAATCACATAAATAATATAAAGCACTTAAAGACTTATGAAATAAGTTAAGATTAAAGTAAATAAATTATATACACTCTCTCAGCTTCCGCAATTAATTGTAAGAGATCGTAATAGAAATTAAATTAAAGTAATTAACATAATATCATAAAAGATCAATCTACTAAAGAAGAAATTTTTTTCGAAATCTTAAAAGATAGATTTATAGAATATTTAAAATGCTTAATATAAAAAGAGAATTAATTTTAAGTAGATAATTATAGAAGTAAAAATATATAATATTATATAAAAGATTATAAAGAATAAAGTTGTTAGCTTAAATTAAATCTTAAATAAAATACTTAAGAATATAATAGATTGATTAATCTCATATCTTCACACAATCTTTAACGCAGTATTACAAAACAGTTATCACTCTAACGCGTGAAAATAGACGATTACATTTACTCTTCGGAAATTCAATAAAGATAATTATATTACTTCTAAGATATACCGCCCGATAATTCTGCTCAATATTATAAAGAAACTTCTTAAACAAATTATATTATATAAGCTCTCGTAACTTATTAAATCTAATCATCTTCTTTTAAAAATATAAATAAGAGCTTAAAAAAATAAATTAGTAAAAACAGCTCTTTAACTTCTTATAAAATAAGTATATATTATTTAAAATCTTTCAGACATAAAAAAGATTATAATTCTTCTTAATCTTAATATCTTAAACGCATTTAATTACGTATTATATAAGAGACTAATATATAATCTTAGAAAAAGAAGAATTTCAGAAATATTAATAAGTGTTATGAAACCTTCCAGAACAGGAAGATTAGCCGGATCACGTGACTTAAGACTTGACGTCAAGTTAGTGCTCACTCAGACTCACGAGTGAGCAGTCGTGAGTAATCAGCTAATGCTTACTTAGACTCACGAGTGAGCAGTCGTGAGTAATAATTTCTCTTGAGTATATAAATAACGCTATATCTCATAATTTTATAATTCTGATCTTCTTTTATAGTTAACTTATATTATTAATTGCATTCTACTCTTAATTCTTTTATGTAAGAATAGTAATTTCTATTCACAAATCTTTAATATCTGAATCTTATTATAGCTAGTCTAGACAGTTCTTAATACTTTAACTATCTATTATCGGATATCAGTCACTCTATTATAATAGAAATTATTAAGGTAAATATGTCACACTCTAGATAAGAATAATCTTAAAAAGATATTACTGACTTAGATTATATCTTCTTAAAAGTCAATATCCCCGACACGTTTTATAAAGATAGAAAGAAACTTCGAATCTTCTTAACTTAAATTAATATATATATTCGATTTAATACTTAGAGATTGGAAATGATCGAAATTAAGATGACATTCACAGTTATTTATCTTAAGAATGAAGTCTTTAATTGATTCGAATTTCATTTAATAGATTATTTAAAGAAGTCGGTCGAAGATAAGAAAGAAGAAATAAAAAGAATCTTCGCCAGCTATTCTTACTTTAAGAAGTGTATCAGATAGATATATAAAGAAGTAAACAAAGAACGAACTGCTAAATAAGAAGTTCAGAAATTCCGATAGACAGACTTAGTAATAGAGTATACATTCAAATTTTAGTAGATTATATTATAAATTGAGTGGGATGATACAGCGCTTATAACAAAATATTATTTAGAACTGAAGAATTCGATTAAGAACGAGCTGACTTGAATTAAGAGACTAAATAAATTAGAGAGTCTAATTAGTATATTTATTAAGATAGATAATCGTTTATATGAAAGATAGATGAAAAAAGAATAAGAACGTACTTAAATATTTATCTTAAATAAGTATTGAAAGAAAGAATATTAATTTAAATAAGTTTAATACTCTCAAGAAATGAATTTAAATATCATGAATCAAAGAAAGTTTAAAAAGAAATTCAATTAAGATAAGCTCTTTCTGATTTAGCGAGAGAAATAAATAAAAAAGAACTTATATCTCTATTATGAAAAATCTAAATATCGAGCTAATAATTATTCTAATAAATAACAGTTACACGCGATTTTAGAAGAACCGGCGGAATAGAGAACGAATAAATTAGATAATATATAAGATATCAGCTGCGCTAACATCAAAACATTGATATTAGAAACAGTTGTTAAACTATTTAGATAGATTCGCGATTAAAAATCCACAGAATTATTTCACGTCTACTTATTCTGAACTATTTATTATAATAATTAATGCGCTATTTACAGATTAAATAAGAATAACTTAAAGTGATATCTTAAGAAACTTAGATAGAAGAAGGCGAGATAATCATTAAGCGCTATCTTCAAAATATTTTAGAAGTGAGTATTAAGCAATCTTAAATATAATGAGAATTATGTGAAAATAATTATTAAGTTTTAAGAGTCAGTATTCTATATAAATATAAATTATAAGCTGAAATCTCAACATTAATATAAGATATATGCGCCCGAAAAGACATCTTAAAGAATTAAATCAAAATTATGATTAAGAATATATCGCATAGAAGATTATTTAGATTGAAATTAGAAACAGATTTATTATTATTAAAACAGTAATATTCGAGAAGCAGTTAACTTATATAAGATTAATACTTCCGCTTATCTCGAAGAAATATAAAGCGCAAGTATAACGCAAATTAAAGAATTTAAAGAATTAGAAATAATAAGAGTAGTTTGCGATAAAGAGTATCACATTCTTCACAAATTATATACACACTTTCTATGCGATAATCTTAATTATTACTTCATAAAAAAAGAATATACTCATTTCCGAAACTATCGACTTGAAGAGTTAAAAAACAAGAAGATTCTTTATGTTCGAGACTTAATAAAGAATCTAATCTTAAGTCTTAAAAACTAATAATAATTAATACTAATTATATATAATATATAATCTTACAAAAGAATATTAAATAATAAAAAGTCAAGATTATAATAGATTCTGAAGTTACTAGAAACTACGCTTCTTCAATATACGTGACTCGCTTATATCTGCTAATTCGAGAGAAGAATAAACTTTATTACTTAATATTAATAGATAAAAGCTTTATAAAGTAAAATTAAGAATAGATTAAAATAGAGATTTATCCGCTCAATCTAGCTATATAATAACACATCGAAAGAGTGATGTTAGATATTATGAAAATCAAGTACGACATTATTCTGAGAATTTTATAACTAAAAACTCACGATCTAGAAGTAAGTTAGAAACAACGAACTATTAGCTTTTCTAACTGCGCCTGCGAAATAATCACAGTAACAGTATCATTTATTAAGATAATATAGATAAAATCTGATAACAGATATTTAGTAAAGATAATAGGAAAATCTTTTAAATATTTATCTAAATATAACAAATTTAAATGTTTGTTTATTAAGAATAAAAGTGCATCTGCGTTATCTGAATATCAACTCTAAAATCACGAAATTCCATTAAAATCTAGTAAGAAACTTATATATAAATCTATCTATTCTCTTTCTAAAAAAGAACTTAAGATTTTATAAGAATATCTTAATAAGAATTAAAAGAAAGAGTTTATTTAATTCTTAACTTCATCTGCAGAATACTCAGTTTTATTTGTTTTAAAGTTAAATAGAGAAATGCGTTTATATGTTAACTATCGACAACTAAATAATATAATCATAAAAAATCGTTACGCATTATCTCTCATCTTTAAATTACACGATTATATTTATAAAGCTAAGTGATTTACAACACTTAACTTATAAGAAGCGTATAATCTAATAAGAATGAAAAAAGAAGAGAAATAGAAAATAGTATTTTAAATTTATTACAATTATTATAAGTATTTAGTTATATCATTTAAGTTAATAAACGCTTCAGTCTCCTTTCAATCTCTAATAAATAATGTTCTTAAAGAATATCTAAATCAGTTCTATATTATCTATCTTGATAACATTCTTATATACTCTGAAATTAAAGAATAATATATTAAATACGTTCAAAAGATATTTCGCGCTCTTTAAATAAAAAATCTACTAATAAAAATTAAGAAATGCGAGTTTTATAAGCAAAGTGTTAAGTTTCTTAAGTTTATTCTAATAATTATAAAGATTTAGATAAATAAATTTAAGATCATAATTATACTTAAATAATCATAATCTATATTAGTGAAAAAATTATAATCATTTCTTAAATTCGTTAACTTCTATTGAAGATTTATTATAAGTTACTCAAAAATAATTGTCTTATTAATATAAATGATTAGAAAGAAAGTATTCTTTATCTAAGAAATAAAAGCAAAGTCTTTATTTCAGAAGCTAAAATAGAAATTCATAACAGTTTTTATTCTCGCAATATTTAATTCTAAGAGATAGATTATACTCGAGACGAATATATTAGACTATATTATTAATATATGTATAAATCAATTTAATAATAAAGAATGATTAAGATTTGTTATCTTCTATTCTAGAAAAATGATTTCTACGAAACTTAATTACGAGATTTATAATAAGAAACTTCTAATTATAATTATCGCGTTCGATAAATAATAAGTATACTTAGAAGGATTTAAGTACTCTGTAAAAGTCTATATAAATTATAAAAATCTATTATATTTCATCACTATTAAGATATTGAATAGATATTAGATATAATGATCTGAGCTATTATTAATATATAACTTTAAGATATTTTATTGAAAAGAAAATAATAATATTAAAGCTGATGCTTTAAGCTGTTAAGTAGATCATGCTTAAGATATTAAATCCGCTTCACAATTAATCTTATATAAGAACTTAGACGAATTCATAATATATAATCACGCTGTAATCGCTTTAATATTTCAGATTTCTAATTAAGATTAGAAACGCCGAATTATCAGATTATATTTAAATAATTATTTATCCCGCGAAATTTAGAAAAATTTCGAAAAATACTCAATCTTTTAAAAATAAGATAGCGGGCTGATCTTATATAAAGAACTAATATACGTTACAAATCAAGCGAAAGAAATAATTCTTTGATATTATTACGAGGAAACTTCTTATAAGTATTAAGAAATAGAAAAAACTCTAAAACGCATTTTCAGATCCTACTATTTTTCTGAGATAAATAAAGCAGTTTAACAGTAAATTATTAACTGTGATATTTATTAGAAAACAAAGCACTTCCGATATAAATTATATAAGAAGATATAGTTATTAAAGATATTAGAAGAAGCTTAAAAATTCATAATATTAAACTTCATTATTAAGTTATTCTTGTTCAAAGATTTAATGATAAATATTAATTATAATAATATTTTGATTATTATTAACAGACTAACAAAGTACGCATACTTTATTAATTATTTAAAAGTGTTTAATGCGGAGGATCTGATCTACACGTTTTTATAAACAATATTCGCAAATTATAATATATTAGCGAAAATCCTCTCTAATTAAGATAAACTATTTACTTTTAAATTTTAAAAATCATTAATGAATCAGCTTAGAATTAAGTATAAGCTATCAATCATCTATCATCTGTAAATAGACGAATAAATTAAAAGAATTAATCAGACACTAAAACAATATCTATAATATTATGTGAACTATCGCTAAAATAATTAGATAGTACTTTTACTCTTAGCGCAGTTCGCGTATAATAGTATATTAATAGCGATCGGAGTATTATTATTTTACGCGAATTATAAATATAAATTCGTTTTATATAGATAATCAAGAGAAGTGAAATAACTTATATAAAAATCAGTTATCAGCGTATAATTATTAATCAGTTTATATCAAGAATTAATAAAAGATCTTAAGTTTATTAATTAAAGATTCGAAATCTATTATAACTTTAAG
>JAABUK010004254.1_pt1 | contig 23453 bp, 24 predicted proteins | sample 5559141 | NCBI WGS metagenome assembly JAABUK01 (sample SAMN10711869, study PRJNA513367) | rock metagenome | isolation source: Antarctica rocks | place: Antarctica: Victoria Land, Pudding Butte nord | collected 2016-01-03
CGAGCACCTGCCCGAGGTGTCCGAAGCCATGGTCACGCTCGCCATGATCCGCCTTATGCTCCACCGCGCCGTCCACCCAAACCGCAAGCGGTTGGCCGCACCATGACTTCGCAAACGGGGTCTAAGTTACGAAGCCAGGCAACCCGGCGCTTCCAAGCTGCTCTGACAGGGATCTGCCTCACGATGCTCATGCACCCTCAACAAGGCCCTGTCGCGGCCAAGCGCCTCGGCGCCAGCAGCGGAGAGATCACTAGCCTGACCGGCCTCCGCGGCATCGCGGCGTGCCTGGTGATGGTCTATCACTTCGTGCAGGACGGCATGTTCTCGACCGAGACGCTGCATGGCCCGGCGCGCGTCTTCATGCTGCATGGCTACTTGGCGGTGGACCTGTTCTTCGTCCTGTCCGGCTTCGTCATGGCCCTGAGCTACAGCCGCACGTTCCAGGCCGGCTACGGCCTGCGGGACTACGGCGGCTTCCTCTACAAGCGGCTAGCTCGGGTTTACCCCGTTTACCTCGTGGCGACGGCCGCTACCCTGGCGCTGGCCCATATAGGCGCGGCGCGGCAGGTATCAGCCACGCCAGCGATGCTGCTGTGGAACCTGCTCATGATCCAGGGCTGGGGGTCCGGCGGCGCGCAGAGCTTCGTCGCCGCGGCCTGGTCAATCAGCACGGAGTTCGGTGCCTACCTGCTGTTCCCGGCATTGCTCGCCGCCGCAACCGGCCGGCGGCCATGGGGCTGGATCACGGCCGCAGCCGCGGTTGCCGCTCTGGTGGCGATAGCCTCGACCAGCCCGGCGCAGGTGCATGAGGTGGTCAACGGCGTGTCGTTCCGCACGGGTCCGCTCGACGTTTACAATGCGGGCGACACGCTTTACCCGCTCCTGCGATGCCTGGCCGGCTTCTCGCTGGGGCTGGTGGCCTACCGGGTGTCCAGCGCGGATGCCGTCCGGCGCCTGGCGGGCTGGCGGTACGCAGGCGACCTGGCGCTCGCCGGCGTGCTGGTCGTGATGGCCGTGCCGTTCAGCGATGTGCTCGTCGTCCTGCTGTTCGCACCGCTGGTGGTGACGCTGGCGACAGGGCGGTCCCTGACGGCACGGGTGCTGGGCCGGGGGACGGCCTATTGGCTGGGCGTGGTCTCCTACTCGATCTACCTGGTGCATAACGGCGTCGAGGAGGCGCTGTTCGGGCCGATCCAGGCCAGGCTGGCGGCGCTGCATGTGCCGCACGCCTACTCGCTGGGATTTGCCTGCGTGATAGCCCTGGTGATCGCTTGCTCGGCCGCGACCTACTACGGCATCGAACGTCCGGCGCAGCGTTGGGCGCGGCGGGCAGCCGGGTTCGGCCGACCGGCAGAGGGCAGCGCGGCGGGCATCTGACGACTCTTGCGTTCGGAGCGTGCTTGGACCGGCTGATGCAAGCGGCTGCTGGCGGATGGCCGCCGATGCAGGCCGTCCACACTGGCCGCCCATCGAAACCAGGCAGTCGAGCAGCGGTGGCGAACAGCGCACCTTAACGGCGTAGGGCCGCCTCAGCGCCCCACCTTTGCGCGCCACGCCGCAAAGGCGTCGAGGTTGGCCTCGTCCGTGGGCGGATACAGCCCGATGGTGGCCTGCCCCGCACGGACCCGCTCGGCCACGAAATCCTCGAAGGCGGTCATCTCCACGGCCTCGTCGGCAACCTCGTCGGCCATATGGGCCGGCACGATGATGACGCCGTCCATGTCGCCCACCACGACATCGCCGGGGAACACCGGGGCGTCGCCGCAGCCGATGGGCACCTGCACGTCAACCGCCTGGTGCAGCGTGAGGTTGGTCGGCGCGGACGGGCGGTTGTGGAACGCGGGCATGTCCAGGGCCGCGATCTCCGCGCTGTCGCGGAAGCCGCCATCGGTCACGATGCCAGCGGCGCCGCGCACTTGCAGGCGCGTCACCAGGATGCTGCCCGCCGATGCCGCGCGCGGGTCCTTGCGGCTGTCCATCACCAGCACGCAGCCCGGCGGGCAGTCCTCGACGGCCCGCCGCTGCGGATGGCTGTGGTCGCGGAACACCGTGATGGGGTTCAGGTCCTCCCGCGCCGGGATGTAGCGCAGGGTGTAGGCTTCCCCCACCATCACTGCCGCCATCGGGCCGAGCGGGCGCACGTCCTGCACCATCTGGTGGCGCAGGCCGCGCTTGAACAACGCGGTCGCCAGCGTCGCGGTGCTGACCTGGCGCAACTTGTCGCGGGTGCCGGGCTTCAGTGCCATGGGTGCCGTCCCTAGTAGATCGCGGGTTCGGGCACGGGGGCGCCGAAGCCGGTGCGGAGGAAATCGAAGTCGCAGCCCTGGTCCGCCTGCTCGACATGCCGGCTGAACGCCCAGCCGTAGCCACGGCCATAGCGCGGCGCCGGTGGCGCCCAGGCTGCGCGCCGGGCCGCAAGCTCCTCGTCGGGCACTTCCATGCGGATGCTGCGGGCGTCCACGTCCAGGGTGACGACATCGCCGGTCCGCAGCAGCGCCAGCGGGCCGCCGACCCAGCTTTCCGGCGCCATGTGCAGCACGCAGGCGCCGTAGCTGGTGCCGGACATGCGCGCGTCCGACAGGCGCAGCATGTCGCGGTGGCCCTCCTTGAGCAGCCGCTTGGGCATCGGCAGCATCCCCCACTCCGGCATCCCAGGCCCGCCCTGCGGCCCGGCGTTCCGCAGCACCAGGACGTGGTCGGCCGTCACGTCCAGCGCCTCGTCGTCAATGGCCGCCTTCAGGCTGGGGTAGTCGTCGAACACCAGCGCCGGGCCGCTGTGGCGCAGGAAGCGCTGGTCCATGGCGGCGGGCTTGATGACGCAGCCATCCGGGGCGAGGTTGCCGTGCAGCACGGCCAGCGACCCCTCGCCATAGATCGGGTTGGCCGTCGTGCGTATCACGTCGGGGTTGAACACCCGCGCGCCCTCGATGTTCTCGCCCAGGGTGCGGCCCGTCACGGTCAGGCAGCCGAGGTCCAGGTGGTCCCTGATCTCGCCCATCAGCGCGCGCAGGCCGCCGGCGTAGAAGAAGTCCTCCATCAGGTACTGGTTGCCGGTTGGCCGCACGTTGCCGATGACGGGCACGCGGCGGCTGTAGTGCTCGAAGTCGGCAAGCCCCACGTCATGCCCGGCGCGGCGGGCCATGGCGATCAGGTGTATGATGGCGTTGGTGGAGCATCCCATCGCCATGGCGACCGCGATGGCGTTGCCGAACGCGGCGCGGGTCTGGATGCGCCGGGGCGTCAGGTCCTCCCACACCATGTCCACGATACGCCGCCCACTCTCGGACGCCAGCCGGATGTGCCCGGCGTCGGCGGCGGGGATGCTGGACCCGCCGGGCAACACCATGCCCACCGCTTCCGCGATGGCGGTCATGGTGCTGGCGGTGCCCATCGTCATGCAGGTGCCGTAGCTGCGCGCGATGCCGCCCTCCACGCCCAGCCAGTCCTGGTCGGTGATCTTCCCGGCCCGCAGCTCGTCCCAGTATTTCCAGCTATCGCTGCCGCTGCCCAGCACCTTGCCTTGCCAGTTGCCGCGCAGCATCGGCCCGGCGGGCAGGAAGATCGCCGGCAGGTCCACGCTGGTCGCGCCCAGCAGCAGCCCGGGCGTCGTCTTGTCGCAGCCGCCCATCAGCACGGCGCCGTCAATGGGATGGGCGCGCAGCAGCTCTTCCGCCTCCATCGCCAGCATGTTGCGATACAACATGCTGGTCGGCTTCAGGTAGCTCTCGGACAGCGACAGCGCCGGCAGCTCCACCGGGAAGCCGCCGGCCATCAGGATGCCGCGGCGCACGTCGTCCACGCGCTGCTTGAAGTGCATGTGGCAGGGCTGCAGGTCGGACCAGGTGTTGAGGATGGCGATGACGGGCCGGCCGGTCCATTCCTCCGGCGCGTAGCCCATCTGCATGGCGCGGCTGCGGTGGCCGAAGGAACGCAGGTCGGCCGGGCCGAACCAGCGGGCGGAACGCAGGTTGCCGGGGGCCTTGCGCCGGACCAGCGGGGCGAGCGGGATCGGGCCGGGTTCCAGGCCCGGGGGCGATAGCGGGGTGTCGGGCATAGGGGGGCCTTTCGAGGGAGCTGTGAAACCGCTGTGTCCTGGGCCGGAACCATAGCGCCCCGGCGGCTACGCCTTGGCCCGCCCGCGCCCCACGATGGCCGTGGGATCAATGAACCGCAGCGCCACCACCAGCCAGAACAGCGTGACGGCCATGTAAACCACCGCCATCGCGTCCACCGACTGGCTGGCCCGGATGCCCGGCGCGAACGCAGCGTAGTAAAGCGCCACCACCAGCGTCTGGCTATCCGGCCCGGCGGTCAGGAACGTCAGCTCGAACATGCCGATGGTGCGCACCAGCACCAGCAGCGACGCCGCCAGGATGCCCGGCGCCAGCATCGGCACCAGGATGTGGCGGAACAGGCTCGGCGTGCGCGCCCCGAACACCCGCGCCGCCGCCTCCAGCCGCGGGTCGAGCTGCTCGATGAACGGCGTCATCGTCAGGATCACGAAGGGCACCGACGGCACCAGGTTGGCCAGGATGACGCCCCAGATGGTGCCGCCCAGGCCCAGCTTGTACAGCACCGTCGCCAGGGGAATGCCGTAGGTGATGCTCGGCACGATCAGCGGCAGCAGGAACAGCAGCACGACGGCGGGCTTGCCGGGGAAATTGGTCCGCGCCAGGGCGTAGGCCGCCGGGACGCCGATGGCGGCCGAGATCAGCACGACCGCGAACACCACCTCCATCGTCGTCAGCAGCACGTCCGGCAGCGCGAACTCCTCCCAGGCCCCGGCATACCAGCGCGTCGTCAGCCCCGCCGGGAACCAGGTGTCGAACCAGCGCGTGCCGAGCGAGTTGACCACCACCGCCGCGATCAGCGCGGCGATGTTCAGCAGCGCGAAGCCCATGACGACCCAGATGGCCGTGCCCCAGGCGCGGGCGCCCAGCCTGCCTAGCCCGCGGTCCCTCATCCCTTGCCGCCCCCGGCCGGTCCCCGGTAAACCAGCGTCCGCAGGCCCAGCACGGCGCCGACGACGGCCAACTGCACCAGGCCCATGATGAGCGCGATGGTGCTGCCGAGCGAGGCGTCATACTGCTCGAACGCCGCCTCGTAGGCCGCGATGGAGATCACGTAGGTCTGCCCCGAAGGCGCCCCGACCAGCACGGCGGAGGGGAACACGGCGAACGCCTGCACGAAGCACAGCGCAAACGTCATCGCCAGCCCCGGCGCCAGCAGCGGCAGCGCGATGCGGCGGAACTGCGCGCCGGGCGGCGCCCCCAGCGTAGCGGCGGCCCGCCCGAGTGCCGGGTCAATGCCGGTGACGAAGGACAGCAGCAGCAGGAACGCGAACGGGAAGCCGACGATCACCAGGGACATCAGCACGCCCCAGTAGTTGTGGACCAGCCGTACCGGGGCGGAAACCAGGTGCAGCGACAGCAGCACCCGGTTGAACCAGCCCTGCGGCCCCAGGTAGGACAGCAGCCCGTCCGCCACCAGCACGGTGCCCAGGGTGATCGGCACCACCAGGATCGTCGTCACCAGCCGCTGGTGCCGCCACGGCGTACGCAGCCGGTAGGCGACCGGCAGCGCGAGGCCGACGTTGATGAGGGTCGCCGGCAGGGCGATGCCGAGCGTCGTCAGGATGGTGCCGAACAGCCGCGGCGTGGCGAAGAAGTGGCGGTAGTTCTCCCAGGCGCCGCCCTGCATCGGCTGGAACGACAGCACCAGGCCATAGGCAGCGGGATACACGAACAGCAGCAGCACCAGCAGGACGCCGGGCGCCAGCAGCAGCGGCGCGGCCCCCAGCCGGACGCCGGGCGCGCGGGTGGACGTTGGAGCCGGCGCAAGGGTGGCCGACATCCTGCTACTCAGCCGCCAATGCGGCGGGCTGCGCCACCGCCGCCCCGGCATAGGCCAGCACGCGGCCCGGCGGCAGCACCAGGCGCAGCGTCTCGCCGATGCGGACGGGCTGGTGGACGGTGGCGTGCAGCAGGCCGAACGCGGTCTCCACGTCCACGAGGTAGTCGGCGCCGCAGTACTCGGCCTCCGTCACCCGGCCCTCGATGCCGTTCGGGCCATCGCCGGCGCCGATGTCGTTCGGGCGTATGGCGACCGTCACCGGCCCGGCGCCGACGCCCGATTGCAGCGTGGCCAGGATGGACGCCCCGCCCCGGTGCAGCCGCACCAGGCCGCCCTGCGCCGGCACCGCGGCGTCGAAGTGCAGGATGTTGCGGTAGCCCATGAAGCGCGCGACGTTCAGGTTCAGCGGGCTGGCATACAGCTCCTGCGGCGTGCCAATCTGCTGCACCGTGCCGTCCTGCATCACCACGATGCGGTCGGCCAGCGCCAGCGCCTCCTCCTGGTCGTGCGTGACGTAGATCGTGCTGCGGCGGACCTGGTGGTGGATGCGCCTGATCTCGTGCCGCATCTCCAACCGCAGCTTGGCGTCCAGGTTGCTCAGCGGCTCGTCCATCAGGATCAGCGGCGGGTTGACCGCGACGGCGCGGGCGATGGCGACGCGCTGCTGCTGCCCGCCCGACAACTGGCCCGGCAGCTTGTCGCCATGCGCCTGCAACTGCACCAAGGCCAGCGCCTGCTCCACCTCCGCCCGGATCACCGCCCTCGGCAGCCCGCGCATCAGCAGGCCGAAGCCGATGTTCTTGCGCACCGTCATGTGCGGGAACAAGGCGTAGTTCTGGAACACCATGCCGAAGCCGCGCGCCTCCGGCGGCAGAGTGTCTATGCGGCGGTCGTCCAGCCGGATTTGGCCCGACGACAAGGGCATCAGCCCGGCGATGCAGTTCAACGCGGTGGACTTGCCGCAGCCCGAGGGGCCGAGCAGCGCGATGAACTCGCCGCGGCGGACCGTGAGGGTCAGGTCGGTCAGGGCGGCATGGGTGTGGAAGCGCCGGGTCAGCCGGTCGAGATGCAACGCCTCGAAGTCGTTTGCCGCGGCCATGCGCGCCCTCCCTGCCCGGCTTGCGCCGCCCGGCGTTCGGGGCATCACGCTGGGATGAGGACGATTTGTCAACCATGATGACAGCTTCCTTCTCCCTCTCCCTCCGGGAGAGGGCCGGGGTGAGGGAAGCCGCACGCACGAACCTCAGCCCTGAGCGGCGCACAGCCTCATAAGACTGACAGTGGGCGCTGCGTGGCTTCCCTCACCCCGACCCTCTCCCGGAGGGAGAGGGAGCAGCAGCAATCAGGGGGTTTGCGTGCGGTCCATCACGCGGCGGCGGGCTTGGGCGATGTGGAGCTGCATGGCGGCGCCGGCCATCTCGGCATCGCCGATGCGTATCGCGTCCAGGATTTGCGAGTGCTCCTGCAGTACCTTGTCCGCCCGCTCCTTCGACCCGGTGCGCGTCAGGCCCAGCGCCACGCCCATGAAGCCCAGCACCGCCGTGTGCAGCCCGTGCAGGAACGCCGGGAAGAACTCGTTGCCGGTCGCGGCGGCAATGCTGCCGTGGAAGGCGAAGTCGCTGTCCGGCGTCATGCCGCCGGCCTCGGCGGCCCGGGCGAAGGCGTCGTGCGCGGCGGCGATGCGGGCCAACTGCTCCGGCGTGCGCCGCTCGGCCGCCAGGCGGGCGGCGGCGCCCTCCAGCGGCAGCCGCGCCTCGATGCAGCGCATCAGGGCCGGCACGTCGCCGCTGCTGGCAAAATGGCCCAGCCGCTCCGACGGGCGGGCCAGCACCCAGGTGCCGGCGCCCTGGCGCGCCCGCAGCAGCCCGTCCGCCCGCAGCCGCTGCAACGCCTGGCGGACCACCGGGCGGGACACGCCGAACATCTCCGACAGCTCCTTTTCCGGCGGCAGGCGGCTGCCCTCCGGCAGGCGGCCGGACAGGATGTGGTCGAGTATCTGCCCGTAAAGCTGATCCCACAGCCGCTGCCGGCGGCCCGGCAGCAGCACCAGCCCGGCCGGCATGAAATCGGTTTGCATCAGGCCAGGCGTGGCGTCCGGCATCGGGTGGGCGGCTACCGTTTGACCTTGGCGCCGACCTGCTCGTCCCAGCGGCGGAACGCCTGCACCATCGGACCCGCTTCCAGCGGTGTCTCGTTCGGGGTGTCGGCGATCAGCTTGTCGTAGAAGTCGCGTCCGAACTCGCGCAGCGTGTCCTGGCTCTCCTGCGGCGCCGCAGCGAGCGGCACGCCGCGGACGGCCGGGCCGGGATAGAAATAGCCGGCGTCGTAGGTGAACGCCTGCGCCTCCTTACTGAGCAGGTAGCCCACCAGGTCCAGCAGCACCGCCTGCCGCTCCGCGGCCAGCCCCTTCGGCAGCGCCATGAAATGCGCGTCGTTGACGAAGTGGAAACCCTTGAGCGTGCCGACCATCGCCGCCTTCGGCACGGTGCCGAGCGCGCGGGGGTTGATGTCCCAGCCCGTTATGGTGACGGTCATGTCGCGGCTGCCCTCGCCCAGCTCCTTCATCACGGCGCCGGTGCCGGACGGGTAGTACTCAACGTTCTCGCCCAGGGCGGCCAGGTAGGCCCAGGTCTTGTCCCACCCGGCCATCGGGTCCTTTGGGTTCGCGTCGCCCAGGATGTAGGGCAGGCCCATCAGGAAGGCGCGGCCGGGGCCGGAGTTGGCGGGGCGGGCATAGATGAAGCGGCCCGGGTTGGCCCGGGTGTAGGCCAGCAGCTCCTCCGCGGTCGTTGGAACCTGCTTCACGCGGTCGGGCAGGTACTCCAGCAGCGGCCCGGCCGGGCAGTAGGTGCAGATGATGGCCTGGTCCTGCGCCAGGGCCTGCATCGCCAGCGCGCCGGGCAGCAGGACGGATTTCAGGTCGGGCAGCTTCGCCATGTGCGGCGCCATGCCCTCCCACACGCCGGTCTGCATCCCGGCGGCCAGGGCATCGGTGCCGGTCAGCACCATGTCTATGTCCACCCGGCCCGCCGCCTGCTGCGCCCGCAGCTTGCCCGGCAATTCCGGCGCCGGGGCCTGGCTATAGACGATGCGCCCGACCAGCTTGGGGTTCTTGCGGCGGTAGTCCTCGAACGCCGGGCGTGTCAGGGCCAGGTTGCCGGCGACGTCCACGATGCTGAGCGTCAGCGGCGACGCTGGGGCCGCCACGCCCTGCGCCCGTGCCGCGCCGCCCGCCAGGGCCGCCGCGCTGGCCATCCCGCCCAACACCTGCCGCCGCGTGCCAAGTATGGTCATGCCATGTCCCCCCGTGCCGCCGCGCTTGCCGCGCCGCTTGTTGCGTGTTCGTGCCATACCATCGGATATGTAACCCAACATGACAAGTGGCGCCGTGCTGCGTCCTGTGCGCCCCGTTGCACGCCAGCGGCCGGACGCCTGGCCGTGGACCGGCCTGCAAGGGCAAAGGACAGCCTGGCTGCTCCGGCTGCGCGGGACGCGGTTCTGCCCTGGTGCCCCGCCGGATTAGCCCCCAGGCTCCCAACCCGCTACGTCCCATCCATGCCCGCTGCGTCCCACCCATGATCGTCCGTCCCCGGCCCAGCGCGTTCGGCCTGCTGTTCATCCTGCGCGGCTCCATTGTGCCGATGGTCGCGCCCCGGGTCCTCCTGGTGCTGGCGGTGTCCGCGGGGATCGCGTGGCTGCACCATGTCGCGCCGGGGCATTTCCGGGACCTGACCCTGGCGCCGTTCACGCTGCTGGGCCTGGCGCTGTCCATCTTTCTCGGGTTCCGCAACAACGCCTGCTATGAGCGGTGGTGGGAGGCGCGCAAGCAGATGGGGCAGCTCGTCGCGGAGGCGCGCGGGCTGGTGCGCGACGGCCTGGTCCTGCTGCCCGGCGACCCCGCGCTGCGCCGCCGCGTCGCGCGCCGCACCGTCGCCTTCGCCCATGCGCTGCGCGGGCAGCTCCGCGACGCCGCGGACGACGAGCCGGGCAAGTGGCTGCCGGCGGCGGAGTGGGCGCGGGTGGCGCAGGCCCGCAGCCGCCCGGACGCGATCCTGCTGGCGCAGGCGGCGGAGCTGGGCGGCCTGTTGCGCCGGGGCGAGCTGCCGGACAACTTGTATTGGCTGTTCTCCGACCGGCTGCAGGCGCTGACGGCGATCCAGACGGCGTGCGAGCGGCTGCGGTCCACGCCGACGCCGTTCACCTACACGCTGCTGCTGCACCGGACGGCCTGGCTGTTCTGCCTGCTGCTGCCGTTTGGCATCGTCGGCGCGCTGGGCGTGGCGACGCCGGTGGCGGCGACGATCCTGGCCTACGCCTTCTTCGGCCTGGACGCGCTGGGGGACGAGCTGGAGCAGCCGTTCAGCCTGTCGCAGAACGCCGTGCCGCTGGACGCGCTGGTGCGCGCCGTCGAGATCGCGGTGCTGGAGGGCCTGGGGGAAGCGGAGCTGCCCCCGGCGTTGCAGCCGCAAAACTTCGTGTTGCATTGAGCATCGTTGTGCGGTCTGGAACACGGATGGCGTTCCAGGCCGTAGCGTTCCAGGTCGCACAGGGCTGCTCGAGCCTTTGCCTGCGGCGCAAACCGCCAGAGGTTTGCTTGGCGGCACGCCTTCGCGTTGCCGGACGGTGCCTGCGGCGAAGCCTGGCCGCCGGCTGGCCTGCCGTTGCGCCCGTTCCTGGACGGCCGCGCGCCGGATGGGGCAGGATGGAGGAAGGCAGGTGCGATGCAAGCCGGCTGCAGGACGGCTGGACGATCAGACCCCATCAAGCAGCTGCAAAGGGAAGCCGGGAATGCGGCACGAAACAGTCTCCGCCAGGGATGCGTCGTTCCATGTCGCCGTGGCCGGGTCCGGCCCGTCCCTGCTGCTGCTGCACGGCTGGCCGGAGTACTGGCGCACCTGGGAGCCGGTGATAGGGCGGCTGCAGGACCGCTTCACCCTGATCGCGCCGGACCTGCGCGGCTTCGGCGCCAGCAGCAAGCCCGCTGGACCCTGGGGCGCCCAGGACCACGCCTCCGACCTGCTGGCGCTGATGAACGCCATGGGGGTGGACCGGGTGGGCGTGGCCGGCCACGATGTCGGCGGTGCGGTGATGCAGGCCCTGGCCCGGCAGGCGCCGGAGCGGCTGTCCGGGCTGTTCTTCTTCGACTTCTCCTACCCAGGCATCGGCCCGCGCATGGGCACGCCGGACCGGCTGCGGGAGATCTGGTATCAGTCCTTCCACACGATGGACTGCGCGCCCGCCCTGGTCGGCGCCAGCCGCGACGCCTGCCGCGCCTACCTTGGCTACATCCTGCGCTACTGGTCGCATCGGAGGGACTGGTGCGACGCCGCGCTAGAGGATTGGGTGGACAACTTCCTGCAGCCGGGCAACCTGGAGGGCGGCTTCGCCTACTACAAGGCTGCCAGCGCCGACCGCCTCGCGATGATGGAGGGCCGGGCGCCCACGCAGCCGCCCATCGCCGTTCCCGCCTGCGTCCGCTGGGCGGAGCATGATCCGCTGTTCCCCTACGCCTGGACGGACCGCCTGGGCGAGACCTTCACCGACCTGGACCTGGCGATGTTCGAGGGCGTGGGGCACTTCCCGCACCGGGAGGACCCCGAACGTGCCGCCCGGGAGATCGCCCGCTTCTTTGAAGGGCGTTGAGAGGAGAAACGCCAAGGGCAGCGCGCGCCATGCTCCCGGCCGGACCGGCGCGGCGGGGCCGGCGCGCACGGGCCGGGCGGTCCCTCCCTTGCCAAACCCCGCGAAGCCTCACATCTGCCCACCCATGATCACCCGCGGCGACATCCTCTGGCTTGGCATCTCCTCCGGCGTGACCGGAGGCTTGATCGGCGGCGCCATGCTCGGCATCGGCATGGACCTGATGGTCAACGGCCAGCCGTTCGGCTTCATCCCCATCGTGGTCGGCGGCCCCGCCTCCGCCATCATCGGCTGGCTGCTCTCCCGTCGCCTTGCCCGGCAGCTCGACAGGCCGGACTGAGCAAGCCGGTCCAGTCCAGGACCGCATTGGCCGGCAGGGGTCGGGGCGCGTCCGACCCGCACTGCCTAGCCCTGCACCGTCTGGTCACCGCCACCGACCGGCCAGCGCGAACGCCACCCCGTTCACCGCCAGGCTGATCCCCACCAGCACCACCCCCAGCGCCAGCGCGAACGCCAGGTTGCCCCGGCTCGTCTCCAGCGTCACCGCCGTCGTCATTGTCCGCGTGACGCCCGCGATGTTGCCGCCCACGATCAGGATCGCCCCCACCTCCGACACCGTCCGGCCGAACCCGGCCAGCACCGCCGTCAGCACCGGACCCGGCGCCGTACGCAGCAGCGTCGGCACCGCCCGCAGCCGCCCGACCCCGTCCATCTGCAGCTCGTCGCCATGCAGCGCCCACGACGCCTCCACCGCCCGGTGCGTCAGCGCCACGACGACCGGCAGCGCCAGCACCACCTGCGCCATCACCATCGCCGCCGGCGTGAACAGCAGCCCCAGCCCGCCCAGCGGCCCGGCCCGCGACAGCAGCAGGTAGAGCGCCAGCCCCACCACCACCGGCGGCAGCCCCAGCAGCGCGTTGGCCACCACCACGGTGCCCCGCCGCCCCGGAAAGCGCAGGATCGCCAGCAGCGCGCCGCCCGGCACTCCCAGCAGCGCCGCCGCCGCCGTGGCCGCAAGGCTGATGGCCAGGGACCGGCCGATGACCCGCAGCAGCTCCGCGTCCCCGGACAGCAGCAGGCCCAGCGCGGCGCCGAACGCCGTGCCGGCGCCGGGCGTCATGCGGCGGCCCACTGGCGGGACGGGCAGCAGCCAGGCAGGCGGCAGGCCGGAACGCGCCCGCCGCTACCGCCGGCCGAACCCTCCCCGGCCAAAGCCGCCCCTGTATCCGCCACCCTCGCCCCTGCCGAAGCCGCCGCCGCCGAAGCGCCCGCCATAGCCATATCCCGCGTAGCGCCCGCCGCCATAGCCGTGTCCGCCGTATCCTCGGCCATAGCCGTATTCGCCATATCCACGGCCATAGCCGTAGCCATAGCCGCGGGAGCCGAAGCCGCGATAGTAGCCGTAGCCGCGGTAGCCGAACCCGCCATAGGACCGCAGCAGGAACGGATCGTCGTAGAAGAACGGGTAGCCGAAGCCGATACCGGAATAGACCGGGTAGGCCGCCAGGTAGCCATAGGCCGGCGGTGCCGCCGCCTGCAGCGCCTGCACCTGGTTGCCCCGCGACGTCATGCAGCGCAGGTAGGCCGCGCCCGGCGGCAGCTCCTCGGGCGGCAACGGCATCAGCTCCGGCGCAGCTCCGGCCGCCTGCCCGGCGGCCTGGGCGGCACGGAGCTGCGCCGCGCTCGGCTGCCCCGCGCGGCCCGGCGGCAACCGCGCCACGTCCGCCTGGCACGCCGCGTCGTCCGCGCGGAAGGCCGCCTCGGCCTTGCCGGGACCGGGCACTGCGATCAGCGGCGCCGATGGCGGCGCGGCATACACCAGCGCCTGCTGCTGAGGCGGCAACACGCACCCGCCCAACCCGCCCGCCAGCAGCACGGCACCCAACATCCCGACAACCCGCATCGCGCGCACCCCTCCTCGTCGCCCGCAGCATCGCACGGCAACGAGGCATCTGGAGCAAATTAACGGCTGCCTGGCGCTTCCGATGGCGCAACGCCGACCAGCTCGCAGAAGGCGCCCGGCCACGCCGCAGCCTCAATGCGCCCCGACGCACGAGACAGCCGCAAGCAGAACCGTCCCGACACCCCGGGCAGCGCGGGCTTGAGGTCCTGGGGCATGGCTTCGAGCGCGATGCCATGAAGCGCCACCTGGCCCAGGTGCCGCACCGCCGCCTGTCCCGGCCGGCGCCCAAGCCGTCAACGGCGCCGCAAGCACTTCAAGGCACCGGCGCACCGCACCTGGCACGGCTGATCCAGGCGCCGTCCACATGAGGTCCCGCCGAAGCCGCCCTATCGGGCACCCCCCTCGTCCGGGCCACCTTCAGCCGTAGGCTCGTCGTCCCGGCGCCCCCGCCGCATCCGTCCGCGGGACAGCATCGCCACCACGCCATGCAGCGTCCTGACCTCCTGCTCCGTCGCCTCTCCGCGCTGGAACAGGTGGCGCAGGTTCCGCACCATTCCCGGCCGCTTCGGCGCGTTGCGCAGGAAGCCGCTCGCGTCCAGCTCGTCCACCAGGTGCCCCAGGAACCCCTCCAGCGCACCCTTCGCCGCCACCGCGCTCTCCCCGGTCTGGAACACCGCCGCAGGCGTGTCGTCCGCCGCCACCCACCACTCGTATGACATCACCATGACGGCCTGCGCCAGGTTCAGGCTGTCGAAGCCGGGGTTGAGCGGATACCGCACCAGCGTGTCCGCCTGCGCCATGTCCTCCCCGTCCAGCCCCGCCCGCTCCGGCCCGAACAGCACCCCGGCCCGCAGACCCCGCGCCGCCGCCTCCCGCAGCGCCCCGGCCCCGGCCCGGGCCGTCAGCACCGGCTTCACCACATGCCTTGGCCGCGGGCAGGTCGCCAAGACCCGGTGCAGGTCCGCCACCGCCTCCGCCACGGTCCCGTGCACGGTGGCGGCGTCCAGGATGCGGTCGGCTCCCGACGCCATCCGCCACGCCCGCTCCTGCGGCCACCCGTCCCGCGGCGCCACCAGCCGCAAGTGGAACAGCCCGCCGTTCCCCATCGCCCGCGCGCAAGCCCCGATGTTGTCCGCCAACTGCGGCCGGACCAGGATCACCACAGGGTCCAACGCCCCGCCTGGGCGAAGGTCCGCCCCCCCATCCCGCCCCGTCACAACCAGCCCCGCTTCCCCCTCTCCCTCCGGGAGAGGGCCGGGGTGAGGGAAGCCGCAAGCACATGACCAGCCCACGCAAGAACCCACTCATGCAGCGCCAGACATCCGCCGCCGGGCGCAAGCGCCTCCTCCGGCCATGCCGTCGCATCCATCGTTCTCAAACCCGCCGCCAAACGCTGGTCCCATCCGGCCGGTCCTCGAACGCCACCCCCCGCGCCAGCCACTCCGCCCGTATCGCATCCGCCCGCGCGAACTCCCGCGCCTTGCGCGCAGCGATCCGCGCCGCCATCGCCGCCTCCACCTCCGCCGCCATCCCGGCGTCCCCGCCCCGGAACCAGGCCGCCGGCTCCGCCTGCAGCAGCCCCAGCAGCATCCCCCCGGCCCGCATCCCGGCGCCTGCCTCCACATCCCCCGCCATCGCCCGGTCCGCCAGCCCATGCAGCGCCGCCAGCGCCATCGGCGTGTTCAGGTCGTCGCACAACGCCTCCAGCACGCTGCCCGGCACCTCCCCGGCCTCGCCCGGCACCCGCTCCAGCGCCCGGTAGAACCGGTCCAGCTCCCCTCGCGCCTCCTGCAGCCCGGCCTCCGAATACTCCAGCGTCCCCCGGTAGCCCGCCCGCAGCAGCATCAGGCGCACCGCCTCTGCCGGGTGCGCCGCCACCGCGTCCCGTATGGTCGAGAAGTTGCCGAGCGACTTCGACATCTTCTCCCCCTCCATCAGCAGCATCCCGTTGTGCAGCCAGTACCGCGCGAAGCCGCTGCCCGGCAGCGCGCACAAGGACTGCGCCCGCTCGTTCTCATGGTGCGGGAACAGCAGGTCGCCGCCGCCGCCGTGTATGTCGAACGTCTCCCCCAGGTAGCGCCAGGCCATCGCACTGCACTCGATGTGCCACCCCGGCCGCCCCAGCCCCCAAGGACTGTCCCAGCCCGGCGCATGCCCTTGCATGTCGCCCGGCGCGTGCCCTTGCATGTCGCCCGGCGCGTGCCCTTGCACGTCGCCCGGCGCACCTGGCGGCGAAGGCTTCCACAGCACAAAATCCCCGGCGTCCCGCTTGTAAGGAGCAACCTCCACCCGCGCGCCCGCCAGCAGCTCTTCCGGGTCCCGCCCAGACAGGACCCCATACGACGCGAAGCTGCCCACCGAGAACAGCACATGCCCCGCCGCCGCATAGGCGTGCCCGGACGCCACCAGCCGCCCGATCATCTCGATCATCTCCGGGATGTGCGCCGTCGCCCGCGGCTCCACGTCCGGCGGCAGGTTGCCCAGGCTGGCCATGTCCGCCGAGAACTGCGCCCCGGTCCGCGCCGTCACCTCCGAGATCGGCACGCCCTCCCGGGCCGCCCGCTCGTTGATCTTGTCGTCCACGTCGGTGATGTTCCGCACATACGTCACGCGCGGATACAGGTGCCGCAGCACCCGCGCCAGCACGTCGAACACGGTCATCCCACGCCCGTTGCCGACATGCGCCAGGTCATAGACCGTCGGCCCGCACACGTACATGCGGACGTGCCGCGGGTCCGAGGGCACGAACGCCTCGCGGCGCCGGGTCATGCTGTTGTGTAGGTGCAGGGTCATGCGACCGGGTATTGCGGCGCCCGGCCCGGCTTGCAAGGGGGCAGCCGCCAGCCCCGCCCACCGCACGTCCCGGCTTGCCCGCCCGGCCGGGATGCCATAACTGCGACGCACTCGCAACACGACAGGACGGCACCGTGACCCAGGCCACCACCACGACGCGCCCGCCGTCCAACCTGGCGCGCTACGCCGCCGTGTTCGGCCCGGGCCTCGTCGTCATGCTCGCCGACACCGACGTCGGCAGCATCATCACCGCCGCCCAGTCCGGCGCCCAGTGGGGCTATCGCCTGCTGCTAATCCAGTTCGTCCTCATGCCCATCCTGTTCATGGTCCAGGAGCTGACGGTCCGCCTCGGCCTCCATACCGGGCGCGGCCACGGCGAATTGATCCGCGACACCTTCGGACCCGTCTGGGCCTGGGTCTCGGTCGCCGGCCTCGCCGTCGCCGTGTTCGGCGCCCTCATCACCGAGCTGTCCGGCGTCGCCGGCATCGGCGAGCTGTACGGCGTCCCGCGCGGCGTCAGCCTGCTGCTCGCCACCGCGGCCCTGCTCGCCGTGGTCGTCACCGGCAGCTACCGCCGGGTCGAGCGCATCGCCATCGCCCTTGGCCTGTTCGAGCTGGCCTTCTTCGCCGTCGCCTGGATCGCCCAGCCCGGCCTGGCCGAGATGGCCCACGGCGCCGTCAGCATTCCCTGGGCCGACAAGGACTACGCCTACCTCGCCGCCGCCAACATCGGCGCCGTCATCATGCCCTGGATGGTGTTCTACCAGCAGTCCGCCATCGCCGATAAGGGCCTGCGCGCCGAGCACATGCGCGCCGCCCGCTGGGACACCGCGGTCGGCGCCGTCATCACCCAGCTCGTGATGGCCGCGGTCCTCGTCGCCACAGCCGCCACCATCGGCCATGCCACCACCCCCGGCGCCCCCGCCGCCAGCCTGGCCACGGTGGGCGAGCTGTCGGAGGCCATAACCCCCTTCCTGGGCGTCGGCGCCGGGCGGCTGGTGTTCAGCGCCGGGGTGCTGGGCGCCGGCATGGTCGCCGCCATCGTCGCCACCCTGGCGCTTGCCTGGGGCGTCGGCGAGGTCACGGGATACCGGCGCAGCCTGAACCTGCGCCCGCCCCAGGCCCGCGCCTTCTACGGCCTGTATGCCACGGCCGTCGCCGGATGCGCCGCGCTGGTGTGGGCCTGGCCGAACCTCGTCAGCCTGAATGTCGGCGTCCAAGTCATGAACGCCCTGCTACTGCCGCTGGTGCTGGGCTTCCTGGTCGCCCTGAGCGTGCGCGCCTTGCCGCCGGCCGTCCGCCTCCGCGGCTGGTACAAGGGCGTGGTGATGGTGGTGATCGGCCTGACCACCCTGCTGGGGGTCTTCGGCGGCTTCAGCGGCGCCGGCCTGCTGTAGCGCGGCCGGTCCGGGGCGCCCCTGCCGAGACGCGCCGGGCAGCCGCCGCCTGAAAACGCCGGGACGGGTCAGCCGTTCACCCTGTCCTCACCCTGTCCCTCTCCCGGAGGAAGAGGGAGCAAGGCGTCCTAACCCCGTCAGCGCTGCGCCGTCAGCACGCCGGCCCGCAACGGCGCATGCGTCCGCCAGTCCTATTTCTTGCCCGGCTCCGGCCGCGGCGGCGGCGTATTGCTGGCAGCCGCAACGCCCTTGGCTGTCTTGGTCGCCTTTGGCTTCTTGGCCTCACGGTTGGATTTCTGCTCACCCTTCGCCATAGTCATGCTCCTGTTGAACAGCGCCCAGCGTCGGACGCCACGGAACGGATTGCAAGGGGCCTGTGCCGCTCCGTCTCCAGCCCCAACGCCCGAGTTCCGCAAAGGGAGGCGGTCTTGCATCCCTTTGCCAACATGCGGCCCTTGGCAGCAAAGGGCCTCCAGAACGCGGCGGCCCCCGCCGCGTCCCGTTGTCCCGCAACCTACATCGTCGGCACGTCCGGCATCTGCATCGGACCTGTGCCCGGCATTTCGCTCGGCACCCCGAAGTCAGGCGCCGGATCCATGTCCGGCGGCATCTCCGGTCCGCCCGGCGGCAGGTCGCCCGGCACGTCCCCCGGCATTCCGCCGGGCAGGTTGCCCGGCAGCCCCGGCATCGGCGGCGCGACGGGATCTGGCATTTGTGCTTGCATGACATCCTCCCGGCCCAGCATGGACCTGGGAATACAACGGCGCCGCGCCAGCCGGGTTTGCCGCGCCCCCAAAGCAAAATGCCGGCCCCTCATGCGACGGGCCGGCGTCCTGCGGAACCAGTCTTGCGCGCCCCGAGGAGGCGCGGGACGGGCCTTAGATGAAGCTGCTGCTGGTCAGGTTGGTCACGCCGACGAACGTCACCCGGGTGTTGTCGGACAGCGTCAGCGTTGTGCTGGTGCCGACGCTGGCGGTGGAAAGCGCCCGGTTCACCTCGTTCGCGCCATAGTTCTGCAACGTGACCTTCTCGGCCGAATTGAAGCTCGTGATCGTCACGGTGCCGGCGCCGCCGGCCACGATGGCGATCAGGTCCTGGCCGGGGCCGCCGTTGACCGTGCTGTTGCCGCCGCCCACGACGAACGCGTCGGCGCCGTTGCCGCCCTGTAGCGACGCGTTGCCGACAAGCCCGTAGAACACGTTGTTGGCGCTGCTGGCGGCACCCGTCAGCGTCTCGTTGCCGACGCCGGCCACCAGCGTCGTGCTGGCGAAGCCACGGGCGGACAGCACATCGCCGTTGCCGCCGCCGAACAGCACGCTGCCGGCCGATCCCGTGCCGCCCTGCAGGACGTTCCTGCCGGCCGTGCCGCCGAACACGAACCCGCCGCCCGAACCGAGCGAAACCGTGTCGCTGCCCGTGCCGGCGAACACCGTGGCCGCGCCGGCCCCGCCGACGAAGTTCAGGTTCTGCGAGGCAGGCCCAATGAAGGCGCTGCCCGCTCCGCCCGTCACCGACAGCGTGCCGAAACCGCTGCCGAAGATCACGTCCGTCGAGCCGGACAACGCGATGGTGTCGTTGCCGTTGCCGCTGACGATGATGTTGCTCCCGCCGCCGGCGGCCACCGTGTTGTTGCCGAAGGCGAAGATCACGTCGTTGCCGGCGCCGGTGCGGACGTTGAAGCCGCCCAGCACCGAGATCAGGTCGTTGCCGTCGCCGGTGACGACCTGGCCGCTGCCGCCGTTGGTCACCAATGTCAGGTTGCCGTTGTCGGCCAGCACGCGCTGGTTCAGGGAGCCGCTGCCGGACACGGTGGTCGCGCCGCCGGTGGCCACGACGACCGTTGTGTCAGCCGTTGCCAACTGTATTTGCTGGTTCGCCGTGCCCTGGATATAGACGCCCGTGCCCGTCGTGGGCTGGACGTTGCTGGAGCCGACCTGGGTGGCCGTGCCGGCTGCCAGGGACTGGCTGATCTGCGTCGCCAAGGACTGGCCCACCGTCTCATTCGATCCAACGCTGAGCGTTACGATAGTTTGACCGTTTGCACCCGTGACAGTTGCCATTTCCTAGTCCTTTTTCGTTATCCAGGTGATGGTTACCCGAACCTGGTTGATACGGCAACCGGCAATCAGGCCCCTCATGGCCGCTATCCCACTGCCATCGCGCGCGCCACCCAGGTCCGGACCAGGTGCAGCGTTCGTCAGACCGGTCCCCACTCAGCCCCAAGCAAGTACCTGCAGCACCGCAGCGCAGCGCAGCAATGCGGCGCTCCGGCCAAGATGACTTCCTCAGCAGCCTCCGCATGGCGCCCGGCTGCGACCGAGGCACCCAGCCCGCATCCTCTGCTCCAACCCCCTGCCCCGGACCGGCCGCCCCGGCGTCCGCTGCGTCCGCCCGGCCAGGATGCGTCAAGATATGTCACACCCACTTGACCAACACTTAATAGGAAAACTAGCTTACATATCTACTAAACACTTGAGAGGAACCCGGGACGATGACCCTCCACCTGGAGATTGAAGTCCTATCTAGCCCTGCCCAGGCCGCCGTTCCGGATGAACGCCATCACCCCTCGCGCAAGGTCGTTCATGTCGTCCGCGGGCGTCCCGGCCCGGACGACCGCCCCGCGCTGCCGTCCGGCCACCCCGACACCTGGGGCCTCATCAATGCCGGAACCTGCATCGAGGGCGCCTCCTATCCCTTCCCCATCTTTCCCCGCTGAGGTTCCCCGCCAGCGCCGCTCCGCCCTCCCGCCCAGCCGCCCGCCGCCTGGTGCCGTCCCGATCCCCCCGCCTCCCGGAGATGTCCCTTGAACGCAATTTGCGGCCTTCCCGGCCACACCCTTCCGGCCACCCTCCCCGGCCAGGCCGCTGCCAGGCCCGGCCCGGCTGCCGCAGCCATCAACCCTCATACGCCTGATGGCCTGCCAACCAGCCCCGCCTGGGTCTGCGCCATGCTGGAGGAGGCCGGCGCGACCCTGCTCGCCCTGCCGCAAACCGGCTATAGCACCCGGCTCCGCACGGGCGGCCTGGACTGGATGCGCGACGCCGGCGCCGTGCTCGCCCCCGGAAGCGGCCCGGCGCCGCTTCGCCCCGCCGCGCCCTCCGCTGCGGCCATAGACCGCATGGACCTTGCCCTGGCCTGGCTCGCGCTGATCCCGGACAGCATGTTCGTCCTGCGCCGGGTGGCGGGCGCGCGCGCGCTGGTCCATCCCATGACGGGCCGCCACCTGTTCACCTGGCGGCGCCTCGGGTCCGCCCTCGGCGCGGACCACAAGGCCGTGCAGCGCTGGCATGGCCAGGCCATGATACGCATCAGCACGGCGCTGAACGCTTCGGGACCGGGCCGCGCCGACCCGCCGCGCCTGCGGGCGTCCCTGCGGCGCCCGGCAACGGCAACTGCCGCATGAGCGGCCCTACCCGTGTTCCAGCCATGTTCTGGAAGGGACACCTTCACAACATTCGCTAATGAGTAAAGCAGTTCGGAGATGCACGATCGCGTGACCTGCGTCACACTCCCGCCATTGGCTTGCTGCCAAGGTGCGCCTGCGTCCTGTTGGTGGACGCAGGACGGAGGATCACATGCTGCTTACACTGCACGACCTGTCCAAGGCCGCCGCTTTCACCCGGGCATCCCCTGCCGGGTCAGGCGCAGCGGACCAGGCGCCTCCTGCCGGGATCTGCGCGGAGGGACAGCATTCGTCCGGCCTGCGCGGCGACGCGCCGGCCTGCTCCCCCGCTCTGCCGGCATCGGCTCGGATATTGGCCTTCCCCGTGCCGGCGGCATTCCGCACGTTCCAGTCACGGACCGCTGCCTGGCCGCGGCACGCCTTGGCCCACCGGCCCGACCGGTCGGCGGACGGCACGCAGGCCACGTCCCGGACGCACCCTCTTGCGGCGGTCCGTCCCATCCCCGGCGAGGTGGCCAGGTGCCTGACCGTCGCAGACCGCATGGCTGTCCTGGCCTGGAGCAGCCACGACGGGGGCGGCTACGCCCGGATGGTGCTGGAGGAGGGCACTCCCGGCGCAACACCGGACCGGGGCGGCTACGTCCTGCTATACCGGTCCCATGACCGCTGGGCGACCCTTGGCCTGACCCGGTGCGTCACCGGCATACTGGTGTGGCGCTGCCCCGATGGCGCAAGCCTTGGCACTTACGCCACGATGGCCGCAGCCCTGGCCGCCCTGCCGCCCGCCGCAAGCCCAGTTGCTTAGAGCGTCGCGTAGGGGAAGGCCGGCCAGGCAGGACCGCCTGGCCGGCCTCGCCCGCAGGGACAAGGGATGGAGCGCAACCGGTGCATCCACCTGCACCGGCTGTGTCCAGGCAGTCTGCCCGTTGCGGGCCGGCCCTCAGCGCGCGGCCAAGCCGACCGGCTGGGGCTGCCGCAGCCGGCCCGTCATCACCGCGGCCCCGACCGCGCATAGCACCAGCGCCGCCGTCCACCGCGTATTGGGCACGCCCGTTCCGCCCGCCAGCGCCAGGAACAGCAGGCTGACCACCACCAGCGCCCCCCGGGACGGACCGCCCCGCCGCGACACGGCAACGGCGAGCACCACGAAGGTCGCATACAGCCCAATCGCCAACGCCCGTATCAGGTCCAGCGCAACGATCGAGAGATCGTCAACCAGTTCCGCAATCCGCCAGCCCAGGACGTGCAAGGTGTCCAGCACCCGGAACAGGAACCGGTCAGGCCCGACCACGTAAACCAGTGCCGCCAGCAGCAGCCCGATGCCCCAGGCGGCCAGTATCGGATCGCGTCGCATGGGCGTGTTCCTTCGCTCAACCAAAATCCCCGCACCGATATGGAAGGACCCGGCCCGCGTTCCAAGCGGCGGCGGAAACATACCTGGCGTGTCTCGCCCCGCTTCCGCGGATGGCCTGGCCGCGCCGGCTGCGCTATGGCCCGGCCATGACCGATGCACCCCCTTCCGACCCTGCCCCGCCTCCCGGCCCTGCCCGCCCCTTCGATCCCGCCGCCGCAGGCTGGCGCCCGCTGCCCGTCGGCGGCTTCCCGGCGCATGTCGGCCCGCTGTGGCACCGCGGCGACACCGGACCTGCAGGCGCCCCCGGCCCGGCCCGCTTCGCCATGCTGGCCGACGCGCGCCACCTCAACGTCCACGGCATCGTCCATGGCGGCATGGTGATGACATTCGCCGACACCGGCCTCGGCCTCACGGTATGGGAGGCCATGGACCGCCGCCCCTGCGTCACGGTCCAGTTCGGCTGCCAGTTCCTCGACGCGGTCCATGCCGGCGATTTCGTCGAGCTGGACGCCGAGATCCTCCGCCGCTCCAGCACCGTCGTGTTCATGCGGGGCATCTTGCGCGTCGGCGCCCGCAGCACCGGCGCGGTCGAGGGCGTCTGGAAGATGATCCGTCCCCGCTGAGCAAGCCTCCGAAGGCCCGGCGCACGGGATGCGGGCAGGGTCGCGCAGCCCGGCCGTGCCGGCGGCCAATGCGTGCCAGGCTGCTGAGTGTCAGGCTGGGTGATCCTGTTCAGCCGCGCTCGTCCACTCCGGCCCTGTTCCAGCCGTGGAACGCCTTTCGCAGCCAAACCAGCCCGTCAGCTTCCACCCGCTGATGTGATGGAAGCAGGACGGTCCAAACGAAAACGGCGGCGGGCCAGACCCGCCGCCGCCCGCCGCCGCCTGGCCAGGTGACGCGGCGGCCAACTTTGGCCGCCCCGCTGCCCTTGCCGGGTCAGGCTGCGCTAGATCCGGCGCGTCGCCAGGTTCGCCTCGGCACGCGGCGCCCCGATGCCGCCGCCGAACCACGCTGCCAGCGCGCCCAGGGCCAGCGCCACGAAGCCCAGGATGCCCGCGCTCGCCAGGCCCTTGCGCGTCGCCTCGGCCGCGGCCTGCGCCTTCTGCTTCA
>JAABUK010004259.1_pt1 | contig 23442 bp, 24 predicted proteins | sample 5559141 | NCBI WGS metagenome assembly JAABUK01 (sample SAMN10711869, study PRJNA513367) | rock metagenome | isolation source: Antarctica rocks | place: Antarctica: Victoria Land, Pudding Butte nord | collected 2016-01-03
GCCATCAGCGTCCACCGAACAACGGGCGCCACCAACATCGCCGCCGCCAACCGACACGTCAGCCGTCACCCCAATCGGGTCCTGTCACTGATCACATAACGCTCAAGTCAACTTTGCCGAGGCCCTGACCCCACCGCCCTTCATTGGCAGTGAGCGCTGGCGTTCCCGGTCACAAGGCAGTTTTGCATCTCGCAGGACCGGCCGGGAAGCAGCCCTTCCTCGACACGGATCTTCTCGTGGGCCGCTCGTCACCCGGCGGTCAGCAGCGTCGTCACCGGCCCGCGCACGATGCAGCTGCTCGACGGCTACCTGGCAGCAGTCAGCATCGATCTGAGCCACGACGCGCTCGACCGCTTCGACGCGGCTCGCGACGGCTCGCAGTCCCCGAGAGCAGGTCCAGGCTCCTTACCAGGAGACAGCGCCGTCGCGGTCGGTGAACGTTCCGGTCGGGCCGTCGGTGCCGATGCTGGCCATCGCCACGATCACGTCGGTGCCTTCGGTGACGGTCTGCGTGCCGGTGTGGGCGTTGAGGTCGGTGGCGGTGTAGCCGGGGTCGACGGCGTTGATCCGCAGGGCCGGCAGGGCCTTGGCGTACTGCGTGGTCAGCATGACCAGGGCGCTCTTGCTCGAGCAGTACGCCGGGGCGACGACCGTGGACTCGACCCGGTTCGGGTCGCGGACCGCGGCCTGCGACCCCAGGCCGCTGGCGACGTTGACCACGACCCCGTTGCCGGAGGCGAGCAGCGCGGGCAGGAAGGCCCGCAGGACCCGGACCGGCCCAAAAACGTTGGTCTCGTAGACCTCGCGCACGTCCTGAGCAGTGAGGTCGGTCGCGTCCTTGCGGGCCCCGGTGATGCCGGCGTTGTTGACGAGCACATCCATGGGCCCGACGGTCGCGGCCGCCGCCGTGACCGAGGCGTCATCGGTCACGTCGAGCTGCACGAAACGGGCTCCCAACTCCTCGGCGGCGCGGGCACCGGCCTGCGGGTCGCGGGCGGCGACCCAGACGTCCTGGCCCTGGGCAAGCAGGCGGCGGGCGGCCTCGAAACCCAGGCCCTTGTTGGATCCGGTGATCACGGTGATGGTCATGAACCAACCTTGCCCCGAGAGGGCGACCGGAGCCAGGTACCCGCAGGGCCAGGCTGGCGGGCCGGGGACGGCGCACACTGGCAGGCATGGACGGTCTGGGTTCTGCGCTACGGCGGTGGCGCGAGCGCCTGACGACCAGCGAGGTGGGCCTACCCACGTTCGGGTCCCGCCGCCGCGCGCCCGGGCTGCGCCGCGAAGAAGTAGCCAGCCTGGCCGGGGTGTCGGTGGACTACCTGGTGCGCCTGGAGCAGGGCCGGGCGCGTCACCCGTCCGCGCAGGTCGCCGAGGCCCTCGCCCGGGCCCTGCGGCTCGGCGACACCGAACGCGACCACCTGTTCCACCTCGCCGGGCTGGCCGGCCCGCGGCCCGCGCTGGTCCCGACCCGCATCACCCCTGGTGTGCAGCGCCTGCTGGACCGCTTCGCCGACGCACCGGTCTCGGTCCTGGACGCCTCCTGGAACCTGCTGGCCTGGAACCCGCTGTGGGCGGCGCTGCTGGGCGACCCGGGGAGCTGGCGCGGCCTGGAACGCAACCTGGTGTGGCGTGCCTTCACCGGTGTGCCGAGCCGAATCGTGCTCACCGACGCCGAGTACGAGCGGTGGCGCGCGAGCCTGGTCGCGGACCTGCGCTTGGTCCACGCCCGCTACCCCGACGACCCGTCCCTGACCAAACTCCTGCGCGACCTACAGCGCACCAGTGAGACGTTCGCCGCTCTGTGGGCTGCAGGCGGCGTGGGGGTGCAGGCCGCGGCCCGCAAGAGCTTCCTGCACCCCCACGTCGGGCTGATCACGCTGGACTGCGACGTCCTGGTCGTGCAGGGCACCGACCTGCGGGTCGTTGCCTACACCCCCGCCCCAGCCAGTGCTGACGCAGAAGCCCTCGCCCTGATCGGCGTCCTGGGACTCCAGAGCGTCCCCTGACCCTGAACCGGGAGCACGAGGCCCGCGGCCACGCTGGCGTCGTCCGTCACGTCCAGCGGTACGCCGAACGCGTCCACGCCGGCGGCCGTGAGTGCAGCAACGGCCTGCTCGCGCCGCGTGTCGTCGCGGGCGCCGACCCCCACGCTCCACCCGAGGGCGCCGAGGCCCTCAGCGATCACGTACCCGATGCCCTTGTTGCCGCCTGTCACCAGTGCTGTCGTCATGCCCTCACCCTGCCCCGCCGGCGGTAGTGGGTCCAGGCCGGCCCTCTCGGGCGACACCTCGGGAACATGGAGGGCGTCGGTGCACCGCGCGGCTGGCTGGTCTTCAGCGGGTGAACTGGCGGCCGACGACCGCCAGCAGCTCGAGCCGCTGGGCGTCGACGGTGCCTGGTGTTGCTGTGAACACCAACAGGCGCTGCCCGCGGTCTTCGCTGTGGAGCACCTGGCAGTCCAGCTGCATCTCGCCGACTTCGGGGTGGACGAGGGTCTTGCGCTGCTCGCTGTGGGCGGCGACCTCGTGGCGTGCCCAGACCCGCGCGAACTCCGGGCTCCCCGCCAGTAGTTGCGCGACGAGAACGTCCGCCCCAGGGGTGCCCCGGCTGGTGGCCGCGCGCAGGTCCGCAGCCCACAGCCGGCTCTGCGTCGCATGCTCCCGCTCCGCCCGTAGCGCCCGCTCGTCGGGGTCGCTGTGGAACCAGCGGTGGTAGGCGCTGCGCGCCGGCCCGTTATGGGCGGTCTGGTCGCCGAGCAGCGCGACCGCGAGCCGGTTCTGCACGAGCGTCACACCGAGGTCGGTCACGACCTGCGCGGGGGTGTCGGAGAGCCGGTCGAGCACGCGCATGACGCCCGGTGGGACGTGCTCGGTGCGCCGCACCCGGCTGGGCGTTCCGTGGCCCGCGAGCCGGGACAGGTGGTCGCGCTCGTCGAGCGTCAGTCGCAACCCACGTGCCAGGGCGGTGAGCATCTGCTCCGAGGGCTGCGGCCCCCGCTGCTGCTCCAGGCGCGTGTAGTAGTCGGTCGACATGCCGGCCAGGGCGGCGACCTCTTCGCGGCGCAGCCCTGCGGTACGGCGGCGCACGCCCACGGGCAGGCCGACGTCGGCCGGCTGCAGGGCCTCGCGCCGGCGGCGCAGGAAATCGGCGAGCGAGACGCGGTCCACGCCCTCAGTGTGCGGCGCGCGCTCGGCCGTTATCCAGGGACCGCTGATCCCTGGATAACGGCTCCCCTCCCGCACCGCCGGGACGCGGGGCACAGTGGACCCATGACCGCAACCACCGGACGCAAGACCGCTCTGATCACCGGCGCGAGCCGCGGCCTGGGCCGCAGCACTGCCCTTCACCTGGCCCGCGCCGGCGTGGACGTCGTCGGGACCTACGTCGCCGCCAAGGATTCCGCGGACTCGCTCGTTGACCAGGTGCAGGCGGCGGGCAGCAAGGCCCTCATGCTGCCGCTGGACGTGGCGGACGCCTCGTCGTTCCCGGCGTTCGTCGAGCAGCTGCAGCGCGCGCTCCGCGACGAGCTCGGACGCGACACGATCGAGTTCCTCGTCAACAACGCCGGCACCTCACTGCACGAGTCGTTCGCCGCGACAACCCAGAAGCAGTTCGACGAGGTCATCGACGTGCACCTCAAGGGGCCGTTCTTCCTTACCCAGGCGCTGCTGCCCGTGCTTACCGACGGCGCCCGGATCGTCAACGTCTCCACCGGCCTGGTCCGGATTACGATGCCCGGCTCGGCGGCGTACGCCGCAGCGAAGGGCGCCGTCGAAGTGCTCACGCGCTACCAGGCGCAGGAGCTGGGCAGCCGCGGCATCCGCGTCAACGTCGTCGCGCCTGGCGCTGTAGCGACTGACTTCTCCGGCGGCATGGTCCGCGACAACCCTCAGGTCAGCGAGATGGTCCGCAGCGTGACAGCACTCGGGCGCCTCGCCGAACCCGACGACATCGGCGCGGCCATTGCGCTCCTGCTGGCCGACGGCTTCGGCTGGGCGAGCGGCGCGAAGATCGAACTAACCGGCGGCCAACGCCTGTGACCCACGCCGAGCACCAGGGTTGACCCGGAGTTGGGGCTGCGGTTGGAGGCGGGATGTTCTTTGGCGCCATGGCGACCTGTGGGTACCTCACGTCCACGACATCCGTGCAGGTGCGTGGTGCAATGGCATGACCACCCAGGCCACGGCGAACGCAACCACGCCGATGCTCACCGGCAATATGAACACACCAGCCAACGCAGCCGGGACGGCGATCAACAAGATGAGGCCGACGTAGAACCAAACGCACAGAGCGAGCGTCCTGCCAACGAGACGCAAGCCGCGACGTGGGCCCGCAGCCGATCGGTCCATGTACCAACGATAGTGCCGGTTCCTCCACCGCGAGTAGCGCCTCCTCGCGCTTGGAGCGGCACCTACACGCGGTCGTCGGCGAGCCACGCGCCGCCACCGGCGTTGCCAAGACCAATCGTGGTTGACCCCGTCGGTTCGCCGGGTCGGCGAGCGTCGCATCAACGCCACCCTCAAACGGAATCGCAACTCGCTCGCCGCCTGATTCTCTCGGCTGACCGCAGCGCCGAGGGTCGGGTTGCGACTGACGCCGTTCGTGAGTTGCTGACGAAGCACGGGGTTCCTGGCTTCTCGGTCTGACGGATGCATGGTCGCTGCCACTTTCGCGGTCCGCGCGAGCTCGTAAGACCAGCCCCACATCTCTTTCCAAAGCGGCGGCATGAGCGCAGGGTGGGCCCGTTCATCGAGCGCGGGTCGCGCCGCCTCTTTCGACAAGTCAGATGGCGGGACGTGCCCCCGAGGATGCCTCGTGACGTACTCATGCCACACCGCCATCGCGATGCGTGCCGAAGTCGCCGGCAGGCGGCACACTGCGGCAGATGTGGAACAAGCGCGCACGGCGGGCCTTCGCCGTGCCGCTCGGTCGCGCTAAGAGGTACCTGGCGCTCACTGGTGGCCAGGTGCCGACCTTCACGCCGGTCCCGTCCTTTGACCCGGCCCTCAGGACGATGACGGTCATGCCATTCCAGGGCCTTTCCGAGGACCGCATGCTCACAGCGCGAGCGGCAGGACCCTGCCGATGACTGTTCCCCAGACGCATGCCCAGTCGCTGCCCGGCCCGGGACGGGGTTGGGCGACCCGAGTTCTACCGCTCCGGTCGGCTGTCGGGCTTCTTCTCGCGACGCCCGTCCTCACCTGGTGGGCGATCGGTCCGCTTGGCCGGCAGTGGCCGGACCACGCCTTCGGGCCGTACCACCTTCCGGTCGGTCCGGAACGAGCCGTCGGCGTGGGCGCCGTCATGGTCGCAGTTGCCGCGCTGGTGCACAGCATCCGGGCGTGGCGCGGACGGCAGAGTCAGGGAGGTCTGAAGCTCAGGACGACGGCGTACCTGCTCATCCTGGGAGTGACGGCGGCCTCGGGCTGGCGGACCTCAACTGCGGGCGGGGTCGGGGCCAACATCGGCGCCGGAGCCGTCCTGCTCCTCGGACCTGTTCTGGTCGCGGTACTCGTCGTCAGTGCCGTAAACGTCGAGTGCGCCGCTCGCCACGTCCGACCCAGGCGCAGAACCTTGCTCGCAGGGCTGGCCGTGCTCACCGCGCCGACGCTGTGGGCGGGGGCGATCGCGCTGACCGCGTACGACCAGGCGCGGGGCGTCATCACCGCGCGACAGCTCGCGAGTGTGCACGTGGGGGATGCGCGGGATCGAGTGCGCGATCGGCTCGGCCCGCGAAGCGAGCTCTTCGACGGGTTCTTCGCGGCACCGCCCGCCGGCTCGACCTGCGACTACTGGTCCAGACGCCCCCCCAGCCAACCCCTGCTGGCATACAGGGTCTGTTATGCGGCCCGCCGGGTAGTCGTCACCCAGGCCAGCGATCACCCGTACAACCCCGGGTAGTCGCCCTTCATGGTCGCCGACCCAGCACTGCTGAACTGGTTGGTGCGCCTTGGGGGCTGGCTCATAAGTCGAGCCGGGCTGGTCCAGGGTGGAGTAGCGCCGCCTGATCGCGGTTATCACTGCCACCGACCGCGTGGGCGGTGCCTCCTCCGAGAGGGGACCCGACGCCCAGAAGCGCGAGCGCGAGAAGCCCCAGTTATGCCCACCTGTGACTAGCCACTCCAACTCCGCCTGACACCCCATGTTCCAGCAGCAACGGTCAGCAAGACGAGACCAGCGACCGCCGCCCTGATCTGGTACCGGTGGAATGAGGCGTTGGCATCGGCGTAGGCCCGCTGGTAGAGCTCTGGCGGCATGGCGGTTCGTCTGCCGCTGGGGAAAGCGAACTCCAGGCTGTCAAATGGAGGGAGGTCGGACAACCATCGCACGGCGGAAGAGTAGTGCCGGTTCCTCTACCTCGGGTAACGCCGCTTGTACGCGGTGAAGCATCACCTACCCGCGCTCGCCGGGACGAGGGTCAGCGCCAGGAAGCGGGCGTTGTAGGTCCAGTCTCAAGTGCTCTTCCGAGCAGTAGTCGCGTTCGACCGGCATAACCCAGCCGCGACGGTAGAGACTCACGGACAACCAGCCGTCCGGAGGCACCGGCGGCCACTGCTCACCATCCGGCTCCTGCTCTTCCGTCGTGCTGGGACACCCGTCGAGGTAGCACTCCCATGGCAGCGCCAGCGGCTTGTCACGCAACCTTCGCCTACGCCACATGAGCCCAACGCTAATTGCCGATTCCTGCGGCCGACGGTAACGCCGCCTGATCGCGGTTACCCAGGCACCTGCTTGCTAGTGGCTCGCGGCTGGACTCGCACTCAATCAGTCAAGAAACGGAGTAGAAGGTGCCGACCAGGAAGTAGAAACCTGCGACCGCGACTACCCCAACCAGACCGACGAGCGCCATGCGTCCACCGATCCTCCGCGTCGTTGCCGCCAGCTGGACGCACTGCGAGCGGGTCGCCAGACCGCCAACGGCCCCGAGCGAGAGTGTCACCACGCCGAGAACGCCAACTAGCAGAAAGAGGGCGAGGGCGGCGGTGCCCATCTCAACTCCCAGTGTTGTCGGCGTGCACGCACAGTACTGCCTCTCTTCGATCTTTGGCGGCCGAGGGGAGCGGCTCCGTTCTGCACTGATTGCCGACGGCTCTTCATGGGGACGGCGGGTGGCCGCCACTTCATCAACCCGGCGACGACCCTGCCGGCCGCCCCTTGCCGTCCAAAGCCCTAGCCAGGACCGGTAAGCGAAATCTCGCAGCGACCTCCGCCAAGCCCGACGATAACGATGCTCCTCATCGCGGCTATCAGCTGCGCATCTCGACGCGGTCAGAAGCGGCATCTTCACCCGAGGTGGGCGTCTCGATCTGCATACGTCGCCGCCGGTGGTGCCTGGGGGAGCTCGGTCAGTCCAGCTCGACGGTCAGCCCGTCCATCGAGTCGTCGAAGCACAGGTGGGCCTGGGCTCGCAGCGCGTCGGGCAACGGCGTCTCGTAGCTCCAGGCGGCGTCGGGCAACGGCCCGACGTTCCAGTAGCTGGCCTCCCCCTTGTACGGGCAGATCGACCGCTTCCCCGAGCCGGACGAGATCGCTGCGGGACGCACGTCCGCGGGCGGCACGTACACCTTCATCGCCAGCCCGGTCTCAAAGATCAGGACGGGCCGGGCGGAGTCGGCGATGACCTGGCCGCCGTGGCGTACCACCGCTCGGCGCGAGCTGACGTGCGCGTCGACCCGGTGGTAGGGGTCCCGTAGGTGGCCAACGACCCGGTCGTCCTCGACGAACCATGCATCGACCTTGTCCGCGTCCAGGGCCGCGAACCCCTTCAGCCAGGACGAGGGCGCCAGCGGCTCGGGGTAGCGCCACTGCAGGTCCTCCACGGTCATGCCTTCGACCTGCAGACTGCGGTACGCAGCGTCCCCCTTGAACGGGCAGTGCGTGGACGTGGTCGAGCCGGTCCAGACCTCGCCCGCGAAGTCGTCGTCCGGGGCATAGACCACCGGCATCAGAGCGGTCTCGTGCAGCAGGTGCGCCCGCACGGTGTCGAGCACCACCGCGTCGCCGACCAGCGCCCGGATCCGACGCTGGTCGGGCTGGAACACGAGGCGGTGCGCCGGCGCGTCGTCGAGGCTGAAGTTCAGCTGCGCGGTCGACGAGGAGCCGGGGGCGAGCGGGCCGGAACCGAGGGTCAGAGTCATGAGAGCTGGCTACCCGACGCTCCGGCCCTCACGCGGAGAGGGAACATGATCGATGTTGCGCTGTCGGTCGGCTACGCGGACGCAGGTCTACCTGACCGCCGAGCTGCGCCGGCGCCTTCGACGAGTGACCCGGGCCGAAGGGCTCACGCCGCCCGAGATCGTCCGCCGCGAGTCGTCGACGTGGCCCGGGCGGGATGCTGGTTGCTCAACGGCTGAGAACGCCCGGGATGTCGTCAGGTCCGGGCGGTCATCAGTGCTTTCAGGTATCGGGTGGTCACCCATCGCTGCACGGCGCGACCGGCAGGTCCAAGGACCTTGGTCCACCAGACTCCCGCTCGCGAGAACGCTCGTACCTCAAAGAGAACCTCGCCGCTCGAAAGGATGGTGAGCAGGAACGACTCCTCGCCGCATTCCGGGTGTCCCGGCAGCGTCCCGTAGGCCCACCCGACTCGGTCCGGCTCGTCGATGACGGCGACCACGATGCACGGCGCGTGCACGCCGAGCCCAGCCAAACCCAGGATGCTCGTAATCAGAGCACCTTTGACGACCCGGTCCGTCGAAGTGATGATGCGCGGGCCGGCACGCCGGTGAACCTCCCACCGGAACAGGTCCGTAGCGGCACCTGGGAACTCGGCCCGGCCATGTCCAACAACTCGATGCTTGGCGAGGTGGTGATAGCCGCAGGGCAAGGAGTCAGCGAACGATTGCCCGACTTCTGGGTAAGTCACGGCGGGCGTTGCAGTCACGGGCCGCACGGTACGGACCCACTCGGAACCAACCAGTGATTACGCCGCCCTGGCCTCTCGCCGGCGGCGCAGGCAACGCCGCCTCCTCGCGCGGTCGGGCGCGCGGCCCGCCTGCCCGCTGCCCGTGTAAGTCCGCCCTCCCCCCGGCGTGTACCCGGTCGCTGATAGGTCTACTTATGTCAGGGTCGCGGCTGGCGCCGACGTGGCTGAGGCCGGGTCGGGCTTTTCGGTCAGGGTGCGCTCTACCTCCCGGTGGTGGCCAGTCCGGGTTCGTCGACGGGGCTTGTGCTGGGGGTGGGCAGGCTGGGTGGCGGGTTGCCGGGCATCCCGTAGCCCTGCCGTTGTGTTGGCTGCGGGACGTTTGGTGTTGCTGGGTGCGCGCGGCCCGCGGGGCCGTCCGCAAAGCCTTTGAGGAGGTTCTTGGTGATGGCCCGGATTGCCTGCTGTGCGGCGGCGTCTTCTTGGCCGGCGGGGCAGAAGTGGATCTCCAGTGCGCACTCCCAGGAGGTGGTCGCTGCGTCGAAGACTCCTGCTCCGCTGGGCACGGTGTAGTAGGTGGTGTCAGCGTGCCCAGGCCGTCCGGAGCAGGTCAGCGGGGAGTGGAACAGCACCTGGATCGGGGCCGGCGAGAGGTTCTGCGGCTGGTAGGAGTCGTACTCATCCCCTACGAGTTGATGCAGTGCCTGGCCGTCGTGCAGCCCCGTGCCGGCCAGGGGCCAGTGGTTGGCGTCGGTGACGAGCATGTCGGTCTTGACGCCGTTGCACTCATACATGGCGCCGGTGAGGGCGCTTTCGGGCCGCGGGTGCGGAGGGTCGGGCCACTGAACGGTCACTTCGTCGGGGTTGATGAGGCGTTCCGGGTCCGGTTCGTAGGCCTTGTAGTCGATCTCGAACCGGTCAGGGCCCAGTCCGGTTGGGGCGAGGCGGATGTGCCGGAAGACCGAGTTGGCGGCGAGGAAGGCGATGTTGGTGCCGCGGTCCCGGGCGGCGGTCAGCGCCGCCCGCATCCGAGTGGAGTAGTACTCATCGTGGCCGGGGCTGATCACGGCGCGTGCCCCGTCGAGCAGGTGCGGGTCCTGGTCGAGGTCGACGTCGGTGACGAAGGCAAGTGGCAGGGCCAGGCTGTCCGCGAAGCTGACCAGCGGCCGTTCATTGCTCAGGAAATCCGCGGCCCCCTGGCCGAGCCCATAGGGGCGGTCGAAGCTGACGGCGTAGGCCCGGGTCGCCCTTCGTACATCCGGGCCTTGGTACAGGCTGCGGCCGCCCCAGGTGTTGTAGGCCTGCCAGTCAGTCACCGAGTTCACGATCACTACTCGACCCGCGGTACTTACCGAGCGCACCGTGAGCGGTACATAGGTCTGCTGACCGCCCTTTGCCATCTGCAACTTCAGCAGGTAGTCCCCCGGCTCCCACCCGCGGGTCGGGACCTGCATCGAGCGCTGCCACGGCGCGTACGGGGTCCGCATGCTGGCTACCTCACGCGCTGCCGCCTGCCTACGGCCCGGCTCACTCCCGGAGGTCCACACCAGCCTGGCCGCCGAGCCGCGGTAGGCGCCGATCCGGAAGGCCTGCACCGTGTAGGCGCTCGCACTGGTGGACACGTACAGACCCACCGACACCCCCGGCCGGATGCTCACCTGGTCAGCGAACGCCTCGATCTCCCGGCCGTTCGCCGGCCGGTCCAGCTGCCAACCCGGCGCGCCCTGCAAGGTCGCGTCCAGCGTGACCGGCACTCCCGCATCAGACTGCCGCGCCGCCGGAGGAACCGCTCGGGTGGACGCGCCCTTGTCCGACGAGCAAGCCGCTGCCAGCAGCAGCACGACCAGGCCGACAAGCCCAGCCCGCGACGACATCACGGCATCATGCCAGGCTGACGGGTCGTAGTAGCTGAAGTGCAATTGCTGTAGCCGCCGCCGATGTCGACGAGTAGGTCGACTGTTCCGCTGCTGTCACACAGGTCGACCTTGCCGTTGGGCTCGGCCTCGACCACAAGATGCGCGGCGGTGGTGCAGCTGCTGGCGGTCGCCTTGACCGCCGATCCCACGCATCGATCGGTGCGCCGTTGGCGCGGATCGGGTGTTAGACCGGGTCAATACCCAGGCGTACTATCGGGCTCTGTAGAAGGAGAGCTGTGATGAGCACGAAGCAGTTGGAACGGGCCGTCGAGGCCGGGGATTTGGTCGAGGCCTTCCGGGGCTTCGGGCTCACGCAGACCGACCTTGCGCAGGTGACCAAGACCGACCCCAAGACCGTGTACGCGTGGCGCGCCCGGCACACCCGGCCGCGCAACGCCACCTACGACCGGCTGGAAGGGCTACGGGAGGTCGTCCGCACGCTGGCCGACAGTCTCACCGCACGCGGCGTCGGCCAGTGGCTGCATGCCGGCAACCGACTGCTGGACGGCCGCCGGCCACTGGAAGTGCTGCAGGAAGGCGACCAGGAGGCCGTGCTCGCTGCCGCCCGCTCCTTCGTGGACGGCGCGTACGTCTGACCACACCCGAGGCCGTCGACCTCGCCCAGCGGATCGGGGCGCTGACATCGCGGTCGGTGACCGGCCAGTGGTGGCATCAAGGACCAGTCGCTCGACCGCTGCTGTTCGGCCCGGACCCCTCCCGTGGTCAGGGCCGCTACCACCGGGCAGAAGGTCCCGGAGCCTGGTACGCCAGCTCGAGCATGAGCGCGAGCTGGTGTGAGTTGTTCCGGCACTTCACCACCGACGGCGTAGATCCCTTCGAGGTCCGACGCCGGGCTGGCCGCTGCCGCACCGACGCCCTGTCCGTGCTCGACCTGACCGATCGGCACGTGCGCGAGGCGCTCGATGTCGACGAGCAGGACCTGGTGGGTGATGACTACCAGCGCTGTCAGCTGCTCGCCGACGCGGCACGGGCCGCGGGGCTGGACGGTGTGCTCGGACCCAGCGCAGGGCTACCCGGTCAGCAGACCCTCGTGGTGTTCACCGGCCCGCTCGACAGCGGCCGGGTCATCATCGAGACAGAACGCGTGCAAGTGCCGCCGATCAGCCTGGTCAAGCTCCTCCCCCGCGTCAGGGCTGTACCCGCTGTTGCGGCTGCCTTCGAGGCCTACGCCAGCGACCTGGCCCGACGCTCCTACGCCGCGGTACGACGCCGCTACCGCGGTCGCTGAACCGGCCCGGCACCCGATCGTTGACTCGCCGCAGCTTGCGGTTCTCCTGTGTCGAGCTCCTTGATCCGCTTCGCCTCCGTCGACGACAAACCTGGCTCTACGCCCTCGTCGATGTCGGCTTGCTAACCCAGGTCCGCTGCGACTCGACGCTGCAGCCGATCTGGTCAGCAACCCGCTGGATCGTCCCGTGCGTCGTCACGAGCTCCTGGCGCAGCTGCCGCACCAGCCACACAGCCCTGGCCTTCTCCTTCGGCAAGTACTGATGCGCACTCGGCCTCCCAGATGCCCCTTCGATGCCCATGCCTCACCCTCGTTTCCGAGGTCAGGAGCCTCCACGCAACCCAGCGCGGTTCACTGTCATGCCCGGACCCCGTCCGACCTTGTCCAGGTTGCGCCCGCGCTCGAAGCCGGGATGCCCCGCTCCATCATCAGCAGGCTCATGCCGGGGGTGCCTTTGGGTCGAGTCGGTCTTGACGGCGGTGATGACCAGGTCGGCATTGATTCCGTTCCTGATGAGGGTCTTGGAGCCATGCACGACGAGTCCCCGTCCCCGTCCCCGTCCCGCCGCGCGGTAATGGTGATCGAGGCGAGCTCCGAGCCTGTGCCCGGTTCGGTCAGGGCGATGGCCGTCACCAGTTCTCCCGAGGCGACGCCGGCAACCAGGGCCGCGCAACGAGCGCTCCTCCGTCCGGTTCGCGAGATTGGCGGGCTCAACGCGAGGGCGGTGAGCGAGTCTCGCGCACTCGAGGCAGGCTGTCGCTTCGTGGGTGAGCGACTCTCACGCATGCGCGCTCCCACAAGCTCATTCAGACGATGACCGAGAGTCGTGCACTCCCGGCCCTGCCGCTTGGCTGCGCGTGATTCTCAGGGGAGAGTCGCTCACCAATGTCGGCGTGTCTCCCCGCAAGCCCGGCGCCGCGGGCCTACGGTCTCGTGTCAGAGACAACGACGTTGGGGAGCGAGGCGAGATGGCGGCAGCACCCCTGCGCGGTTGGTCGATCCGGGCAGTTGCCCGAGCGGCCGGGCTCTCCCAGGGGAGCCTTCGCAACCTGATGCGGCCCGAGCTTGCGCTCTGGACGCCCGGTCACATCCTCGGACCCAGGGACGTACTCCTGGCCCGCGTCCTGACGGCGCTCGGCAGCAACCGCCCGAGCTTCCGTGTGAACGGCACCCTCGACGTGCGGACCGCCGGGCTGCTTGCGCGCGACCGGACCGCTGCTGAGGTGCTCCGGAACATCGACCTCGCAGCCCTTTCCCGGGCCACCCGGATGCTGGCCACCGATGACCACGTTTGGATCACGCACCGCGACCCAGACGTTCTCATCGCGCTCGAAGACCACCCAGCCGGCGCGCTCCTGGTGCTGCCGTTGGGTGTGTGGGGCAGCGAGGTCGCCTCGAAGAGCCCCCAGAGCCAAGGAGCCGCTGCATGAGGTAGCCACACAGAAGAGCGGCTCCAGAGTCCTGCGCAAACAGGCCCGGAGCCGCTCTCCCAGAAGCCACATCCGCTCGCGCGTCAGAGCCCCTTACACCTCTGAGCGTACGCCCGAAGAGCGGTTGTGGACATCCTCCGTCCAATGGGTCTTCGGCGTGTCGCTCTGAGGCATGCCCGGATCCGGCTCGAAGGGTCCGCCGTCCATGAGCACCGCGAGTTCCCCCGCGACTCCCCCGCAGTCAGCACCACCGCCATCCCCCGAACATCTCTGGCGTGTCTTCGCGCCCGCGATTGCCGGCCGGGAGCGCATCCGCGTGCGTACGTACCGCGGCCGGTACCGCGACGGCGGCCCGCTACGCCCAGAGACCCTGCCTGTCGCTCCAGCTGCTGTGCTCATCTTCGACAAACGCGCCCAGGCCCGGTGCCTCGTGCTCGACCTCGACTCCAAGGTCCTCGGCACCCAGCAGGTACTCCTGGACAGTCTTCACGCGGTCGACCTCGCCTCGCGCGCGGGCCTGAGCGTGTTCATCGACGAGAGCCCTAACGGCGGCCGGCACGTCTATCTGCCGCTCCAGGACCCGATCTCCGCCGATGAGGCCCTCGCAGCCGCCACAGCACTACGCCTGGTCCTCCCGAGCCTGGACGTCGCGCCCCTGAGCAACCCCGCCACAGGCGCGATCCGCCCCCCCGGCAGCGCCCACCCGTGCGGTGGGCACCAGGCGCTCGTCACCTCGCTGGCCGACGCGGCCGGCGCCGTACTCATCCCCGGTTCCCCGACCGCCTGGGCCTGCTTCCTGCGACTGCTCCCCCACTCCCCCACAGCGGGGGCTCCCCGGGCTCGCGGAGCCTCGAGCTTTCCGGTGTCCACCGGCGCCGGCGCCCGGCCCGCCGTTGAGCCCTACAACGCGATACTGCGGATGGGCCTGTACGACGCCACGAGATACCCCACACCGTCGGAGGCCCGGTTCGCCGCACTCTGCCATCTGCTGCGTCGCGGATGGAGTGAGCGGGACATCGCCCTCGCCGCCGTCGATGGGCGCTTCCCCAGCCTGCTGGGCCTGTTCACCAAACACTCCTCCCCACTTAGAGCACTCTCGGGCGAGCTCAACCGAGCAGGCAAAAAGCTCTCCGTTGCCCTGGACCGTCCGCTTGACCGAAACAGCCACACAAGGGAGCAACCAACACCCCCGGCGCGCCCCGCGCCAGGCGTAACCGTCACCGAGCGTGCTTCTGCTTCTGAGTACGGCTTTGTGCGTTCTTGGTGGACGGCAGCTCGGCATGAGGGACGGACGCTCCCCGGCACAACAGCCTTAGTCGATCGTTCGGTGCTGCAGGCGCTTGGGGCATTCGCGCAGATGCGCGGTACCCGGTATGTCGATGTGGGCACGCGAACGCTGGGACAGGCGGCCTGCCTTGACCACTCGACCGTCGCGCGGTCACTCAAGCGCCTCGCCGGGGCCCGCGACACGTTCATCGTGCTGCTGCAGGCGTCAACCGATACTGACGGGATGCAAGGAGATCTCTACGAGCTCGTGGTGCCTCCCATGCATGCTGCAAAGGCGTTGGGAGACCCGTGGGCCCCTGGGCTCATCGAACGCCTGCACCCTGCCTTCTGGATGCTCTCGAAATCGAGTCGGTACGCCTGGCAGGCCCTTGGACCTCTCCCCTGCTCGACCAGGGACCTGCAGCATGCAGCTGGCCTGGCCAAGGAGACTTTCCGGGGGGCCCTCGCTGAGCTTGCTGCGCACGGGCTGGCCCGCCACACCGCACAGGGCTGGCAGCGTGGGTACACCACGCTTAACCAGGTCGCCGCCCGGACAGGAGGGGACCTTCGCGCCTTGGAGGTTGAGCAGCGCCATCTCGACGAACGTCGCGCCTGGAGGGCACTAAAGGGACTGCCAGCGCCCGCTCCTGACCGCGCAGCGCAACGCCATCAGCCATCTCCCCCGATGTCAGCCCAGGGCCTCTGGGCGGACGGCAGCCCGATCGGGCCCGAACCGCTCGATGACGAGTTCGAGACCGAGCAATCTGCTCTTGCGCTCCTCAGCTCCATGCTTGGTGCAGTCATCATCTACGAACGCAAAGCCAGCTAGGTACTGCGGCCCAGCGTCCCCAAGCGAGTGCGGTTCCGACAGTGCCGCCGTGAAGGGAGCACTGGCCGACATGACGTCGGCTCGGTGAACCCCGTGCTGCAGGAGACCTGGTCGGCATGACGCCACGTCCGTCGACCGCGAGCTGCGCAGTGAGTGAGTGAATGAGTACGTACTCACTCAGTCACCGCTACTGCGGCAAAGCCTTCGCGTCCGCGAGCAGCGCGTGAGTCAACGCGGTGTAGAGCTGCCTCATCGAACGACCCTCGCCATTGGCGACGTACCGGCGTAAGGCCTGCTGGAGCGGATAAGGCAGCTCGAAGTTCACCCGCTTGGTGCTCGGGTCGTCCATATCGATGTCGTGGTCAGCCAGGTACGCCTTCGCGTTCCCTGACGCGACCAGTTGCGCCAGATGGCCCGCGTTACCTGAACCCGCCGGTGTCGTTCTCGACCTACCGGACTGGGAGACGGGTGCGCGCTTTGGTGGCGTCGGCACGGCTCGGACGGCCACCTCGCGCGTCGTAGGGGCTTGTTCGCCGGTGGCGGCATCGTCGGAGGTCATGACGGTATCTCCCGGCGCGGTGCTGTTCTCCTCCCCCACTGTCGGCTCGACCACTTCCGTGTCAGCCGCAGCGGCGGCCTCTCGGCGCCTGCGGTTCGCCTCCATTAGCGGCGTGACCTTACTCAAGACGTCACCTTCAGCATCCTCGTTGCAAGCGCGTCGAAAGCCTCGACGACGCCTTCCATCCCTCGGGCGCCGGCAACCTGCAGTGGTCGCCGGCGACGCTGAACGGCCTGAACCTTCTCGCGACGAGGGATGAATGGTTCCCACAGCTCGTCGCCAAGAGCCTCACGCAGTTCGACGATGCTCTGCTCGACCGCCCGAGTTTGCCGCCACTGATTGAGCACAACTGCGATCGGCATCGACGTCGGGAGCGATTCGAGGACCTTTTGCAGTCCTCGCAGCGCAAAGGGTTCCGGGATTACCGGCACAACCACTAGCTCCGCCTGCAAGAGCGAGGCCGCAGCCTCACGTTGCGACGGCGGACAGTCGATGAGCGTCAGACCGTCAAACGGAGGCAAGACCCCGGTCGTACGCAGTACGTGCACGCCACGCCAGGAGTTCTTACCGGCCCGGACGTGGTCGTCGGCTGGCTGCACGCCGGCGTAGAGGTACTCCCCCGCAGCACCGCCTGGGTCGGCGTCAGCGACCAACACGTCGAGGCCCAGCCCCGCCGCAGCACCCGCGAGCCCCAGTGTCACGGTGGTCTTCCCTGTGCCGCCCTTGATGTTGTACACGGCTACACGTGTCATGACTTACTCCCTCAAGTGTTGCTATGAGTACTCACTCACTCATTGTGTTGAGTGAGTGTACATGCCAACTCGCATGTAAGTAAGTGTCTGAGCACTCATTCAGGTACTGGCGTGAGTGAGTACCCATGTACTCCCGTATCCGCGTACAGCAGTACTCGTGCAATTACTCATTCACTCATTTGCTCCTTCAAGTATTGGGGGACCTCTGACTGTGTGTTGTAGGGGAGGGGCAGATGCCGCGGGCATGAGCGTTACTCTCGCTCGAGAGCTGCGCGCGGCGCATGAAACGCGCCGACGGCAGCAGCGCCACGTTGCGACACGTCGCTGCACGAGTACAGGAGGACGCGCAAAGAGGCGCGGCCTACACGCGGGGAGACAGGCCGCGAGCCAGGCTCCGCGTCGCGGTGCGAGCGATGCGGGGAGCTGTTCCGCAAGCTGGTGACCACGGGGGGGACCAGCGCCAACCGGACACTGGTCGGCGAGGACGAGCGCCAGCAATCCCAGCGACAAGACGGCCGCGGTCCGGCCCGGCAAGGGGGCAAGACGCGCCTGACAGCGGCCCGGCGCCAGCAGAGTCGGCCTCGGCCGGCCCGCTGTGGATAGGAGGACGGCGCCGACTAACCCACTAGGGCAACAGGCGACCCGCACAGCACAAGCCCTGCGGGACGGGCGTGGACGGCCTGTGGCCGGCTCAGCTTCCAAGGTTGCCCCCCGGATTGTGCGAGGCCGCTCCTCCCCGGGCAAGGGCGCCCAAGATCCTTCCTGAAGCGCTGCGCGGGAAGCTTCTTGGGCTTGTTCCCTGGCCCGGCGAGCCGCTGCGGCCCCTACGGGCGGCTTTGCGGCGGAGGGGTGAACCCACCGCCCTCAAGGCCGGGGGACACCGGCCCACCCGCACCCGCAAGTCGGGACGGGACAGGGAGGCACTGATGAGCACCAGCACACACACCAACAGCACAACCAGCGCGAAGACTGGCGGGCAGGACAAGCTCACCGCCCTGCACGAGCAGATCAGCGACGGTGTCGCGGCACTGGTGGAGTCCGAGGGGTGGCGGGCGATGTTGGACACCGCCGCGAAGTTCCACAGCTACAGCCTGGGCAACCTGCTGCTGATAGCGCTGCAGTCGCCGCAGGCCACCCGGATCGCGGGGTTCCACAGCTGGCAGAGCCTGGGCCGGCAGGTACGCAAGGGGGAGCGAGGCATCGCGATCCTGGCGCCGTGCACCTACCGCCCCAAGGCGGCCGACCAAGCCGAGCCGGCAGCACCAGCCGGGCCGGAGCCGGCCACCACCTCTGGCGGGGGAGCTGTGGCCGACGCTGGCGGCAAGCAGGTCCGGGGCTTTCGGGTGGTGCACGTGTTCGCGCTTCACCAGACCGAGGGGGCGCCGTTGCCCGAGGTAGCGCCGAGCCTGCTGGTCGGGCAGGCACCGGCCGGGCTCTGGGAGGCCCTGGAGGAGCAGGTGCTCGGGCACGGCTACACGGTGCACCGCGGTGACACCGGCCGGGCCAACGGCTGGACTGACCCCACCAGCCGCACGGTCCGGGTCAGCAGCGGCGTGGACGACGCCCAGGCGGTCAAGACGCTCATCCACGAGCTAGCGCACCTCGAGGCCGGGCACGTCGCGGATCTGCCGACCTATGCCACCTGCCGCGGCCGGTGCGAGGTCGAGGCCGAGAGTGTCGCGTACGTCGTGGCGACCGCGCAGGGCATGCACGCCAGCGGCTACAGCTTCGCCTACGTCGCCGGCTGGGCCGGGGGAGACCTCAGCGTGGTTCGGCAGGCCGCCGACACCGTCACCCAGACCGCCCGGCGCATCCTGACCCCGCTGGACGCCGCCGCCGCGGCCGGGCAGAAGAGTACCCACCCAGACGGCGCTCGGGCAGTCTGAGCCCCCGTAACGGCCGGCCGGCCGCCAGCACCACCGGCCGGCCGCCGGACCGTCGCGAGCACCGGACCTCAGGAGCGTCTTGGGATCTGCGGCAACGGCCGGAACCCCAAGGCGCGCACCGGCGCGACGGTGCCGATCGTCCCGGTCGGGCCGGTACGCGGGCCTGGCGGTGAACGGTGCGGTCGAGCTTGACCTCGTTGACGACCTGCCACCAGCGGCCGGCCAGCCGACACAGGCTCCCCGCCGCCGGTCAGCCGCCGGCTGGCGTCAGGTGCTCGGCGGCCACCCACGCCTCGACCAGCACTGCCGGGCCGGCATTGTCGCCGTCCACGACGTACACCACCCGTCCGAGCCAGCCGGCGGCTGCCGGCCCTGACGACCACTCCACAACCAGGCCAGCGAACCGGCCCGGGCAGTCAGGTAACCCGCTGACCCAGCATAGCCGACTGCGCCATCAGTCAGGACCCGATACCAGGCCCGTCATGTCGTCGTGCCGGACGGCAGTAGTCGTCCGGACAACCCGACCAAGCGCCGTCCGTTTGGTAGAGGGGGCAAAGTTGCCCTACCGGCGGCACTTACAGACACCTACACAAGCGCGGCCGAGCCCAACACCGACGCAGACGGAGAGCGATGACAGCCCCTAGCGCCACCCAGGACGCGCCCGTCCTGCCGCCCCAGCGGGGGACGCACCCGCACGCTGTTGAGGGGGTGAAGGCGACGCTGCTGCTGGCCGCGCTGGGCGTGGTGTTCGGCGACATCGGTACGTCTCCGCTGTACGCCTTCCAGACCGTCTTCAGCCTCGACAACGGGATCGTCAAGGCGACACCGTCGGGCGTGTTCGGCGTTGTCAGCCTGATGTTCTGGTCGATCACGTTGATCGTCACGACGAAGTACATCGTGGTGATCATGCGGGCCGACAACGACGGCGAGGGCGGGGTGATGGCCTTGGCCGCGTTGACCCGCCGTCTGCTCGGCGAGCAGTCGGCCCGGTCCGGCTACCTGGTCGCACTGGCCGTCGCCGGCGCGAGCCTGTTCTACGGCGACAGCGTTATCACCCCGGCGATCTCGGTCCTGTCCGCCGTCGAAGGCCTCAAGGTCCCGTTTCCCGGCGTCGCTGACCTAGTCGTGCCGGTGGCGCTGGTGATCCTTACGGTGCTGTTCGCCAGCCAGCGGTTCGGTACCGCCAGGGTCGGCAAGCTGTTCGGGCCGGTCATGGTCGTGTGGTTCCTGGCCCTCGCCGCGCTCGGGCTCAACCAGGCCGGCCGGCGGCCGGAAATCCTGCGGGGGCTGTCGCCGACCTACGCCATCGCGTTTGTGTTCGACCACCCATTCATCGCGTTCGTGGCGATGGGCGCGGTCGTGCTCGGGATCACCGGCGCGGAAGCCCTGTACGCCGACATGGGCCACTTCGGCGTCCCCCCGATCCGCCGGGCCTGGTTCCTGATTGTGTTCCCGTCCCTGACGCTTAACTACCTCGGGCAGGGGTCGCTGATCCTGCAGCACCCGCGCTCGGCGGCCAACCCGTTCTTCCTCATGGTCCCGCGGCCGCTGCAGGTCCCGATGGTGGTCCTGGCGACGCTGGCGACCGTCATCGCGAGCCAGGCCGTCATCTCCGGCGCGTTCTCCTTGACCCGGCAGGCTAGCCGCCTCGGGCTGCTCCCACCGCTACGGATCAGGCAGACCAGCGAGCACGAGGAAGGCCAGGTGTACCTGCCGTTCGTCAACACGACCCTGTTCGTCGGCGTCGTCGCGCTGACGTTGACGTTCCGCAGCGCCGAACGGCTCGCCATCGCCTACGGCGTGTCGGTCACCGGCGCGCTAGTCGTCGACACCGTCCTGTTGCTCGTCGTCGCCCGGCTCGGTTGGCGTTGGGCCCGTTGGAAGATCGCCTTGGCCGCGGTCGCGTTCGGCGGAGTCGAGCTGACGTTCCTGGTGGCGAACCTGAGCAAGGTGCTGCACGGTGGGTACCTCCCGCTGGCCATCGCCACCGTCATGTTCACCATCATGACGACCTGGCAGGCCGGCCGGCGGGTCGTCACCAAAAACCGGCTGGAGAGCGAGGGCAGCCTGGCGCACTTCATCGAGGCGACCCGCACCCCTTCGCCGGCGCGCAGCCCCGGCACCGCGGTGTTCCCGCACCCGTCAATGGAAACCACTCCGCTGGCGCTGCGGCTGATGGTCGAACGGCTCAGCGTCCTGCCCGAGCACGTCGTCATCATCTCCGCGACGGCCGCGAACGTGCCGCACGTGCCCGTCAAGGAGCGGCTGCAGTTCGACGACCTCGGCGACCCCCGAGACGGCATGTTCTACCTGCAGATGCGCTACGGGTTCGCCGACGAGCCCGACATCCCGCAGGCCCTGGCGCTGGCCCAGGAACGCGGCCTGGTCGAAGGGCACACCGACTTCGACACCGCGACCTACTACCTGTCGAGGGCGAACATCCGCACGAGCCCAGGCGGTGGGATGGGGCGGTTCCGCAAGGGGCTGTTCGTGTTCCTGGCCCGGCAGGCGACCGCCCCGAACTTCGCGCTGCCGCCGGAGCGGACCGTCGTCATCGGCAGCCAGGTCACGCTCTGACTCTGGCGCCCCGCCGTTCACCGCCACGGCAAGAAGCCGCCTATGAACAACGTAGGTGGGCGATCCTCAACGGGCTACTAATGGGCTGCACCGGGTCCGACATGAGTCCCAGTTGCCCGAGCCGGGCGTCGTCGCGCAGCGAGTGCGGGCACAGGGGGCGCGTCACCCGTCCGGCCGGCGACCCGAAGGAGCATCGGTCATGCGCGCCCACCAAGACGTCCGTAATCGCTCGTTTGTGGGCCGGTCCGGGCTCTCGCCGCCGATTGGCTCGGGCAGCCGGCTGGTGAGCGTGCTGCAAGGACCGGCGCGTCGCGCAACTGGTGTCCGGAACCTACGTACCGTGAGTAGGTCGTGTAGGAGGTTTGCGGTACGGGCCGAGTGACCTTCAGCGGTAAGCGGGGCGGTCAGCCGCGCAGCGGCGGCAGTGGCGCCTGCTCGTCCATTGGTGCCCGCGCGCGCTGGACGGCGCGGTAGACCGTCGAGCGCGCGACCTCGAACAGCTCGGCGAGGTCGAGAGTGGTGTGCTTGCCGCCGCGCCACAGCTCGACAAGCAGGGCTTCCTGCTTGTGGCTGAGCTTGGGTTGCTTGCCACGTAGCCGGCCCTTGGCCTTTGCGACAGCCATCCCTTCGCGAGTCCGAGACCGCGCGAGGTCAGCCTCGAATTCGGCGATCATGCTGAGCACGGTGAACAGGAGCCGGCCGATGGGGTCGGTGGGGTCATGGACAGAGCCGCCGAGGTTGAGCCGTACTCCCCGCGAGGTCAGCTCGTCGACGATGTCCCGGGCGTCGGGCACGGATCGGGCCAGTCGGTCGAGCTTGCTGACCACGAGGGTGTCGCCGGTGCGACAGGCCGCCAGCGCCTCGCGCAGGCCGGGGCGCTCGCGGTTGGTGCCGGTGAGGCCGTGGTCGACGTAGACCCGCTCGGCCTCGACGCCCAGGGCGGCGAGGGCGTCGCGCTGAGCGGTGAGGTCCTGGGCGTTCGTCGACACGCGCGCGTACCCGATCTTGAGTCCAGTCATCTCGTCATTGTCGCCGGTTAGCCCCCCCTCACCGGGCATTTGTGCGGGCGGGTCGTACGGTAACGACGACCAGTGCCCTTACCGCTGCTTCTGGTGCCGCTGAAGAAGACCAGGATCGTTCCCGTAGAACGGTCGGTTATTGGGACGGCCGACCGGCCAGCCGCAAGGTCGGCCCAGGATGAGTAGCCGGCATTCTCATCGGTCGAGACGGAGCGGGGATGAGGCGTTCTCCACGGTCGACAAGCCGCTCCTGAGGCACCTGGTCGTTCCGTAGCCCCACGAGCGTGAGCGGTGCTGACCAAACGGCGGCATGCTGGTTCGGTGGGCGACGAGCTGCCGGAGTTGATGAGCGCGTGGGTGCATGCGTGGACGCGGTCACGTCAGACGGCATTGCCCACGCACACGTCTTATGGTCTCCGGTACGAGGTCGGCGATTCATTCGGAACGGTCCGGCGAGTCCCTATGGACCCTTCACTGCCGAGCCTTCTTGAGGCGGTTGCGGACAGCGGACCTGGCGCGTCCTGCATTAAGTTGGTCGGGGATCCGGCGATCTGGCGGCCGCGGTTTCCGCGGACTTGGGACCCCGACGGGGACCAATGGCTGATGCAAGGGGTTATGCAGTCGGACGTCCCGCAGGTTCCCGAGGGCTACCAGTTATCCGTGCGAGAAACCTCTGGCCGCGTCGAGGTCGCTCTTACCGATTCACTCGGGTGCCTGGCGGCTTCGGGTCAAGCTGGCATACATATCGGGTGGGCCGTACCCGATCTCATCTCGACCCACCCGGCGCACCGACGGCGGGGACTCGGGAAGGTCGTGATGGCGGAGATACACCGTGCGGTTATGCGACAGGGCGCTGACCAGGCGCTGCTCGTGGCTACTCCCGACGGTCGCTACCTGTATTCATCACTGGGTTACCGCGTCGTCTCCCCAGTGACCGCTGCGTATCTCCATCGACCGATTAGCTGTTAGGGCGTGTCTCCCATGTTGAGCGGGCTTGACGCCCGATGATCGGTGGATGACGCGGACTGCTGTTCTGTCGGATGAGTCGTGGGCGCGGATCGAGCCACTGCTGCCACCACTGAAAGCGCCTATG
>JAABUK010004260.1_pt1 | contig 23442 bp, 23 predicted proteins | sample 5559141 | NCBI WGS metagenome assembly JAABUK01 (sample SAMN10711869, study PRJNA513367) | rock metagenome | isolation source: Antarctica rocks | place: Antarctica: Victoria Land, Pudding Butte nord | collected 2016-01-03
ACTATTTTGTCTATCTCCAACATTCAAAGAACATGTGTCACTTCCTGTCGAAGTAACCTGGTGGGCTTTTTTCAGCCCCTTGCTCGCCAATCGTAAACCCTAATTTGTGATTGGGAGTGCAAAGGTAACTATTTTCTCTGACTTTCTGAGTTTTTGACGAAAAAAATTTAAGTTTTCTGCTTTGGTCTTGCTGTGGTGGCATTTATTTGAAGCGTGTTGCAAAGGTAAAACGTTTTTTTCGGCTTTCAAAACTTACATAGAGAAATTTTAAAATTTTTCATTTTATTTCGCTAATCTTGCCGACTTCGATTAGGCTGGCTTTTGGAATATAACAAGCTGTTGCTTAGCTTGATACTTTGCTTTGTCTCCAAACGCGTATTCTATTTGGGAGTGCAAAGGTAGCGCTTTTTCCTGATTTTCAAAATTTGAGGCGAAGAAAATTAGTTTTTCAACCTCATCATCGGCGTTTCCGATGAGCCGTTGCTGGAATGGGGTGCAAAATTAAGCTAAGGATTTTTGAGTTTGCAAAAGATTTGGAGCTTTATTTCCTGGGCGCTCTTTTTGTTGCCCGCGTCCATTCGATTTGGGAGTGCAAAAGTACTCGGTAGGCGAGTTGATGCAAGGAATGTGGAAGCTTTTTTCTAGGTGGGGCGGAATGGAGATAAGGCGGGTGGGTGACGGGAGTTTAAGATTCAGGGAGTTAGGGTGGGTAGGGATGGAGAAGATTTTTTAGGGTTGGGGGTCGGGCTGGAAAAAGAGGGAGAGGTTGGGGGGAAATTGGCGAGGACGGCGGGCTTCGTACTGGTAGAAAAGCTGGCCTAGCTGGGCCAGAAAGGGCTCGCCGATGCTATCGTATTCGTAGGCTCCGTCGTTGATGATGCCGTTCTGGTTGACGTACAGCACGGCGCTGAGCAGGAATTCGGACTGGTGGAGAGAGTCGGCGAAGTAGGCCACGTCGGCCAGGTAGCCGTGCGACATACCCACGATGTTGAAAATGCGGAGGCCAAGCTGGGGCTGGGCCTCGGGGAGGCGGCCGTAGTAGAGGTATTTTTTGTAAGCATCGAAGTACCTGGGGGTGGCGTAGGTACTGAAATGGCTGGCGTGGGGCGTGAGGTGGAGGTATTGGCGGAGGAAGGCGTGGTCGGCTGAAGTAAGCTGGGGGCGCTGGGCGGCGGGGATGACCTCGGGAAATAGAGTAGTTTGGAGGATGGCCGTGATATCGGGCAGGGGCAGGTTGTTGGCAGTAGTGAAGTCGTAGGGGCGGTGGATGATACGGTCGCCTGCTTTGTAGGCGCGGCCAGCGTAGATGGGGCCCAGCGGGGGGGTAGGCGTGCGGGGGTTGGTTTGGGCGGGCTGCTGACAGAGGGTATCGCCGGTGGCAGAGTGGAAGGCAATGGGGTTAGTAGAGCGGTTGGCGGCGGTATCGCAGGGGGCGAAGCGACGCACGATGCGGCTGCCGGGGTAGCCAAGCTGCTGGAGGCGGTCGTTAATTGTTTTCTGACCCAGAAACTCGTAGAGGCGATTGTAGGCGAGGTTATCGCTGACCAGGAGCATCCGCTTGATGTAGTTGCCGACGGTAGCCTGGCGGTCGGAGTCGGCGGGGGCAGCGAAGGGCACCGGCGTTTGACAGCGCCCGGCGACACCGGTCGACATAATGGTGTTGCGGCTTACGGAGGGGGGTAGGGTATGCAGCTTTTCGAGGGCCAGCAGCGCTACGGGCAGTTTGACCAAGCTGGCAGGGTTGAAATACTGGCGGGGGTTGAGGTGATAGGTATGCTGGGTAAAGTGCGGAACGTTGTGGGCATCGCGGTTTATTTGGGTGTAGATAATCTGTAGCTGGTAGGTTGTGGGGTACGCCAGTACGCACGCCAGAGCCGGATTGGTATGAAGCAGGCTATCGAGAAGCGGCGAATCGGGCACCGGACTTTGGCCTTGGGCAGTCAAGGTGGCTGGTAGCAGGGCACACACGAGGGTTAGGTATTTCATACCAGGCGTTTTCTTGTACAGTATATAATGAAAAAGGCCGTGATGCGTACACCACGGCCTTGCTAACGTGAGTTAGGTAACCATCTTGCCAGCGCTGACTGGCAACATAACAGGGAGCCGGCTCTCCCCTACCCCCCTCCTTACTGGATGAGCGGCGAGCGGCGGCGGGCGAGGAGCAGGTTGCTATCGGTCTGGCGCCAGTTGTAGCCGGTGCCGAAGGGCAGCGGGCGGGCGCGGCGCAGGCTGTCGTGGTAGACCAGCGTCAGCTCAGGCTGGTACTGCTTGGCGAACAGGTTGATAGGGCGCTTGTAGGTACCGTAGTAGGTGAATTGCCAGTCGCTTTTAGGAAAGTATTTCATGGCGATACCCGAGTCATCCTGCAACACATACTGGCTTTGGGCGAGAATGAGGTTGCGGATTTTGGAGAAATAGGTCTTGTGCATAAGGTAGGTGGCCGACTTTACGTAGGTGGTGAGCGGCCCTAGGCTGCGCACGTAGCGCAGGGGCGCATCTTTGGTACCCAGCTTCCAGTCGCTGAGGTCGGCCGAGAAATAGTAGACGGTTTTCTCGGAGCCGTCGGCGGCTTGCAGCTTCAGCTCAGCGCCCTGGATGGCTTTCGAGCCGGGCGCGCGGGTGGTATCCGTTACTTCTTGCAGCTCGCCCTGGGCATCGAGCTGCACCGGGCGCACGGACTGGAGGTGGTTGCCGGTGCGAGCCGCAAACAGCATAAGGAGCGGCACCGCTCCGTCGAGGTCCACCGACTTGAGGTCCACGGCCATGTCATTGGTGCGGAAGAAGCTGAAATTCAGCACCGACCACAGCGAGGCCTTGACCGCCGAGAAGAGGGTAGGGTTTTCGAGCGTGGCCTGGCTGGGCACACTGCCCACGGGCTCCAGCCCAACCATGACGTAGGTACGGCTATCGGGGAAAAGCGTGAAGGCATTCAGGAAATCGGGGCCGCTGAAGGGATAGAACAGCGTGGGGCTATTCCGACGCACCGAATCCAGCTCGGTCGCCGCCCAATGGTTCATGCGGTTGGTGTGGGTGGTGCGGTACTTGGCCCAGCTTTTATTCTGGTCTTTGGCAAAGGCCTGCCAGGCGGGCTGGGCCGCCATTTCGGCCAGGGGCGTGGCAGCCTGGGGGGGTAGGCCGGCGAGGTAGGCGGCCACATTCTGCACGTTGGCCGTATCCGGGGCGAGGGCTGAAGCCGAAGACTTAGGCGCTACTTTAAAAAGAGCTGAATCCGGGCGCGCGGTGGGGCGGGTGGTGCCGGCCACCTTGTCGGCCGTGTCGGCCATTGTTTCGGTGGTAGTCGTGGCTTGCTGCTCGGTGGAGGAATTGGAGCAGGCCGCCAGCAAGGTGAAAGCTGGGAGCAAGGATAGCAGCGAAAGACGCATGTCGGGGAGCAGTCGGGTTAGCGGGGGTAGGCACGGCGGGGCAAGTGCCGGGCAAGATTAGAAGTAATTGTAGTGGGCTACTTATTAAGAGACTACCTGAGATTTAGCCCCGACTCTTTGAGCCACAAAATAGACCAGTAGGCCACTGGCTACCGTAGCCAGGCCGTAGGCCGACTCGGCGGGTTTGTCGCGAATAATAAAGACCAGCGTCCAGGCGCTGAGGGCCAGGAACAGCAGCGGCGTGAAGGGGTAGCCCCAGGCGCGGTAGGGCCGCGGCAGCTCGGGCCGGCGCCAGCGCAGCACAAATACGCCCAGCACGGTGAGAAACGTGAATAGATTCAGCACGAAGCCCGCGTAGACGAGCACGGCATTGAAATCGGGCTTCAGGATAAACACCAGCGTAATAGCTACTTGCAGCAGCAATGCCCGCACCGGAATGCCGGCCGGACTGCGGCCCGCCAGCCAGCGCAAGGCGGGCAGGTCCTCGCCCATCGTTTGCACGATGCGCGGGCCGGCAAAAATCATGGCGCTGATGGTAGAGACAAGCAGCGCCGCAATCACGGCGCCCATCAGCCGGCCCAGCGCGGGGCCAAACAGCCAGCTTGCCGCCAGGTAGCCCACTTCGAGCTGGCCTTTGAGCACGCCCAGAGGGGTAGCGCGCAGGAACACATAATTCAGCCCTACATATAATAGGAGGACGACGGCCGTGCCGGTGAGCAGGATGCGCGAGAGGTTGCGCTGCGGGCGCTCGATTTCGCCGGTGAGGTACACGGCGGCGTTCCAGCCCGAGTAAGCGTAGCTGACATAGACCAGCGACACCGCGAAAGCCGGGCTTAGCAGCGTGCGCCAGCCCGCCGCGTCGGGCGCGAAGGCAATGGGCTGGGGCTTCCCCAGCACCATCCCTACCCCAATAAACCCAACTAATACCAGTACTTTGAAGGCCGTGATGGCTACCTGCAAGCGGCTGCCGGCGCGGGTACTGCGGCCGTGCACCAGCGCTAAACTCAGCACCACCGCCACGGCCAGCACGGTGCCCCAGGTGTAGGCGCTGCTGGTAGCTAGCGGCCCGGCCAGGGCCGGCCACACGCTTTGGGCGTAGCGGGCCAGGGCCAGCGCGGCCAGCGCGGTGGGCGCAGCAAAGCCTACGGTGGCTGATACCCAACCCGATAAGAAACCCAGCGCCGGATGATATATCTGGCTCAGGTAATGATACTCGCCGCCCGAGCGGGGCATGGCGGCGGCCAGCTCGCCGTAGCTCACGGCACCGCACAGCGCGATGAGGCCGCCTACCCCCCACAGCATCAGCAGCGCGAAGCCGCTCTGGATGCCCAGCACCTGGAAGCCGAGGCTGGTAAAAACCCCCGTGCCCACCATATTGGCGATGACAATGGCGGCTCCGGTGCGAAAATTAATTTTATAAGAGCTGGACGGGTCGGGCATGAGCGGAAACTTGCGCCCGCAAAGATGCGGCCAGCCCAGCCATTCCCCTCCCCTACCCCTCGGCTACGGCGGCGGCGGCCTTGGGCTTTTTGTAGAGCGGCACGGTGCTGCACGGCTCGCCGTACATGATGCTGGCGGCCACCGGCAGCAGCCGCTGCATGATGGCGACGTAGGCAAACGTGGGCACCGGCTGGTCGCCGCAGCCTTTTATTACGAGTTTAGCGTCTTGGTAATCAGCCGGATTAATACCGGCGATAGCTTCCTCAAACAACGATTGCTCCAGCGCTTCGAGGTCGCCAAATACGTAGCGGTGGGCGTGGCCTTGCAGCTTGCCGGCCAGCAGCATGTAGGCCCAGGTGGGCACAATGGCATCGGCCGAGCAGATAATAGCTACGTTCTGGCCGTCGTACCGCGCCCAGTCGTGGGTCTTCACAAACTCGCGGAAGTCCTTTTCGCGCAGCATCAGCCCGTGAAAAAGATTGTCCTTGATATCGTACACCACCCGGTCGCCGGGGTGGATAAACTCTTCCAGGTTGAGCGTGACGAGGCCCGAAGCAGCGACGCGGTTAACAAATAGCGGTTCCATAATTTCAATTGTCAGTCAATCAATTATCACTTGTCAAGCACCAATTAGCAGGTAGATTCTACCCCTTGATAATTGATGACTGATGATTGATAATTGACTTAGGAATAGTCGTGTATACTTCTTTTAGGTAAAATGGCTCATAGTAAGCCACATCCTGAAACTCCTGGCGCTGATACGCGGCGTAGGCCAGCTCGCCAATATTCACGGCCGAGGGCTGCACGCCGGTCAGAAAAAGGGCGTTTGGATTATCCGTTACCAGCGGCTGAAACTTAGCCGCCCCCGAACCAAAGCATAACACGGAGTGGTGGGCCAAATGTTCGGCCAGGCTGGCTCCGTCGAGTACGAGGTTGGTGGGGGGCAGCAGCGCCTGGCCATCGGCCTGGTAAAGTGCGGTGTACACCTCCTGCCGCCGGGCGTCGAGCATGGGGCAGTATAAATAGGTATCGGCGCGCGGCAACTGGGCGGCCACCTGGTGGGCCAGCGCGGGCAGCGTGCCCACGGCCAGCAACGGCACATCGAGGGCAAAGCACAGCCCTTTGGCGGCAGCGGCCCCAATGCGCAGGCCGGTATAGGAGCCGGGACCATCGCTGAGCGCCACGGCGCCGAGGTCGGCCAGCGCGTGGCCGGTATTGGCCACCAGCTGCTCGATGAGCACCGTGAGGTGGGTAGAGTGCGACTTTTCGAGGCGCAATTCGGCTTGCCCTAGCAGGCGGCCATCGGCCAGGTGGTGCAGGGCTACGGCGCAAATGGGCGACGAGGTTTCGAGCGAAAGCAGGAGGGTAGGCATAAGCAGCCAGCAAGTTCCGGCTTAATCCGGGTTATTCCCAAGCAAAGCCGGCCGTAGGCCAGCCCTACCCCCTGCCCCAGCCTTGAAGCCAGCCAACAAAAACGCCGCGCTGGAAATACCGGCGCGGCGCTTTTGCTGGAATATCCTGGCCACTTTTTTAGGCGGCCAGCGGCAGGCCTTCGGGGTAAAGTGGTAGTACCCGGCCTTGGTCGGGCGGCGACGTGCTCACGGTGGACGTAGCTACCTCGTCGGCGTGGCGGCGCAGGGCGCGCATGAGCAGGTATTTATACTTTTCGGCGTCGGCCAGGGCTTGCGTAATGGCTTGCTCGGCATCGGCGTAGGCCACCACGGGCTGCAGCTCGCGGCGGGGCCGGCGGGCTTCAAAAACGTGGCCAGATAAGTAATCAGCGGAGTTTTTCATGAAGTGGAATGAAGCAGGTGGTTAGGTAACTAGTAAACATCTCTGGCCTGCGTTAGATTCCGTTTATTTTATTTTTACTTCATTAATAATCAGTTCTTTAACAAGTATTTTTGAGCCTCTCTACGGTCGGGCGTTTTTGGCAGGGTTTTGGTATTATCAGCAATGTCGAACGGTACTTTAGCTGGTTACGTACCATAAGAAGTAGTACCTGAATTAAACCAGCCGCTGGGTTTGTTATCCAATCGAGTGTTGTTTTCTAACAACTTAATCCGGGAGCTTCGGCCCCGCTCTGTTATGCGTCGTAACCTGTTTTTTTCCTTATTTCTGATTTTGGGCCTCAGTTTTGGACTGAGCAGTTGCGCGCCGGGTGTGTATGCTGGCGCCAGCGTTGGGGGCCCGGCCTATGGGAGCTACGGCTATCCTTACGGCGGTAGCTACTACGGACCGCGTTACTATGCCCCGCGTCCGGTTATCGTGCAACCCATTTACCGGGGTGGGTGGCACGGCGGCGGTGAGCGCGGTGGCTACGGCGGATATGGCGGTGGCTACGGCGGCCACTACGGTGGCCGGCGCGGACGGTAGTAGCGTACTGGCTTTCAGACAGTAGCTTGTTTTCTAATTTTTGGGCACTGGCCCGCACTTTTTCACTTTAACCTGCGTGCCTCGGCACGAACTTGCTATGCGTTTACGTCCCTTGTTTCTTGCCCTGCTGCTAGGCTTATTCAGCGCGGGCGCGGCTTCGGCTCAGGTTGTTATCAGTGCCCGAATTGGTAATCCCTACTATAGCCGGCCCTATTATGCACCGCGGCCTTATGGCTACTACCCCCCCGTGGCGGCTCCAATAGTGATTGCTCCGCCCGCGTATTACGCGCCAGCACCCATTTACTACGCACCGCGGCCGCGCTATTATGCACCACCGGTTTATTATGGCCGCGGATATGGTGGGTATGGGCGGGGCTATGGCCGCCGCTGGTAGAACACAGTTTCAGCACGCAAAAGCCCTCCGGCGATTAGATTCGCCGGAGGGCTTTTGCGTGCTGAAACTACGCTACAGGGTTTCGGAGCTATGAATGCGGATGCCGCCACCATCGTCTTCGGCGGCGCGCAGCATGGCCTGGGCCACGGTGGTGGCGGCTACGGGGCGGTATTTGGCCCAGCCCCCGCGCAGCAGCGGGCGAGCCAGCACCAGCATGGCCGCACCCAGCCGCTCGCCCAGGCGGGGGGTAGGGCGCTCGCCCAGCAGCAGCGAGGGCCGAAAAATATGAATGGCCCGGAAGGGCGTCTGGCGCACGGCTTCTTCCATTTCGCCCTTCACCCGGCTATAGTAAAAGCGCGAATCGACATCGGCCCCCAGCGAGGACACCACCAGAAACTGCGCCGCGAAATTGGCCGCCGTGAGGGCCGCCAGCTGCACCACGTATAGAAAATCGACCTCGTAAAATGCCTCGCGCGAGCCTGCCTGTCGAATAGTAGTGCCCAGGCAGCAATAGACGTCGTCGGCGATGAGGCGCAGGCGCTCGGCTTCGAGCTGCCCCAGGTCGGTAACTACCTGCGTGAGCTTGGGGTGGGTAAGGCTTACCGGGCGGCGGCCTACTACGATGACTTTGGCGTAACGGTCCGAAGCCAGCAGCAGGGGCAGCAAAGCACTACCAATGAGGCCGGTAGCGCCAGCCAGAAGCGCGGTTTTTTTCATAGCCAGCAAGGTAGAAAAGGGCAGTAAGCAAGCAAATAAAAACCAGTTGACCGCGCCAAAATAAGCAGTTGTGCAGCTGCATTACGCAAAAGAAGCTAAAGCGCTCGGCCGGGTTGCGGCCCTACCCCCTTATTTTTTGCCCAGCTCCTCGGCGCGGGCGCGGGCGGCCTCGGCCCCGGCCATGAGGCCCTCGCGCACGGCCCCGCGGCCGAAAGTGCCCAGGGCAGCTTCGGTGGTGCCACCTTTCGAGGCCACGCGGGCAATCCAGTCCTGGCAGCTGAGGCCGGCCTGGCTGTACAGCTCCACGGCGCCCCGAAAGGTCTGGCTCACCAGCAGCTCGGCCTCGGCGGGCGCGAAGCCCATTTGGGCGGCGGCGGCCATCAGGGCCTCCATGCAGTAGTAGACGTAAGCCGGGCCACTGCCCGAAATGGCCGTGCTGGCGTCGATGGCGCTTTCCTGCTCCACGTACACGGTTTTGCCAGTGGTGGAGAGCAGGTTTTGGACCTGCACCAGCTCGGCGCGGCTCACCTCGTCAGTGCTGGTGAAGGCGGTCATGCCCATACCAATCTGGGCGGGCAGGTTGGGCATAGCCCGAATAATTTTGGGCGTGCCCAGCGCCTCGCGCAGCGTATCAATGCGCACACCCGCCATAATGCTGAGCACCACTTGCTGCGGCTGCACCAGCCCCCGCAGGCGGTCGAATAGGGCCGCCGAGTCCTGCGGCTTCACGGCCAAGATGAGGATGTCGGCGCCCGGCACGCAGTCTTCGGGCTGGCCCCACACGGTGCCCACTTCGTGGGCGGCCAGGGCGGGCACGCGCTCGGGCGAGCGGGCCAGCAGGCGCAGGTCGAGGCGCGAGGTAATGTGGGCGCGCACGAAGCTGCGGGCGTAAGTCAGGCCCATGTTGCCGCCGCCAATAATGAGAATTTTCATGCAGTAAAAAGGTCAGTGACTCAGCGCACCGGTGCTTGGTTGGCCACGCTCACAAGCGCCCTGAATAGCGAGGCCGTAACCGCTAAGGAAGAATAAGTGATTGAAATCAGAGGCTTTAATTCCTTAAATTCAACAACTTATAAAATATGAAACGAAGTTGCATCCTGAAATTAAGTAAAAATGCAACAATGTTGCCCTATGTAAAGGGTCAGACTTTCCAGACCCAGTGTTGCCGCTGTAGGAAACTAAGCACGCCCCACCAGATGAGCAAACATACCACCGCGCCGGCCAGCGACGCATTGCGCGGGTCGCTAAAAAAGGGCGCGATGCCCCAGCCATAGAGCCATTCTTTGAGCCCGACCGGCGTGCCCGCGGGCCCCGGCAGCCGCAGCAGCCCGAAGGTGCGCGAAAGAATAGCCGAGAAGAAAAAGACCGCGATGGCATTGACGCCAAAGGCCAGCGCCGGCGCTACCCCCCGCCGGTAGCCCCGCTCGTCGCACAGCCAATAGAGCAGCGCCAGCAGCCCCAGCCCTAGCCCACCCGTAAAGAGCACGTAAGAACTAGTCCACAGCGCTTTATTAACCGGGAACCAGGTATTCCAGAGCAGGCCGGCCAGCACCGCCAGCAAGCCGGCCAAGGCCAGGCCCGCCGACTTGCTGAGCCGGGTAGAATTGGGCCGGCGCAGCCAGGTGCCCGCCAGCAGGCCCAGCAGCCCGGTGCCCAGCGCGGGCAACGTACCGAGCAGGCCTTCGGGGTCCCAGGTGCGGGAGGTTTTCCAGAGGTGCGGCTCGGTGAGCAGTGCGCGGTCGAGCCAGGCGCCGAGGTTGGTAGTGGGCTCCAGGTTGGCGGGGCCGAAGCCGGGCACCGGCACCAGCTGCATCAGCGCGGCGTAGCTCCCCAGGAACACGACCAGCAGGATAAGCTGCGTGTGCCAGCTGGTAGTGAGGTAGATAACGCTGCACCCGAAGTACACCAGCGCGATGCGCTGCAGCACGCCCATGACGCGCACCGTGGCGAAGTCGAAGTGCGGGTAGAGCGACGTAAATACGCCCAGCCCAAACAGCCCGGCTGCCCGGCGCGCCACCCGCGCCAGCACCGGCCCCAGGGGCACGCCGTCGCGCCTGGCCCCGGCCAGAGCATAGGCCAGGCTCACGCCCACGATGAACAGGAAAAAGGGAAACACGAGGTCGGTGGGCGTGCAGCCGTTCCATTCGGCGTGCTCCAGGGGCGGGTAGATGTGGCCCCAGTCGCCGGGGTTATTCACCACCGTCATCAGCATCACGGTGAGGCCCCGAAACACATCGAGCGAAACCAGACGGGTAGGGAGGACGCGCATAAATTGAGAAGGAGGAATTAGGAATGAAGAACCAAAACCAAAAATGGCTACCAAACTTTTAATTCTTCACTCCTAATTCCTCCTTCTCAATTTCTTCCTCTATTTCAGCCCAAAGAGCCGGGCGAAGAAGCCTCGGTGGCGAGGCTTTTCCTTGACTTTTACCTTCGCTTTGGCGGCGGCTTCCTCGGCGCTCGGGGCGGCGGGGCGCGGCTGCGGGCGCGGCGCCCCGAGCGCCGGCGGGCGCGGGGCCGGGCGGGTGGCGGCCACGGGCGGCGCCGGGGCCACGGCGGGCGGCGCGGCGGCCAGCGTCTCGACGGGCAGCCTGCCTTCGCTGAAAATACGGACCGGCAGGCTCTCGTTGTGCAGGCGGTCCACGGCCGTGAGGTAGTAGGCGTAGGTCACGCCGGGCAGCGCGGTAGTGTCGGCAAAGGCGGCGGGCTGGGCTAGGGCGCCGGGCCGCACGATGGTCAGGATGCGGCGCGGGTCGTTGGGGCCCATCACCTGGCCACGCTCGAAGCGGTAGAGCACGTAGTAGGCGGCCAGGTCGCCGTCGGCGGCGGGGCGCGGGTCGGGCTGCCAGGTGAGGGTAGCGGTGTGGCCCAGGCGGTTGAGCATCAGCTCGCGCACGGGGCGCGGGGCCAGGCTATCGAGCCAGGGCATGACGGGCACCAGCGCCGGGGCGCGGTAGATATCCTGGCGCAGCGAATCGGTAGTGTGCAGCGGATTGGTGGCCAGTGACTTGGCCGAGAAAAACACGCTACCCTGCACATCGAGGGGGTAGTCGCGGTTGAGGCGCAGCTGGCGGGGCAGCTCGCGCGGATTGCGCCAGGCGGTGTCCGAGCGGGTACTCTCGAGCATCCGGTAGGTGCCGTGCCCGATGTAGAGGTGGCGCTGAAAGTGGTTGCGCGTCCACCATTCCAGCAGCGTGGCGTAGGGCACCAGCCGAAACCTGGTGCTCCAGTACAGCTGCGGTAGAATGTAGTCGACCCAGCCCTGCTCCAGCCACAGGCGCGAGTCGGCGTAGAGGTTGGAGTAGCTGGGCTGGCCGGCGCGGGTGTCGGAGCCGAGCGGGTCGGCGCTCTTGTTCATCCACACGCCGAAGGGCGAAATCCCGAATTTCACCCAGCGCTTGGCCGTCCGAATACTGTCGTGCAGGTCGTGAATGAGCACGTTCACGTTCTGCCGGCGCCAGTCGGCCAGCTTCAGGCTATCGGGGTTTTGGCTGCGAAACGCCTGCTCGTCGTGAAATACCTGGCCCGGCTCGGGGTAGGGATAAAAATAATCATCAAAGTGCACGCCATCAATATCATAGCGCCGCACTACGTCCATAATCACGCGCTTGATGTGGTTGCGCACGTCGGGCAGGCCGGGGTTGTAGAGGTACTGGCCCGCGTATTTGATAAACCAGTCGGGGTGCTTTTTGTACGGGTGCAGCGGGGCCAGCGCGCGCGTCACGGTATCCAGGGTGGCCCGGTAGGGGTTGAACCAGGCGTGGAATTCCATGTTGCGCCGGTGCGCCTCGGCAATGAGGAAGGGTAGCGGGTCGTCATTTTCGCTGGGCGGCTTGCCCTGGCGGCCGGTCAGGTACTTGCTCCAGGGCTCTAAATCAGACTTATAGAAAGCATCCGACGCGGGCCTGATTTGCACGAACACCGCGTTGAGGCCGGCGCGCTGGCCGGCGTCGAGCAGGCGGCGGTACTCGCGGCGGTAGTGCTCGGGCGCTTCGCCGCGCTGGTTGGGCCAGTCTATATTGGCCACCGTAGCCACCCAAAAGCCGCGCAATTCGCGCTTGGGCGGGGCCGGGCGCAGGTCTTCCTCGCCGGCAATGGCGCCGAGGGTAGGCGGCGCTTGCGCCCGCCCAACCAGCGGCAGCAAGCTCAAAAGACAATAGAAAAGCAGGTGGGGGTAGGACGACCAGGAATTCAACACAAGCACAAAGTACGGGCGGGAAAGTAAGTAGGGTGCGGGGCTTGCCCCCGCCCGTCGTTGAATATCTGTTCAACGACGGGCGGGGACAAGCCCCGCACCCTACTGCTATTCGCCAGCGTTGGTAGGCTTGGAGCCGGCGCGGTCGGGGCCGGCATCGGTGGGCGAGGTTTCGCCGCCTTCGAGGCCGTTGGTCTGCTCGGCGTCGCCGTAGTCGCCCCGGATGCCAGCGCCATCGCTGCTGGCCAGGTCCTCCTGGGTGGCGGCTTCGGGGTTGCCGCTGGCGTTGGGGTCACGGTCGGCATCGGGATTGGTGATGGGGCCGGCGGTGCTGGTAGTTTTGCCTTCTTCAATTTCGGAAGGGCGGCCGGATTCGGGGGCGGGGTTGGGAGTTACCATAGGAGAGAATAAGGAATTGGGAATGAGGAAGGAAGAATTAACAGAGTGAGCAATTCTTCCTTCCTCATTCCCAATTCTTCCTTCAAAAAAAGTTAGAGCGTGACCTGGCCCATGCTGGAGCCGCTGACGCCCGTGCCGCCGCTCACGCCGGGGCCGCTGATGCCCCCGTCGTTTTGCTCGTCGGTTTGGGCGTTGCCATCGGCGTCGGTTTCGAGCCGGGCGGCTTTTTTATCCTGCGCGTTGCTGCTAGGGTGGGCGTTGCCGCCGCTGCCCGAGTTGTCGTCGGCATTGCCGCCGTAGAGGGCATCGGGGTTGGTGGGCGCTTCCTGGCGGCCAATGGGCTGGTAGTCATCCGACTGCGCGGGCTGGGTAGCCTGGTCTTTTTCGGGGCGGGTAGTAGACATAGGACAAGGGGAAAAGGATGTAGAGGGTGTACGCAGCCGGGGGCAGCTGGTTAGCAGCGGTATTCAAGGATTTGTGCCCATCTTACCGGCCCAAACCAGCGCCTGGGCCGCGCCACCCGCTTATTCTATGGCTTCTCCTACCGACGCACTGCGCGCCAAAACGGACGCGGAACTTCAGTTTTTTGTCGATAACCCCAGCTTTTACCACGCCGACATCGTGGCCGCCGCTCAGCGCGAGCTCACGCGCCGCGGCCCGGTTTCGACCGTGCCAGTCCCTGCTTCTGGCCCTCGCCCGCCAAGCCCTACCCCCCTCCTGGCAGCCGAGCCGGCCACCGCGACAGCGTACGCAGCCACCTCGTACGACACCGACGAAGCGGAGCCAGCCACCAGCCGCCGCCCGCTGCCGTGGGTAGCGGCGTTGGTGCTGGCACTAGCCGGAGCCTGGCTGTGGCAAAAGCGCCCGCCCACCGCCACCCCCGTGGCCATGAGCCGCCCGCATCACCGCTCGCCCGACTCGCTGAAGCTAGTGGAAGTGGTGACCCATCCCCTGCCTACTTACGATACCGACCCCATCGTGGCCACTCAGGTGGCCCGGATTCCGGCCGCTGAGAAGCAAAAGGCGGCGGCGTTGCGCCAGTTTCGGGAGCTGGGCCGCCGCTTCTGGGCGGCCGAAACTCAGACCGAGTTTCTCACCAACCAGGCCCACGCCGGCCAGGCGGGCAACCTGTTTGCCGACCAGGCCCTGGCCGTGCGCGGCACCTGGCGCGACTGGAACAAGGCCGTCGTGTACAGCTACGATTTTGGGCCGAAGATGAAGGACCAGTTTCAGCGCATGGCGCAGGTGGCCAGCAGCACATCCTGGACCGGCTGCCCGCGCTGCTGCCCGGCCGCAAGTTCCTGACTGATAAAGAACTGGTAGCGCGCGAGGCCGACGTGCAGGACTTGCTGCGAGGCTTGCGGCCCACCTCGCCCGTCACGGGCCGGCCCTACCGCGCCATCGTTTTGAAAGCGCACCTGTAGCGCGGCGCGCGAAACCCAAGCGGCCCCCGCGCCGGTTACACTGCCAATGGACGTTTCCACCCCCGAGGCGGCGGCCGCGCACTTTGCCCAGCGCCCCGATGCCGAGCTGCTGTACCTGGCCCGCCACGCCAGCCGCTACCCGCCCGCCGTGGGGGCCGCCGCCGTAGCCGAGCTGCGGCGCCGGGGCCTGCTGCCCGATGCTCCCCTACCCCCCCCGCCTCCCCCCGAAGCGCCTACCCCCCCCGCGCCGCCCGACGAAACCTGGGCCCAACTGCTGCGGCCGGTGCTGCGCGGGTTGTTCTGGCCCACCCGGCAGTATTGGGCCGTGCCGCTGCTCATCGACCTCAACCTGCTGGTGTGGCTGGCCATGACGCTGAGCGGCGTGTCGGCCACGGCGCCCACCGGCCACGAGCTGGCCCGCTGGGGCTCCAATGTGTCGGGCCTGACCTGGCCGCACCAGCCCTGGCGGCTGGTTACCAGCCTGTTCGTGCACGGCGGCATCGCGCATTTGCTGCTCAATATGGCCAGCCTGTGGCTGCTGGGCGTGCTGCTGGAAGTGCGCACCGGCGGCGCGCGGCTGCTGGCCGCGTACCTGGCCAGCGGCGTAGCGGCCTCGGCGGCCACGCTCTGGTATCACAGCGGCGGCATTAACTCGACGGGGGCCAGCGGGGCCATTTTTGGGCTCTATGGCCTGCTGCTGGCGCTGCTGCTCAGCAAGAAACTGGTACTGGATAAGTGGGACCGTCGCGGGCTCCTGGGCATAGTTTTATACCTGGTGCTCAGCAATTTAATATCGGGGCTCACCGGTAATATTGATAATATCGCTCACCTTGGCGGCCTGCTGCTGGGGCTGTTGGTGGCCGGACCACTGACGATATGGTCGCTGCGAAAAGCTGCCTGAGCTGCGGCTGTTTCTATGTGCCGGGTAGCAGTGGGTGCTCATCAGTCACCGGGCGTTGGCTACTTATTCGAGTAGCTTCGGAGTCTTCCGCTTGGGATTTATGCCACTGTCAAATGTCACAAATCGGCTCTTTTTTAGCCTGGTGTTACCGCTTACAACCCTGATTAAACCTTAATTTATACTATTCAAGAGAATTGAAGTTAATTTAGCACAACTTCATCCCATATTCATCATAGCTACATTTTCGGTCACATTGTCCTTGATAACAGTTTTCTTAATGAATACTTTTATCCAGTCCTTTTAAAAAACGTCTTTCTCTCCTCAACGGGCGGGCTCTGCGCTTACGGTGGGGAGGTATGCAATGTATAGTCCCAGGGTGAGCTGGGTGGGGTCACGGATAAAGATAGTCGGGTTTAAGTGCCATTGTTGGCAGATGAATTCGTGCGGGGTCTTACCGCGTAGTCGTTTGAGGCGTTTACCATGCTTGTAAGCCAGCAGAAAAGCTTGCAAATGGTCATTGAGTTGCGCGGTGCTCTGGTAGTGATAGTGGCGCACTGTGGCCTCTTTCAGGGTACGGTTAAAGCGCTCGACTTGGCCGTTGGTCCAGGGGTGGGCGGGCTTGGTGAAGCGGTGCTCAATGCCATGCTCGTCGCAGACGCGGTCAAAAATGTGCCGCCAAGCGTACACCTGGTGGGGCATGTTACCGACCTGTGTTCCATTATCGGTCAGCACTTTATGCACTTTGTAGGGGATGGCGGCCAGCACCCGGCGCAAAAAGTCGGCGGCCAGTAGTTTCGTGGCCCGAGGCTGGAGTTCGGCAAAGGCCAGCTTGCTGGTGCGGTCAATGGCGACGAAGAGGTAGACGCGGCCTTCTTCGGTGTGCACTTCGGCGAAGTCCACGTGCAAGTAGCCAATGGGATAGTCCTTGAATTTCTTTTTCTTCTCCGCAGGCTCCGGGGCCGGCAGGCGACTGATGCCGTGGCGTTGGAAGAGGCGATGTAGGGCCGAGCGCGCGCGTTGCGGAATGGTTTCCTGCAAAGCGTAGAGGCAGTCGTCGAGCGGCAGTTGGGTCTGCTGGCGCAAAGCGACTGCGCCGGCTTCCTGCTCGGCCGTAAGGACGGTGGAAACGAGCTTTGGCCCCATCGGCGCGTCGGTGGTCGTGCTCCGGTTGCGCCACTTGGTCACCGTCTGCACCTTGACCCCGTGGCGCTTGGCTAAGCTTTGTGCGCTTTCCGGACTTTGCTGGATGCTGCGTCGTACTGCCGGCGTTGTGCGGGCGCTGCCGTGCAGTAATTGTCCCATAAGTGCTGGCGAAGTTCGCTAGTAAAATGCCCTCCACTACATCCTGGGACTATACAGCTAGGCTACCTCACTTTCAGCGTCAGTTCCTCGCAGGCTAAGGGCGAATAGTTGTACCATGCTAGCCGCTGCGCAACCCTTCGCCCAAGGGTCTTTCTACTTAATGGCCTGCGCCTGGGCAAGGCTGCGTGAGAGTGACCGGAGCTTTTCCTCCAGTTCCTGGGCGGCCAGGGCGCAGGCAGTTTCTATCTTCGAAAACAAGGACAGCAAGTCGGTCATGGTCTCCCGGCTGGCTCCATCGCCCACGGAAAGCAGGCTCACTGCCAGGGCCTGAATGGCTTTGGTGATGTCCTCAAATTCCGGTTCCATGCCCATCGTGGCAAAGGTGGGAATGATGGAATGCGTAGCGCGCTTCAGGGCAACCCAGTCCTTTTCGGCAATGGCCTTTTTCATGGTTTGCACCAGCTGCGGAATTTCCTGCAGGTAGAGGCCAATCATTTCGGCCATGCGGGCGTCGCTTTTGGTTATCCGTTTCAGGTAGTCGAAGTTGACGCAGGTTTGGGGCGGGGCTTGCCGGTAGCCGGCGGCCGGCGCCACGGCGGTTTGGTCGAAGTCGGACTGCTTCAGGTACTTGATGATTTTGCTGTAGAGCAGCTTATCGTCAATAGGTTTTGAGATGTAGTCGTTCATGCCCACAGCCTTGCATTTCTCTACGTCCACCGTCGTCACGTCGGCCGTGAGAGCAATAATGGGCACGGTTAGGTGCAGCTTGTTACGGATGTATTCGGTGGCCTCAAAGCCGTTCATGACCGGCATTTGCAGGTCCATGAGCACGATGTCGTAGCGGGTGGTGCGCAGCTTTTCGAGAGCTATTTTGCCATTGCCAGCCACCTCCATCTCAAAGCCGAAGTCTTCCAACAGCGTCTTCATCAAGAGTTGGTTAAGGGCAATATCTTCCACCACCAGGATTTTGATATCCTGAAAGCCGGTTTCCAGCTCAATGGTCAGGCCCGACTCGACGTCGGCTTTCTCGGTGGTTTTGCCAAAGCTCAGGATGAAGCTGAAGGTCGAGCCCACGCCCACTCGGCTTTTCACGCTGATGGTGCCGCCCTGCGGCTCCACCAGGTTCTTCACGATGGCCAGGCCCAGCCCCGTGCCGCCGTACAGACGGCTGGTGCCGCTGGTGGCCTGCTGAAAATCATCGAATACGGTGCCCAGCTTTTCTTCCTCAATGCCGATGCCGGTGTCGGTGATGGCAAACTCCAGGATAACTTTTTCCTTGTCCTGCACCAGCATCCGCACGCCCACGGTGATGGTGCCTACGCTCGTAAACTTGACGGCGTTGCTCACCAGGTTGAGAATGATTTGGTGCAGCCGCACCGGGTCGCCCACCAGCACTTCCGGAATTTTGGCGTCGTAGTCCATCACCAGGGTCAGGTTTTTCTCCTGAATCTTGGTCTCGAACAAGTGCACCATCGCCGCCACCGATGCTGAGAGCTTGAACGGGATTTGCTCAAAGGTCATCTTGCCCGCGTCCACCTTGGCCAGGTCCAGAATGTCGTTGATGAGCACAATGAGCGTGTCGCCGCTGAGCTTGATGGCCGTCAGGTATTCTTTCTGCTTGTCGGTCAGCTCGGTCTTGAGCACCACCTTCGTGAACCCGATGATGGCGTTCATGGGCGTCCGAATCTCGTGGCTCATGTTGCTGAGAAACTGCTGCTTAGCCTTCACCGCGTTTTCGGCGATGCCGGTGGCGCTTTCGGCTTTGGCCTGGGCTTCTTCGGCCCGCACGGTGGCGCGCTCGGCCGCAAATTTGGCCTCAATCAGCTCCGTGGCAATGCGCTTTTGGTCCGTCACGTCGCGGGCCACAATCACCACGCCCAGCACCTTGCCTTCGTCGTTCTTGTACACCGACCCGTTGAAGAGCACGTCCGTTAGCTTGCCGTCTTTATGACGCAGCGTGAGGGGCGAATCGGCCACCGTGCCCTTGGCAAACACTTCCTGGTACACCTCGCGCGCCATCTGCGGGTCGGTGAAGTACACGAAGAAATCGGACCCAATCAGCTGCGTGCGGTCCCTGCCGGTGATGTTCACCGTGGCCTGGTTCATGTCCGTTATTTTCCCCTCCGGGCTGATGGTAACGAGTGGGTCGCGGCTGGCCTCAATCAGCCCCCGGGCGTAGTTGGCCACGCGCAGCTCGGCCGCCCGCTTCACCTTCTCGTCGTTTTGAAACGCCAGTTCTTTGTTGGCGATGACCAGTTCGGCGGCCCGCTTCTCCTTTTCGTCGTTCTGAAACGCCAGCTCAATGTTGGCAATACTCAACTCCTGCGCCCGTTTTTCCTTTTCGTCATTCTGAAAAGCCAGCTCCGCATTCGCAACAATTAATTCCTGGGCCCGCTTTTCCTTCTCGTCATTCTGAAAAGCCAGTTCTTTGTTGGCAATGCTGAGCTCCGCCGCGCGCTTTTCTTTCTCGTCGTTTTGAAATGCCAATTCTTCGTTGGCGATGCTGAGCTCGGCCGCGCGCTTTTCCTTCTCGTCATTCTGAAACGCCAATTCGGTGTTGGCAATGCCTAGTTCCTGGGCCCGCTTCTCCTTCTCGTCGTTCTGAAAAGCGAGTTCGGTATTCGCAATGCTGAGTTCCTGGGCCCGCTTTTCCTTCTCATCGTTTTGAAATGCCAGCTCCTTGTTGGCAATGCCTAGTTCGGCGGCGCGCTTCTCTTTCTCGTCGTTTTGGAAGGCCAATTCTTCATTGGCAATGCCCAGCTCGGCCGCTCGTTTTTCTTTCTCGTTGTTCTGGAAGGCGAGTTCTTCGTTGGCGATGCTCAGCTCAGCGGCGCGCTTTTCTTTCTCGTCGTTCTGAAACGCCAGCTCCGTATTGGCCACACTCAACTCCTGGGCCCGTTTTTCTTTCTCATCGTTCTGGTACGCCAACTTCTCGTTGGCGATGCTGAGCTCGTCGGCCCGCTTTTCCTTTTCGTTGTGCTGGAAAGCGAGTTCCTTGTTGGCGATGCCCAGCTCCGTGGCCCAGTTTTTCTCCGCCACCTCCCGGGCCACTAGTACGGCACCCAACACGGCACCCAACTCGTCCTTGTTCACAGAACCGTCGAATAACACCTCGGTCAGCTTGCCATTGGTGTGGCGGAGCGTGAACGGTACGTTACTAACCGCCCCGTTGGCCAGCACTTCCCGGTAGGCCGCCCGCACCAATTCCGGCTCGGTAAAAAAGGCGAAAAAGTCAGCCCCCATCAAAGTATCGCGTTCTACGCCCGTCAGCGTTACCGCTGCCTTATTGGTGTCGAGGATGTTACCCTTTACATTAACAGTAACCACTAAATCCTGGCTTGCTTCCATTAAGCGCCGATATTTTTTTTCACTTTCCCTCATTGTGGATGGTTCACCGGCCGGGCAGGCAAGCGCTTAATTAGTTATCGTTGTGGCAGGAGCTTACCCGTTGAGCAGAGGCTAGCCCAGTTTAATAAAAGTTACTTGGTATTGATTTAATACAAAACCTAACATAAGCTTATGTTCAATATGCAACTGACTGCCATGTAAGGTACCACCTTTCTGCCGTAAGAAATTTTATATTCTGAGCAGCGTAACTCCTGGTCTAGCCGACCGGCTGGGTAGGTAGCTAGGAGCTACGCCTAAGAGGGTATAGGGTAAAAACATAGGGATTTAACTTTGCTGAATGAATCGTCGCGCGTATCCAACAGATTTAACTGCTGAGCAATGGGTTCTGGTAGAGCCTTATGTGCGGACCAGTGGCTATGGGCGTCCGTCCCTGCACCCGAAACGCGAGTTGCTCCACGCTATTTTCTATCAAGCTCGGGCCGGCAGCGCCTGGCCTCTGCTGCCGCACGACCTGCCGCCCTGGCGCACGGTCTATAAGCAGTTTGAGGCGTGGCGGGAGGACGGGACCTGGGACCGGCTCCTGGACGGCCTGCGCCGGGCCGTGCGCCAGGGCGGCAGGTCGTGCGGCCGAGCCCACGGCTGGAGCCATCGATACGCAGTCGGTTCGGACGGGCGCTAAAAGGGGGGCTGTCACGGCTACGATGCTGGCAAGCAAGTGGCTGGCCGTAAACGACCTATTGTAGTTGACACGGAAGGCTTACCACTGGCCATACAGGTCCACTCAGCCAGTGTGCAGGGCCCTGTAGGGGCCGGGCCCGTACTGGTTGAGGCCAAAGTCCGCGCCCCGGATTTGCAACTGGTTTGGGCAGATGGCCGCTACCAGGGCCCGCTGGTGGCCCAAGCGGCCGCCGGCCTGCGGGTGGAAGTGGTGAGCAAGCCGCCGGGCCAAAAGGGCTTTGTAGTGCTACCCCGGCGCCGGATCGTCGAACGCACGTTTGCCTGGCTGGGCAAGTGCCGACGCGTGGCGGGCCGCGGTTACGAAACCAATCCGCGCAACAGCGAAGCCTGGATTAAGGTCTGCCTGAGCAACTTAATGCTTAGACGGCTGGCCAAACGAACAATAGCTAAACCTGACGATTAATTTATCCTATACCCTCTGAGAATCGGGGTGGGTTTGGATTTTTGGGAAACAGGGGCTGAAAATGGTGTTTGGGGGGGTTACCCTTGTTTTTCGGGGTGGCGGCCAGCCGACGGATGCAATTAATGCGTCTAGCCCGCGCTCTTAAGGTGTATAGTCCCAGGGTGAGCTGGGTCGGGTCTCGGGTAAAGAAAGGAGGGTTCACTTGCCACTGGGCACAGACGAATTCGTGTGGCGTCAGCCCGCATAGGGTCTTCAAGCGATTGGCGGGGTTACAGACCAGCAAAAAGGCCAAATGGAACATTTCCAGGAAGTTGCTGACAGTTAATTAATAGCGTCTAGCTAAGCGTCGAAGATGCTTAAACTGTCTCACCTAGCTCCCCGTCATTTCTAATCTGGGCAACTACTTCGCGCAACAGCAAAGTAATGGACTCGACCAATGGGAGCAGGATTTCCTGGTGAAAATCCTGCTCCCATTGGTCGAGGGCTTCCACGGGCGGCAAGATGTGCATGGCCCGTAGGTGCGTCAGGCTGGGCCGCAGGGTGTGTGCCGTGGTCTTTAGCAGGGACAAGTTGCCTTCCTCCATTCCCAGGGCCAGGTCGCGTAGGGCGTCTTCGCAGCCCGCCACGAACGTTTCCAGCATGAACGCAACAAATTCCAGGTCGCCCTGCCCCACCTGCAACAACTCATCTACCTGGTACGGCTTTATCCCGGCAGCCGATGGGGCCGAGGCCGGCGGCGTGCCAGCCCCGGACTGAAGGGTCACCGCTAGGTCGGGTAGTACCCAGTTGCTCACCATCTTCAGCAGCTCTTCTTCCCGGAAAGGCTTGGCCAGATAGCCGTTCATGCCCGCAGCCAGGCATTTCTCGCGCTCGCCGATTATGGCGTTGGCCGTGAGGGCCACGATGGGAGTGGCTAGGCCAAGCTGCTGACGCAGCAGGGCAGTGGCCGCGTACCCGTCCATGACCGGCATCTGAATGTTCATCAGGATGAGGTCGAAGTGGTAACGGCGAGCCAGTTCGACGGCTATGGCTCCGTGCTCGGCTTCCATTACCAGTACCTGCGCGTGGAGGAGTAAGGTTTTGACAAGGCCCAGGTCGTGGGCCAGCGGCGAGCCGGAATGCGCCAGCCACAGCTGTACCCGCTGCGCCGCGCCGGCCTCGGTGGTGCGCAACTGCGCCACTTCCACCACGCGCCAGCCATCGGTCGCAGCGGTGACCGGGTCGGCGAAGCCCGGCGAGTGAAACAGCTCGCGGGCGGGTTGGCCGGCGGTTTTGATTACCACCCGCATCCGCTCGCCGGGGCCGGGCAGCGGCACTATGGGCAGCGGCCCGCTCAGGTCTACCTGGTCGAGCAGGGCGCGGGCGCGGGTTTGCAGGCGCTGGTCGTCGCCGTGGCGCAGCACTTGGCCCACCTGCCGGTACTGGTAGGTGCCGGCCAGCAGCACCACGCCGCCAAACACCGCGGCGAAGGCCAGTACCAGCTTGGCCCGCAGGCCCCGCAGCGCCTTCATCGGGCGGCGGTCGGGTCGTGCAGCCGGTAGCCGTGGCCCACCACGGTTTTGAGCAGCGGCGGCAGGTCGGGAAAGGCGCGGTCGAGCTTGCGGCGCAGCTGCGAGAAGTGCACCTCAATCACGTTGGAGCCCATGTCGAAGTCCACCTCCCACACCTTTTCGGCAATGCGGGTTTTAGTGACGACCCGGTTGGGGAGCGCAGCAGTAGCTCCAGCAGGGCAAGCTCGCGGTTGGTGAGGCTCAGCACCTGCCCGGCGCGGGTCACGCGTCGGTGTACGAGGTCCAGCTCCAAATCGGCCAGCCGCAATACCGGAGCTTCGGCGGCCGACGCGGCCTTGCGCTGCACGGCCCGCAGGCGGACCAGCAGCTCGTCGAAAGCAAAGGGCTTGCGCAGGTAGTCCACGGCCCCGGCGTCGAGTCCTCGAATGACGTGCTCGGTGCCGCTGAGCGCGCTTACGATGAGTACAGGCGTGGTCAGCCCAAACTCGCGCAGGTTGCGTAGCACGTCCAGCCCATTCTGGCCGGGTAGCATCAGGTCGAGCAAAATGGCGTCGTAGGGCGTAGCGGCGGCCATTTCGAAGCCGGTGGCCCCGTTGTCGGCCCCGTCGGCCACGTGCCCCGCCTGAGCCAGGCCCTGGCGCACGAACTCGGCCAGGCGCGGCTCGTCTTCGATTACTAAAATACGCATGGGTTAGGTTGACTAATTAGCTAGCAATTAGAGTTGTTGCGAGGCGCAAGATAATGTAAATTTGCGAAAAATAAGCTTTCTATTTAGGTTATGCAACTTTCAATTTCAGCCCTTACTACTGAACGTAAATGGCGAGCGGCAACCGGTATGACGCAAGCCCGATTCGAGAACTTGCTTTCTCATTTCAGGCAGGCGTATGCGCGCTTATTTGATTTGCAAATAG
>JAABUK010004261.1_pt1 | contig 23432 bp, 28 predicted proteins | sample 5559141 | NCBI WGS metagenome assembly JAABUK01 (sample SAMN10711869, study PRJNA513367) | rock metagenome | isolation source: Antarctica rocks | place: Antarctica: Victoria Land, Pudding Butte nord | collected 2016-01-03
TGCAGCATGGCAACAGATACTGGCAAGACCTCACCTGCAAAGAAGCCAGCAATGTTCTCAGGATGCACATCTGTTTTGATTGGAGTCAACAAGCCACTGTAGTGATGCAGCACTTGTAGGTGTGCAAGCACAGCTGCAGTATGCATGAGCTGGGAAGCTGGAACAATGGCTGTGTCGAGTAATAAAGAAATCATCTCATGCGCGGCAGTTGCCAGCTCCCTGTCTTGTTGCATCGCTACAACCAGCACTGGCAGACCTCCTACATCAGAAAAGGGACATGTGATAGGCAAAAGAGTATGCAGCCAAAGAAGTTTGTAAAACATTCTGAGGCACTTGTGAACTCACAGACAAGTGCTGTGCCAAAGGCCTGTGCAAACGGACAAGTGGGCGAATGCACAGACAAACAGGCAGGCAAAACGATGAACAGACAAGTATATTGGAAGACAGCCATAGAGGCAGTCACATAAGGACGGAGTCGGGCGACAGACATGAAAGTTTGTGGTGTCAAGGTCCATGCTTGCCTGATTTGTCAATCTCTAAGGCAACTTCCTTATGATGTAGACGAATCAGAACATCTTCCATAGCCAGGCATACTTGCAGATGCTTGCAAGATAAGGCTCCTTCTGCCTCGATGAGCTGTTTCTGGACTAGTGTAATGACTTTCACCAGCAGCAGACAATATTGCAGCTGCTCCCTGTACCGCCCTTTGAAAAGATCAGCATGCAGCTGATTATTTGCTGCCCTACAAAATTCTGTGCGTATAGTCTTCTCTGTGACTGCCAAGACTGACCAAAGGGCAATCATAGCAGGGCCTATTGCTTGTGGATCCTGTACACTGCTTGCAAGCTGTATGAGTTTGAACACCACAAGAGCGCCTCTCAGCAGACCAATGCACTTGAAGCATTGATGGGCATCAGGTTGCATCTGTTCTGGCTGACGCTGTGTGTCTGGAATTGATGCGTCTCCCTGGGACTGGGTCACATGCTCAAATGCCACCGTGCCAAAAAGATGCACAAGCACCACCACAAGCTTTGCAGGCGCCGAAGGAGAGGCCAGTTGCAAGTCTGTGAGGCTTGTTTGGTCGGGTAACAGGCTTAAAGGCTCCAGCCCTACCAAGGCTGTGAGGAGGTCCTCATCAGCCAAAGTCTCCAATGCAGCCGGCGTCATGATTGCTCTTGCAGCTGTTTCCAGGGCAGCTGGCAAAGCTTCTTGATACAAAGATTGCTTGAAGTTAAAGGATCGCCAGGTATGAAAGGCAATACTACAAACAAATTCGGCCAGCAGCTGCACAGGCCCATCTGAGCTGCGCTGCACCTGTACATACATTTTTGCAATGGTTCACATACAGTTTGTCAGAAGACAGAAGAATGTACAAGACCAGCTTTGTATAGCCAGGCTGATCAAGTAGATCTGCGTACCTGCTTCAACGTCTCCCCTTTTAGGACAGAGCCAGCATGAAGCAGCCGGCTGTGCTCTCGTGGCAAACACAGGCAGTTGCAGAACTGCTTGAGCAGATCGGCGGCTATATCTGTGCCTAGCGCGTGGCACTTCAGTTGAATCTCTGGGTATTGCTGCAACGACAAGCGTGATTTAGAGCGAGGCCAAGCAATAAACTGGACAGAGTTGGCAACCTACCTTGGAGAAGATCAAGACATTCATCTCGCTGCTGTCAGCAACCATGGTCGGTCTCGGCGGGATCATGTATCAGGTCAACTGTTACGACTGCATCTAGAGCTTGGTCAAAGACTTGGAGGAAGTTGTCACTGTTAGGGCTTCAGCAGGGTTTTGACTTTAGGATCAGGCAAGGCAGGCGCAAGTTTGACCAAAGCACCTGTTGTGCTGTTACCTACGCCGGAAACGTTTCCCATTGTACGATAATTTGCAAGAGATATGTGGGGTTGCAATCAGCAAGCGTTGCAGCAGCAAGCATGCAACTTCGCCGGTGCCAGCGTAGGCTGCAAACGAGCAATGGTACAACGTCACCGTAGTGGCAAGAGGCTTCAAGTGGTGGCCGTTGGCTGGGTGCGCGCAAAAGGCTGCTAATTTCAGCGTTTGCAGCTCTTATCCAGCCCAACGCTGCACATTGCAGACTCGCAGATTGATTCTGAAGTTTGACCTGAGAGAGAAAGAGACCTGCCGCTCTGCCTTTCGACATAGACCGTGCTTGTTGCAGGATCCAGAGGGCATCTTGAGGGCTCCACAAGGAGATCATATTTCAAGGCGTACAATGTCAAAGCAAGTGGAGGACAACAAGGAGATGCAAGCAGACCTAGCGAAAAGAGAAGCTGAGCTGAAAGCTGAAATGGAGCAATTACGGCAAGTACGGTGACCTTCAAATGCTGTTTTTTTACCAATCGTGATATTTGCTACCTACAATATGCCAGTGCTTGCTTGTGTTACAGCACACACTGGACTTACAGGCTAACTGCCATTCCCATTGCTGCTAGATACAGGCTACCTGCCATTCCAGTTGCTGCTTATGCCTCTTACTCTGCTCAGCTGCATTGCTCATCTATGCAAACACCTTGTATCTTGTGTCAGGTTTCTGTTGCTGGAACCAGATGCCACGAGATGTCCTGGTGTGACACAGCTTCCATGTCAACAAACCTTCATTTCACATGAAAGTGCTGCTGCAGGCAAGGAAACAGCCCACAACTCAGGCACAAGTAATTGAGTACTTGCTGAGCACAGAGACAGGGGAAATGCAGTATGAGACAGCTCGCTGCAGGCCACAGCTCGATGACTCATTCTTTGCATATCTGGACTCTCAAATAGGTGAGTCTGATGTCCATTGCACACAACGCTAGAAATTGAAAGTTTGCTTGATGCATCACAAACACATATGGCAGAGTATATGCATGTATGAGCAACCAGCTAGGTGGTGTCAGTCTTCGACACCACTGCTTGCATACCCAACACAACACTGCCGCTGCACTGCTGCAGCACTGTACATATGCAGACAAAATGACTAGTGAGGACTTGTCTGTGCTCATTGTTGATTGTGTCTTACAGCTGAGCAGCGGTTTGCAAGTCCCCTGAACGACAACAGGCTGGCAGAATTGGAGTCTTTGCGGGAGTTTCTGAAGGAGACGGTCGCCCTTCTGGACTCACGGACAAAGCAAATAGCTGCTCCTGCAGAGCGCCTGAAAGCTCTGCTCATGTCCAAGGATAAAAAAGCTACAATTTTGGAGATGGCAGGTACGACACACCCTTGCTGAGACACAACTGTTGCAGTTGCTTGTTGTTCAGCTTGGGAATGCATGGGCTGCTTGTGCTGATCTTGGGTTGTGGTTGGTCAGGACGCCATAGATGCTGCACAGTGGCTTAGCTTGACCAGCTGACTGGGCATATTTGCGTATACTGATGTTGACTGTATTTGCCATGCAGAAAGCAACCAGATTGATGAGCCGTTGCTGAATCTTCTCAAGCAAAATGCTGATGCTGCAAGAGCAGCAGGCCAGCCGGAACCAGCTGAGTTCATGGAAAAGATCAGAGATGCAGCAAGGAAATTTCTGATCAAATGAAGCTGTTAGTAAACTGAATTTCAGACAGCATGCCAATTATGTGGTAGTCCTACAATGGTCAAGTGTTTGCACCCACACAGAGTCATATGTTCAGACACAGTGAATGCCCATCATGAGCATAGCGCACATCATGTTTCTACGCTGGGAGTAGCCCAGAAACCCAGCCTGGTGTGTCAAGATGCATGAGATGGTCATACCAAATTGTCACATCACATGCCTCAAGCCTGATTTTGAATGCTGCAAGACGGCATCACGCAAATTGGTCTTACCTAGGTGCACGCTGGAATGTTGGTTTGAGCACATTTTGATTTAGTTGAAGCATCTCAGGAAGACTACCATATCAGACTCAGTATGCAGCACATGCGCCTTCAACAGACGCCTGTAAAAGCCAGCATTGCTGTGGTTGTACATGTCATTTCCATTGATGAGGCTGTACAAAAATGCCTGGGTTTGTGTCATGCGAAGTGCAATCTTGCAAACTAAATAGGCAAGCAGTAGCTTGTTAGTCAGCGGCTTTACTTTCCATGAATGTAAATATCGTCTCCGACATGTATGTCAATGCATCATACAGCCTAACACAACCTTGCTCGATTGCACACTGCATCTGATGCAATACCGCTATGATCCAGGCACTTTACCAAGCTCTGCAGTATAGTGTATTATTAGGAAAGTGTTTCTGTAAACACTCTATTAAGGAAACTAAATAGGCAGAACATATAGAAATGTATTTGTGTAATGCATGGATCTCTCAGAGACAGCTCCAGCCCAGGCTCCAGCCCCGGGTTCGACCTGAGCTCGCACGCTGACGGCCTCAGCCTCATATGGTTGTGGGCTTGTAGTGGCGCCAGCATGCAGCTGTGCGTGACGTTCGAGGTAAGCCTGGTCCCTGTGCTGGATTTTGTGTATTTGATCATCCCCGTACACACTGTCTGCACGTGCAACCCAGGGGTGTCATCGGAGTACGATCTGGACAGCAAATTACAGCGCAGCGTCAGCAGTCAGTGCAGTGTTGGCAGACTTGTGCCAAGAGTTTGGACTGTCAGCCAGTTCAACGCAGCTATGGCAAGCAGATTATGAGCTAAGGCCTGAACAACAGCTGCAGGCGGTAAGGTCAAACATGTGATTATTGTATGCTGTTCCCGGTTTGGGTCAAGACAGTCGTCCCACCGACTTCAGGTGCTGCTGTACGCTGCTGCATATCCTGCAGGCGCGCCTCCGAGCTGGGAGTAAAGACTCAGTACATCTGCATCTTGTTTTCACACCAACTATCAGCTTTTATCTCTGGTACACCTTCAAGATAGGGATCACCAGCAAACGTAAAGCTTTAGCATCATCTTGGATGCAGTCTGCCAAAGCTTGTGCTGCACTGTACCGAGCAGACCTGCCTCAGCTGCTGCATGTGCACCATGCTCAGCAGCTGCCAGTGTCTGCCCTACAATTCAGTGGCTACCCTGATAGTCAAAAACTCTCTGCGGAGGACTTGAGTGGCCTTGATTCAGGAAGTCTTATTGTCATGAGTGCGCTGAAACGTTTGAAGCTTGACTTATGCTCCATAGCCTGCTTGACCACAGATGCCCAAGCAGCAGTTGCCCAATGGAACCACATTGTACACCCTCAGAGAACAAACCAAACAGCTAGCAAGCCAGACAAGTATATGGTCTCATTGCGTGCAACAGTTCTGGTGTTCAAATTAGCTACTCTTGCATCTGGTATGAAGGGTGCCACTTCAGTCAGCAAGGCTATGTGGCACACTTTGAGTCTCCTGAGTGAGCGTCTCGAGAGCAGTCATGCTGGAAGCAGCTTGCCCAATCCGAGCACCATCAACAGTCCGCCTGGTTTGCAAGTAGAAAGTGGTGAACAGCTGTATCTATCATGGCAGCTGATGGAGCGCATACTGCCTGTGATTTCCCAGCAAGAACAGTCAGGCACAACACAGGCTGCTGTATGTTGTGGTCTCCTCTTGCGCCTGCTAAAGACAGCAGCACCAAGTGTCCAGTTAGGCATGGTCCTAGCCATCATTGATTCAGGTGAGCCATCACGACCAGCATGTCACAAGCAGCTGCGCTCCAGCTGTGCAATCAGCTTGTGGAATTGTGTGCGTAGGCTATGTTGCAGTAGCCCCTCCTCAGCTGGCTGTCACTGGGCGTCTGCATTTCCTATGCCTTGCATAGCAGTCCATTCACTGTCACGCGGTGCTGTAGGTGGCATAGCAGCCCTGGGAATGGCACTGTCGCAGACTCGCAAGCTGGCTATCTCAGCTGTCAGACTGCTTGATTGCATGCTGATGGAGAGCCAGCTGCCAGCTCAAATGGTGGCCGACAGTGAAGCACAGCTGGCAGGCACAAAAGCAGTTCTAGCGTCGTCTGCCCTGCTATGCCCACCTGTCACTCACAAGCAACGGCCTGTACATCGGCAGTATTTTATTGAATGGGGTAAGTCAGCTCAGCAATCAGCCTTCAAGAGCCATTGCCCTCTTGCTTTGCTGTGTGGCTTGACCAGCTGTGTGCTAAGCTGTCGCATTGGTGCAACCCGCAAAGCATGTGAAACTGCCAGGTGTTCAAGCACATGCCACACCGTTGCCTGCAGCAGTAAGTGCTGCAATATGCAGTCAGAGTGCATTGAATGCTTTCTGCTTGCAGCTGCTTGTTTATTTGGAGCAGACATTGTCAAGGCAGCAGCAAAGGCTGATCCAGCTGCTGAGCTTCCAGGCATTCTGAGCTTCATGCACAGACTGCTGGACAGACAAACAGGGTGTCAGTTGATCCATCCTGCAGAGCCCGCCTACAGGAAGCTCCCAGCGCGTTCCCCAGCGACGCCTGTGTCAAAGTCTTCAGCTGACAAGGGCAAGATCAGCAGGGCCACTCAGACAGAGATCCCCTCACATGTTCCATGGCAAGACAGAGCTGAGGGCAGGATTGCCTGGCAGGGCTTTGTGCCGCATGACCAGCTGTTCAACCCTGTTGATCATGGCGCACTCCCTCAGCAGCTGCATGGAGTGACATCCAAACAGTGGCAAGCAGAGCGTTCTTCATGCTGGAGTGGATCTTTGTGAATGTTGAAATGCCATCTTTTCTGACCGGCAAAACGTCAGACCAACCAGATAGCTGGATCCTCGCGCAGGACCTGGCAGCGTTCCTTCATTAGCTGCTTGCTGGGCATGTGCTAGATGTCAAGCTTGACATGTCAAGTATGTGTGCCAGTGGGCTGCCAGTAGTGCTGCAGATCTGGTTTTGCTACCACATGAGTCTTCGGTATGTGAATGACCTAGCCTTGCTGTTGCTGAAGCGCATTGCAACAGATGAAGGTCTCAGAAGCTCCAATGAAGCTGATTCGCATATGTACAAACGAGAAACCCAGGCAGTGATCCTCGTGGGCAACCTGCTGCTGAGTAAGCACCCTGTTGAAGCAGTGTAGCTGTATATAGCACATTGTGGTGTGTTGCAAACTACACATTGCCCCTCACTGACTGGTATACATTGGACATGTCACTCCGTATGCTAAGCAATATGCAAGAACAGAGAGATGTTCAGATAGTTTGTCTCAAACTCAACACGCATATTCATGGCTCACCGCCCATCTGTCTTGTTGCTGACCATGACAGATGTCGTCCTTGAGTCATGCTGACACTTGCTATAATGTTATGGATTGCCGGCACTGCAACGCAGGTACACCTTTTGTCATCACAGCCCAATCTGCTACGGCTGCAGTTGCAGATGCCATGTATGCTTATTTGAGCTGCCGAAGGCACTGTAAAACCTTTGTCCATATTGCTGGAGCACCAGACTGCATTGAGAGATCCATCCAGCAGCTGAATGGCAGCATGGCAGCGCAGCTGACTGATGCTGCACCACAAAAGCACACTTGACCTGGTCTTTGACCTCATGAACCAAGGCTTGCTGGTCAATTCCTGTCTGCATTTTCATGTCAACCTCTCAGCAGCACTGAGCAGGCTGCAAGCACATAAGCTTTAGTCTTGTTCATTCTTTGTCTCAGCGTGCTTCAGCATGCTGGACAAGACCCGAGTCGCTTCCAGTCATCATGTTGGCACACATCTGCATGCCACTATGTAGGTGTACCTTGTTCAGAGAATGCCCACAAACTTTGCTCATTTGCTCATGCCAAGATGAGTCATCAAGCGCAAAGCCAGCTGCTCATCTGGACTTGTGCTTCCTGTGACAACACCACCTTCAGCACCTAGCTGCTTGTGCATGGTGCCAGCAGCAGGTGTGCAGATGTGCTGTGAGTGGCTTGTCGCTCTGCCAGCGTCCCCTGAGCACTGTTTGGCGCTGGCTCGGGTCATGGCCAAGATGGCTGCCTTGCTGAAGGCAGTGCCTGGCAAAGATGTCCGTGAGAAGGTGAGTTGCTCATGTCCTTGCTGTTGTACCTGGCATGGCGATGGGAGCTCTTGTTGGCCTCTAGGTCATTCTGACCTCTGGATTCAGACAATGAACATTGAAAGATTTGCATGTTGATGTGGTGACAACACTCACTCACACATACATCCTAACGTGATCAGACTTGTTGGCTGGCTGATGTATGTGATTCTCTCTGGTTTGCCTCTGCACTGTGAACTGCAAGATAACCAGTATGTGCAAAGTGTTCTGCATGTGAGAGATATGTTGCCCCTTCGATCACATAAGAAGCAGCTTGCACTGGTGCCACGTATGTCTGCTCCATAACTAGTCCAGCTCTTTCAGTCTTGCCTGCCTGTCATGCAGCACACAGCAGAGCTGTTGCCACTGCTGCTGAGGCTTCTGCAGCAGTGGCGCACTGCTGTCCCTGAGCAGGGCCTGGCCACCTTTCTCATGGTGTCAGCAGTGGAGCTCATGCGTGCCCTGGAACCTGCCAACATCACTCCTATTCATACATCTGGTCAAGAAGCAGTCAAGGCATGCCACTGTGTATATCTTCTGTTCATGTGTCTGTCAGGAAGCAGTCAAGGCATGCCACTATATGTATTCAGCTTCAAGCCACGATCTTATTTCAATACTCCATGCATCCAAGGGTTTGATACAAGGTCAAGCACATCGAGTACCAGCAGTCAACTTGCATGCCTTCTGACACTGGAAGCAAGTCAACACCACATGCGTCTCTGTTACAAGTGGCAGTTTGGACCATATAAAATGACTCATGCCTGAGGCTGAACTGGATGTGCTTGCAGGGAGTGCAAAGCCTGCTGACAGACCTGGTAGTCGATCTCACCATGCACCCATGCGTAACAGCCGGCACTGCTGCCTTTGTGGCTGGTCATTCCAAGGGCTTTCAATCCCTTACAGACATGGTCCAAGCCTTACCATCAGTTCTGCTGAGCATGATGTGGGGGAGTCTGATATCAGTCAAGGACAGGCAGTACTTGGTGCAGCATGCCTTTACACCGTGCATGCACGCCTTCATTGAGGATGCACACCACTGGATGAAGCAGTCGCTGGGCATTGACAAGACACTCAGACCCTTTTCAGACCCAGCAGCATACGTCACCCTGCTGAGTACGAAGCAGGACCCATCAGTACTTGCTTGTGTCCACCAGCACAATGCACCATGCAGCATTGTTGCAAGTGCTTGTCATGCTGCATGATGCTCCATGTATACTGCCTGATGCAGTGCTTGGTCTCTGCAGTGTGTCACAGCAGCATGCGCCAAACAGAGGCCTGAGCATACTGCAGTGGTTTCAGGCTTGCACAGCATTTAGATGTTACTATTGAAGCGTGGTTCTGACCTACACAGCTGTGGTGGCAGCTTGTACATGTGAAAATGCTGTTGATGCATCTGCATTATCCAGTAGCTGTATGCCTGACAGACATGCCTGGAGAGCCAACCTGCATCTATGATCGTACAAGACACTCACTAGGCACCAAGTGCATTGTATACATTGACTAACTGCACCATTTGACTTTGCAGAGCTCAAGTTGGACTTTGGCTCAACCCCAGATCTTGCAGCCCCTTTCCTGAAGAAGGCAATACTGGCGTCACTGCAGTTCCTGTTTCTGCTGGTGACAAGGCTGTCGTTCCTGTGCAACTTTGCTCCTGGTGTGTCAAGTGTTGCATCCATTACAAGCCTTGACCCTGCAGAGGTGGAGCACGTCATTGACCAGATCGGTGAGGGCTCAAGCGCCAGTAGCAGCAGCGCCTTCTGTTGGCTAAATCTGTGCAGAGTTGCCACAATTTGCTTTTGATTTAATGCAATAAGGACAATGATGCATGACCTTAAATTATAAGATGCAAGCACTGCATATTCGAGCAGTTGCTTGAGTTCTCAAATGTGCTGTGATGTAGCATTTGAACCATGTGATCCTAAGGTCAGTTGAAGTTTCTCTCACGCTTACTTACACTCATCCATGAGCATCATCACAAACCAAGTCATGTTTTTCGTTATACATTGCCTCAGAACAAGTAAGAGTTTTCATATCCTAATTGGTGTTCCTGGTTGTTTTGTGGTGTCGCTTTCCTGTAATGAGCAACAGATGCTCATGCTTGCTCGAATCAACTCTGGCAAATGGCGCAGGCTCTGTAGCGGATTCGCTACAGAAGATGAGGGGCCAGCAAGCAGCATGCACGGCCCTCTTTGCTGACTTGGGCCCAGATGAGTGGTGTGCGGAGTTCCATCTGGAGACAGCCATGCTCACCTTCAAACAGCGCTTGAACAATTGTTTGCGGGTCGTATTGGACAAGACCACCTTCCCATCAGACCTGGCAAAGCAAGTCCGGTCTTGTTTTGTGGTTGGGCAATCAGCAATGCAGGTCAGAGTTCGTCCTGATTGTGTGTGTTTTGCAATGCATCAGTATCAAGTCTGTCATATGGCTCCAGTCTGATATGATGGTTTCCCGGAATGCTGTAGACCCAGGACCAGAGATCATCTGCATTATAAGCAAGCTGAAGATGTTGCTGGCTGTGCTGATGGAGTCAAACATAAAATGCTGTTGCACATCCACACACAATTGCTGGTATGTGGGCATTGCATGATGCACCATCTATTATCATCAGCATACTGTGTGAGCCATTTGCTATGACTCGTTACACTGCAAGCACATCTGAGCCTGCAAAGCCAAACTCAATCAAGAGGATCCCTGCCACCTGTCACTATGGGTGACAGCATTGCTGTGAATGACTCACAGGTGAGGCAGGGACCCAGCTTCCGGCCAGTGACTGCAGCAGCCCATGCAGCAGCTGATGCAGCAGCTGCTGAGCTGATGGCTCAAGAGGAGCAGACACAAGCCCAGCAGAAAAGGGCAGCTGCCAAAGCAAGTGCCAAGAAGGTCAAGAAGCAGCAGCAGAAAGCCAAGGCCCAGCAGCAGAAGTCTCTGCAGTCACCTGAGCGTCTACAGACAGCAGCAGCAGCACATGATGCTGGCGTTGAACTTGGAGATACAGACAGTGATTCAGACAGAGACCTGTCACCTGACTCTGCAGAGAGACGCACCAAGTCAATGAAGGCAAGGCTGTCAGCGCAGGGGCTTCTTCCTCCACGCCAACAGCCTGGTACGGCATCCAGGCCAAAGCCTGCAGTGGTTGATGCTATTCGAGCCTCATGGGCAGACCAGAATGGCCGTGTTCAGTAGCCTTCAGGTGTCTTTTAGGCGCCGTCTGCTTGCTGTCTTGTACTGAGTCCAGTCAGATCATATTGAGATTCCTATTGACAGCAGTACTGCCTGCTGCATGGCATGCTGGCATGTCATGTCTGGCCTGTCACGTCAAGGATGTTGCGCGAGAATGGCGCTTCAAAAGGGGACAATTCCTGAAGTAGGTAAACTACCTGTTGACAACCTCAGTCTGTTGGGGTAATAATTCAATTGTTTGACCTGACTCAGGTCAAACTGAGAGGACAAACTTGCTTCATCGCGCTATCATTGAAGGTGAATCTTACATGTTCTGATGGACACTGGCACTGCCAGAAATTTCGACATCATGTGCATAGCTGCAATAAAATTATGTGCAAATCAAGTCCTTAAACTCAAGGACGCGCTGATCCGCAGAGCTTGATGCCATGCCTGGCTCATAAAGCGTAAAAGTCAGGTACAGCATGCATCATCAGGACCTCTGTCACTGATCACCTTGCCTGGCCAGCCATGAAGGTTTCACCTAAAGCAGTTGTCCTTCAAAAACTTTGTAGTAGTTTCAGCATCATCACATCCTTGCACGGGGCTTGTCCACTACCACAAAGATAGCTGTGTGCCCCTTCTCAGTTTTAAGCAGATGAGTGATTTGGTCCGTAGAGACCACCTCCCGAGCTTTGGTGGGAATAGGCCTCGGCACCAGTTTTCCAGCAGGATGCCTCTGCAACATCTTATTGCGCTGACATACATTGCAACCCTGCACATACTCCCTAATGTGCCTTCTCATGTTAGGCGCATTTGACATTGTATGTGGTATGTATGCCTACATGACCAGCACAGTTTGAGTCATGCAGCTCCTGCAAGACGCCTGCCCTCACAGCAGCAATGTTCAGCACAACAAGTGCAGTGCCCTTGAAGTATGCACCGCTCTCCAAGCGCAAACCCTCCTTGGCAGGTTCGCATCCTCAGCAAATCAAAGATTATTGGGCTAGTTTGCCAGCAACAATGTCACACAATGCATTGCGCAGCCTAACACAGCCTTGCATGACTGCATACCGTATTCATCACAATACTTATGATCCAGGCATTTCACCGGGCTCTGCAAATCAGTGCATCCTTGGGGACGTGTATCTGAGATCCAACCTATCAAGGGAATGTCACTGTCAGTCATAAAACCATCGTCCATCCCATCCTCAACATCATAAGAGCAACAATCAATGGATGTCTGCTGAGTAGATCAGCCACATTACTCCGCGTGCCCTGTATTCCCAATGATTGATGATAGCCAGCTGCAAGCTCGTCACTAGCCGTCGTGGGTGCTACACAGTAAAGCGCAAGCAATGCAGCTGCGCGTTGCGCTAGAGGTGTGTCCGATCACCTACTGATCAAAGCTCAGTGGTCCAGAGTTCGTCCCCATGAACTCCCTGTGCTTGTACTGTCGCAGGAATTCGATGAGGTTGACGACTGGGAGTCTGAGTACGCTGAGACGACGCTTGTAAACACAGTGCTTGCGGACTTCTGCCAATATCATGGCTTATCTGTTGCTGGCACACAATTCAAGCACGGGCGTGAAAATCTGCACCCCAGTCAAGCGCTACAGAGGGTGACACTTTGCTTTTTGAACATGTGGGAAGAGGTTGCCCATTGCTGTTAGTAAGCCTCCACCTGCTGCCTCGCAGGTGCACAGTGCAAGCACATCACTTTCTGGACTGCGCCTGAGTGCAACGTTTGACATCACAACTGCTTTCCATGTATGGTTGAGTCTTGGACAGGGATGCACAAAGGAGCAAGCAGCCCTGGGAAGAGACTGGTATCAGTCTATGCTGGCAGTGGCCAGATCTGACCTAGCAAACTTGCCAGACATAGCCCAGATGCTAAGGCTGCATGGTTCACAGCAGATGGCACCCCCTTCATTGCAATTTGAAGGGCGCTGTCCAGTCTGCAGACACAAAGGACACAACAGCAAGTATTCATTCCTGGAACAAAAGAGAGGAGAGTGCCTATTTCTGTCCACAATCGAGTGCTTGAAAGCTGACATGGCCATTTACAGGCAATCAGCCAGCACTTCTGCAGCAGCTACTCTGTCGGAAGGTGCCGTAACAAATTCTGTGAGCGCCACGCATCTGACGTTTGCTCATGCCCTGCGGGCTTGTGTGATAACTCTCAAGCTGATTTCATTGTTGAGCAACGTCACAGACATGATGGATGTGAGCACGCCATTGTGCGAAATATTGTACATCGTAGGCAGGCAGTGTTGCGAGGGGTCTGTTGTGGTGAATGACGATACGGAGGAATGTCAGCTGTCCCTGCAGCTGACTCAGCTGGTTGTACCTATCATGCGCAAGAGCATTGCACTGGAAAACACAGCCATGCAGGCTGTAGTTTGCTGCGTGCTGCTGTTGGGCTGCATGCAACAGCCGGTTGCTTGTCAGGCTGTTACATGTCAGCTTGTTGACACAGGCAAGTCATCACATGCATGTGTTGTACTGCCCCTGTGTCCTTAGATGTCATTGCCATGTGCAAAGCATGCATCTTGTATTTACACGCATCATTGTTTTAAGTCATGTGAGATGCTTGTCCTTGACAAACAGCTGCTTGCAATGCAGGAGGACTGTCACTTCTGGCTGAAGGAGCAGCTCAAAGCACGACACCAGCCTTCTTTGTATGTCGTGCAATCTTCTGCATCATGAATTGCCAGCTACCTGATGATCAACTTGCCGGCATTGAGGTCCAACTGGTAGCTGCAAACACTGTACACCATCTGTCTGGCCTCTTGTGTCTGCAATTTGATGAACAGACACAAAGCTACATTGCGTGGTATGGCGCAACCAGCCTGTCCTGGGGTAAGTCCTGGGCTCCCTTGTGTCACACAGCTTTGCATGCTACGCTCAGGAAGACTGTTGTGGTTATACGACACAGATGCTAGGGCTGCTCAAGCTTTGCAGGAAATACTGGCCACAACCAAACAAACTTGATGATTGATCATGCCAGCTATAAATCATTTGGTATATAATGATGTCAGCACATTGGTGTGACTACAGCTGCGCAGCTAGAAGCATCACAACCTCTGTGACACTTGCATTTCTACACATTAATTGTGTGGACTGCAGCAAGATCTGCATATGAGCCCAAATTCATTACAGCGGGAGTCCAGAGGACCCAACTCGATCTCAGCAACACAGACTTGATCATTTTTGTCATGGCCAAATTGGTGGACAGACAAGATAAGCAGCAAGGCAAGTTGCCTACCAGCGGCAAGTCAAGGCAGGCAAACCCCCATAGTGGATCTATCCAGACCAGACAGGATAGCGCAGCTGCAACTGCAAGCCTTACTTCACAGATGGAGGCTACAGCATCTGACCAGAGGCCAGTTGCTTCAATCTCAGGACAGCTGTTAAATAGGGATGAAGACCCAGAGGATCAGTTTGGCGTCCTATGTCCATGTTGGCCCACACCGTCTGTTGCTGTGTGGGATGACCTCCAGATAACTGTGAGCAGGGCATTCCTCACCCTAGAGTGGCTGCTCGTAAAGCATTCCGTGAAGGCTCACATGCTAGCTCAGATGCCCAATGCCTGATGCACGCCACTGCTGTCTTGATTTACAAGCTGGTAGCTGGGCATTTGTTGGATGACAAGCTGAGCATGGAAACGGTGTTTACAAGCGGTTTTCAATGCCTGATGCACGCCACTGCTGTCTTGATTTACAAGCTGGTAGCTGGGCATTTGTTGGATGACAAGCTGAGCATGGAAACGGTGTTTACAAGCGGTTTTCTGGCAGTGCTGAAGGCTTGGTCACTCTGTGGGTTGAAGTATCCGGAAATCAATGTTCTAGGCCACATGCTGCTGACACGCATGACCACAGATGCTGCTGTCAGGACTTGTGACAAAGCTTTGGATGCAAGTGGGAAGCAGCGCAAGTTTTTTGCTATTCAGCAGCTGGCAAAAATGTTTGGTGAGCAGTCCATCTTTGCTGGTGAGCTTGTGTGTACACTAAGTCATCATGTATTGATTGCCTTGCCTGAGCTAGGGGGCGCATTGCAGCTTGTGAAGCTGCTGAAGCACCTCAGGCCTAGCACTTGAGCACCTACCAATCAAGAGTGATGATCAGTGTATTGTGTGAGAACCAAGTTGTCTTCAGCGTGCAGCAAAAGACATGACTGGTTGAATGGTTGTGCAGGCTCAGAAGATGCATTGCTATTGCAGCCAGTTGCACCACTGGCCTTGGGTGCCCTGTATGCTGCCTTGAGTGACAAGGACCACTGCAAGAGCCTTGCCACAACTGGGCTGTTTGCAACAGGCTTTCTGCAGGGTCTCCAGCAGCTCAGGGATGACAAGCCAGCATGCTTTACGCTGTGTGCATGCTGGGCATCTGTCGCTGCCGTGCACCTGCAAGGAACAACCCCTGAGATGAAAGCCTGCTCCATATATCAGCCAAAGGTCTTGAAGGCTATCCTTAGCTATGTCTGCACTACCTCACTGGAGAGGGTACGCACTGATGCTCACTCACAGGCTTGCTGTATGCACAGCCTGGGGCTACTCAACCAAAGGACCTACGTTGATTGAGTTCCTGCCTGTTTGGGTTCAATGCATGACGTACAACTGTTGTGCATGTTGTATAGCTTGGTCATTTGCCTGACACAAAGTCTGTGTGTGCATGCATGCATGTCAATCTTAATCATGATTCTCCAGCTGTACGCAATGCTGGAGCAATGTGCACCTGTGATGTATGTCGTCCAACAAGGTTATGCCAAATTATGCCATGTGACGGTAATTTCAGAGCATGCCATGCAGAATTCCATGCCATGGTCTTCAGAGTGCTGCCTTGGGCTTTTCCGGGTCTTGATGAAGCTGAGTAACTTGAGTGCACATGTCCCAGAGGTCCATATCAGCTTGCAGGTATACGCAGAGCAGTAATGACCTTGCACAAGGCCAATGCTTCTCACGTGTGTTGCATTTGACTTTGACATACATGTCATAACCAAGTGTAACCAAGTGCAAGCCCTGCCCCATTTGACATGCCACAGTTCTGGCGATGGCAACACTTTCGTGGCATATTTGAGCTTCGTAGCTGTCGTAGACACAGGCAGTGTCAGCTGTTTTCAGCATGACTGCTGCGTCGCAGTCACTTGATGTACTATGTCGTTGTGCCTAGCATATGTATTCAACCAGTCACATAGCTTTGTCACACACCAGCGGGGCAATATCCACGCATCTGGTCACTGCTAGCTGTCTTTTTGGCAAGCTTGAGTAAAGGCTGTTTGCTGTCTGCAGATGCGTGCAGACTGTATGCTCTTCGCACTTGGTTTGATGCGCCAGTGGCGCAGCATCACAACTGTAGCTGATCTGGCAAGCCTGGTGCTATTGGCCTCGGTCTACGGAGGGGGTGGACTTGGTGGGGTGAAGCTTATGACACCTAAAAGTCTATTCCGCAACAATTTCAAGGTGAAGTTCTCAATGAACTACAAGCAAGATGTCTGGGCAGTCTACCCATCTTGAGCTGTAATCTTGCAATTTGACCCTGGTTGTAGCTCTGTACATGAGTGTCAGCAAATGATCATCAAATTCAGCAACAATGCACAATTCACAGTGTCAGCCCTAGCATGTGGGCCTCAAGCTGCATATCATGCGTGTTCATGCGTGCACTGCTGCCTGCAGGACCATGCAGTTATGCTGACAGACGTGTTGGCTGACCTCCTAGCCTGCCCTGCTGTCCTAGTCAGCAGTGACCAGCATGTGACTGGGTACAGCCACTGTCAGCTGCAGTCTAGGTTGGTAAAGCTGCCACATGACCTGCTGTATGAGCTCATGCACATCCCCGTCGCTCAACACTGCTGGCTGTACTTTGGCCAGACCCTTTTCCCTACCTGCACACAAGTGTATGTGGGCTTGGCAAGGGATTTGATGTGCAAGTGTGAGAGGAAGGACCGCTCACCAACAACATGCCCTCGGATGGAGCCATTTGTGCACATGCTAGGTGACTGCCACATGCAAGCCTGCCTGCATGGGTGTCATCCAACATTGGTCATATCTTTTTGATTTTGAATGATACAGAGAAGCTTACCATGGCCCTTGAGTAGCCATGACACGCATAAAATAGTGGCTGTCTGTCCAGTTCAGTATGTCAAGTGTGAGTGCAGGTCAGCCCATGTTGCTATGCATTCTACTCACAAGTAGAGCTCGAGCCAATTGCTTTGTGGGCTTGATCTGCATCACATGCAGCTCAGTGCTTTTGTTTGCTTGTGTGATGATGACAATCTGCTCACATGATGCACGAGTAGATGGTTACTTTGCATGTCTCGAGTTTTGCTGCTGCTATTTGTAAAGTGAGCCATTCTGTCACGAACGCAGGCTCAGTACACTTACTATTAACACATTAATAGCTCAGGTTAGCGACCATATGGACAGAGCAGCAAGCTTTGAATTGTCTAAAATCAGCAGCTATGTATTTTTACAGCACTTGAATTAGATTCCTGGTGATCAGGGCAGATACTGCCTTTGGTCCATGCCATAAGGGCACGTATAGCTCATTGAAACATGGTGCTCGAGCGTCTAGATGCACCAAGTCCATGAAGGCAAGGCTGTCAGCGCAGGGGCTTCTTCCTCCACGCCAACAGCCTGGTACGGCATCCAGGCCAAAGCCTGCAGTGGTTGATGCTATTCGAGCCTCATGGGCAGACCATAGCGGCCGTGTTCAGTGGCCTTCAGCCTGTAGGTGTCTTTTGGGGGCCGTCTGCTTGCTGTCTTGCACTGAGTTAAGGCTTATCCAGACAGGTTATACTGAGGTTCCTGTTGTCAGCAGTACTGCCTGCTGCATGGCATGCTGGCATGTCAGGTCTGGCCTGTCGTGTCAAGGATGTTGAGCGAGAACTGCGCTTCAAAAGGGGAAAGTTTCTTAAGTAGATAACCTACCTGTTGACAACCCCATTCTGTCAGGGTAACAGTTCATTTGTTTGAGCTGACTCAGGTAGAACTGAGAGGACAAAGTTGCTTCATCACGCTGGCATTGAAGGTGAATGTCACATATTCTGGGAGAACCGGCACTGCCAGAAATTGCGGTATCATGTGCATAGCTGCAATTTGCAAATCAAGTCAGTAAACTCAAGGATGCGCTGATCTGCACAGCCTGCTGCCATGCCTGGCTCATAATGATACAGCGTAAAAGTCAGATACAGCATGCACCATCAGGACCTCTGTCACTAATCACCTTGCCTGGCCAGCCATGAAGGTTGAACCTGAAGCAGTTGTCCTTAAACAACATTGTAGTTGCTGCAGCATCATCATATCCTTGCACGGGCACAAAGACAAACCTTGGTGAACTTGTCCACCACCAGAAAGTTAGCTGTGTGCCCTTCCTCAATTTGGAGCAGATGAGTGACTCTGTCCGTAGAGACCACCTCCAGAGCTTTGGTGGGAACAGGCCACGGCACCAGGTTTCCAGCAGGATGCCTCTGCAAGTTCTTGTTGCGCTGGTGCACATTGTAAGCCTGCACATACTTCCTAATGTGCCTTTCCATGTTAGGCGCATTTGACATTGTATGTGGTATGTATGCCTACATGACCAGCATAGTTTGAGTCATGCAGCTCCTGCAAGATGCCTGCCCTCACAGCAGCAATGTTCAACACAACAAGTGCAGTGCCCTTGAAGCACGCACGGCTCTCCAAGCACAAACCCTCCTTGGCAGGTTCGCATCCTCAGCAAACCAAAGATTATTGGCATATTTTGACAGCAATAATGTCACTGTCAGTCATTAAATCTTCATCCACTCCATCCTCAACACACAACATTCTGTGAGGAAAACCAATGGATGTCTGCTGATTGGATCAGCCACCTTATTCCGCCGGCCCTGTTTTCCCAATGGTTGATGAGAGCCAGCTGCAAGCTCGTCACTAGCCGTCGTGGGTGCTCAAAAGTAAAGCGCAAGCAATGCAGCTGCGCGTTGCGCTAGAGGTGTGTCCGATCACCTACTGATCAGTCCAGAGCTCAGTGGTCCAGAGCTTGTCCCCATAAACTCTCTGTGCTTGTACTGCCTCAGGAATTCGATGACATCAGCGACTGGCAGTCCGAGTACGTTGAGACGACGCTTGTAAACACAGTGCTTGCGGACTTCTGCCAATATTATGGCTTATCTGTGGCTGGCACACAATTCAAGCATGGGCGTGAACACTTACACCCCAGTCAAGTGCTGCAGAGGGTAAGAATGTGCTGTCAACACGTGTGGGAAGAGGTTGCCTATTGTTCTCAGGATGCCTCCACCTGATACCCTGCAGGTGCCCCGTGCAAGCACAGCACCTTCTGGACTACGCCTGATTGCAACGTTTGACATCACAGCTGCTTTCCATGTATGGTTGAGTCTTGGACAGGGATGCACAAAGGATCAAACAGCCCTGGGAAGAGACTGGCATCACTCTGTGCTGGCAGTGGCCAGATCTGACCTGGCAAACTTGCCAGACATAGCCCAGATGCTAAGGTTGCATGGTTCACAGCAAATGGCACATCCTTCATTGCAGGTTGAAGGGCGCTGTCCAGTCTGCAGACACAAAGGACACAACAGCAAGTATTCGTTGCTGGAACAAAAGAGAGGAGAGTGCCTATTTCTGTCCACAATAGAGTGCTTGAAAGCTGACATGGCCGTTTACCGGCAATCAGCCAGCACGTCTGCAGCAGCTATCCTGACAGAAGGTGCCGTAACAAAGTCCGTGAGCGCCACGCATCTGACATTCGCTCATGCCCTGCGGGCTTGTGTGATAACCCAAGCTGATTACACTGATGGGCAACGCCACATACATGATTGATGTGAGCACTGCTCTGTGCCAAACAGTGTTAACCATAGGCAGACAGTGTTGCGAGGGGTCTGTTGTGGTGAACGAAGATACAGAGGAATGTCAGCTGTCCCTGCAGCTGACTCAGCTGATTGTGCCTATCATGCGCAAAAGCATTGCACTGGACAACACCGCCTTGCAGGCTATAATTTGCTGCGAGCTGCTAGTGGGCTGCATGCAACAGCCGGTCGTTTGTCAGGCTGTTGCATGTCACCTTGCCAGCACAGGCATGTTATCACATGCAGCATGTGTTGTACTGCCTTTGTGTCCTATCCTGTATATACATGTATGATTGTTGTAATTCGTTTGAGGTGCTTGATCTTGACAGACTCCTGCTTGCAATGCAGGAGGACTATTAGTTCTGGCTGAAGGAGCAGCTCAAAATGCAAAGATACTAGCCTTCTTTGTATGTCGTGCAATCTTCTGCATGATGAATTGCCAGCTACCTGATGATCAACTTGCTGGCATTGAGGTCCAGCTGGTAGCTGCAAATACTGTACACCACCTGTCTGGCCTCTTGTGTCTACAATTTGATGAACAGACACAAAGCTACATTGCGTGGTATGGCGCAACCAGCCTGTCCTGGGGTAAGTCCTGGGCTCCCTTGTGTCACACAGCTTTGCATGCTCAGCTCAGGAGGACTGTTGTGGTTGGATGACACAAGTACTAGTGCTTATCAAGCTTTCCAGGAGGTGCTGGCGACAAGCACAACAATCGATGATTGATCATGCCACCCATGCATCTTTTGGTATAGAATGATGTCAAAACATTGGTGTGGCACTACAGCTGGCAAAGCTAGAAGCATCAAAACCTCTGTGACACTTATACTTGTACAAATCAGTTGTGTGGACTGCAGCAAACTCTGCATATGAGCCCAAATTCATCACAGCGGCGGTCCAGAGGACCCAACTCGATCTCAGCAACACAGACTTGATCATTTTTGTTATGGCCAAATTGGTGGACAGACAAGATAAGCAACAAGGCAAGTTGCCTGCCAGCGGCAAGTCAAGGCAGGCAAACCCCCATACTGGATCTATCCAGACCAGACAGGATAGCGCAGCTGCAACTGCAAGCCTTACTTCACAGATGGAGGCTACAGCTTCTGACCAGAGGCCAGTGGCTTCAATCTCAGGACAGCTGTTAGATAGGGATGAAGACCCAGAGGATCAGTTTGGCGTCCTATGTCCATGTTGGCCCACACCGTCGGTTGCTGTGTGGGATGACCTCCAGATGACTGTGAGCAGGGCATTCCTCACCTTAGAGTGTCTACTCATAAAGCATTCCATGAAGGCTGATGCCTCCTTACATGCTAGCTCAGATGCCCAATGCCTGATGCACGCCACTGCTGCCTTGATTTACAAGCTGGTAGCTGGGCAATTGTTGGACGACAAGCTGAACATGCAAAGGGTGTTTACAAGCGGTCTTCTGCCAGTGCTGAAGGCCTGGTCCCTCTGTGGCTTGAAGTATCCAGAAATCAATGTTCTAGGCTGCATGCTGCTGACGCGCATGACCACAGATGCTGCCGTCAGGACTTGTGACAAAGCTTTGGATGCAAGTGGGAAGCAGCGCAGGATTTGTGCTATTCAGCAGCTGGCAAAAATGTTTGGTGAGCAGTCCATCTTTGCTGGTGAGCTTGTGTGTACACTAAGTCATCATGTATTGATTGCCTTGCTTGAGCCAGGTTGCGCATTGCAGCTTGTGAAGCTGGTGAAGCACCTCAGGCCTAACACCTGAGCACCTATTACTCAAGAGCCAGTATCTCGTGTGTGAACCAAGTTGCCTTTAGCATGCAGCAAAAGACATGACCGAATGAATGGTTGTGCAGGCTCAGAAGTTGCATTGCTATTGCAGCCAGTTGCACCAGTGGCCTTGGGTGCCCTGTATGCTGCCTTGAGTGATGCGGACCAATGCAAGAGCCTTGCCACAAAGGGGCTGTTTGCAAAAGGCTTTCTGCAGGCTCTCCACCAGCTGAAGGATGACAAGCCAGCATGCTTCACGCTGTGTGCGTGCTGGGCATCTGTCGCCGCCGTGCACCTGCAAGGGACAACCCCTGAGATCAAAGCCTGCTCCATATATCAGCCAAAGGTCTTGAAGACCATCCTTAGCTATGTCTGCGCTACCCCGCTGGAGAGGGTACGCACTGACGCTCACTCACAGGCCTGTTGTTTGCGCAGCCTGGGGCTATTCAATCAAAGCAGCTACATTGATTGAGTTCCTGCCTGTTTGGGGCTATTCAATCAAAGCAGCTACATTGATTGAGTTCCTGCCTGTTTGGGTTCAATGCATGACATACAACTGTTATGCATGCTGTATAGCTTGGTCATTTGCCTGACACCAAAGTCTGTGTGTGCATGCATGCGTGCATGTCAACCTTAATCATGATTCTCGCAATGCTGGAGCAATGTGCACCTGTGATGTATGTTGTCCAACATGGATATGCCAAGTTGTGCCATGTGACAGTAACCTCAGAGCATTCCATGCAGAATTCAATGCCGTGGTCTTCAGAGTGTTGCCTGGGGCTATTCCGGGCCTTGATGAAGCTGAGTGAGCTTTTTCCATATGTCCCAGAGGGGCACATCAGCTTGCAGGTATGCATAGTGCAGTGGCAGTGCAGACCTCTCGCGTGGTTGCATTTGGCTTTGACATACATGTTATAGACAAGGGCAAGCCCTGCCTCACTTGACATGCCACAACTCTTGCGGTGGCCACGCTGTTGTGGCATATTTGAGCTTTGTAGCTGTCATAGACACAGGCAGTGTCAGCTGTAAACACCATGACTGCTGTGTCGCAGTCACTTGATCTACGACATCGCCGTGCCTAGCATATGCATTCAACCAGTCACATAGCTTTGTCACACACCAGCGGGGCAATATCCACGCATATGGTCACTGCTAGCTGTCTTTTTGGCAAGCTTGAGTAAAGGCTGTTTGCTGTCTGCAGATGCGTGCAGACTGTATGCTCTTCGCACTTGGTTTGATGCGCCATTGGCGCAACATCACAACTGTAGCTGATCTGGCGAGCATGGTGCTGCTGGCCTCGGTCTACGGATGGGGTGGACTTGGTGGGGTGAAGCTTATGACACCTAAAAGTCTATTCCGCAACAATTTCAAGGTAAAGTTCTCAATGAACTACAAGCAAGATATCTGGGCAGTCTACCCATCTTGAGCTACAATCTTGCAATTCGACCCTGGTTGTAGCTCTGTACATGAGTGTTAGCAAATGATCATCAAATTCAGCGACAATGCACAATTCACAGTGTCAGCCCTAGCATGTGGGCTTCAAGCTGCATATTCTGCATGTTCATGCGTGCACTGCTGCCTGCAGGACCATGCAGTTATGCTGACAGATGTGTTGGCTGACCTCCTAGCCCGCCCTGCAGTCCTAGTCAGCAGGGACCAGCATGTGACTGGGTACAGCCACAGTCAGCTGCAGTCTAGGTTGGTAAAGCTGCCACATGACCTGCTGTATGAGCTCATGCACATCCCCGTCGCTCAACACTGCTGGCTGTACTTTGGCCAGACCCTTTTCCCTACCTGC